>Ga0066709_100000045_pt1 | contig 39908 bp, 42 predicted proteins | sample GraSoiAngelo_158_FD_79665 | JGI IMG/M metagenome (GOLD analysis project Ga0066709, IMG submission 79665) | Grasslands soil microbial communities from the Angelo Coastal Reserve, California, USA - 14_1009_16_30cm | ecosystem: Environmental > Terrestrial > Soil > Grasslands | place: USA...
ATCAACGGCTGGGGCGTGAAGTTCTCCGAGCTCGGCCAGAACGCCAACGAGCGCGTCCAGCACTATATGCTGCAATGGCAGAACGGTCAGCTCGTGACCGTGTGGCCGGAAGAGTTCACGACACTCCGCGCGAAATGGATCCCGCTCGGCCCCTGGGACCAGCGCAAATAGACGTTCTCGCTCAGCTCGCGGTCGCGACGGTCCTCCTCGGGGGGATCTATGCGCTGGTCTCGGTGGGCCTCACCCTGATCTTCGGCATCATGCGCGTGGTCAACTTCGCCCACGGCGAGTTCCTGATGCTCGGCATGTACCTCGCCTTCTGGGCGTTCTCGCTCTGGGCGCTCGACCCCTACTTCGTCCTCTTCGTCTCGATCCCCGTCTTCTTCGTCGTGGGTCTCGTAACCTACGCCCTGGTCATGCGCGGGGTGATCCACGCGTCGCACAACGTCCAGATCTTCACCACGGTGGGGCTCTCGACGGTGCTCCAGAACGTGGCGCTGGTGGCGTGGTCCGGCGACTTCCGGTTCGTCCGCCCCTGGCACCTCTCGACCGTGCTCCGGGCGGGCGGCACCATCTTCAACCTGACGCAGGTGGTCGCGTTCCTGATCGCGGTGGCGCTGACCGCCGCACTCGTGGCCTTCATGCGGTGGACACACGCCGGCCGCGTGATGCGCGCCACCGCCCAGGACCGCGACGCCGCGACCTTGATGGGGATCGACACGGATCGGGTGTACCGCCTCAGCTTCGCCATCGGCATCGCCGCCGTCGGCTCGGCGGGAGTGCTGGTCGCGCCCCTCTACTCAGTCTACCCGACCGCGGGGCTCCAGTTCGTGCTGCTCTCCTACGTGGTCGTTGTCCTGGGCGGCCTCGGCGACATGCTGGGGGCGATGCTCGGCAGCCTCATCGTGGCGGCCGTGGAGGTGGCGGGCTCGTATCTGTTCGGGGCGGCCTGGAAAGAGATCTTCTACTTCCTCCTCTTCATCCTGGTCCTCGTCTTCCGCCCGGCCGGTCTCTTCGGTCAACGCGGCGCCGAGACCCTCGGCGTCTAGGATGGACTCCCTCCTGCGCTCCCGCGGCGGTGCGCTCGTCGTCTTCGGGCTGGCCGCCGTCACGCCGCTGGTCGTCCGCGACGCCTACTTCCTCGACAGCCTCGTGCTGATTCTCCTGTGGGGCGCGCTCTCCGCCGCCTGGAACGTCGCGGGTGGCTACGCCGGCCAGGTCTCGATCGGGCACGCCTCGTTCTTCGGCATCGGCGCCTACGCGGCGGCGCTGATGGTGACGCGATTCGGCCGGGGCCCGTGGCTCGGGATGCTCGTCGGCGTCGTGATCTCGATCGGGGCGGGGTTCGTCATCGGCTTTCTGTCCAACCGGCTCAAGGGGCCGTACTTCGCGCTGTCCACCATCGCGTTCTCCCAGGTGCTGCTCATCGGCGTCAGCCGCTGGCGCGGCTTCACGGCCGGCGGCGAGGGTATCCCCGTTCCCTTCCGTCCGGGCTTCGCGACGCTGGGCCTCGGCCATGCGGGCTGGGTGTACATGGCGCTGGCAGCGGCCCTCCTCTGCTACGCCGTCGAGGTCTATCTGGAGCGGTCGCGGGTGGGCTACCAGCTGGCCGGAGTCCGGGAGGACGAGGACGCGGCGGAGGCGCTCGGGATCCCCACCCGCCGACTCAAGGTCTTCGCGGTGACGCTGAGCGCGGCCCTCACCTCCATCTGCGGCTCCCTCTGGGCGCAGTACATCGGCTTCGTCGATCCGACGTACGTCTTCTCCGTCGATCTCTCCGTCCGCTTCGCCCTCAACGCCATCATCGGCGGTATGGGCACAGCGCTCGGGCCCTACCTCGGCTCGATCCTGATCACGTCACTGGAGACCTACTTGCGCGCGACGTTCTCGGGCGTGAAGACCGGCTTCGCCGGCATCTACCTGATCATCTACGGCACCGCCCTGATCCTCGTCGTCCGCTTCGTGCCCGACGGCCTCGCAGGCATCGCGGCGCGGCTTCGCACGCGGAGAGCCCACGCGTGAGCGAGGGTGCGACGATCCTGGCACTCGAGCGCGTGACGAAGCGCTTCGGCGGGCTCACCGCCGTGGCCGACGTGAGCTTCACGGTTCCGGCCGGCGAGCTCCTCGGGATCATCGGGCCCAACGGCGCCGGCAAGACGACGCTCTTCAACGTGATCTCCGGCTATTACCGGCCCGAAGGTGGACGCGTGGTCTTCCACGGCCACGACGTGACCGGTCAGCCGCCTCACGCGATCTGCCGGCTCGGCCTGACGCGCACCTTCCAGCTGGTGAAGCCGTTCGGGAATCTCTCCGTCACCGACAACGTCATGATCGGTGCGCTCACGCGGCGTGCCTCGGTCCGCGCCGCGCGGGTGGAGGCCCAGCGCGTCGTCGAGACGTGCGGGCTCGGCGCGCACGCCGACACGCGCGCGCGCGCGCTGCCCATCGGCTTGCGCAAGCGGCTCGAGGTGGCCCGCGCCCTGGCCACGGGCCCCCGGCTCCTCCTGCTCGACGAGGTGATGTCGGGACTCAACCCCACGGAGCTCGCCGCGATGGTCGAGCTGATCCGGCGCCTGCACGCCGAGGGCCTCACCGTGATCGTGATCGAGCACATCATGGCGGCGATGATGCGTCTGGCCCGGCGAATCGTCGTGCTCCACCACGGCGAGACCATCGCCGAGGGGCCCCCGGCGGCGATCGGGCAGGACCGGCGCGTCGTGGACGCGTACCTCGGCGAGGAGTTCGTGCTTGCTCAGGCTTGAGGGAATCGATGCCTTCTACGGCGATCTACAGGCGCTCGGCGACGTCTCCTTCGAGGTGCGCGAGAACGAGATCGTCGCGCTGGTCGGCGCCAACGCCGCCGGCAAGTCCACCACGCTCCGGGTGATCTCCGGCCTGGTGACCCCTCGACGCGGCCGCGTGATGCTGGGCGACGACGACCTCACGGCCATCCCCGCCCACGCCCGCGTCAACCGCGGCATCGTCCAGGTGCCCGAAGGGCGCCGCCTCTTTCCGTTCATGACGGTCGGCGAGAACCTTGCGCTCGGGGCCCACAGCGGTCGGGCCCGCATCGAGCGCGAGCGTACGATCGCCCACGTGTACGCCCTCTTTCCCGTGCTGGCCGAGCGCCGCACGCAGCTCGCGGGATCGCTGTCGGGCGGCGAGCAGCAGATGTGCGCGATCGGCCGGGCCCTCATGGCGCGGCCGCGGGTGTTGATGCTGGACGAGCCCACGCTCGGCCTGGCGCCCGTGCTCGTCGCGAAGATCTTCGAGACGGTCCGCACGATCAACGGCCAGGGTGTCACCGTGCTGCTGGTCGAGCAGAACGTCCGCCAGGCCCTCACGCTGGCCCACCGCGCCTGCGTGCTGGAGAGCGGACGGCTGGTACTCGAAGGCCCCGCACGCGACCTGCTCGGTGACGAGCGCCTCAAGCGCGCCTATTTAGGCCTTTAGCGGTCACTCCCGGAGGGAGAGGATGAGGATCGACAAGAAGCGCCTGGAGCTGTCGATCGAGGAGCTGGGAAGGATCGGGCAGACGCCGCGCGGAGGGCTGACCCGCCTGGCGCTCACCGACGAAGACAAGCGTGGCCGCGACTGGATGGTCGCGCGGATGCGTGAAGCGGGGCTCTCGGTGACGGTCGATCAGATGGGCAACATCTTCGGCGAGCGTGCCGGCGCAGCACCGCTCCCACCCGTGATGATGGGCTCCCACGTGGACTCGGTGCCGACCGGCGGCCGCTACGACGGACAGCTCGGTGTCCTCTGCGGACTCGAGGTGATCCGGGCGCTCGACGACCAGAAGATCCGGACGCGTCATCCCGTCACCCTGGCGATCTTCACCAACGAGGAGGGCGCGCGCTTCCAGCCGGCGATGATCGCCAGCGGGGTCATGGCGGGCAAGATCGCGCTCGAGGACGCTTATAACGCCCGGGACAAGGATGGGATCCGTCTCGTCGACGAGCTCGAGCGGATCGGCTATCTGGGCGCCGAGCCCTGCGTCGCGCGGCCGTTCCGCGCCTACCTCGAGCTCCACATCGAGCAGGGACCCTTCCTGGAGGAAGAAGGGCTCTCGGTAGGCGTGGTCGAAGGCATCGTGGCCATCGCCTGGTCGCGTCTCACGATCCACGGCGTCCAGGATCATGCCGGGCCGACGCCGATGCGCATCCGCCGCGACGCCCTCGTCGCCGCCGCCGAGGTGATCGGCGGCGTCCGTCAGATCGCCCGCGAGATCGGGGGCGACCTGGTCACGACGGTCGGCAATCTCGTCGTGGCGCCGAACATCGTCAACGCGATTCCCGGCCGGGTGACGCTCTCGATCGACATGCGCGATCCTCTCGACGCGACGCTCGACCGGGCACGAGCCAGGCTGGAGTCGATCGTTCGCGAGGCCTGCGAGCAGGAGGGCGTGCGGTACGAGCTCGAGCACTACTGGCGGGTCCCGTACACACCGTTCGACCGCGACGTCGTCGACACCGTCGAGCGGGCCGCGCGGGCCGCCGGCGCGCGCTACCGCCGCATCCGCTCGGGGGCGGGCCACGACGCCCAGTACATGGCCGCGATCGGGCCGGCCGGTATGGTCTTCGTGCCGTCGCGCGAGGGCCGGAGCCACTGCGAGGAGGAGTTCACGCCGATCGCCGACATCGAGTACGGCGCACACACCTTGCTGCTGGCGGCGCTCGACCTGGCAGGGCGTGCCTGAGGCTCCTCGATTCGCCTCGCCTACTCCGCGGGTGGGAGCGCGTCGCCGACCACGTAGGGCGCCAGACGCGGCGGGCCGTGGCGTACGCGCAGGCGCGCCACGACCGGCAGGTGGTCGGAGGCGACGCGCGCCAGTCGGCTCCGGTGCACGCTGAACTCCTCGCCCTCGAGCTCGGCGTCCCAGTAGATGCGGTCCAGCGCGAAGAGCGGAAACATCGCCGGGTGAGTCCGCCGCCGCCGCATCGGGGACGAGAACTCGCGCCGGAGCCCGCGCGTCACCGGGCCGCGGTGCCATTCGTTGAAGTCTCCCAGGAGCACGCGCGGCCCGGCGAGGCGCTCGGAGGCCCGGATGAAGACGCCGAGCAGCTGGAGCTGCTCGCGCCGCTCGCGCAGGGCCAGGCCGAAGTGGCAGTTGAACACGTGGAGCGGCAAGCCGTCGATGTCGAGGTCCACCCGCAAGCAACCCCGCGGCTCGCGCGCGCCACGGCTCAGGTCACACCGGCCCGCTCCCAGGACGGGGACGCGGCTGAGGACGACGTTGCCGTAAGTCCCCGCTCCGTGCGGCCGGGTCTCGCCCATGACGACCTCCGCCATGGCCAGCCGCGACGCGAGGTAGGCGGCCTGATCGGCGTGGGGCACCCCCTCTTCGCGGATCACCTCTTGCAGGCCGACGACGTCGGGTGACAGCTCGGCGATGACCTCGGCGATGCGGTCGAGGTCGCGTCGGCGGTCGAGGCCGACCCCGCGGTGGATGTTGTAGCTGACCACGGTGAGGTGTCTCACGCCGCCTCCGTCTGATAGCGCACGAAGTGAGGATAGAGCTCGATCGGGTGCGTGATCGGCGACGGGACGACGACGCCCGCCGGGTAGATCAGGAACGTCTGCAGCTCGTCGGGGGAGGCGCCGGCGTGGGCGCCGGCCTCGGGGATGAACGACACGTTGCCCTGCGGCGCGTCGATCCCGTAGATCACGAGGTCGCCCGCCGACGGCATCGCCATGAGGTCGCGGATCCCCTCCACGACCCGGCCGATGTCGGGCCGTCCGGCGAAGGGCCCCGCGTGGAGCTCGTCGAGACCGTACCGCCGGCCCCGCCAGAAGCAGAGCGGACCCGACGCGGAGCGTACGAGGACGGTGCCGATGCCGCGGGCGCTGGAGATCCGCGTCGCCAGCTCCGGGAACCGTTTTTCGATCTGCTCGAGCGTCAACGGCTCGGGCGACTCGACGAAGTAGACGAACGCGTTGGCTCCAGCCGAGACGACGCGGATGCCGGCCTGCTCGCGCACCTCGCGCGTGCCTCCGAGGACCCAGGGAAAGTCGTGCTCGAGGTAGTTCACGAACCGCTGGAAGAAGCCGGGGCAGCGCTGAGCGCGATACGCCAGGAGGCCGCCGGCGAGCCGGCCCGCTGCGTGCTGCGGCGCCACCGTCTCACCAGTCCCGGTCGGATCGAAGAAATCGTCGAAGAGCACCCGCTCGATCGGCTTGCCGCCGGACAGTCGGGGGTACGGGATGCACGCGGCCTGCCCGTGATCCGACAGCACATAGAGATCGTAGCGATGCTCCGGCACGCGCCGCAGGACCCGCCACAGGCGGCGGATCGACGCGTCGACGCGACGGAGCGCGCGCAGCGCGTGTCGGTGGCGCGGGCCCCACACGTGGGCGGCGACGTCGTAGTCGAGATAGTTGACGTAGACGGCCGGCACACCGGCGTAGAGGTCGTGCGCGACCGCGAGCGTGAACAGCTCGCGCAGCCAGAGCGAGATCCCGAGCTTGATCGCGAGCCATTTCCAGCCGCCGGTCGAGACGGACAACGGATCGGCGACCACCCTGAGCGCCGCCCGGCCGAGCTCGATCAGGGACGCCAGGGTACCCTTCACCACCACCCACGCGAGCACGACCGCCTTGGAGACCGCGCGGAGCAAGCCCGCTCCGGTGGGTCGCTTGATCATCGCGAAGGTCAGCAGGTTGCTGGCGGCGCCGCCGGTGAAGACGCAGCCGTACGTGCCTCCGCCGCTCACGATGCCCCGGCGCCCGGCCGTCTGGGCCGCCTCGACGTGGGCCGCATCGCCGCCCCGCGGGAAGTACACGTCGGCCTTGCGGCGCTTGTCATAGTAGTGGAAGCCCGGAATGTCCGGCCGCACGCCGTACATCGCGGCCATCTGGAACGCCGGCGTCGAGGTCGGGAGCCCGACGCTCATCGGCGCCATCCGAAAGCCGCGCTGGCGGAGCAGCCGCGCGAGGAACGGCGCCTGCCCTTGGGCCAGCGCCTCCTCGAGGACGGCGCGCGAGAGCCCGTCGATCTGGACGATCAGCAATCGACGCCGGCCGGGCACGGGTGGCGGGCCGAGCCGGAGCCGACGGACCAGACGATCGAGGGCGCGCTGCAGACCGAGCACCAGGTCGTCGAGAGGCATGCGCCCCTATTGTAGTATCTGATCGCCCATGGACCACCCCGTCGTCGCCGCCGTGCGCGAGTTCGTGGACGTGGAGGTTCGCCCGGTCGCCGCGGGACTCGAGCACGCCGACGCGTACCCGCACGCACTCGTGGCCCGCCTGCGTGAGCTCGGCCTGTTCGGCGCGTTGGTCCCGGCGGCCTACGGCGGCCTCGGCCTCGACGTGACCACGTATGCGCGCGTCATCGAGGAGCTCTGCCGCGGCTGGATGTCGCTCGCCGGCGTGCTCAACAGCCACACGATGGCGGCCCTGATCGTGCTGAACCACGGGACCGACGAGCAACGGGGCCGCCTCCTTCCCCGCTTCGCGTGCGGCCAGGCGCGGGGCGGGCTCGCCCTGACCGAGCCGCACGCCGGCACCGACGTCCAGGCGATCCGCACGCTCGCGACACGGCGCGGCGACGAATACGTCATCACCGGCACCAAGATGTTCATCACGAACGGGCGCGAGGGGAACACGCTGGCGCTCCTGGCGCTCACGGACCTTCGGGCCGAGCCCCGCCACCGCGGGATGTCCTGCTTCATCGTCGAAAAGGGGCACCCCGGGTTCCGCGTGGTGAAGTCCGTCGCCAAGCTCGGCTACAAGGGCGTGGACACCGCCGAGCTCGTCTTCGACGAGTGCGTCGTCCCGGCGGGCAACCTCGTGGGCGGCGTCGAAGGGCGCGGCTTCCGGCAGGTGATGAGCGGGCTCGAGGCGGGACGGATCAACATCGCGGCGCGCGCCGTCGGCGTCGCCCAGGCCGCGCTCGACGACACGCTCGACCATCTCGCACGGACCGGCGGCGACCTGCCGATCGTGGTCGCCGACATGGCGACGAAGCTCTCGGCGGCCCGCGCGCTGACCTACTGGGCCGCAGCGATGAAGGACGGCGGCGAGCGGTGCGATCTCGAGGCGGGGATGGCGAAGCTCTTCGCCTCCGAGACCGCGCAGGCGATCGCCGTCGAGGCGGTGCGGCTGCACGGCGACGCGGGCACGCTCGCGGCCCTGAACGTCGAGCGCTACTACCGCGACGCGCCGCTCATGATCATCGGCGAGGGGACGAACGAGATCCAGCGGACGATCATCGCTCGGAACCTCGTGGACCGGTACGGCGAGCGGCTCGGCGCGCTGACCTCGCGCGAGAAAGAGCCCGATGAGCGCCGGCAGCTGGTGCAGGCGGTCCGACAGTTCGTCGACAAGCGGGTGGTTCCGTCCGCCTCGCAGCTCGACGCCACCCACGCCCATCCCGCGTCCCTCGTGACGGCGCTGGCCGAGCTCGGCATCCTCGGCGCGATCGTGGACCCAAGGTGGGGCGGCCTCGGGCTCGACGCGCGCACGGTAGCGATGATCCTCGAGGAGGTGGCGCGCGGCTCGGCCACGCTCGCCGCGATCGTGGTGGCGCATCTGACCGCCGCGTCGGCAGTCGCCCGCTTCGGAACCGCCGAGCAGCGCGAACGTCTCCTCGCGCCGATGACGCGCGGTGAGGTCCTCGGCGCGGTGGCCGTCGCGGACGGCATCGAGGCCACCAGCGCCGGCGATGACTGGATCCTCGACGGCGTGGCGCCCCTCGTGGATCACGGGGCGCACGCCGCCGGGGTTCTGGTCCGGGCCGACGTGGCCGCGGGCGCCGCCGGCGGCGCCGTGTGCTTCGTCGTCGGCCGCGAGGCACCCGGGTTCCGCGCCGGCCCGCCCGTCGCGACCCTCGGGCTCCGAGGCCTCGATGCGTGCCCGCTTCACTTCGAACGCTGCCGGGTCTCGTCCCGGAGTCTCCTCAGCGGCGCGGACGGCCACGGCGACGAGCAGGTGAAGGCCGCGCTGCGCGTCGCGCGGCTCGGCGTCGCCGCGACGGGCATCGGGCTGGCCCAGGCCGCGTTCGAGGCCGCGCTGCGCTATTCGCAGCAGCGCACGACCTTCGGCAAGCCGATCGCCCAGCACCAGGCGATCCAGCTCGCCCTCGCCGACATGGCGACGAAGGTCGCCGCGGCGCGTCTGCTCGTCTACGACGCGGCGGGAGACGACGTCGACGACGCCCGCGTCGGCATGGCCAAGGTCTATGCCTCGGAGACGGCGTACGAGGTGACGCTCGACTCGATGCGCGTTCACGGCGGCTACGGCTACACGAGCGAATTCCCGGTCGAGCGGTACTACCGAGACGCGGCGCGCCTGGCCTCCTGTCCAACCCCCAACGCCGCTGATCGCGCCGCGCTGGCCCGCCGCCTGGCCGAGCGCGCCACCGCCTGACGCGCGGGCGCCGTGATACTGTCCCTGCTCGAACGACCACCCAATCGCTCCGAGGAGGTCTCGATGATGAGGCTCGCGAGTCAAGTGTCAGCCGTCGTCCTGCTGGTTGTCGCGCTCGTGGCTTCGCCCGCGCACGCCTGGAACCGTAGCCCGGCCGTGACCTTCGCCCAGCTGCCCGCCGGAGCCGCCCATCCGGAGGGCATCGCCGCCGACGCGCACGGGAACATCTACGTCGCCACCTTCGCCGTCGCCGGGACCTCGAGCGGAACCGGACAGCTCTTCGTCTTCAGCCATGGCGGCAAGCTGGTGCGCCAGGTGAACGTCGCGGGCTCGAGCACGCTGCTCCTCGATCCCGCGTTCCATCCCACGACCGGAGACCTCCTCGTCATCGACTTCGGCAAGCAGCAGGTGCTCACCGTCGATCCCGTCAACGGAGCTTCGTCGGTCTTCACCACGATCCCCGGGGGCGCGGCGGCGGGTCCCAACGTCCTCACGTTCGACGACACGGGCAATGTCTACATCTCCGACTCGTTCCAGGGCATCATCTGGCGCACCGGCTCGGCCGGCGGCGCGCCGACCGCGTGGGTGACGAGCGCGCTCCTGACGACGACCGGCGTGCCACCGTTCGGCGCCAACGGTCTCGCTTTCAACAAGAACCGGACGGCCTTGTTCGTGGCCAACACCGGGAACGACACCGTCGTGAAAATTCCCCTGAGCGCCGGCACGCCGGGGACGCCCGAGGTGTTCGTCAACAGCGTCAACGGCGCCGACGGCCTCATCATCGACGAGCACGACAATCTCTGGGTCGCCGCGAATCAGGCCGACGAGATCGTCGTGATCGATCCCACAGGGCGCGTGATCGCGAAACTCGGCGACTTCGGGGGCATCGACTCACACGGCGCGCCGGTCGGCCTCCTGTTCCCGGCGAGCCTGGTCCGCAGCGGCCATTTCATCTACGTCACGAATCTCTCGCTGGCCTTGCGGCTCTTCGGGCTCGCCCAGCCCGTGGACGCCCAGTGGGCGGCCGAGGTCACCATCCACACGATCTCCAGGATCAGCGCGCACATTCCGTCGATCAAGGGAGGCCCGCGGCCCGACTTCGACGACGACTTCGATGACGATTGACCCGGAGCGCTTCCGCGCCATCTCGCTCGATGACCTGACGATGCCGGGAGGCTGGTCGGTCTCGAGTGGCCAGACCTTCCTCTACACGGAGGCGGAGGAACGGCTCATGCGCGAGATCGCGCGGTCGTATCTCAAGCCCCAGATCGGCAGCGATGCAGACGCGCCCGCGCAGCGCGAGTCGGTCCAGGCGATCTTTCGGAGCGTGCGGCTCATGCGGATCGTGGCCGGGTCGGACGAGATCATGAAGTTCCTCGTCGCACGCGAGCTCCTGCGGGAGGTCAAGGGGTAGTCTGGAGGCATGATCGAGAAGGCCGCCCCGGAGTCGGAGGTCGAGGAGGTCGGCCAGGAGGCCGTCGCCCCGCCGTGGATGACGATTCTGCACAACTGCGACTGCCACACCTTTGAGCAGGTCGTGAAGCAGCTTCAGAAGGCGATCGGCTGCAGCGAGGCCAAGGGCTGGGAGATCGCCTGGCAGGTCCACAACACCGGCAGAGCCGTCGTCAAGGTCGGCGGGGAAGCCGAGTGCGTGCGTGTCGGCAACATCCTCGCCGCGATCGGTCTCGTCGTGACGGTCGTGCAGTCGTGAGCGACCTGAGCCTACTCGGTCTTCTTACCGGTGACCGCCTTCTTCCCGCCATCGTCGTCGGCTCGAATCGCGGGAATCACGACGGTCTGGAAGATGGCGTCGATCACCGGCCCCTCGAGCTCTCCCGGATGCGTCGCGTAGTACTCGTCGATCTTCCGCACGACATCGTTGATGGAGTGGCCCCGGAGCCCGCGAACCAGGGACGGGATGAAGCTCTTGTCGACGGCGCCCGCGGCCCCGGTCTGTGCCCACTCCAGGTCCACCAGGTTGCCGATGCCCCAGACGAACGCGACTTTGGCGTCGGGTGACATGCGCTGCCAGAGCTCACCGGTGAGGAGCCGGGGCGCGCGATCGGTGGCCTGCATCGCGTGCCATTCGGCAAAACCGAGCAGGAAGGCAGCTGCGACAGCGACGACGAGCGCGGTCTGGTGGCCCTTCGGCAACATCGGCATACGCTGAAGTGCAGCGACCGTGCCACGCGACGCGCGAGAGGAAACTTCGGCGTGATCGACGCTTACACGCGAGACGAAGCGTCGCCGGCCGGTCGTGCTGTCAGACCGCCGACACCCAGCGTAAAACTTACATGACCGGGCCGATGATCCAGGGGGCGAACTCCTCTTCGCCGACACCGGAGAGCTCGCTCTTCGAGCGCTTGCCCGACGCGACCGCGATCACCTCTTCGAAGATCCGACGGCCGACCGTCGCCAGGGGCGTGCCCTCCAGAACGACGCCGCAGTTGATGTCCATGTCCTCTTCCATGTGGCGGTACATCAGCGAGTTGGTCGCGAGCTTGATCGAGGGGACGGGCTTGCAGCCGAAGACCGAGCCGCGGCCCGTCGTGAAGCAGATGATGTTGCAGCCGCCCGCGACGAGGCCGGTGATGGACACCGGATCGTGGCCGGGCGTATCCATGAAGACGAAGCCGCGCGTCGTGATCGGCTCGCCGTAGAGGAACACGTCCATCATCGGCGTCGTCCCGCCCTTGGTCACGCCGCCCAGCGACTTCTCGAACACCGTGGTGATCCCCCCGGCCTTGTTGCCGGGCGCCGGATTGTTGTCCATCGCGTCGATCCCGCGGCAGTACCACTCCCACCACTTGTAGCGGTCGATGAGCTTCTTGGCGACACCCTCGTTGACGGCCCGTCGGATCAGCAGGTGCTCGGCGCCGTAGATCTCGGGCGTCTCGGCCAGCACACCGGTGCCGCCGTAGCGCACGAGCTCGTCGACCGCCCAGCCGAGCGCCGGGTTCGCGGTCATGCCGGAGTTGGCGTCCGAGCCGCCGCAGTTGGTGGCGAGCACGAGCTCCGAGACTGGCTGCCGGCTCCGCCGCGCCTCGTTGGCGAACGGCAAGAGCTTCGCGACCTCCTGGGCGGCGCGCTCGACGGTCTTGCGGATCCCGCCCGCCTCCTGGATGTTGACGAGGAAGGGCTTGCGCTCCGGGTGTCCCGGCGCGGACATCCGCTGGCGCTCGACCATGACCGCCGCCTGGTTCGTCTCGCAGCCGAGTCCGACCAGGATGTAGGCGGCGACGTTCGGATGCTTGGCGTAGCCGGCCAGCACGCGCTGGAGCGCCAGATGGTCTTCGCCGAAGAGCTTCGTGCCGCAGCCGGACTTGTGGGTGATGGCGAGCACGCCGTCGATGCTCGGATAGTCCTTCTGGACGTCGCGGAACTTGTCCTTCACGAACTGGCTCACGCTCGCCGAGCAGTTGACCCCGGAGATGATCGCCACGTAGTTGCGGGTGCCGACGCGACCGTCCTCGCGCTTGTAGCCGTCGAAGGTGCGCATCTGCTCGGGCGGGTAGAAATCCACCGACCGCACGTCCACGCCGACCTCGTATCGGTCCGCACCCAGCTCGCCGATGCCGAGGTTCTGCGTGTGGACATGGTCGCCGACGGCGATGTCCCGCGTGGCGAACCCGATGACCTGGCCGTAGCGCCGGACCGGCGCCCCCGTCACGACCGACTTGCGCGCGACCTTGTGGCCGGGTCTGATATCCTGGCGCACCGCGATGGGGTGGCCGCCGTCGTCGAGGACGGTGCCGGCCGCCAGCTCGGCCTTCGCGACCGCGACGTCGTCCTCGGGTCGGAGCACGACCGCCTTATCGGTGAGCGCGTATGTCGCCATGGGACTCTCCTCCGCGACCAACTATACCGGACTGCCAGAGGCCCCAACCCGGGTCCTTCTGACGGGAGGCGGACGGTGCCTCCCGGCCAAGGCCAGTTCTTCGCCCTGGCGTTACACCTTCACCTGATCTCGGATCGGCAGGCGGCGGATCCGTTTTCCGGTCGCCGCGAAGATCGCGTTGCAGAGCGCCGGCGGGATCGGCGGCACGCCCGGCTCGCCCACGCCGCCCATCGGCTTGCTGTAGTCGCCGGGGACGATGTGCACGCGGATCTCCCGCGGCGCCCCGGCCATGCGGGTCACCTCGTAGGCGTTGAAGTTGTCCTGCTCCACGCGCCCCGCCTTGAAGCTGATCTCACCCACCGTGGCGATGCCGATGCCCATCACGCAGGCGCCTTCCATCTGCGCGCGCACCCGGTCCGGGTTGACGCACGCCCCGCAATCCACCGCGATGTCGACCCGCGGGATCGTCAGCACGCCCTTGTTGTCCACGGCCACCTCGACGACCGCCCCGACGTAGCTCACGAAGCTATAGTGGGCGGCGATGCCGAGCCCGCGGCCCTTGGGCAACTTCCGCCCCCAGCCCGCCTCCTTGGCGACCGTCTCCACGACGCGGCGCAGCCGGCCGGTGTCCACCGGGTACCGCTCGGGGGACTCGCCGTGGTTCCAGGTGTCGCCCAGCATCTCCGGGCTCACCTGGCGGGCCGGGCCGATGACCTCCAGCAGGAAGTCTTTCTGGTCCCGGCCGGCGGCCGCGGCCAGCTCGGCGACGAACGACTGCACCGCGAACGCATGGGGAATGTTCGAGACCGATCGGAACCAGCCGATCCGCGTGTGGGCGACCGCCTCGGGGTTCTCGATGCGGACGTTGGGAATCGCGAACGGCACGTTGATGACGCCCATGCCGAGCTCGAAGGGCGCCTCGTTCTTCGCCGCCGGATTGAACGTCGAGATGATGGTCGGGGCCACGCTACGGTGCAGCCAGGCGACCGGCTTGCCCTGGGCGTCGACGCCGGCCTCGAGGTGCTCGACCGACACCGTGTGGTAGTAGGAGTTGTGCAGGTCGTCCTCGCGGGTCCAGGTCACCTTGACCGGCTTGCCGTCCACCGCTTTGGAGAGGACTGCCGCCTCGATGGCGTAGTCGCACTTGGACTTGCGTCCAAAGCCGCCGCCGAGCAGCGTGACGTGCACGGTCACGTCGTCCGCCGACATGCCGAGCCGCTTCGCCACCAGGTCACGCGTGGACTGGGGTGACTGGAAGCAGCCCCAGACCTCGCACTTGCCGTTCGCGATGCGTACGGTCGCGGCCGGCGGCTCCATCGTGGCGTGCGCGAGATGCGGGACGTAGTACTCGGCGTCGAGGCGCTTCGCGGCACCGGTCGCCGCGGCGTCGAAGTCTCCGTTGTTGCGCACGACCTTGCCTGGTTTGTGCGCCGCCTCCTCGAGGGTCGCCTTGAAGGCGGTCGAGTCGTAGCTGGCGTTCGGGCCGTCGTCCCACGTGATCTTGAGGGCTCTGCGCCCCTGCATGGCCGCCCACGTGTTGCGCGCAACGACGGCGACGCCGCCGACGGGATTGAAGTGGGCGGGCGGCGGGCTGGCCTCGATCTCCACCACGCGTTCCACGCCTGGCACCTTGAGCGCCTCGGCCGGGTCGAAGCTCGCCACTTTGCCGCCGAACACCGGCGGACGGGCCACGACCGCGTAGAGCATGCCGTCGAGCCGGGTGTCGATTCCGTATTGGGCCTTGCCGTTCGCGATATCGCGGCCGTCGACCAGCTTCAGCTGTCCCTTGCCGATGTAACGGAACTTCGACGGGTCCTTGAGGCGCAGCGTCTCCCGCTTCGGCACGGGCTGACTGGCGGCCGCCTTGGCGAGCGACCCGTACCCGGCGCGCCGGCCGGTCGGACGATGCACGACCTCGTGGTTCTTCGCCTCCACCTCCGTGGCGGGCACCTTCCAGCGCTCGGCGGCGGCCGCCTCGAGCATGGTGCGCGCCGCCGCGCCACAGCGGCGCATGGGCTCGAAGAAGTGCCGCGTGCTGCGCGAGCCGTCGGTGTCCTGGTTGCCGAACTTCTTCTCGTCACCGGGCGCCTGCGCCACGCGCACGCGCTTCCAGTCGGCCTCGAGCTCGTCGGCCACGATCATCGGGATGCCGGTCCTGACCCCCTGCCCCATTTCGGAGCGGTGGCAGACGATCGTGACCGTGCCGTCCTCGGCGATCGACACGAACGCCAGCGGGTCGTCGACCCAGCCATTGGGCATCCCGTCCGCGCCGTACTTCTTGGGTTCCTGCGCCCGGGCCGCCGACGAAAACCCGACCGCGAGCACCAGCCCGCCGAGGGCCGACGCTCCCTGAAGGAACCGGCGCCGGCTGACGTTGGCGACAACCACCGGCCTGTCGAACGCCGCCCCACCCTCAGACCTCGGAATCCGATCGACTGGCGCGCTCATCGCGTGCCTCCCTGCTGGGCCGCTGCCTGCTTGATGGCGGCGCGGATACGCGTGTAGGTCCCGCAGCGGCAGATGTTGCCGCTCATGGCCTCGTCGATCTGGGTCTCGCTCGGCTTCGGGGTGCGCTTGAGCAGCGCCGCCGCCGACATGATCTGGCCGGCCTGGCAGTAGCCGCACTGGGGCACGCCCTTGTCGACCCACGCCGCCTGCAATGCCCGGCCGACCGCCTCCCCGCCCACCGCCTCGATGGTGGTGACCTTCCTGTTCGCCACCGCCGAGATCGGCGTGATGCAAGAGCGCACGGCCTGGCCGTCGACGTGCACGGTGCAGGCGCCACAGAGCGCCATCCCGCAGCCGAACTTGGTTCCCGTGAGACCCAGCTCGTCGCGGAGAGTCCACAACAGCGGGGTCTCGCCAGGCACGTCGACGTTCTGGCGCTTGCCGTTGATGTCGAGTGGGATCATCGCGATTCTCCTCTCATCATCGAGCCCTTGAGTCCAATGGGCGCGATCTCCCGCCACCTTCTCGTCCTGCCCGCACGAGCGAGCCACACAGAGCGGAGGAAACATAACACAAGACACATGACACGGGCGGCGGGCGGTCCAGCTATGCCGGATTGGGTCCCTGGATGCGGAGCACCGCGGGGGGCTCCGTCTCGAGCTGGAGCGTCGTGTGATCGATGCCGAAGCGGGCGTGCATGAGGGCGTGGAGCGTCTCGAGCAATCGCTCGCTGTCGCGCACGTCGTCGACGACGACGTGGGCGCTCATCGCCTCGCGTCCGGACGTGAGCGTCCACACGTGCAGGTCGTGCACGCGGCGCACGCCCGACACGCGACGCATCGCGTCCTCGATCTCGCCGAGGTCCAGGTGGGCCGGCGTCCCTTCCAGGAGCACGTTGACCGCCTGCCGCAGGAGACGCCAGGTGCGGGGCACGATGACGAGCGCGATCGCGCCGCTCACGAGCGGATCGGCGCGGGCCCAGCCGGTCGCGACCACGATCGCCGCGGCGCCGACCACGCCGATGGAGCTCAGCGCGTCGCCGAGCACTTCCAGGTATGCCGCGCGGACATTGAGGCTCCTCGCCGCCGCGCCGTGAAGCAAGTACGCGCACACGAGATTCACCGCGAGACCGACCGTCGCGATGGCGAGCATGGGACCGCCCAGGATCTCGGGCGGCGTCAGCAGACGCCGGTAGGTCTCGATCAGAATCCCGCCGGCGACGCAGAGCAGCACGATCGCGTTGACGAGCGCGGCCAGGATCTCGGCGCGATAGTAGCCGTAGGTCTTCGCCGGCGTCGGCGGGCGGGCGGCGATCCAGATGGCGAAGAGGGCCAATCCGAGGCCGGCCGCGTCCGCGAGCATGTGCCCGGCATCGGCCATGAGGGCGAGGCTGCCGGACCACAGGGCCCCGGCCACCTCGACGACGAGAAACCCGCACGTCAGGACCAGGGTCGCGGTCAGCCGGCCTCGGGAGTGCGCGGCGGCCGTCTGACGGTGCGGAGGCGCCTCCATCGTGCGGATCGTAGCAGGTTCCTAGCCCCAGTGAGAGCGGCCGTGCGATCAGTCCCGGCAGGCTCAGTCGTGCTTGTCGACGTCGGACAGCGTGAACCCGATGAAGAGCAAGACCGTGTACTTGTCGTACTTCGCGCGACCGGTGGCGGGCGGTGGCGCATTGACGACGGCGTCGGTCTTGGCGTCGAATCCGTAGAGGCGCACCTCGGCCACGCCCCGGTTGCGCTGCACTTTGTAGAGCGCGATCTCCGGGACCGGGACGTTCACCACCGGGGCCATGAACGCGGGAATTCCGATCAGGGTCTGGTCACTGTCGGTCCCCAGCACGGACGAAAACGCCTTGATCTTGAGGTCGGGCGAGTCCGAGACCGTGCGGACGCCGTGGGCCCGGAGCCAGGTGACCACGAGCTCTTTGATCAGGGCTTCCGGTCCCGCGTGATGGAAGACCTCGACGGCGACGCTCTGGGTCTTGAGCTTCTCGATGTCCAGCTGGCCCAGGGCACGCTCGAGGGAACGCATGAGCAGCTGCTGCGTGACGCCGGAGGGCAGGGTCGGGGGCGGCACGGCCGAGAGCGAGCAGCCGCCGAGCAGCAAGGTGGCGAGCAGGGCCCTCGTGAGAAGGTTCCTCACGATCGCGCCATCCCCGCACCACCGCAGCGAATGAGCGTGGATCATCGATCGGCTACCTAGAAGTGTACGGCTACCCGTCAACCCGTCCTGGCGAGTTGGATGGAGCCGCGATGATCCGCGCGTCTTCCCTGCTAGAATTTGGCATGCATACCGATCGGATCGTCGTCCTGCAGGGCCAGCGGTTTCACTACACCGAATGGGGCGCGTCGACAGCGCCCGCCCTCCTCATGCTCCACGGCGTCACCGGCCATGCACGCACCTGGGACGAGGAGGCCGGCGCGCTCGCCTCGCGCTACCGCGTCCTGGCGCTCGACCAGCGGGGCCACGGTGATTCCGACCCGGCGCCCGATGCTGATTACACCGTCGCGGCGATGGCCGGCGACCTCACCGCGTTCGCCGACACCCTGGGACTCGCGCGGGCGTCGATCGTCGGGCTCTCGATGGGCGGCCGCGTGGCGATCGCCTGGGCCGGCCTGGCGTCACACCTCGTGGACCGGCTCGTGGTCGTCGACATCGGCCCCGACATCTCCCAGGTGGGTCTGCGGCGCGTGGGCGCGCTCATGGCGCAGGCACCGGAGCTCTTCCCGAGTCTCGAGGCGGCCATCGCGTTCCAGCGCGCGACCAACCCGAACTACACGGAACCGATGCTGCACCATCGGGTCCAGCACGGCACGCGGCCAGCACCGGGCGGCCTCACCTGGAAGTACGATCGCGGCCTGCGCGACGCGGTGCGCTCGGGGCGATGGCGAGATCCGATCGATCTCTGGCCGCTCTGGCGCGCCATCACCTGCCCGATCCTGCTCGTGCGGGGTGCCGATTCCGATGTGCTGTCGGCGGAGACGGCCAAGCGGATGCTCGACGAGAATCCCAATGCGCGCCTCGCCGAGGTCGCCGGCGCCGGGCACACCGTCCCCGGCGACCAGCCGGCCATGTTCCAATCCCTCCTCCACGACTTCCTCACCCCCTGACCCCTTTACGCTTGCGCGCTTTGCCGCGAGGGGTGAGGTGCGCCGGGGCCACGCGTGCGGCGTAGTGGGACCTCCGAGTCCCGCGCGCAGCTCGAAGAGCTGCGATTCGGGCGAGTGGGTGACGGAGCCGGACGCGTGGCCACGGCGCGCCTCAGCCCTCGCGCCGGCGGCGCGCAGCTTCCGAGCGCATCTGCTGCATCGCCCGCGTCTCCTGATCGGAGTAGCGCTCTTCCGTCCAGGGGTCGGCGTTCATGTGATAGCCGTTCTGCTCCCAGAAGCCGGGCGGGTTGACGTCGAGGAATTCGAAGGCCCGGAGCCACTTCGCGCTCTTCCAGAAGTAGAGCTTGGGAACGACCAGGCGCATCGGCCCGCCGTGGTCCGGCTCGAGGTCGCGGCCGTCGTGCTTGAGGGCCAGCAGCACGTCGTCCCGCACGAGGTCCGCGAGCGTCGTGTTGGTCGTGTAGTCCGGGTCGGCGTGCTGCATGACGAACTTCGCTTCGGGCTGCGGCTTCACCCGATTCACGATCTCCCGGATGGGCACGCCCTCCCACACGTTGTCCAGCTTCGACCAGCGCGTCACGCAGTGGACGTCGGACGTGATCGTCACCCGCGGGAACTCGAGGAACTCAGGCCATGTCCAGGTCGTGGGGCGCTCCACCAGGCCGAAGCAGCGGAACGTCCAGCGGGCGGGATCGAACCGCGGCGTGCGGCCGTACGTGAGGACCGGCCACTTGGCCGTCAACGTCTGTCCCGGTGGGACGCGACCGGCCAGGGCGGGATCGATCGGCTTCATCGGCGGCCTCTCGACCACGTCGAGCGCGTTCCCATCGCGTTCCACTATACAACGCCTCCAGAAGCTTTCGGGCCCCGACGGAGTCGCGCCGTATAATCGGTGAAGATGCCGCGCGCCCACGACGCCCGGAGCGCCGGCCGAAAGGACAGGATGGGATGAACGGGGAACGAAAGCTGGCGATGTTCATCGACTTCGAGAACATCGCCCGCGGGGTCAAGGAAGCGCAGTACAAGCAGTTCGAGCTCAAGCTGGTCCTCGAGCGGCTCCTCGAGAAGGGCAAGATCATCGTGCGGCGCGCCTATGCCGACTGGAACCGGTTCACCGAGTACAAGCGACCGTTCCACGAGTGGGCGATCGAGCTGATCGACGTCCCGCAATCGCGCTACAGCGGCAAGAACTCCGCCGACATCCGGATGGTCGTCGACGCGCTCGACCTGGCCTACGGGAAAACGCACATCGACAGCTTCGCCCTGGTGTCAGGCGACTCGGACTTCTCGCCGCTCGTCTCCAAGCTTCGCGAGAACGATCGCTACGTGATCGGTCTCGGCGTCAAGTCGTCGTCCTCCGACTTGCTGGTGGCCAACTGCGACGAGTTCATCTTTTACGAGGACCTCATCCGCGACACCAAGAAGACGACCCTGTTGCGGGGGCTGCCCGAGAAGAAGGCCGAGGCGATGGCCCAACTCATCGACGCCATCCAGGCCCTGCAGCGCGAGAACAAAGAGACCCTCTGGGGCTCCATGGTCAAGCAGACGATGATCCGCAAGAATCCCGCCTTCAACGAGTCCTACTACGGCTTCTCGACCTTCTCGAAGCTGCTCGAAGAGGCCGCCAAGCAGAAGATCGTCACGCTCGAGCGCGACGAGAAAAGCGGGACCTACGTGATCACCGCGCTCACCGAGGAAGGCGGGCGCGCGGCCTGAACGGCGGCGATCCTAGAGCCGGCCCAGGCGCCCGCTGTCGCTGACGAACACCGTCAGCGCCCAGCTCACGACCGTGATCAGGAGCGCGCCGAGGAACGCCGCCCGAAAGCCGTGGACGTCGAACCCCGGCACGATCACCGACGTCAGCCACAGGCAGAACGCGTTCAGCACGAACAGGAAGAGACCGAGCGTCACGAGCGTCAGCGGGAACGTGAGCAGGACCAGCAGGGGACGCACCACCGCGTTGACGAGCGCCAGGACGAGCCCGGCGAGCAGCGCCGGCCAGAGCGGCTCGCCGCGCAGCACGATGCCCGGCACGATACGGGCCGCGAGATAGATCATCAGGGCGTTCACGATCACACGCGCCACGAAGCCCACGGGAACCTAGTCGCCGAAGGGCACGATCAGTCGGTCGATCGAAATGGCGCCGGCGCCGCCGATGAGGATGGACAGCGCCATCGCCATCAACGCCAGGTTGTACTCGTACCCGTGGCCCTTGCCCGGGGCCATCGAGAAGTTGAGGAAGAATCCGTGCTTCCCGTGGACCTTCACGATGGCCACGACCATCACCGCGACCAGCCCGAGCGCTGCCGGGCGAGCCAGGAGGCCCACGATCATGGCGAGGCCCCCGAAGCACTCGGTGAACGCGGCGATGACGGTGGCGGCGGGGGGAACGCTCATCTGCCGGAAGCCTCCGATGGTCGCCGACAGTCCATGGCCGCCGAACCAGCCGAACGTCTTCTGAGCGCCGTGGGCAAAAAAGATGATGCCGAGCACGACGCGGACCACCAGATGGGACCACGAGGGATAGGTGCCGAACACGAGCCCGATCAGATCGTCCATGGCTCCTCCCTGCCCGTTGCGATGCGCACGGGCGCATCGTATCCTCGGTCCGTGAGGTGCGTGTCGCTCTGCCCCGGTCGGTCGCCGCGAGTGTACTACAGGCCGTTCGGCATGATCCTGTCCCTGCTGCTGTGCCTCGCCCTGTCGACGACGAGGGCGCGCGCGCAGGTCGAGCTCACGACGCATCCGAGCATGACCAAAGGTCCGGCCGGCGCGCCGGTGACCATCGTGGAGTTCTCCGACTATCAGTGACCGTACTGCCAACAGGTCCAGCGGTCGCTGGCCCAGATTCTCCAGGAGTACGAGGGTCGCGTCCGCCTCATCTTCAAGGACCGACCGCTACCGATGCACACACTGGCGCGGCCCGCGCACGAAGCGGCGCGCTGCGCCGGCGCCGTCGGAAAATACTGGCCGTACCACGATCGGCTCTTCGAGGGGCAACCCGCCTTCCGGCGCCCCGATCTGTTGCGCTACGCGGCCGAGGTCGGCCTCGACCGTGACGAGTTCACTCGCTGCCTCGACGAGCGGCGGTTCGCGCCCGACGTCGAGCGGGACATCGCCCAGGCCCAGGCCCTCGGGATCAACAGCACGCCCACGTTCCTCGTCAACGACCAGCTGGTCGTCGGCGCCACCACCACTGAGGAGTTCCGGGCGATCATCGAGGCCGCGCTGAAGAAGACGCGCCGCTGATGGCGTACGTCAAGGTCGCCGAGGTCGCCGACATCGGTGTCGGCCAGGGCACGCTGATCGAGCGCGACGGCCTGACGGTCGCCGTCTTCAACGCCGGCGACGGACGCTTCTTCGCGTGCAGCCCGACCTGCCCCCACGAGGATGGGCCGCTCGCCGAAGGTTGGCTCGAGGGCGACGCCGTCGTGTGCCCGTGGCACGGGTACGACTTCGATCTCGCGAGCGGCGCCTGCCGCGTCGCGCCGGGTCTGGCGGTGTCGATCTACCCGGTCCGGGTGAACGGCAGCGCGGTCGAGATCGATCTTTCGTAAGCGACGCGGCGACGAGCCTCGCCGAGCGGATCTTCTCGGACGAAGGCCACTCACGCGAACGGCACCGAGGTTCCATGAACGGTTGCGAAACCACGGAAAGGTGGTTAACGTAGAAACCACGAGGAGGAACACGGACCCGTGACAGAGCGCGCCGTCAAGCACGTCAGAAGATTTCTCGGCCAGCGCCTCCGCGCCCTGCGCAAGCAACGCGCGCTCAGCCAGGAGCGGCTCGGCAAAGGATCCGGGCTCAGCGGGAAATTCATCGGCGAGGTCGAGCGCGGCGAGAAGTCGATTTCCATCGACAGTCTCTACCGCGTGTCGGTCGCTCTCGAGGTTCCCCTTCGCGATCTCACCGACGTCGGCGACAAGAACAGCACGGTGCCGACCGAGGAGGCCGAGAAGATCTTCGCCCTCGTCTCGGGCCGCCGTCGTCCAGAGGACGTCCGCAAGGCCTACAACGTCCTCCGCGCGATGTTCAGTCGCGCCTCGTAAGCTCCCCCGTCACCGATCCGACCCGGCTCTCCCGCGCGACCGCCCAACGATCGAGCGCCACGATGAGGGTGTGACGATGACCACCGATCAGCTTTGGCTCGCCGTCGGATTTCTCGGCCAGGCGCTGTTCTCGGCGCGCTTTCTCATCCAGTGGATCGCGTCCGAGCGTCAGGGCAAGAGCGTGGTGCCGCGGCCGTTCTGGTATTTCTCCGTCGGTGGCGGCATGACGCTCTTGGCCTACGCTCTCTATCGGCGCGATCCCGTGTTCATCCTCGGCCAGGCGGCCGGCCTCTTCGTCTACGCGCGCAATCTCTATTTCATCTTCCGCAACGCCGAGCCCATCGCCCACTGACGCGCGTGCTAAAATGCCGGCGGCGAAGGCGGATCGGGAATCGGGACATTCGGGCGTGTCGGAGCCGGGTCGCGCCTCTCTCAGGCCACCCTCGGTCTGAGCCGATCTCACGGCACCCGCTACAAAGGAGCTTCAGGTGACGATCAATTGGGCCCAGTGCCACACGCGTCCAGTCCTCATGATCCCTGGCCCCACGGAGCTGCCGTTCCCGGTGATCCAGGCGATGAATCAACCCTCGGCGATCCAGTACGACCGGAGCTTCGACGAGGGAGTTCTCGAGCCGACGACGCTCGCGCTCCGCGAGGTGTTCCAGACGAAGAGCGAGGTCATCCTGCTCCCCGGGTCGGGCCGCACGGCGCTCGAAGCCGGCGCGCTCTCGGTGATCGAGCCGGGTGACCGAGTGCTCGTGGTCGGCGCGGGCCAGTTCGGCGTGCTGATGCGCGAGATCATGAACCGGGTCGGCGCCGACTGGACCGAGTTCCCGGTCGAGTGGGGCGCCCGCCTCGACATGGACCGTCTCGCCCGGGAGGCCGAGCGCCTCCGGCCCAAGGCGATCACGCTCGTCCACAACGAGACGTCGACGGGAACGACCTATCCGGCGGCGGACGTCGGCCGCATCGCGAAATCGGTCGACGCGCTCTACCTCCTCGACACCGTGTCGTCGATCGCGGGCATCGACGTGCGCACCGACGAGTGGGGTGTCGACCTCAATATGACCGGCTCGCAGAAGTGCCTGGCCGCCCCGCTCGGGATGGGGCTGGTCGCGGTGAGCCCGCGGGCGTTCACGGCGATGGAGCGACGCAAGCGCACGGCGTCGAGCCTGGTCTACGACCTGCTCCGGTGGAAGGAGCACTGGATCCCGGTGTCGCGCGGCGGCAAGGTCCCCGACGGGGCGGCCCGCCGACAGCCGGTGTCGATCCCGACACACCTCACCAGCGCGATGCGGGTCGCCGCGCGCCTCATCCTCGAGGAAGGGCTGCCCCACCGCTTCCGCCGTCACGCCGTGGCGGGCGGCGCCGTGCGGCGCGGCCTCGCCGCGATGGGGCTCGAGATGTTTCCCGACGCCTCGCTGCTGTCCAACACCGTGTCGTGCGTGAAGACGCCGAAGGCCATCGAGCCGGCCGCCGTCGTCGCGCGGATGCGGGACCAGTACGGCATCCTGATCGGCACGGGCCTCGACAAGATGCGCACCAGCACCCTACGCATCGGCACCATGGCCATGACCGCCAGCCCCCACTACGTGCTGCCGACCCTGTCGGCGCTCGAGCTGGCGCTCCGGGACCTCGGCTACAAATGCGAGCCCGGCGCGGGTGTGGCCGCCGCGCAGGCGGCCTTCGCCGACGCGGGATAGTTGGCATGTCGGGTCGGTGCCAGGTCGCTCCTACGGTTGAACGCGCGTGTCAGAGCCGGGTCGCTCTTGAGTCAGGCCACCCCCGATGAGCGCCGACCTCAAGGCACCCGTTACAATAGTCATCCCGGACGACTTTCCGTCCGTCTTCAACGGCACGCCCGCGCACGACCGCTGCAAGAAACTCGGCGAGACGCGCGTCTTCAGTGCCAGGGGCGCCGACGACGAAGCGGAGCTGATCAAGCGCATCGACAGCGCGCGCGTCGCCATCAACATCCGGGCGCACGCGCGGTTCACCGAAGGCGTGATGGCGGCGTGCCGGAAGCTCGAGCTCATCTCGATCTGGGGTACCGGCACCGACAACATCGACCTCGACGCCGCCGGGCGGCACGGGATCACGGTCTGCAACACCCCCGGCGTCAACGCCTTCGCCGTGGCCGAGCACACATTGGCGCTCATGCTGGCGACCGCCCGGAGGATCCCGCGCGTCGACCGTGAGGTGCGGGGCGGCGCCTGGCCCCGTGATCTCCTGACCCAGCTCCTGGGCAAGACGCTCGGCGTCTTCGGCACCGGCAAGATCGGTGCCCGTGTGATCGCGCTCGCGAAGGCCTTCGGGATGGACGTCCTGGCGTACAGCGCCCGCGGCGACGTCGCCTCGGTCGCGGCGCTCGGCGCCCGCGCCGCGTCGAAGGACGAGATCTGCCGCCGGGCCGACGTCATCACGCTCCACCTGCGTCTGGCACCCGAGACGCGCGGCTTTCTCGGGCGCCGCGAGTTCTCGCTGATGAAGCCCACCGCGATCCTCGTCAACACCGGCCGCGGGGCTCTGGTCGAGCGCGACGCCCTGCTCGACGCGCTCGGACAAAACAAGATCGCGGGGGCCGGGCTCGATGTGTTCCACGACGAGCCGCTCAAGCCGGGCGACCCCCTCCTCGCGTTGTCGAGCGCGGTGCTCTCGCCGCACAACGCCGGGCAGACACCGGAGGTCATCCGCGATGGCCTGCTGCGCGCCATCGAGAACGTCGAGCACTACCTCGACGGCAAGCCCACGGACGTCGTGGTCGCGCCGGTCAAGTCGAGACGATGATGGGGGTGACGACGCTCGAGATCACGCGGCGCTCGAAGGTCCTGGACGGCCGTCCGTTCGGCGCGGCGGGCGGCTACGAGAAGATCGTGGGCGTGCTCCGTCTCGGTGTCGCTGGAACCCACCTCATCCCGACCAGGGCGCGCCGGGGGATCTCATGAGCCTGCTGGGCTCGACGCTTCCGTTCCCGCTGACCCGCGCCGCGCGGGAGGCGAGCGGCGACCCGCGCGTGTCGATCGAGGAGCGCTACGCCTCGCGCGCCGCGTATCTCGCACATGCTCGCCGACGACGTGGATGCGGTCGTCGAGCGCGCCGGGCGGCTCTGGGCCTTCATCGTCCGCGCTTGAACCACTCGTAGATTTCCTCGCCCGTCGTCATCCAGACGCCCTTGTGCTTCCGGATGTAGTCGTAAACCGCCTCGAAGTACTTGATCCGGTGCGGCACGCCGTGGATGTAGGGGTGCACCGCGACGGCCATGACCCGCGGGTTCTTGGCGCCTTCCAGGTAGAGGCGGTCGAACTGGTCCCGCACCCGCTCGAGCCAGGCGCGGGACTCGTGGTGCTGGATGAGCATCATCGGAATGTCGTTGAGCTCGAGCGTATAAGGCACCGACACCAGCGAGCCGGCCGTCGTCTTGATCTCGTAGGGTTGATCGTCGTTCACCCAGTCGGACACGTACTCGATGCCTTCTTCGGCCAGGAGGTCGAGCGTCTCCCACGTCTCGGTCAGCCCCGGCCCGAGCCACCCTTTGGGTTTCTTGCCGGTGAATTCGGTGAGCATCTGGACCGCCGTCCGGATCGCCTCGCGCTGGTCGGGCACCAGGTGCATCGCGCCCTGCTTGACCCCGTGGCCCATGAATTCCCAGCCCGCGTCCAGCATCGCGCGCGCGATGGGCTCGTAGGACCGGCACACGTTGGCGTTGATGGCGGTCGTCGCGCGGATCTTCCGCTTCGCGAGGGCTTCGTGGAGCCGCCAGAACCCGACGCGCATCCCGTAGTCGTGCCACGCCCAGTTAGGCACGTCGGGCACCGTCGTAACGCCCTGCGGGGCCGAGAGCACGCCACGCGGCATCGGCTTCTCGATATCCCATTCCTCGACGTTGACGATGGTCCACACGGCGATGCGCGCCCCTCGCGGGAGCTTCCAGGGGCGGCGAGCCGCGATCGGCGAGTAATCGAAGCGCTCGTGGGGCAGTCTCACGCGGGCCTCCTGTCACGTGTTTCGCACACCCGGTGGTGCGAACGCCGGGTGCGGCTATAGTACAATCCCCAGTCGTGACCCGCGCCCCGGCCGTCGACATCCATGCCCATTTCTTTCCGGAGTCGTTTCTGAGGCTGATCGAGGAGCACGGTGCACCCTTCGGCGTGCGAATCGACCGCGTGAACGCTCGCGGTCCCGCCATCGTGGTGGGCGGGGTCGCGGGCCCGCCGCTCGAGGCGACCTACTGGGATCTCGATCGCCGCGTGCGCGCGATGGACCGCGCGGGCGTGACCGTGCACGCCCTCTCGCTGACGATGCCCATGACCCACTGGGCCTCTGGCCCGGTCGCCCGGCTCGCCGCCGAGGCGGTCAACGACGCGATGGCCGAGGCGCACGCGGCGTATCCCCACCGCTTCGTCGGCTGCGCGACGCTCCCCATGCAGGACCCGAGCTTCGCCGCCAAGGAACTCGAGCGGGTCGCGAAGCTCCGCGGGATCCGCGCGGTCTATCTCGGCACGAACGTCAACGGCCGCGAGCTGTCCGATCCTGGGTTCGCGCCGATCTTCACCCGGTGCGAGGCGCTCCGGCTCCCGGTGCTCTTGCATCCGCTGTCCGTCGTCGGGGCCCAGCGACTCCAGCCGTTCTATCTCCACAATCTTCTCGGCAATCCCTTCGACACCGCGATCGCCGCCGCCCATTTGATCTTCGGCGGCGTCCTCGATCGCTGCCCGAAGCTCCAGGTGTGCCTGCCGCACGCGGGCGGTGCGTTCCCGTACCTCTTCGGGCGCCTCCAGCGCGGTCAGCGCGTGCGGCCCGAAGCTCGCGATCGCGCGCGCCGGCCGGTCGCCGCGTATCTCCGCCGCTTCACCTACGACACGATCAGCCACTCGGCCGAGGCCCTGCGGTACCTGGGCGCCACCGTCGGTGCCGACCGCGTCATGCTCGGAAGCGACTTCTGCTTCGACATGGGCTACGAGCGCCCGCGTGACATCATCACCAAGCAGGCGCGCCTCCGGCCGGCCGACCAGGCCCGGATCCTCGGCGGCAACGCCGTCCGGCTCCTGCGGGTCGCCTGACGGCCTCGTGGATTTCTGGATCAGCCAGCTCTTCAACGGTGTGTCCTACGGCGCGCTGCTCTTCCTCCTCGCCGGAGGCCTCTCGCTCATCTTCGGCATGATGCGCATCGTCAACATGACGCACGGCTCGTACTACCTGCTGGGCGGCTATGTCGCCCTGACCGTGATCTGGCGGACCGGCAGCTTCCCGCTCGCGGTGCTGCTGGGCGCCCTGACCATTTCGCTCGTGGGCATCGCCGAGTGGAACGCCTTCCTCAAGCGCCTGAGCGGGCAGGAGCTGGGCCAGGTCTTGACCACGATGGGCTTCGCGCTCATCTTTCAGGACCTGGCGCTGGTGCTCTGGGGCGGCGACCCGTACACGATCCCCGTGCCGGCCGTGCTCTCCGGATCGTACCGGGTCGGAGAGCTCTACTTTCCCGTCTACCGCATCTTCATCGTCGTGGTCGCGGTGGTCGTCGCCCTGATCCTCTGGGTGGCGCTCGAGCGGACGCGAATCGGCGCGATGATCCGCGCGACCGTGGACGACCCCGAGATGGCCCGCGGCGTCGGGATCAACGTCTATCTGATCTCGATGGCGGTGTTCGCGCTCGGCGCGACCCTGGCGGCCCTGGCGGGCGTCGTGGCCGGAGGCTTCGTCGGCGTCTACCCGGGCGCGGACTTCGAGATTCTGCCGTACGCCTTCGTGGTCGTCATCGTCGGCGGCATGGGCAGTCTCAAGGGGGCGCTGATCGGCAGCCTCATGGTCGGGTTACTCGACAACTTCGGGAAAGCGCTCTTCCCCGAGCTGTCCTACTTCACGCTGTTCGCCCCGATGGCGGCGATCCTGGCCGTGCGGCCCACGGGCCTCTTCGGCCGCGCCTGATGCGGGGCGTGCTCCCGCCGGGCGCGACGCGGATCGGCCTCGCCGTCGTCTTTCTGGCGCTCCTCCTGGCGCCTCCGTTCATCTCGTCGTTCCTGCTGGCACTCCTCACCCAGGCGGTGATCTACGCGGTGCTGGCCATGAGCCTCGACATCATCCTCGGCTACATCGGCCTGGCCTCCTTGGGGCATGCCGCCTACCTCGGGCTCGGCGCGTACAGCGTGGGCATCCTCACGACGCGCCACGGCGCCCCGTTCTGGCTCACGCTGGCCGTCGGCGTCCTGCTGGCGGCGGCGGTCGCGTCGATCTTCGGCCTGCTCGCCCTGCGGGCGACCGGCGTGTACTTCCTCATGATCACGCTGGCCCTCGGCATGGTGGTCTGGGGGTTGGCGCACCGATGGGTGTCGATGACCCAGGGCGACAACGGCATCTCCGGCGTGCCACGGCCCGAGCTCGGGCTGCCGTGGTCCTTTTCGCGGGGAATCCCCTTCTACTACCTGGCCTTCGGCGGATTTCTCCTCGCGCTCCTGCTGCTGCGAACGATCGTCCGGTCGCCGTTCGGGCACACGCTCGTCGGCATCCGCGAGAGCGAGTCCCGCATGCGGACGCTCGGGTATCACGTGTGGCTGCACAAGTACATCGGGTTCGTGATCGCGGGCGGCGTCGGCGGGTTCGCGGGCGTGCTGTGGGCGTACTACAACGGCTTCGTCAGCCCGGCGGATCTCGAGCTCGCGACGTCGGTCGAGATCCTCTTGATGGTCGCCCTCGGCGGCCGCGGGACACTGTTGGGACCCGCCCTGGGCGCGGCCGTCATCGTCGGCCTGAAGAATCTCGTGTCGGTCTACACGCACCGCTGGCTCTTGATCCTGGGCGGCGTGTACATCGGCACGATCGTGTACGCGCCCGAGGGAATCGTGGGCGCTTGGCGACAGTGGACGAAAGGAGAGCGAGCCATGGGGAAGAAGATCGTCGTTTCAATCCTGCTGACACTGGTCCTGGTCGCGATCGGCGACGCGGGATCGGCCTGGGCGCAGAAGGGGCCGATCAAGATCGGCGTGATCACCGCCATGACGGGCGGCGCCGCCCAGATCGGCAAGGACATGACGAACGGCATCGCCATGTGGCTCGACGAGAACAACCAGACGATCGCCGGCCGCAAGGTCGAGGTGATCGTCGAGGACAGCCAGGGCCAGCCCAACGTCGCGCTGACCAAGTTGCAGAAGCTCGTCGAGAGCGACCGGGTCCACGTGCTCGTCGGTGAGATCTTCGCGCACATCGGCTACGCGATGGCGCCCAGGGTGGAGGAGTACCGCATCCCGATGCTCTATCCGGTGATCGCCGCCGACGACCTCACCCAGCGCAAGCCCGCCAAGTGGGTGGTGCGCACGGGCTGGGCGTCGAGCCAGCCCTCGCACCCGTTCGGCGAATACGCGGCGAAGACCCTTGGCTACAAGAGGGTGGCGGTCGTCGCGATCGACTACGCCTTCGGCTGGGAGGTCGTCGGCGGATTTCAGAAAACGTTCGAGGAGAACGGCGGCCAGATCGTCCAAAAGCTGTGGGCGCCGCTCAACACCACGGATTTCGCGCCGTACCTCTCTCAGATCAAGCGCGACGCCGACGCGGTGTTCGCGTTGATGGTGTCGATCTCGGCGTCGCGGTTTCCCAAGCAGTATCAGGACGCCGGGTTGAAGGCGAAGCTGCCCCTCATCGGCGGCGGCACGACGTTCGACGAGTTCGTGCTGCCGTCCCTCGGCGACGAGGCTATCGGCGGGATGAGTCCCCTCATCTACAGCGCCGCGCTCGACACGCCGGTGAACAAGAGGTTCGTCACGGACTACCGAAAGAAGTACGGGAAGGTCCCCTCGTATTTCTCGGAGACCTGCTACACGAGCACCCGCTGGATCAACGAAGCGGCGAAGGCCATCGGCGGCGACGTGGAGAACCGCGAGAAGTTCCTGGAGGCGCTGCGCCGCGTGGAGATCCCCGACGCGCCCCGCGGACCCGTCAAGCTCGACTCGCACGGCAACCCGATCCAGAACATCTACGTCCGCAAGGTCGAGAAGAAGGACGGCGAGCTGTGGAACACCGTCGTCCACACCTACCCGGCCGTCTCCCAATTCTGGAAGTACAAGGCCGAAGAATTCCTGAAACAGCCCGTGTACGATCGCAACTTCCCGCCCTGCAAGCACTGCTGATGCCCGTGGGGGCGGCGCCCGAGCCGTGACGGATCGAGCCGCCATCGCGCTGAGCTTGGCCGGGCTCTCGAAGGCCTTCGGCGGGCTCAGCGCGGTGGACCGCGTGAATCTCGAGGTCGCGGGGGGCGAGCGCCGCGCCATCATCGGCCCAAACGGCGCCGGCAAGACGACGCTCTTCAGCCTGATCAGCGGAGAGACCGAGCCGACCGCCGGCCGGATCGCCCTGTTCGGCCGCGACGTCACCCGATTCTCGCCGCATCGCCGCGCGGCGCTCGGGCTGGCGCGCACGTACCAGATCACCAATCTCTTCCCCCGCCTCACCGCGCTCGAGAACTGTCTCCTGGCGGTCCAGGCCCTGACCGGCGCCAAATTCCATCTCCATCGCGCCCTGCACCGCTATCCGGCCTTCTTCGCGCGCGCGCACGGCGTGCTCGAGGCGGTCGGGCTCAACGACAAGGCGGGCGAGGCGGTGCGAAACCTCTCGCACGGCGAGCAGCGCCAGCTCGAGATCGCGCTGGCGCTGGCCGGCGCGCCTCGGCTCCTGCTGCTCGACGAGCCCACCGCGGGGCTCTCGCCGGCGGAGTCTCATGCGATGACGGCGCTCTTGAAGAAGCTCGACCCCGCCATCACCCTGCTGGTGATCGAGCACGACATGGACGTCGCATTCGCGCTCACCGACCGCATCACCGTCCTGCACTACGGGAAGGTCGTCGCCGACGGCCTCGCCCACGAGGTGAAGGCGAACGCCCTGGTGCAGGAGATCTACCTGGGAACCTCCTGATGCTCGAGGTGCGCGACATCCACACCTACTACGGCGACAGCCACGTGCTGCAGGGCATCTCCCTGCGCATGGAGCGCGGCCAGGTCGTGGGCATCCTCGGCCGGAACGGCATGGGCAAGACCACCCTCATCCGATCCATCATCGGCTTCACGAGGCCACGGCGCGGGCAGGTCCTCTTCAAGGACCGGGACATCACCGCCTGGCCCTCGAACCGGGCCGTGACGCTCGGGCTCGGTCTGGTGCCGCAGGGGCGCCGGGTCTTCCCGTCGCTGACGGTCATGGAGAATCTGATGGTGGCCGTCAAGGGCGACGGTGGGCCCTGGACGATCGAGCGCGTGCTGGATCTCTTTCCGCGCCTGCGCGAGCGCGGCGCCCACCGCGCGGGCAAGCTGTCGGGTGGCGAGCAGCAGATGCTGGCCATCGCCCGCGCGCTGATGACCAACCCGGAGCTCTTGCTGATGGACGAGCCCACCGAGGGCCTGGCGCCACTCCTGGTCCGCGAGGTCGGCCGGGTCATCGAGAATCTCAAGGGCGAGGGGCTCTCGATCTTGCTCGTCGAGCAGAATCTCCCGCTCGCCCTCCGCGTGGCGGACCACGTGCACGTCCTGTCGCGGGGCCGGGTCGTTCACTCGAGCTCGCCGGACGCGCTCTGGAGGAACGAGGAGATCAAGTCGCGGTATCTCGGACTGTGAGGGCCTACCAGTGAACCAGATCGCGATTGTCGGCGTCGGGCTCCTGGGGTCCGCGGTGGCCTTGCGCCTTCTCGAAGGCGGCTTCGCGGTGACCGGCTACGACAGTCGGCCCGATCAGCTCGCGCGACTCGGATCGCGCGGGCTCAAGGGCGCGCCGAGCCTCAACGAGGCCGCGGCAGGCGCCGACGTCGTCTTCACGATCCTGCCGTCGCCCGAGTCGGTGGAAGCGGTGATCCTCGGCGCCGGCGGGCTGCTGGAGATCATGCGGCGCCCCGCCACCGTGATCCAGATGAGCACGATCTCGCCCACCCTGACGCGCCGCCTCGCCGAGGCGGCCACCGCCGCGGGGCTCGGCTTCCTCGACACGCCGATGAGCGGGACCAGCTTCATGGTAGAGCGCGGCGACTGCACGATCTTCGCCGCGGGCGACCCGGCCCTCGTCGACGCCTGCCGTCCCGTCTTCTCGGCCATCGCGAAAAAGACGATCCACGTGGGGCCGGTCGGCAGCGCCTCGCTCGCCAAGCTCGCGACGAATCTTCTGGTCGGCCTCAACACCGCCGCGCTGGCCGAAGCCCTCGTCTTCGGCGTGAAGGGCGGACTCGCCCCCCAGGCGCTGCTAGACATCTTGCGGGACAGCGCCGCCGCCTCGAAGATGGTCGAGGTCCGTGGGCCGCTGATGGTCGAGCATCGCTTCGAACCGCAGATGAAGCTCGACCTCTTCCTCAAGGACTTCCGGCTCATGCTGGAGGAAGCGCAGCGCCTGGGCGTGCCGCTGCCGCTCACGAGCCTCACCCAGCAGCTCTGCACGGCCACCGCCGCCGCCGGGCGGGGCGCCCAGGACCTGGCTGCGCTCATCACGACGCTGGAGCGGATGGCCGGGCTCGGGCCCGCGTAGTCAGTGGACCCAGCGCACCACGCCCGTCACGCCGTCGACCGCGACCACCGCCCCCGCGGGAATCCGCCGGGTCGCATCGCCGACGCCGAGCACCGCCGGAATCCCGCGCTCCCGCGCGAGGGCGGCGAGGTGGGACGTGCTGCCCCCGAGCTCCGCGACGACGCCGACGACGCGCGGCAGGACCGCGGTCAGCGCCGGCCCGGCGACCTGGGTGACGAGGACATCGCCAACCTGCACGTGCTCCAGATCGTGCTCGTGGATCACGACACACGCCCGGCCCGTTGCCCAGCCGACCCCCGCCGGCTGGCCCCTGAGGCCCGGATGCCGGAGCCATACGTCGTCTCGCGTCCGCGGCGGCTCGACGTGGAGCGGCCGCGCCTGAAGAATCTGGAACCCGCTCTCGTCCTTCGCCCACTCGACCTCGACGGGCGCGCCGAGGAGCGACTCGATTTGTGATACGAGCCTTCCGAGCGTCACCACCTCGTCCGGGGAGAGGCACGGAGCGTGGACCAGCTCCGGGGCGACCGCCTCGGGGCGAGCACCGCCCGCGGGGGTCGTGACGACGCGCTGATCCTTCCGCCCGGGCGCGGTGCTTTCCAGCGATCCGTCGGGCGCCAGCACCCAGGAGTCGGGCACGACCTCGCCCTGGGCCAGCGCCGAGCCGAGGCCCCACGTCCCGGTCACCACCACGCCGCCGGCGGCCGTGCGGCTGAGGGCGCCGCCCGCGGCGCGGGCTTCGACCATCCGCTGGACGAGGACTGCCATGGCCGTGCGCGCTGGATCCACATCGTGGGATTGCATGTACCTGAGCGCACGCGCGGACCAGAGGCACGCCCAGCAGGCCCGTACCGCGGTGACCAGGTCCGCGTGGCTCGCGTTGCCGAGGAACGTATCGAACTGCCCGGCGAAGGAGGCGTTCGGCGCGTCTTCCCGAAGGCCGGAGGAGCGCACGGCGAGGACTCGTCCCAGAGTCTCGGTCATCCGCGCATGAGCGGCGTCGAGCATATCGGCGACCGCCGCCGCGAGCGGCGCGCGAAGAAACCCCAGCCTGACCTCGAGCGCGAGCTTGCGCGCCTCGTGCTCCTCGCTGGCCCGGCCGACGCTCTCGGCGGGGCCCGACACACCCGCCGCGTCGAGCTGCAGGCGGTAGGCGTCGGCGGTCAAGCAAATGCCGTCGGGCACCGGCAGGCCGGCCTGGCGGAGCCGGGCGAGCGTCCCGGCCTTCCCTCCCACCCGCTCGGCGTCGACTGCCTCGGGGTCGTCGAGCGGGATCGCGAGCCGCCGCCGCTCACGCACCCGGGACAATGACGAGCCTCAGGACGGAGTCGGCGGCGCGTTCGTATTCCTCGAACGCCCCCGCCACCCCTTCGAGCGGATACGACGCGGTGATGAACCCGTCGACCGCGACCGCACCCGAAGCGACCAGATCGATCGCGGGCGCGAAGTCGGCGGGGGTGAGGGCGCGCGAGCCGTAGACGGTCAGCTCTTTGTAATAGAGCGGGAACGTCGTGAAGCCGTCTACCGGTCGGTGGCTGATGCCGTAGAGGAGGAGCCGGCCGCCCGGCGCCAGCATCTCGATCGCGGGGGCGATGAGCGCCGGATCGCCCGCGGCGTCGACGACCACGTCCGCGCCGCGCCCGGCGGTGGCGTCCCTGACGGCGGCGACGGCATCCTCGCGGGTGGAGTTCACGATCCGGTCGGCGTTCCGGCGTCGAGCAAGCTCGAGCTTCCAGGCGCTGCGGGAGACGGCGATGACCGGGCGCGCACCCGAGAGCTTCGCGAGCTGCGTGTGGAGCAGCCCGGCCACGCCCTGGCCCAGCACGACCACGGACTCGCCCGACGCGATCCGCGCTCGCTGCTGCGCGTGACGCACGGTGGCGAGGGTCTCGATCAGCGTCGCGGCCGCGAGCGGCAGATGCGCAGGGAGCGGATAGAGGTAGACCTCGGGCAGCACGATGTGCTCGGCGAGGGAGCCGTCCATCTCTCGACCGAAGAGGCCGGCGTTCGCGCACAGGTTTCCATGGCCACGGAGACAGGTCCCGCACGAGCCACACTCGATGATCGGATTGAGCAGGACCGGCTGGCCGGGCCGGACGCGCTCCACACCCTCGCCGACCGCCTCGACCACGCCGGTGGCCTCGTGGCCCATCACCACCGGGAGCCGCACTCCAGGATGGCGGCCGGTGTAGATCTCGAGATCGGTGTGGCAGACGGCGGTCGCCGCGACCCGGACGCGCGCCTCGCCCCGACGCGCCACCGGCTCCGGTCGCCTCAAGAGCTCGAGACGCCGCGGCGCCTGGAGCACCGCCGCGAGCATGCTCACACTACGACCGTGATCTGCTCAACCGGGAAATTCGAGATGATCTCCGTCCGGTCTTCGTGGACGATCAGCATCTCCTCGATGCGCACGCCCCACTCGTACTTCTTGCCGTGCTGCGTCTCGAGCGCGAACACCATGCCCGGCCGGATCTCGAGCGGATGGTCGAGCGACCAGATCCGTGAGATCACGGGCTGGTCGTACTGCGCCAGCCCGAGCCCGTGTCCCCAGAGATTCGCGGCGGCCTGGTCCTCCTCGGCGTATCCCCACGCCTCCTGGGCCGACGGCCACTTCAGCGCGATGTCCCGTGTCGTCGCTCCGGGACGCACCGCGTGGATCGAGTCGTAGAGCCACGTGAGCGCCGTGGCGTAGTAGTCCTTCATCTCCTGAGTCGGTTGCTTGCCGACGCAATAGGTCCGGTAGTAGCACGACTTGTAGCCGTTCCACGTCAGCGCCGCCAGGTCCATGAACACGATCTCGCCGGGCTTGATGATCCGATCGGAGAAGTTCCGCCAGTTCGGCCAGGTGTTCGGCCCGGACGACACGATCACGTCCTCCACGTCCTCCATCCCGGGAATCCTGTAGAGGAACTCCATGATGTGCGCCGTCACCTGGTTCTCGGTGAGGCCCGGCTTGAGGAAGCGCATCGTCTCCCAGTGCGCCGCGTCCCCGATGGCGCCCACGATGCGCAGGCACTCCTGCTCGTCCACGTTCTTGATCGCCCGCGCCTCCATCATCGGCGTCATCCCGTCCGCCCACTTGATCTTCGCCTCGTTGAACTGGTTCAACATGTTGATGTCGACGAAGTCCACGCCGAGCGTCTGGTCGCCCACGTCGAAGCGCCGCATCTCCTTCACGAGAGAGTCGGTGAACTTCTTGACCTGCTGCCGTGACGCCGGTCCCGCCGCGCCCTTGATCCAGGCGTACGACCACCGGATGTTCTCGGGCGGGATCCACGGGGCGTGACGCTGGATCTGAAATCCGATGTCGCCCTGCTCGAACAGCACCGGCGCCGCGTCGCCGCACAGCAACGCGTAGCGGAGCCCTGGCTTCAGGCGGTTCCAGCCCGGCGTCAGCGTGCTCGTCACGTACCGGACGTTCTCGTCGTACATCAGGAGAAGTGCGCCGAGGTTGTGCGCCTTCATTCGCTCTCGCGCCCGCTCGAGTCGGTATTTCCTGAGGCGGTCCCAGTTCACCCGCTGCTGCCAGTCCACCCCCACCGTCCCGAAGTTCGCCATGGCCGTCCTTTCGTCAGCTGTTCAGATCGCCGCCGAGGGCTCGCGAGGCGCCACCCGCCGCCTCTCGAACGAGCGAGGTGAGGCGCGGCAGGCGCTCGTCGGACAACCGCACGGCAGGTCCCGCGATCCCGAGCGATGCCACGGCGCGGCGCGTGTGGTCGAAGAGCGGCGCCGCGACACACTTGAGCCCGACCGCGAACTCCTCTTCGTCGAGCGCGTGCCGGCTGGCGCGGATCTTCGCGAGCTCCTGGCGCAACAGGTCCGGATCGGTCCGGGTCGACGGCGTGTAGGCCCGCAGACGCCGGCGGAGAAAGCGCTCGACCGACTCTTTGGGCTCCCACGCCAGGAGCGCCTTGCCGAGCGCCGTGCAGTGGAGCGGTGCGCGGCGCCCGATGCGCGAGTACATCTGCAGCGGCTGGTCGCTCTCGATCTTGTCGATGTAGACGACATCCCCCTCATCGAGGACCCCGAGGTGCACGGTCTCCTTCGACGCCAGCATGAGGCTCCGGAGGAACGGCGCGACGATCTCCCGAATGGCGCCGCGGCCGGCGGCGAGCGAGCCGACCTCGAAGGCCTTGAACCCCAGGCAGTAGCGCTCGGTCTGGGGATTCTTCCGCACGTATCCCCGCGCCGCCAGCGACGTGAGCAAGCGATGGACGGTGCTCTTGCCCAGTCCGAGCGCCTGGCTCAGCTCGGTGACACCGAGCTCGGGCCGCTCGACGCTGAAGGACTCGAGGACCGCGAGGGCGTTGTTGACCGATCGCAGAACGCGCGTCACTCTCCTACCCTCAGCTGTTCTCCACAGAAGAACGACATTCCGCGCAGCGCTTGCTTCATAGCAGCCACGCTGCTAGCCTGTCAAACCGAAATGCAAGGACGGATCTCGATGCTCACGAAAGCTCTCGACCTCTCGGCGCGCCGGAAGCGGCCGGTCGCCCTCCCGATCACCCACGAGGACGAGCGCGCCTGATCGGGGCGCACGCCCACCCGTGTCTCGTCCGCTCGCGGAGGACCACGATGGTGACGCCACGCACGACGTGTCGCGTGTTGCTGCTGATGCTGCTGCTGGCCCCCGCCGCGGGCGCCGCGCCCACCGACGACGCCTTCATCGCAGGCTATGCCGCGGCCGTCCTCGAGCGTGAGTTCGCTCTGACGGCGCCGTCGCTGGGCGTTCAAGGTGGGGTCATCACGCTGGCCGCCTTGGACCTCGCGACCGCCGACCGCGCGCGCGTGGTCGCGCAGCTCCAGCGGATCCGCGGTGTGGCGCGGGTCGAAGTCCTCGAGGCGGGCGTCCAGGCGCCGCCGCCCGCACCGCCGATGCCGACGACGGAACCGCCGCGGGTTCTCGCCGAATGGCAGGCCGGCCTGTTACCGGGCGGCGTGCTCTTCAAGCCCTTGGTGGCCGACCCGCGCTGGCCGCACTTCGCGGCCGCGTGGCAGCACTATCTCGACGACCGGCAGCTCACCGATGTCGCGGCGGTCAACTTCGGCGAAACCTTCGCGTTCTACCGGGACAGGGTCGGTCGTGGCTGGTGGGAGCTCGGCCTCCATGCCGGTGTGTTCTCGGTCTTCGACATCGACTCCCGCTCGTTCGACCTGGTCAACGCCGACTACCTCGTCGGAATTCCGCTCACGTACCGGTACGAGGACTTCACGGCGCTCTTCCGCGTGTTCCACCAGAGCAGTCACCTCGGGGACGAGTTCCTGCTCCGGACGCGCACCAACCGGATCAACCTGAGCTACGAGAGCATCGATCTCAAGCTCTCGTACGAGGTCGGCGACGTGCTCCGCCTGTACGGTGGTGGCGGCTACCTCTTCAACCAGGACCCGTCGAACCTCGACCCGCTGTCGGTGCAATACGGCGTGGAGCTGACCAGCCCCTGGCCGCCGCCCGAGGCCCGGTGGCGGCCGATCGCCGCGGTCGACGTTCAACAGCGCGAGGAGAACAACTGGAACGCCGATCTGTCGGTCCGCGCCGGGCTCCAGATCGAAGGCGTCCTGGCCACGCGCAAGCTGCAGATCCTGCTCGAGTACTTCAGGGGCCATTCGCCCAACGGGCAATTCTACAAGGACAAGGTGGAGTACTTCGGCCTCGGCACGCATTTCCACTTCTGAGCCCGTCCCGGGGTAGGATCGACTGCCATGGCCGACCAGGATCTCAGGAGCTTCGTCTCCGCGTACGGGCAGGCCCACCCCGGCGAGGTGATCCACGTGGCCGAGCCGGTCTCGATCGAGGAGGACGTGATGGCGCTCGTCCTCGAGTACGAGCGCCGTCGCCGCTACCCGATTCTCTTCTTCGATCGGATCACGGGCCACGACATGCCGATGGTATGCAACGTCGTGGCGAGCCGCCGCGCGCTCGCGTGGGCGCTCGGCGTCGACGAGCGGGCGCTCGCCGCGGAGTACGCACGCCGCATCAAGGACCACGTCAAGCCGGTCGTCGTCCCCACTCCTCCTTTCCGCCACCGAACGCTGAGCGGCGCAGCCCTGGACCTGGCCGCGCTACCCATGCCGCGCTACTTCCCCGGCGACGCGGGTCGCTACCTCACCGCCGGAATGCTCGTCGCGCGCGACCCCGACACCGGCGTCGAGACCGAGGGGTATCACCGCTTTCAGCTCAAGGCCCGCGACCGCATGGGGGTCAGCCTCCACTCCCGCCGGCGCATGTTCGAGTACCAGCGGCGCGCCGAGGCCAAGGGCCGCGCGCTGTCGTGCGCGATCGTGCTGGGACTCCACCCGCTGGTATCGATGGGCTCCCTCGCCTATCCCCCGCCCGACGTCGGCAAGTTCGAGGTGGTGGGCGGGCTCCTGGGCGAGCCGCTGGAGGTCGCGCCGTGCGCGACCATCGACCTGCACGTCCCCGCGGCGGCCGAGATCGTGATCGAGGGCGAGATCCTCCCCAACGTGCGCGAGCCCGAGGGCCCCTTCGGCGAGTTCACCGGCTACGTCTCGCGCCGGTCCACCGAGCACGTCTTCGTCGCGAAGGCGATCGCAATGCGCGAGCGGCCGTGGTTCCAGTCCATCGGCTCCGGGCGCGCGGGCGACCACATCACGACG
>Ga0066709_100000046_pt1 | contig 39576 bp, 38 predicted proteins | sample GraSoiAngelo_158_FD_79665 | JGI IMG/M metagenome (GOLD analysis project Ga0066709, IMG submission 79665) | Grasslands soil microbial communities from the Angelo Coastal Reserve, California, USA - 14_1009_16_30cm | ecosystem: Environmental > Terrestrial > Soil > Grasslands | place: USA...
GGCGGATTCGTCCCCTACGCCGGCACGTTCCTGACGTTCAGCGACTACATGCGCGGCTCGATCCGCCTGGCGGCTCTCAGCGGCATCCACGTCATCTATGTCTGGACGCACGATTCGGTCGGCCTCGGTGAGGACGGCCCGACGCATCAGCCCGTCGAGCACTACGCCGCGCTGCGGGCGATGCCCAACCTGTGGTTCATCCGGCCGGGTGATGCGAACGAGACGTCGGCGGCCTGGGGGGTTGCCGCCCAGAGGCGAGGCGGTCCGGTCGGGTTGTCCCTCACCAGGCAGAAGCTCCCAACTCTCCCCGGGACGGCAGAAAAGGCCCGCGAGGGGGTCGCCCGCGGCGGCTACGTGCTGCGCGAAGGAAGTGGCGGTCCGAACGACATCGACCTGCTCTTCATCGCCACGGGCTCCGAGCTGCACCTGGCGATGGGGGCCGCCGAGAAACTCGAGGCGGATGGTGTCAAGACGCGCGTCGTGAGCCTGCCCTGCTGGGAGCTGTTTGATGCCCAGGACGACGGCTATCGGGCGTCCGTGCTACCGCCGGCGGCGACGCGGCGGGTCGCCGTGGAGGCGGGCGCCACGCTGGGCTGGGAGCGCTGGGTCGGTTCTGCAGGGGCCATCGTCGGGCTGGATCACTACGGCGCGTCGGCACCGGGCGCGACCATCTTCGAGCATTTCGGGTTCACCCTGGAGCGCGTGACCGAGGTGGGACGACGCGTGGTCCATGACGGTGTCCACGGCCGAATCCCGACCCTGGAGGGCGGCCATCTTCCGGCCATCGGACCTGACGGGCGTCCATCCGTCCGCGACGGCGTGCAGCAGCATGGCAGCACGGATAGCGGAGGCGATGCTCGTGTCGCTCGCACGTCGGGCTCGGACCCGGGGCACAGCTGAGCGCGCGTTCGCCACGCCCGCAGTGAGCGAGGAGGGGCCGATGAGAGTTGCCTTCGCTGCCGACCACGCCGGGGCGGCGCTCAAGGCCCTGCTCATCAAGCGGATCGGGGAGCTCCGCACGGATGACGAGCTCGTCGACCTGGGCGGCGACGGCTCCGACCCGAATGACGACTACCCGGACTTCGCCGAGCGCCTCGGCCTGGCGGTTCGCGACGGTCGCGCCGATCGGGGCATCCTCATTTGCGGAAGCGGCGTGGGTGCCTCGATTGCGGCCAACAAGATCCGTGGCGTGCGCTCCGCTGTCTGCCACGACACGTACTCCGCGCATCAGGGCGTCGAGCACGACGACATGAACATCCTCACGCTCGGTTCGCGGGTCATCGGGCCGGAGCCCGCGATCGAATGCGCGATCGCGTTCCTGGCTGCCCGGTTCACCGGCGAGACGCGCCACGCGCGCCGCCTGCAGAAGGTGCTGGCGATCGAGGCCCGCGGCGAGTAGCGGCCGGGACCCTTGCGCCTCCGGCGGCGCTCGCCTTCATGCCAATGTTGCGTCCGGGGCACTCGGGTTGCCGCGTGAGCTGCACACGACCACCGACCATTCGGCCAGCGCGGCGTACATTGCGCAGGGAAAGTCCGACAATGGGCAGGAGCGACCGCTCCACGCGGCCACCCCGACCGGCTGACGAGGCGTCATCCATGAGCGACCCTGCGACCGCGGCGGGAGCCGCCGTCAAGTTCTCCTTCGGCAGCGACGAAGCGAGCGCGGCTTTCGAGTCGGCAGTCGGCAGGGCAAGAGACGAGCTGTGGGCAGAACGGCTGATGGATCGCGACACTAGCCTGTGGTCCAGCGATCCGCGCGTCCAGGCCGCCATCGCGGAGCGCCTCGGCTGGCTGGACGCGCCGGAGCATTTCACGACCCAGATCCCGGCCCTCGAAGGCTTCGGCGACGGCATCCGCGCCGCCGGGTTCAGCAATGCAATCGTGGCCGGGATGGGTGGCAGCAGCCTGGCGCCCGAGGTTCTCCATCGGACGTTTGGCACGGTCGACGGCTACCTTGGACTGCGGATCCTGGACTCGACCGATCCCGAAGCGGTTGCGGCCACGGTAGACGACCTCGATCCTCTTGCGACCCTGTTCACCGTGGCCTCGAAGTCGGGCACGACCACGGAACCACGGGCCTTCCAGGCCGACGCCTGGGAGCGCGTGGAGAAGGCGCTCCGGGCTCGCCATGCCCACATCTGGGAACAGCCCGGCGAGGTGATGGTGGCCATCACCGACCCCGGCAAGAGCGTCGAGGCGATCCCCCACCACGACGACCTGCGCGAGGTCTTCCTCAACCCGCCCGACATCGGCGGCCGATATTCGGCGCTCACGTACGTGGGACTGGTGCCCGCGTCCCTGATCGGGCTCGACCTCGATTCGCTGCTGGCCTCGGCGCACGCGATGCTCGGCCATTGCCGCGAACCCGAGCCCGCTGACAATCCCGGCGTTTCGCTCGGCCTGGCGATGGGCACGCTGGCCCGTCTTGGCCGCGACAAGCTGACCTTCATCGCCGACCCCGAGATCGACAGTTTTGGGTCCTGGGTGGAGCAGCTGATCGCGGAGAGCACGGGCAAGCATGGCGTCGGCATCGTCCCGATCGACCGCGAGCCCCTCGGCCCGCCCGAGGCGTACGGCTCGGACCGCGCGTTCGTTCGGCTCACCCTGGAAGGTTCGGACGGTCCCGCCCCCCAGTCGTCGAGCCTCGGCAAGGGAGTCCCGGGACCGGCAGAGGGAGCCGATGCTCTTCTCGAACGGCTGGAGGCGGCGGGGCACCCTGTGATCCGCATCCACCTCACCGATCCGATCGACCTTGGCGGCGAGTTCCTGCGCTGGGAAGTGGCCACCGCCACCGCCGGGGCAGTCCTGGGGATCGATCCGTTCGACCAACCTAACGTCGAAGAGGCAAAGGAGAACACCCGCCGGCTGCTGGCGGCGCGTTCTTCGGGCGGGAGGCAGGCGAACGACGAGGCCGGGATGCCAACGCTGGCAAGCGGGAGTGGCATATCCCTGATCGGGGACGCACCGCTGCGCCTGTCGAGCGGCGCGGACGGCTCGGTCGTAGACGAGCTCCGGCGACACCTGGCGCGGATCAAGCCCAACGCGTACCTGGCGATCCAGGCGTTCATCGCGCCGACACCGGCTCGCGACGAGGCAATCGTGCGAATTCGAGGGCTGCTGCGCCACAAGACCGGCCGTGCCACGACAGCCGGCTATGGCCCGCGTTTCCTCCACTCGACCGGCCAGCTCCACAAGGGCGGCCCTCCGATCGGCTGGTTCCTGCAGTTCACGGCCGATCATCCGCAGGACCGCCCGATCCCCGGCTGGCCGTACACCTTCGGCCAGCTGATCGACGCGCAGGCGACGGGCGATTTCCAGACGCTCGAGGGTCACGACCTGCCCGTGCTGCGAGTCCATCTCGGCCGCGATCCGGAAGCCGGGCTGCTCGCCCTCGAAGCTGCACTCGCCGAGGCCCTTGGGTGACCCGGCCTCGATGAGCCCTTCCGCCCGCCAGACGCGGTGAGCGTCGCCGCCGGCCACGGCCCAGCCCCTTCCGATCGTTCAGGAGGCTCGACTGCGATGCGCATCGGTTTCATCGGCCTTGGCAGGATGGGCTCGAACATGGTCCGCCGGCTGATACGGGACGGACACCAGGTGGTGGCCTTCAACCGAACGGCCGAGAAGACGCGCGAGATTGCGGGCGAAGGCGCGGAGCCATCATTCTCGCTCGAAGAGCTAGTCAAGAAGCTCCAGAAGCCGCGGGCCGTCTGGATCATGGTGCCGGCGGGGGACGCCACGGAGGCGCAGATCGAAGATCTCATGGGCTTGCTCGAGCCCGGCGACACGATCATTGACGGCGGGAACTCCAACTTCCACGACTCCAAGCGACGCCACGACAAGGTGGCGACGAAGGGCCTGAAGTACGTCGACGCCGGAGTGAGCGGCGGCATCTGGGGCCTGGCCAACGGCTTCTGCCTGATGGTCGGCGGCGAGAAGGACGCGGTCACGCCGCTCGAGCCCGCCTTCAAATCGCTAGCGCCGCCCGATGGCTACCTGCACGTCGGCGGCCCCGGAGCCGGCCACTACGTGAAGATGGTCCACAACGGGATCGAATACGGGATGATGCAGGCCTATGCCGAGGGCTTCGAGATTCTCCACGCATCGGACTACGAGCTCGACCTGGCGGGCATCTCCAAACTCTGGAACCATGGGTCGGTGGTTCGCTCCTGGCTGCTGGAACTGGCTGAGCGGGCATTCGCCGCAGACCAGGAGTTCACCCATCTGCGAGGCTGGGTAGAGGACTCAGGTGAGGGTCGCTGGACGGTCCAGGAGGCCATCGATCGAGACGTCCCCGCGCCGGTGATCACGCTCTCGCTGCTGACGCGGCTTCGGTCGCGGCAGGACGATTCGTACGGGGCCAAGGTGCTGGCCGCATTGAGAAATGAGTTCGGGGGCCATGCGGTCAAAACGGAATGAAACGGACGCCCTCAGCAGCGAACCACCACTCGCGCACCGAGGGCGGAGGCGACGCCTCTGCGAGCCATCCGACCGAGGTTTCCAAGGCGGAGCCCGCGACGCCATTGGCCCGAGTCCACGCCGTGAAGACCGAGTGACGTTCGCGGTCCCGGGACCCGCCGTCGCGAGGCCCGGCAGGTGAAGCCCCCGGTCCGGAGGCTCGCCGAGTGACGGTCACGAAGGAGCCCTCTCGACGATCGACCGTCCCGGAGGCTCCCGTTGGCGCGCCTGTCAAACCCGGCAAGGAACAGCCCCGGACGATGCGCGAGTTGCGAATCGCCAGGGAGGGCAAGAAGCGCACGGCGACCAAGCCCCTCGAGAATCCTCTGCGCGAAGGGCTGCGCCTGGAGCGCATGCCCGAACCGTTCGCCTTCGTACTTTTCGGGGGCACCGGCGACCTGGCTCATCGGAAGGTGATCCCGGCGCTCTACCAGCTGTGGCGGACGAATCTGTTGCCGCACGAATACATGTTGATTGCGGTCGGTCGGCGGCCCTATACCGACGACAAGTTCCGGGCAGAGATCCGCGCCTCGCTCGACACGTTCTCACGGGTGCTGCCAGTCGACGAGGAGGCCTGGGAGGGATTCGCGCAACGCCTGACCTATCACCAGGGCAACTTCGCCGACGCGTCCTCCTACGACCGACTGACCGTCCTTCTCGAGAAGGTCCAGCAGAAAGAGGGTACGCGCGGCAACTGCCTGTTCTACCTGGCCACGCACGCCTCCGACTTCCCCGAGATCGTCGCCCAACTCGGCCGGGTGGGGCTCGATCACGAGATGCACGGTGGTGGCTGGCGGCGGGTGATCATCGAGAAGCCGTTCGGTCGGGATCTCGATTCGGCCACCAGGCTGAACCGCGAGGTACTCAAGGTCTTCCGGGAGAAACAGGTCTACCGCATCGATCACTACCTGGGCAAGGAGACGGTTCGCAATCTGCTCGTCTTTCGCTTCGGGAACGGCATCTTCGAGCCGGTCTGGAACCGGCGCTATGTCGACCACGTGCAGATCACCGTGGCGGAGTCGATCGGCGTCGAGGGCCGCGGAGCCTTCTACGAGGAGACGGGCGCCTCGCGTGATTTCCTCCAGAACCACCTGATCCAGCTCCTCTCACTCGTGGCGATGGAGCCGCCCGCCTCGTTCGACGCGGACGCGCTGAGGGACGAGAAGGTCAAGGTCGTCCGGGCCATCCCGCCACCCCCCAAGACGCAGGTCATGCGCGACGTCGTCCGCGGCCAGTACGGGCGGGGCTGGGTCGCGGCCGAGGAAGTGCCGGGCTATCGCCAAGAGCCCGACGTCGACCCGCACTCGGAGACCGAGACCTTCATCGCGGCGCGCTTCGAGATCGACGACTGGCGCTGGGCGGACGTGCCCTTCTACCTGCGAACGGGCAAACGCCTTCCGAAACGTGCTTCGGAGATCGCCATCCAGTTCAAGGAGGTGCCGCATCGGCTGTTCCGGGATGCAACCGGCGACCCGGAACCCAACCTCCTGGCGATGCGCATCCAGCCCGACGAAGGGATCCTGCTCCGCTTCGGGGCCAAGGTGCCCGGCCTGGGCATCGACGTTCGCACCGTGAACATGGATTTCACCTACGGCTCGTCGTTCTCGGTTGACTCGCCAGACGCCTACGAGACCCTGATCCTCGACGCCCTGCTTGGCGACGCCTCTCTGTTCACCCGTGCCGACGAGGTCGAGGAGGCGTGGGGCATCGTCACGCCCATCATCGACGCCTGGGCCGACAGTCCTCCGCCCGACTTCCCCAACTACGAAGCGGGCTCTTGGGGGCCAGAGCCGGCCGACCTGTTGCTCGCCCGCGACGGCCGCCGCTGGCGGCGCATCTGATGGTCGAGCAAACCGTCCGAGGCGGCGCGACTGTCACCGTTCCACCCGATGTCGACATCGGCGGGCTGATCATCGACAGCCGGCCTCAGAAGCCGGGCGAGCCGGTCCTGCGCTGGTCGTCGCGCGCCCACAGCATCGCGGAGATCGATCGGGAGCTGGCGCGCATGTGGGCAATCCCCAAGCTTGTCACCCAGATCGACGGCGTCGAAGCCCGCCACATCGCCGCGCGCACGAGCGTGATGAATCTCGTGGTCGTGGCACGACGGCCCGAGATCGGCGAACACGCCGCCGCCACGATCCAACAGCTGACGGGCCGGCATCCGTCCAGGACGCTCATCGTGTCGACCGGGGATCCCGACGGGCCCACCTGGATCAACGCGATGGTGCAGGCCCATTGCATGTTGCCCGGCGAGGACGCGCCTGAAACGTGCGCGGAAATGATCTACCTGACGGCAGGCGGCGATGCGGGCCGCCATCTGGGCGCGATCGTCGAGCCGCTCCTCGTTCACGACCTGCCAGTCACGTTGTGGTGGCCCGGGGAGCAGCACTTCCAGATGGCGATCGCCCAGGGGCTTCTCAAGATCACCGACCGCCTCGTCGTGGACGGCTCGTCGTGGAGCGGAGACGGCCTGCAGCACGTGCGGGACATGGCACGCGCGATGGACCAAGCTCGTCTGGCCGTCTTCGACTTCGCGCTCGTGCGCCAGTCACGCTGGCGCGAAGCGATCGCGTCCGTCTTCGACATGCCCGAGTGCCTTCCCTACATCCGATCCATTCGGCGTGTCGCGGTCGCATACGCGACGCACGACCCGACCGGAACGCCGGGGACGACGAACGTGGTCAAGCCCATATACCACGCCGCCTGGCTCGCTTCGCGCCTGGAGATGCGCGTCGTGAAGCCGCTGACTCCCGTGGCCACGCCCGCTTCGCGCGCCACCAGGCAGGCAGGCGCGGGGCGGCCACGTCACGCGGCGACCCACCGGGGCCTCTCGGCGGTCCTCCACGACGGCCACGCCGAAGTCGCGGTCGTGATCCGCCCGATCGCGTCGCCGATGCCATCGGGCACGACGCTGCGCGTAGAGCTGCTGGCGGAACGGCGCGGGTCGGAGCTTCGAGCCGACGTCACGGCCGAGGCCGAGACGGTCCGGGTTCGCGTCTGGGAGGACGGCGTGGAGCTCCTCGAGCGACTCTTCCGCTCGGCCAGGCGGACCGAGGTCGACCTGCTCGCCGAGGCGATCGAGGCGCCGGGGGCCGACCCGGTCGCGGCCGGTGCTATTCGCATGGCTGCGGCGATGGTCGGCGGCTGATGGACGACGAGCCCGTCGGCGCGATCCGAACGTATGCGACGCCCGAACCACCAGTCGAGCTCGGCGAGCCGGAGGTCCGGGTTCTGCCCGATGCCGATGCGGTTTCCGCAGCGGCCGCGCAGCAGATCGCAGAGAGCGTGATCGGCGCCGTCCGGGGCCGCGGTCACGTCGACTGGGCGACGACCGGGGGATCGACGCCTTTAGGGATCTACAAGCGCCTCGCGGCCGCTCCGCTACGGACCGAGGTCCCGTGGGAATCCGTACACCTCTGGTGGGGCGACGATCGCTATGTCCCGCGCGATCACCCGCTCTCGAATGTCTTCATCGCCGACGAGGCCCTTCTCGACCTGGCCGCGCGGGGCGGCCTGTCCGGATGGGGCGAAAGCGGCATCGACGTGGACACGGGGCGCGACCCGGGTGTATGGATTCCACCCGAGAACGTGCATGCCTTCCCGTGCACCCAGGCAATCGGCGAGGCCCGCGGCCCCGGTTGGTGCGCAGACCGGTACGGCGAGGAGCTGCGCGTCTTGCCAGTCGGGAACGGCTGGCCGGTGTTCGACCTGGTGCTGCTGGGCGTCGGGCCGGATGGGCACATTCTGTCTGTCTTTCCGAACAGCCCGGCACTGACGTCGAAGGACTGGACTCTGTCGATACCCGCGCCAACGCACGTCGAGCCGCACGTCTCGCGCGTGACCCTCAATCCGGCCATCCTGGACGTGGCCCGCTCGATCCTGGTCGTCAGCCAGGGGCCGGCGAAAGCGCAGATCCTCGGGACGATCTTCGGCGAGGAGCGCGATCCGCGACGCTGGCCGGCGCAGCTGGCGCGCCGGCCGTCTGCCAAATGGCTCCTCGACGAGGCGGCAGCCGCGCAGCTTCCGCGAACGCTGGCAGCGAGTCACCAGGAGGGCTGAGCCGTGCTGGACATGGGCCTCATCGGTTGGCTGGTCGTCGGCCTTGCCGCAGGATGGCTCTCGGGCAAGGTCGTCCCTGTCCGCGTTGTGCAGGGCTGCTTGCCGACGATCCTCATCGGGGTGCTGGGTGGCCTCGTCGGCGGCTACATTGCGCGCGAGCTGCATATCGGCGACCCGAATGGTTTTCTCGGTGCCGTCCTCGTCGCGTTCGTGGGGGCGGTTGTCGTGCGGGTCGTCATCGGCGCGATCAGCGGACCGGAGCGATCGTGAGCAGAGGTCCGTGCCGAGCCTCGCGTATCACGACACGGCCTGGGCGGGCGGCTACCATCGACACATGACCGACACGAAAACCGAGCCGGCGACGGGTTCCCGGAGCGGGGGCTCCACGTCGACGACGGCGGACACCCGGCCGTACTCGCCCGGCCTGGAAGGCGTGATCGGGGCCGAGAGCGCGATTGGGCTGGTGGACGGAGCCAACGGCCGTCTGTTGTACCGCGGCTACCCGATCGGAGAGCTCGTCGAGAAGGGGACCTACGCGGCAGTCGCCGAGCTGCTCTGGACCGGGGAATGGCATCCCGATGCCAGGCTCGCGCCCGAGCCTGTGCCGGGCCCGGTCCTGACCGCCTTGCGTGAGCTGCCCCGCGACGCGTCACCGATGGATGCGCTGCGCACCGCCGTGTCTGTCTGGGGGGCGATGCAGCGTTTGGCCTTTCCCCCAACGCCCGAGGACGCTCGCGCGCTGACCGCGTTCTCGCCGTCCGCGTTGGCCGCATTCGGCCGGCTCCGCCAGGGCCTCGAGCCCGTCCAGCCGGATCGCTCGCTCTCGCTCGCCGGAGCCTTTCTTCAGCAGCTCAACGGCGAGCGGCCGGATGCCGCTGCGGCCAAAGCCCTTGAGGCGTACTTCATCGTCGCTGGCGAGCATGGCCTGAACGCCTCGACGTTCACGGCCCGGGTGATCACGGCGACTCGATCCGATCTCGCGTCCGCGGTCTGCGGGGCGATCGGCGCGCTCAAGGGCCCTCTTCACGGGGGAGCCCCGTCAGAAGTGGTCAGCCAGCTGCACGAGATCGGCTCGCCAGAGCGGGCCGAGGCGTGGATCAAGGACACGCTCGACCGTGGCGAGAGGCTGATGGGCTTCGGTCATCGTGTGTACCGCGCGTACGACCCACGCGCCGCGGCCCTCCGGAAGGTGGCGGAAGGCATGGCCGGCATGGCCGATTGGCTGTCGCTGGCGGTGAAGGTCGAGGACATCGCCCTGCGGGTGCTCGCCGAGCGCCACCCCGATCGAGTCCTCAAGACGAACGTGGAGTACTACACGGCCGCCGTCCTGCAGGGCGTCGGCCTGCCGCCCGAGCTCTACCCGGCCACCTTTGGTCTGGCACGGCACGCCGGCTGGACCGCCCATGCCATCGAGCAGGCCGGTGCCAACCGGCTGATCCGTCCCGACATGCGCTACACCGGTCCGGAGGAGCGGCATCTCCCCGACTGAGGCGGTGTTCGCGAAAGTTGCCGAGACCCGCTGAGGACGGAGGCAACCCGACCCCTCGGGCTACCCGGCTGACCTTTGGTTGGCGTCGATCTCGTCTACGTGCCCTTCGTCTGGGCGGACTTCGTCTCCCCGTACCTCCCCGCTGCGAGCGGGTGTCCCGCGCAATCGAAGCGCGACCCCGACAGCTCCGGCCAGGAACACCGCTGCACCCAGCAGGAACGGAGCGCTGATCCCGGCCGAAACCACCACCGCTCCAAGCGTCGGCCCGATCACCCCGGCCCCGTAGAGGGGCAGGTAGACCAGGTTGAGAGTCTGAGAGCGGCGCTCGGGCGGAACCTCCGTCGCGAGCAGCCCGAAGACCATCGGCGACACGACCCCGTAGAAGGCCGAGAAGGCCAGGGCGACGATCGCCAGCGCCGCAACGTTTGGCGCGAAGGGCATGACGCCAAGCGTGATGCCCCCACCCACTAGAGCGGCCACGAGCACCGGTCGAAATCCGATCCGGTCGCCCAGGGGACCTCCGATCGGTGCGATGAGCGCTCCCGCGAGCGCCGCGGTGCCGGCCACAAGGCCGATGGCGCTCGCCTCACCGACCGGCCCATTGACCTGGCCGACCACGACGGGGAGATACGGCCGGGCCACCTGCTGTGCCAGGAACGCGGTGCCGAAGATGGCGAAAATACGACGCACAGCCGGGTCTCCGAGGACGCTGCGCAGGGCCCCGAACGCGAGCTCGACGGTTCGCCCCGCGGGAACGACTTCCGGCCGAACCTCGCGGGAGCCGAGCCCGACGAGCAGCGCCGTTCCGATCGAAAGGCCGGCCGAGACGGCGAATACTGCCGGCAGACCCCAATGCAGCCCGTCGACGATCACGCCACCCAGCGCCGGCCCGACCGCGAAGCCGATCGGACCGCTGACTCCGAAGAGCGCGAGCGCGGTGCCGAGCCGAACGCGCGGCGTCGAGTCCCTGATGGCGCCGAGCATGATCCCCGTATTGCCCAGCTGGAAGCCGATGAGGAGCATGCTCCCCGCGAGCTGCCACGGCTCGCGGGACAGGGCGACGGCCGCGAAGACCACAGCCTCGACGATCGAGCTGCGGATGATGACTGCCTTGCGACTGTACTTGTCAGCCCAGACGCCCCACAACGGGACGAGCGGCATGCCCACCACGAAGAGCAACGAACTGAACAGGCCCACGAAATGCAGGCGATCAGGCTCGGCGACGCCCATGTCCCTCAGGTAGGCTGGAACGAACGCGAATATCTGGCTCACGCCGAGGCCTTCGACGAGCGACGTGATCCAGAAGACCGCAAGGAGCAGCCGCCAGTCCTGGGCCGGCGGCCGTGCGTCTCGAAGATGGGCAGTCTTGTCGGCTTCGGCAGGCATGGCCGCGAAGCCTAACGCGATCCGCCGACGCTAGGCCGGCGTTCCAGCTTCTGACTTCTTACACTAGGGAGACCCTGCCGAGGTGACGCCGTGATCGCCCGATTCCTTGCTCGCCTCATGGATTCCCAGACGACGTGGGCTCAGCCTTTTGGCGATTTCAATCATCGCTGGCTGGTGGCGCTCTTCCGGCCGATCCGTCCAGCGAAGGACTTCCTCAACGGGACCTGGCTGGGCCACCCTCTTCACGCCGCGATCACCGACGTCCCCGTCGGCCTGTTCACCGGCGTGATCCTGCTTGACCTCCTTGACCAGCGCGGAGCCGCCGACGCCATCCTCGTCCTGGGCATCCTGTCCATGGCTGCGGCCGCGGTCGCGGGCCTCGCGGACTATACGGACACGGACGGCGCCGCGCGATTGCGAGCAACCGTCCACGGCACGATCATGGTCAGCACGCTGGTTGTCTACCTCGTGTCCCTGGTGATCCGCGCCGGCAACCCACTTGACCGCACCGCGGCCGTGATCGTGTCCCTGATCGGGTATGGCCTGATCACGGCTGGCGCGTACGTCGGCGGCGACGTCGTATACGTGCTGGGCAACATGGTCAGCCGGCATGCGTTCCGGGGGGCGGGCACGAAGTGGATCCGCCTCGAGCTTGAGACGCCGTCCGAGGACCTGCCCGAGGGCGTGCCGACGAAGGCCAAGCTCGGAATCAATAACCTGGTCCTGGTACGCGTGGGCGAGACGGTGCATGCCCTCCACGAGCAATGCGCGCATGCCGGAGGGCCCCTCTCGCAGGGAACGGTCGTGGACGGATGCATCGAGTGTCCGTGGCATGGCTCGCGCTACCGCCTGGCCAACGGGCATCTAGCCCGCGGCCCTTCGGTCTACGACCAGCCCCGTTACGAGCTGCGCCCGGCCGAAGGCGGAGGCTGGGAGGCGCGCCGAGCTCCCCGCTGACTCAATCGACCTCCATCAGTCGGACGAAATGCAGATCGCCGTCCCCGACGGAGCCCTCGTTGTCCTGGTCGGCGTGGCGGGTTCCGGCAAGACGACATTTGCCGCGCGCCACTTCGGGCCAGACGAGATCCTGTCCTCCGACGCGTTCCGCGGGCGGATCGGCTCCGGCGAATCGGATCAGACGGTCAGCAGGGCAGCCTTCGCCGTGCTCCATCGGGAGCTCGCGAAGCGCCTCGGTTCCGGCCGGACGACGGTTGTCGACGCGACCAACGTGACGCCCTGGGCTCGTCAAGGGCTGTTGCGTCGGGCGGTAGCGGCAGGCAGGCCGGCGATCGCCATCGTGCTGGACCTCCCCGAGGCCATCTGCCTCGGCCGAAACGCGCAGCGGGCGGCCGACCGCGCCGTTGCCGACGTCCCGCACGCGGCCATCAGGCGGCAGTCCGCCGACCTGGGGCGGTCGTTGCGGGACCCTGGGCGCCTGGTCGGAGAGGGCTTCAGCGAAGTCGTCCGACTCGGAACGCCCGACGCAGTCGATGCAGTCGAAATCCTCAGGATTCCGGATGGCAGGATCGGGACCGCAGGCCTTGGGAGGGCGGCGTCCCCAGGATCAGCAGGACGCGACCGAGGCTTGCTACCCTTGACCGAACGGTCCAACAGAGAGGAACCCGACCGAACCATGACCCCGCGGAGGCCCCGCTCCGGATGAGCCAGAGCGGTTGGCGCAGCCTGACGATCGCCCTCGGCGCAACGCTCGCGGTCCTGTTGGGCATCACCGCCGCCGTCGTCCTTCTTTCCGGCACACGCACGCCCGGTCCGAGCTCAGGAGCGTCCGCGAGCGGCAGCCCGTCGGCTTCGCCAGGCTCGTCTGGTCTCGGTGGTTCAGGCTCCCCATCGCCTGGGTCCTCCGCCTCTCCGAAGGTCTCGCCGTCCCCTTCGCCCAGCCCATCGCCGACACCGGCACTCGCGCCGGCTGCGTCCATCGTCTTGCGGCATGTGCGCCTTGATTCAGGCATCGATCCCATGGGGACTCCGCGTACGTTGACGTTCCTCAGCGACGGCGCGGCCACCGTGACGGCCCGCATCAGCAATAGCAGTCCGCTGGCGAGCACCCACCTGTGCGTAGCCGTGACGGGGCGGGCGCCTGTTTGCCACGACGGGGCCGCCGGCTCTGTGACGCGACGGGTGTCGAGCGGGCATGTCAGCTGGACCGTGACCCTGACGGGCATCGGGATCAGTACGCCCACCGTGGACCTGACGCTGACCTTCCGCGCCGACCACCCGTCGGTCAAGCTGACCGGATTCCGGTTCGACGGGACGAGCCAATCCGGCAATAACGGCTTCATCGCTCGCATGCGGCCCCGCGTCGGCGGGAATCTCTCGGTAAGCGCGAGCTGGGGCGCAAAGCCCTTCGATTACAGCCTCAAACTGGCCGACCTGACCAAGGGGAGCCCCGCAGGAAACCACCCGGGCACCGGCGTCGGTGTGGAGGCGTTGCTGCCCGTCACGGCCACGGATCTGTGGCAGGTCACCCTCGCCAACTCAGAAGATCCGGGACTCGGACGGATCAGTCTGTCCGCGACGCTCAGCTGGCCCTGAGAGCCGCGACGCCAAGCGCGCGGCGCGCCTGACGCGCTCAGGCGCCCGGTTCAGGCCAGGCGGATAGCAGGGACTACGCGCGCGTGCTCTCGGCGGGCCGTCCGGCTGGAGCCGCCGCGACGGGCTCGGCGGCTTCCGTCTCGGCTTCGTCCCGACCCGAGTCGCGGGCCGTGGGCGCGGGCAGCTCAACGACACCTCCCTCGTCCGCCATGCTGTCGTAGCGGTCAGACGTCGTGAGGAAGATGATCTGGAAATCGGCCGCGAGCTCACGCAGCAGGGCGAGTCCACGCAGGGCGCGCGCGTCGTCGAACGTCACGAATGGATCGTCGAAGATGAGCGGCGGCCGCCGGTCGCCGGTCAGCAACCGCACCAGCCCCAGCCGTGCGGTGAGATAGATCTGGTCGAGCGTGCCCTGTGACAGCTCCGAGCCGCTCGCCCAGTCCCCCTTCTCCGGGGCAAAGACGGAGATGTCCAGGGTTCGATCGTCTACGCGGACCCTGCGATACCGTCCGTCGCTAAGCCGGGCGAGGTCGCCCACCATCCGCTTTTCGAGGAAGCGGGTCGCGGTCTTCATGGTGGCACGCTCGGCGCCGTCGATCGCGTCGAGCGTGAGGCGATAGACGCGCTCCCTTCGCTGGAGCGCGGCTAGCGCCTCTCGTACCGATGCCAGGTGTTCGGCCGCGGCCGCCACTGCCTCGGAGTCGACGGTATTGGCGTCGACCCTCGCGCGTGCCGTCGCTTCATCGTCCCGAGTCCGGTCGACCGCGGCTTCCTGATCCTTGACCTCGACCTCCAGCCGCTCGCGAGCGCGGGGCTCCTTCGCAATCGGCCCCAACCCTTCGAGGGCGTGGGTCTTCTGCTCGATCTCGAGTGCCGCCGCGTCGCGCAGTGGCGGCAACGTGTCCGCTGGCTCCTTGCCGACAAGTCCCTCGAGCTGCCCGGTCAGGCGCTGGATCTGCTGGTGGTGCTCGTCCTCGCGCCGGACCAGGTCCTCGACGGCGGCGAGATCCGGTAGCCCGCCGACGGCTTCGAGATGGTCGGCGGTCTCGACTTGAGCCTCGCGCAGCTCCTGTTCCATCTGGGACCGGCCGCGCAGGCGGCGGTCGATCTCGGCGTCCCGCAATTGCGTCTGCCGGCGGAAGTCCATCGCGGCCCGGCGTTGCCGGATTCCGACGTACGCGACCACGGCTCCGATTGCCACGATCAGCACGCTGGCGGCCAACAGCACCAGGTCGCCCCCGCCCATGAAGCGGTTGTAGACGAAGAATGCGACACCGGCCAGGATGAGCGCGATCGCGATGATCGCAGTGGTGCGCCAGGTGTTGGTCGGTTCCTTGACCTCGAAGTGGACGTCGACTTCTCCCTCGAGCGCGGCCGTGAGCTCACGGATCCGCGAATCGAGGGCCCGCAGCCTGGCAACGATCTGGTGGAGCATCGGCAGGGGATTGGCGGACGGATGCGAGTCGGCCAGCCGCGCGAGCTCATCCGACACTTCTACCGCGGTCTTGTAGCGCTCGAAACGCTCCTTCGCCGAATCTCGCTCGGCGATCAAACGTTCGGCGAGCCGCGCCTTCTCGAGCATCGAGCGTCGCTCGGCCAAATCGGCCTCCGCGGTGGCCCGCCGCTCGTGAGTTTCCGCGAGGGTATTTCGATCGGATTCCAGCTGGGCCAGTGCCTCCTCGCCGGCCGAGACGCTGGCCTCCAGCTCGGCGACCGTCTCGGAGGCTTCCTTGATCCGGCCCGGAAACTTGTCGCCGCCTTTGCTCAGGTCATGGATTGCTCGATCGAGCTTCTTTCGCGCCGCCGACGTGCCCCGGTCCGCGCCGCTGATCGATGCCTGGAGCCGATCCCGGAGAGCGGCCTCGTCCCGCGCCAGGTCCGCGATCTCGTGGTGCCGGATGGACGCCGTCGAACGGAAGAAGGCCTCCGTGGGGATGCCCGTCAGGTCGGCCAGGATCTCATCGGCCTTCGCGGGGTCGGTCGTGACCTCGCCGTCCAGGTCGAGCCGGACCGTTCCCTTCGGGCCCAGGAATGCCTTCTCCAGCGACCCGCGGCGGATCCCTTCCTCCTCCTCGGAGTAAAACTCCAGAGTGATCGCCGGCCGGGCGTCGCGAGCGGCATCCCATGGACGGTGCCCTTCGAGGTCGTTCTGGGTAGAGGTCACGCGCCGAGTAAGGGCCAGCTCGAGGGCCCGCTGCACGGTCGTCTTGCCGGCCTCGTTGGGGCCGCGGACGATGGCGAGTCCGGGCACAAGATCGATGTCGAGCTCGTGATAGCGGCGCATGTTGCGCAGCTGAAGCCGGGTGATCCTCACAGGCTGACCTCGTGCCCACGTAGCAGCAGGCGGCCGAGGCGCAGCCCGTCGCGGAGTTCGGCTGCTTCGCTGCCCGCGCCGGCGGTTTCGCGCTCACCGATCCTCGCTTCCAGGTCGCGGACGAACGCACCGAGGATCGTGTCGGCGGGCGCCAAGGGCCCTTCGGTCAGGGCGACGACCGAGTTGTCGCGGAGGCGCAGCTTCAGGAACCGGGCGCCGAGCTGGCCTTCGACTTCCTCGGGATGGAGATCGAGTTCGTCGGGTCGCACGCCCGTCAAGCGCACGTCGAGGACCAGGTCCGGATCGGCCTCGGCGGCAAGGCGCTCGACCAGAGCCGGCTGGCTGCTCAGGGTCCCGGCGTCGATTTCCAGCCTGGCGAACTTGATCCGCCCGACCCTCTTCTCCTCGACCTTGGCGGTCTTCTTGCCATTCGCCTGGTCGAGCGTCACGAGGAGGGCGCGGCCCGCACGGTCCTGGTCGAGCGCCAGCGGCTCCGGCGAGCCGCTGTAAGCGTATGTCACGTTGCCCGCCCTGGCGGACTGGGTGGAATGCCAGTGCCCGAGCGCCAGATAATCAAGCCCCGAGGCTTCGATCTCCTCGGGCGTAACGACCACGTCGTCCGCATCCGTCTTGCCAGGTATCGCGATGGCGCCGTGGATCATGCCGATCCGCCAGGTGGGCCCGTCCGGGGCTACGTGGAAGCCGGCCAGCGGACTCTCCGGCGCCCGCTTGGTCTCGAACACGCGGCCGTAGACGGCAGCGTCGAGGGCAGGCAGCTCGACCTCTGGACGCTCGGGAGTGAGCAGGACGATCCGGTCGCCGTCGGGCGGCTGGCCGGCCAGCCCCGGGAGGTCGTAGGCCCGGTAGATCGAGGCACGGTCGTACACATCGTGAGTGCCCGGGATGATGACCGTACGGATCGCGGCATCGGCCAGGCGCTTGAGCTCGCCCGCGACGCGTTCCACCGATCGGCGCGGCTGCGTGTTCGAGTCGAAGAGATCGCCAGCGATCAGGAGCAGATCGACCTTCTCCGCCAAGGCCAGATCGACCGTCGCACGGAAGGCATCGAATTGACGCTCTCGCTGAGCGGTGGCCTGCTCGCCCATGTCGGCGTGGCGAGCGCCAAGGTGGACATCTGCGGTGTGCAGGAGTCGAAGCATCCCCGGGCGCATCTCCCATGTCGTCGACTGGCGTCGTGCCCGGATCGAAACGCCGTCGATGGCGATCCGGTTCTCGGTCCGCCACCTGTTCGGCGCGAGCGAGGAGCCCCCATGCCCTCGCTCGCCGACCCGAGGTTCGGCCCGCATTGTGACAGGTTGTCCGGCACGACTGCCAGCTTTTGCGCCGACGTTGAGCTCCGACGCGTCAGCCCCAGAGGGCCCCAGGGCGGGGCCTCTGAAGCCGTCATGACCGCGCAAGGTCCTTCCTGAGCGACGGTGGTATTCTCCGCCCCGCTAATATCACCGGTGCGCCCGCAACAGGGACCTCGACATCGGCACCTGGGTCGTGCGGGCCCCGGACTCCTCCCAGGACTCCACTCCGCCTCGCGCCCCGCCGAGGCCGGACCCTGCCGGACGCGCCACTGCTGCAGGCGCCTGGGGAGGCAAACCGTGACGTACACCGATCGAACCCTCACGTGCGTCGATTGCGGGGTTGAGTTCATCCATTCCGCCGCCGACCAGGAGTTCTACGCTCAGAAGGGGTTCGCCTCGGAGCCCAAGCGGTGCACCAGCTGCCGAGCCAGCCGGCGTGCCACCCGCGAGACCGGCTACGACCTGCGTGACATCGGCGGGCCGCGCGGTTACGAGCGAGGCGACGACCGGCCCGTTCGCGAGTACTTCGCGGTGATCTGCTCCTCGTGCGGCAACCAGGCACAGGTGCCCTTCAAGCCACGCATGGATCGCCCTGTCTACTGCTCAGACTGCTTCCGGACCGTCAAGACCTAGCGCCAGCTGCGCGACTCGAAGAGCCCGGTCACGTCACGGACCGGGCTCTTCGATTGAAGGCGCAAGGCACATGTGTTGGGGCAGGCGAAGGTCGTCGGGAATGCCGAGTGGGGTGAGACAAGCCGAATGGGGTGGGCAAAGCGAATGGCCGGTCCGCCCCCGCCCATGCTCGCATGGGCCCTCCTCCGATAGGCAAACCGGCCATGACGCACGAGAGTCGACGGTGCCGGCCGTCTGTCCCGTTATCTGTCGATACACCGTCAATCGCGTTTGGGTTCGATTTTGGCGTCTGGCGCAGCACTCGCTCAGCGCGGCCTGAAGGGCTCCATCGCCGCGTTTGCGACTAGAGCACGAACGCCTCGCCGGCTCGATGCCGCTCTCGCCGTCGCCCCCGCCAGACCGTTGCGCGAGAGCGGCCCTGGACCTGCCATCGCCCGTCTCGACCGACAACCGCGGTGCCTTCATCAATCCCCAGCACGAGGATGTCCCGCGGAGCCTGAAGGGCCATCAGGGCCGTGAACGGCTCGGGCCAGGCGTCGTAGTGCGGAAATACCGCAGCGCCTGGAACGACGCCAAGGGCATCCCGCCAGCGCAACGGCCACGGCAGCATGAACCGGCGCAGGTCGACCTGCCGGGCGGCGAGGACCATCGCGCCCGCCGAACAGCCCACGAGGGCCGCCCCGCGCTCGTTGGCCGCCAGGGCCGCCGACCAGAGTGCGCTGTCGAGGAGCGTCTCGAGAAGGTGCGCCGGTTTGCCGCCCGAGAAGTAGATCAGGTCGGCCTCACCGACCGCCTGGGCGTGGGCGACATCGTCGGCTTCGGACCGGTTCCGGGCGAGGACGGCTTCGACCTCCGCGCCGAGCCTCGTGAAATGCTCGATACCGAGCGCCGCCCAGCGCTGGAACGTCTCTTCCCCATCCGGATAGGAAGCCGTCGGCACGATCGCCACACGAGGGCGGCCGGCCCCGCTGCCATCGAGCAATCCGCGGTCGAACACGTCCATCTCGGGGAGGAACTCGCCGGCGCCAACCAGACCAACCGGACCGCGCATCGTCGGCAGTCTAGCGAGCGAGGCCGAATGCCGGCGCGGCGCCTTGTTCCCGGCGTATCGGCCTTGTGCATGAAGCTTGCTCCGGCGACCATGCGCCAATGAATCCCAGGCAGCGCTGGACGATGGTCGCGGTCGTCCTCGGCTCCTCGATCGTGTTCCTCGATGGCACGGTCGTGAACGTGGCCCTGCCGCGGATCGGCCGTGAATTGCCGGCGACGGTCATCGGCGTCCTCGAGGGCCAGACGTACGTCAACAGCGGCTACCTCGCGACCCTGTCGGCGCTGCTGATCCTGTCCGGCGCGCTCAACGACTACTACGGACGGCGTCGCATGTTCGTCGTCGGTCTGGTCGGCTTCGGTCTGACGTCGGCCCTGTGCGGCCTGGCGCCCAACCTTGAGCTGCTGGTCGTCTTCCGAATCCTGCAGGGCGCCGCCGGCGCAGTCCTCGTCCCCGGCTCGCTTTCGATCATCACCTCGACATTCGAGGGCCCCTCGCGAGCTCGTGCTTTCGGGATCTGGGCGGCCGCGACGTCGGGCACGACCACCCTCGGCCCGATCCTGGGCGGCTTCCTGGTCGACACCCTGACCTGGCGAATCGCGTTCCTCATCAACGTGCCGCTGGTCGTGCTGGGCGTGTACGCGACGCTCGCCCACATGGCGGAATCCCGCGACGACCAGGCCAACGGGAGATTCGACTGGCTGGGCGCCGCGGTCATCGCGATCGCCGTCGGCGGCCTCGCCTTCGGGGCCATCCACGGCCAGGAAACGCGCTGGGCAGATCAGAGCGCCTTCGTCGCGCTGGGCATCGGCACGGTCGCCCTGATCGCATTTCCCTTTCTCATGGCGACGCGACCGAATCCCCTCGTTCCGCTCAACCTGTTCCGCTCGCGGGCGTTCGCCGTTATCAATCTGTCAACCTTCCTGATCTACGGCGCGCTGTACGTCACACTCGGATTCCAGGGCCTGTACCTGCAGAACGTCCTGGGCTATACCGCCTTCGCTGCCGGAATTGCGGGGTTGCCCGTTGGGCTGTTGCTGACGTTTCTGTCGGCACGAGTGGGAACGCTCGCCGGACGGCTGGGCAGCCGGGTCTTCCTGACGATCGGGCCGATCCTGATGGCGATCGGTCTCCTCTGGTTCGCGCGAATCCCCGCGAGCTCGCCACCATGGCTGGCCGAGGCGGATAAGCCTTCCAGCCTCCTCCCGTCGCAGGGCTACCTGTTCGACGTCCTGCCCTACAACCTTCTTTACGGCATCGGAATTGCGTGCGTCGTGGCGCCCCTGACGAGCACATTGATGAGCTCGATCGCGACGCGCCACGCGGGCCTTGGCTCTGCGATCAACAACGCGATCTCGCGCGTCGGCCAGCCGCTCCTTGGCGCCCTGATCTTCATCGCGGTCAGTGCCACCTTCTACAGCGGCCTTGCAAGTCGCGTTCCGGGCATCGACACCTCATCACGCGAGATCCGCCACGACTTGCCACCATTGAACCGGCCAATCGGACCGGTCACGCCCAACATTGCCGAGGGATCGAAGGAGGCCTCGACCGACGCGTTCCACCTGGCGCTCCTGCTGAACTCAGGCCTCCTCCTTGCGGGGGCCGCCGTGAACGGGCTGGGGCTGCGCGACCCACGCCGGACGTCGGTGCCCGTCGAATCAACGAGCCCGGTCGGCTGACCGGGCTCGCCCTTCTGTCTCGTGGCCGGGCTTGAGCCGTCAGGCAGGCGACTTGGTCGACTGCCATTCCTGGTACGAACCCCAGAGCATGATCGCCGCGCCGACGACGGTCCCGATCACGGCCACGAGGTACGTCCCACCGAAACTCCCGAGCACCTGAACCACCCGCAGGAGGTCGATCAGCTCGAGGAGGCCCACCACGCCGCTGATAGCCAGAAGGATCACCGGCACCGGGGCGGGCCAGGTGATGGTCTGGTTGGGGGCATATTTGAGATAGAGCACTGCGAGGACCGCAAGGGCCCCGAGCAGAGCAATCGTGCTCGCGCCGATCCCGTAGGGGCTGACAAGTCCGATGATGAAACTGACGAGGATCACGATCGCCCCGATCGCCGCCAGTCGCTCGTTCGCGTTGAACTTGCTCCAGATCTCTTGGACCACTCGCCTACCTCCCTTGGTTGGCTCTGGCCAGTACCGCGGATGCGGAGTGCCCATCTGACCACGGCCAGCGTAGCAGCCCCCGTCGAGCGTTCGTCAGGCATTTGCTCAGGCTTTTGGTACCGATTGGTGCCGGGCCGCTCCGGCCTTGCCTTCTAGCTGGGAAGCACGATGCGAGAGTGGGATGCAGCCGCATACGATCGAGTCGCCGCTCCGCAGGCACGCTGGGGGCGCGACGTCGTCGATCGCCTTCCGCTGGCCGGCACGGAACGGGTTCTCGACGCGGGCTGCGGGACCGGCCGCGTCACGGAGTACCTCCTTTCGCGATTGCCGGCCGGACGGGTGGTCGCGCTGGACGCCTCTTCGGCGATGATCGGAGAGGCGAGGAAGCGGCTCGCGGCACACGGCGACCGTGTCGAATTCGTTGTTGCGGACCTCGGCAAGCCGCTGCCCCTCGAGTCGCCCGTGGACGCGATCCTGTCGACCGCCACGTTTCACTGGGTGCCCGACCACGACGCCCTGTTCCGCCATCTGGCCGCGGTCCTACAGCCCCGTGGCTGGCTGGTAGCGCAGTTCGGAGGCGCCGGCAACATCGCCTCGGTCATGCGAGTCCTTGCTACGATCGATGACGGATGGCTCGGCCCGACTCATTTCGAGACCCCCGAGGCGACGACCGAGCGGCTTCGCAGAGCCCGCTTCACGGAAATTCGGGCATGGCTCCAGCCCGAAGCAACCCGGTTCGAGGCCGGTGAGCCCTTCGAACGCTTTCTCGCGACGGTCATCCTGGGCGCGCACCTCGAACGCCTCCCGCCCCACGCCCGGATCGACTTCGTGAAGCGTGTCGCCGCCTCAGTGCCCGCTCCGGAGATCGACTACGTGCGCCTCAACGTGATTGCACGTCGATCAAATTCGCGACTAGCAAACGACTGACGCTCAGGGCGACATCCCCGCGCCACCAGTCAGCCCCTGCGTGCGACCGCCATGACAACCGGGACGCGCCAGTCGAAGTCGGTCGCCGGCAGGGACTCGAGGCGCTCTGTGGCCCGCTGGCGCAGCCGTCTGCGCATACGCGGCTCCAGTGATCGGAAGAGGTCGCTCTCGCCGTACTCCTCCAGGAAGTCGACATAGGCGACTCGATCAAACCGATATTCCAGCCACTCCTGCGCGGCGCTGACATCGCGGTAACCAACACGTCGCAGCTGATCTGCGGCGGAGCGTGGCGAGACCAGATCGCCCGTTCGATCCTCCTCTGGCCCGTCCTGGTCGGGGATTCTCAGCTCGTCGACGACGTCGAAGAAGGCCTCGTCGGCGGCGAATCGAATGTCCGAGAGCATCCATGTCACGAAGACCAGCAGTCCGCCCGGCCGCAGCACGCGCCGCACCTCGCGGAAGGCCGCCGCCCGATCGGGTACGAGCTGGAACACGAATGACGAGACGGCGGCATCGAAGCTGGCATCGGCAAACGGCAGGCGGTCGGCTTCGGCGACAACCAGCGACAGTCGCTCTTGGTCGGCCGGCGCGAGCTCCGTGCGAGCGCGTTCTCGAGCCCCGACGATCATTCCGCTCGAGGCATCTGTGCCCGTCAACGAGCTCTGCGGCCAGCGACGAAGAGCCTCGAGTACCAGGGTGCCGGTGCCCGTCCCGATGTCGACGATTCGCTGGGGCTCGTCCAGCGGCAGCTTCCCGGCGAGCCGATCGAGCACCCGGACGGCCGTCTCCTCGAGGACCGGAGCCCACCACTTCTGGTAGCGCGCGGCCGCCCGATCGTAGCGATCGCTGATTGCGGACATGCCCGAATCCTGCCACGGCCCGCGATCCGCGGCGGTTAGGGTTCAGAAGGGCTTCATCACCATGAGCCAGCCAATGAGCAGGATCCCTCCAAGCCCGATGACCGCCGTCACGATCGGTGCTGAAGACTGCAGGAGAGCCTCGAGCTGCGCGGGGGCCGCAGGCTCCGGCGGCTGCAGGCCCTTCTTGGCGTCGTCGTAGGTCGCGACGCCGACTGCGTGTCGGACGTTGTTGAAGTACGGCAACGCGACGACGTACATCCCGACCGCGATCGCGACGAGCAATAGGACCGCAGCCCAGATCCACAGCTTGCCGCTCGTCCACCAGCCGCCCGAAATGCCGGCCAGGATCCCGCCCAGGAGGAGTACGAACAGCGCGATGTAGAGCGCGCCGAGGTACGCGTTCGACAGCTCGAGAAGGGCCCGGATACGGACCGGGTCGCGTTCGGATCGGAGCCGGAAGCCAACCCCAACGGATACCCCGTGAGCCAGCAGGAACCCGAACACCCCGAGGATGTGGATGAGGACGAGCCAGGAATGGAACGGGAACAGGTTCATCAGCGAACCTGGCTGGCGGCCGCCTGGGAGGCTGGCGCGGACGCCTGCCCGGTCAGCGCCGCGGCGTACAGCTCCCGCGCCCGCCGGGCAACCCGGAGTCCCAGCCAGAAGAGGAGGAACGCGACAACCGGATGAAGAGCCGCGATGGCAGGCGCCGAAGCCTTGAACTCGGGCAGGCTCGTCTGCACGATGTACAGACCCAGCACGCCGGCCGCGATCCAGCCATCTCGCCTCGGAACGCGCGCCCAGAGCGCAGTCAGGAGAACGGCCAGGGCCACGAAGAGGATGGAATAGCCGAAGCTTCGATGTGGTTCCAGACTGCCACCCGCGAACAGGTACAACCCGATCAGGAATACCTGGATGAGGATTGCGACAAGGAAGATCCAGGCGACCGCGAGGTGGATTCGGCGCGCGAGGACTTTCGATCCGTTCATCGGACCAGGCTCCCTCCATACAGCTCGACTCACCCCCGCGGGCCGAGTCATCGTGCAACGTCCCGACGAATTAGGGAAGAGGGCACATCCACCACGCGGGCGGCCGGCGGCCTATAGTCGAGCGATGGCACAGTTGAAACTGCCGTTCCAGCCTCCAATCGAGCCGATGCTGGCCAAGGCGGTCGACAAGCTGCCCGCCGACGACGGCTGGCTGTTCGAACCGAAATGGGACGGCTTTCGCGCGATCGTCTTTCGGGACGGCGACACCGTGTATACGCAATCGCGCGACTTGAAGCCGCTGGACCGCTACTTCCCGGAGCTCGCCGAGCCGCTCCGTGCCAGCCTGCCGGAACGGTGCGTGCTCGACGGGGAGGTCGTCATCGTCGGCACGAAGGGCCTGGATTTCGAGTCGCTCCTGCTGCGGATCCATCCGGCCGACTCGCGCGTGCGGATGCTCGCCGGCGAGACTCCCGCGAGCTTCATCGCGTGGGACCTGCTGGCGCTTGACGCAGAGGACCTCCGAGGTGTCCCGCAGGGAGAACGACGCTCCCGCCTCGAGGCGGTCCTGGGCGTGGCTCGGGCACCCATCCACCTGACGCCTGCGACGCGGGAGGTCGCCACGGCCGCCGACTGGTTCGAACGCTTCGAGGGCGCCGGCCTGGACGGCGTCGTGGCCAAGCGCATCGAGGCTCCCTACCAGCCGGGCAAGCGAGCGATGCTCAAGATCAAGCATCAACGCACGGCCGATTGCGTGGTCGCCGGCTTCCGCTGGCACAAGAACGGACCCGGCACCCACGTCGGCTCCCTGTTGCTCGGGCTGTTCGACGATGCCGGCACGCTGCACCACGTCGGGGTCACGTCGTCCTTCAACTGGGAGCGACGGGCCGCCCTGGTCGCGGAGATCGCCCTGCTGCGCAAGAAGGCCATGGAGAGCCATCCGTGGCGCGAGTGGGCCGAGTGGTCGTCGCTCGGCAGCGCGGATGCCTCCGGCCAGCGTCTGCCCGGGGCAACAAGCCGCTGGAACCGGGGCAAGGACTTGTCCTGGGAGCCGCTCCGACCGGAACGGGTTGTCGAGGTGGCCTACGACCACCTGCAGGGCGACCGCTTCCGGCATGGCACGACCTTCGTCCGGTGGCGGCCTGACAAGCCACCGGAGGATTGTCGCTACGACCAGCTCGAGGAGACCGCGGCCTACGAGCTCGAACGCATCTTCGGGGTCAGCCTGGCCTCCTGAGGACCCGTCATCTGGGTTTCCGTGGCGCCGGCTGCGCACTGGCCTGCCGATGATCGCGATGGAAGCCCGAGCCTCCCCTTACCATCCATTCCATGCCGTCGCTGCCGGTTGGCACCGTCACCTTCGTGACGCTGCCTTGGCACAGCTCCTCCGCTCGGGTCGATCCCCGGTCGTAGCCTTCCCATGAGGGGAAAGGCCATCTCTCACCTTCCGCGACAGTCTTCGAGTAAGGCGGCGCCAGTGATCCTGGCGGGCCTCCTCATCGCGGGCTGTGCGTCGTCCGTGTCGCCGGGCGCCTCGCCGCTACCGAACTCTCCGTCGCCGCTGGCGACGTCGGGCCCCAGCGCGCAAGGCGTCCCCACGAGCTTTACGTCCACCCTGTATGGATACTCAGTGACGCTGCCGGCCGGCTGGCGGGTGGTCGAGGCTCAGACCAAGTGGGACGGGAACGGCTCACCAACGTATGACGACCAGGTCGTCGACCAGCTGATCGCGCCCGAGAGTACCGGCAGATGCACGGGCGTCTTCACATGCGGCCCTCTCGCGTGGGTTCTCGCCGCGCCGACGACGAAGACGCTCACCGAATTCACGAAGGAGCAGGACGCGGCCGCCGCCGCCGGGCACTCCTGTCCACCATCGCCGGAGAAGCAGGAACAGGTCACGATCGACGGTCAGGCCGGCCTGTTGGAGACGAAGCACTGCCCGGCGACCGCCGGCGCCCTGACCCTGGGCGCCGTCACGATCCACGGCGGGGTCGGATATCTCTTCAACCTCGTCGACCTTTCGAGTGACCCGACGGCTGAGCCGGCTGACCGCTCAGACTTCCTCGCCCTCCTCGGGACGGTTCATTTCTCGGGCTGAGAGGCCTTACGCGGCGGACGCTCCAGCTGTCCTGAGCGATCGGGCCACTCGTAGCCCGCCCACGGGTCGTAGTCCGGATCGAGTGGTTCCTGGTCGGGTCGGTCGGCATCTGGCACGTGCGTAAGGTTCACACGGACCCGGTACCACATGGTCGAGCGGCCACGCATACCGTCGACCAGCACGTCAGCGGGCTCGAGATGGTCAGCCACGTCGGGATGTCGAGCCTTCCAGCGCTCGAGCCCGGCCAGCGCTTCGTCCTTTTTCGCCGCCCGCGAGATCTCGATGACCGGAACGGAGCTGCGGCGCCGGCCCGTCGGTGTCGGTCGCGTGCCGGACCACTCCCGGGTTGTCAGCGGTTCGCCGGTCCCGGGCGCATAGGCCTCGTCGGGCCGCCGCTTCTTCGACGGCTGGACACGAGGCGGCTCGCCCGGCTGCTTCGCGTAATTCGGTGGCCAGGGCGCGTCTCCCAGGCCTTCGGCCTCGTCGCGCGCGGACAGCTCGAGCAGGGCCTCGAGGGAGCCCGCCGCCTGATCGATGCCCTCGCCCGGATCGCCGTCTCGTCGATAGAGCTCGGGCACAGTCGCCAGCCTGAAGTCTTCGGCCACCACGGCGGGGACGTCCTCCCATTTCAGGGGCATCGACACTCTCGCGTCGGGCAACGGCCGCACCGAATACACGCTGGCCACCGTGCGGTCCTTGGCGTTCTGGTTGTAGTCCAGGAAGACCCCGTGCCGTTCTTCCTTCCACCACTTGGAGCTGGCGAGCGTCGGTGCCCGCCGCTCTACGTCCCGAGCCAGGGCAAGTGCCGCACGCCGGACCTCCGGATAGGTCCAGCGCCGCTCGATCCGAACGTTGATGTGGATGCCGCGCGAGCCAGAGGTCTTCGGCCAGCCAACCAGGCCGACATCGCTGAGGGCCTCCCGGGTGACCACTGCGACATCGCGGATCTGTGACCACGCCACGCCGGGCACGGGATCCAGGTCGACCCGCAGTTCATCCGGATGGTCGAGATCGTCCGCCCGCACAGGGTGCGGGTTGAGGTCGATACAACCCAGGTTCACGATCCAGGCCAGGCCGGCGGCATCGTCGACGACGATCTCGTCGGCCGTGCGTCCCGAGGGGAACGACAATTCCACCGTGCGCAGCCACTCGGGCCGGTTCTCTGGCGCACGTTTCTGGAAGAAGAACTCGCCATCGGCACCGTTGACGAAGCGCTTCAGCGCCATCGGCCTGCCGGCGACTCCTCGAAGCGGACCGTCCGCCACGGCCACGTAGTACTGGACGAGGTCAAGCTTGGTGTGGCCCGCGGCCGGGAAGTAGACCTTGTCGGGGTTGGTGATCGTCACCTCCCGGCCGTCAACCTGCAGGACTTCGACGCGTTTCGGCATGTTCGACACGATAGCGCCGACCGGGAACAGAGGGAGAACGGACGCGGGCGGCTCGCTGCCTTGAACCCCCAGCCGATGAAGTCCGTATCCTGCTAGGAAATCTCGCAGGGCTGTCGATTCCGGCCACGCGCTTTCGTCGCTGAAGTGACGCGGCTGAAGCAAGGCCGCAAGGATTACAAAGGAGACCAGCAATGCGCTACCTGTTGCTCCTCTACGAGCCCGAGCGACCAGCCGATGCGGAGATCCCGCCCGAGCAGCTCCAGCAGCAGATGGCTGCCTACGCGGCGTTCACTGCCGAAGTCCAGGGCCGCGGCCTGCTCCAGGCCGGCGAGGCGCTCGAGCCGGCATCAACGGCCACGACCGTGCGCGTTCGGGATGGCAAGACGATCACGACCGACGGTCCGTTCGCCGAGACGAAGGAGATCCTGGGCGGCTTCTACCTGCTCGAGTGCAGGGATCTCGACGAGGCGAGCGAGCTCGCGGCGCGGATCCCCGCGGCGACGCGTGGCTCCATCGAGATCCGGCCGATCTGGGAGCTTCCCGAAAGCTACGCAGCCCAGGGCGCGGCTGCCGGAGCCGCCGGCTGACTGCTGTCTCCCCTGCTTTGACCGGGCAGGCGACCGACGATCGCCGACTTACCGAAGCCCATGCCGTTGTCGACCGCCTGTTCCGCGACGAGGCGGGGCGGGCGGTCGCGACGCTCATCCGCGTCCTCGGCGACTTCGACCTGGCTGAAGAGGCCGTCCAGGAAGCGTTCGTCGTCGCCCTCGAGAAGTGGCCGCTGAGCGGCGTGCCCGACAACCCGGGCGCCTGGATCACGACGACCGCGCGGAACAAGGCCATCGATCGCATTCGACGGGCCAAGCGGTTCGCCGAAAAGCAGGCCCTCCTCGCGCAGCTGGCCGAGTTGCAATCCGAGGGCGCCGGCACGGAAGGAAGGTCGGAGGAGATGAGTCCCGTCCCCGACGATCGGCTTCGCCTCATTTTCACGTGCTGCCACCCGGCGCTGGCAATGGAGGCGCAGGTGGCGCTGACGCTGCGAACGCTCGGCGGCCTCTCGACGCCCGAAATCGCTCGGGCTTTCCTCCTGCCCGAGCCGACGCTCGCGCAACGGCTCGTTCGGGCGAAGCGCAAGATCCGCGACGCCGGGATCCCCTACCGCGTCCCGCCGGACCACCTGCTGCCAGAGCGCCTCGACGCGGTCCTGCGGGTGGTCTATCTCATCTTCAATGAGGGCTACGAAGCGTCCACGGGAGAAGCGCTCATCCGCCAGGAGCTCTGTGCCGAAGCCGTCCGGCTCGCACGCGTCCTGGCCGGCCTGATGCCCGACGAAGCCGAAGTCCTGGGACTGCTTGCGCTCATGCTGCTTCACGACGGGCGTCGACCGGCGCGGGTGGGCACAGCCGGCGAGCTGGTCCTGCTCGAGGATCAGGATCGATCCCGCTGGAATGGCGCGCTGATCTCCGAAGGCCACGCGTTGCTCGATCGTGCCCTGCGCATGGGACGCGGCGGGCCGTACCAGATCCAGGCCGCGATCGCGGCCGTCCACACGGACGCCGCCAGCTTCGAAACGACCGACTGGCGGCAGATCGCGCTGCTCTACGACGAGCTGTCGAAGGTCTCGCCCTCACCGGTTGTGGAACTGAATCGCGCTGTTGCGGTGGCGATGGCGGACGGCCCGGCGCTTGGCCTCTCGATGATCGAGGCCATCCGCGCGGACGGTCAGCTGGAGTCGTACCACTTGATGCATTCAGCCCGGGCAGAACTGCTACGACGCCTCGATCGGATGGACGAAGCGTCGCTCGCCTACGGACATGCCCTGGAGTTCGTCACCAATGCAGCCGAGCGGCGGTTCCTCGAGCGTCGCCTGGGCGAGGTCCGGGCGACCCTCAACTAAGGGAAAGGCCCGCCGGGTATCCCGGCGGGCCTCTCAAAGCGGACGCTAGCAGGCTGCCGCGAAGGCCGCGCCGTAAGCGGTGTTGACAGCGGCGAAGAGGGCCTGCCCGGTATCCCCGAAGTGGTCGATGCCCCGGTTGTTCGATCCGAGGCCGGTGGCCATGTTGAGGTTGTTCTCGGCGATGGTGTTGCCCTGGCCGTTGGCCATGTTGTTGCCACCACCAACCGTGAACACGAGCGGGAACCCGGTCGTCTGCCAGGAGGCAAGGAACACGGTCTGCTGGCACGCATTCAGGACCGGGAGTCCGCTAACGAAGCCAGAGCTGCCCGTCGCGATGACCTCTCGAACGTCGAGAGCGAGAGTCCAATTGCCGTTCGTGTTGGCGGCCTTCATCAGGTTCCCCTGCGGCGATGCGCTCGCGTTGTAGCACTCATGGGCAAAGACGCCCGATGCGGTGACGAGCAGGAACGAGGTGGCCAGGACTGCGGATGCCAGGGTGCGTCGACCTGGGCGCATAGAAACAACCCTCCTCAGAGTTCCGATGGCAACTGCCAATGCCTGGCCCCCAGGGACGGACGCTGCATGTGGCCAGCCCAGTCCAGTCCGTGTCCAGGTGTGCGCCCGACGCACCCGGCGTCGGGTCGAGGAGCAGTGTACCCGGCCAATCGGCCGCTGACATGCGATTCTTGGGTGCAATTCAAAGGGGAACACTGTGGACGCCTTCATTGAACCGAGCTCGCATGCGCCCGCGCCTCCCGGCAATCTGGGCATGACTCCTCAGCGCGAAGGCATGCGTCTCTCTCAGACAGGGCGCGTGGAAGCGTTCAGCGACGGTGTGATGGCCATCGCGATCACGCTGCTCGTCCTTGATCTCAAGGTCCCGAGCCCGGATGACGCGGCGAAGGCGGGTGGCCTCCTCCAGGCACTAGCTGAACGCTGGCCTTCCTATCTCGCGTATCTGGCCGCCTTTCTCACGATCGGCATCATCTGGCTCAATCACCGTTCGTTCGTGGACCGCGTACACCGGTTCGACAGCACCCTGCACTGGCTCAACCTGATGTTGCTTCTCGGTGTCGCGACGCTCCCCTTCCCGACCGCCTTGCTCGCCGCGTACGTCGCCGAAGGTGGCGCGGCCGCGTCGACGGCTGCGGTCGTATACGGCCTGCTGTCGCTCGCAACCGCACTGCCGTGGACGTTCATGTGGCGCCACCTCATCCGACATCCCGAGTTGCTGGAACCACCGTTCGACGCCAGGCATGCCCGGCAGGAGCTGCGCCGGGGATCGATCGGCCCGCTGGTCTACGCGGTCGCGATCCCGCTGGCTGCGCTGCTGCCGCTGCTCGCGCTGGCCTTCTACATCGGCATCGCGGTGCTGTACGCGATCACGAACCAGGGAGGGGCGGCCACCAACGACTTCGTTGAGCCATCTCCGTAGCGACCGCGCGCCGGCGCTGCCGACCTACAGCCGACGAGTCCGCGCGCTCGAGGCGCGAGGGCTCGAACCCTCGATGAGTTCGGCCGAACCGGGCCCGAGCACCTCAGGGCGGATCGGGTAGTCCCTGGAAAGGCGCTGTTCGGTGGTACCAGCCCGCCGCGGTCAGCCGGCGACCACGGTGCCGATCGAGACGTCCGCCGCCTCGGGCGATCGGGCGAGGCCTTCACAGAGGGCCTTCAGGTTTGCGTGCGCATGATCGACATCGCGCTGCACAGCTCGCTCGACGAAGAGGCGGTCCGCAAGCTGGGCCAGCGAGTTCGGGGGAACGTCGTAATCACCGTCCACGTCCAGCCTCGTGCCGGTACTCGTGCGCGTGAAGGTTGTCGCATACCAGAGGCGCATCCCGGGGGCCTGCGCCTCGACACGCAAATATGTCGGGCGCTCGGCATCGACGATCCTGAACCGACCCTGCACGATCGCGCCGACGACCTTGTAGCGCGCCAGGTACTCGTTCCCGATGAGGTCCGGGTGCGATTGGAGCGGGGTCACGTTGATAGCCGTCTGCCATTCGGGGATTCTCGTGGGCTCGACGTAGAGATCGAACACGAACTCCTGCGGGGCGGCGATCTCAACGCTCGCGGCGAGCCGTGAGCGATACGGCGAGCGCGTCACGTACCAGACGGGCGATTCCTCGAGGCCCACCGTAGCCAGCGGATCGCGAGCCCGAACGACGGAGGTTGGAAAGCGCCGCCGAATCAGTCGTTCGAGACGTTCGCGAGCCTCGTCCTCGCGGTCAGGCCCGAGCGCGACCTCATCGAGGAGCGCGCGAGCATGCGCGGCGAACTCGCCGTCCGCGGACGGAATGCAAACGAGGCGTGGCGGATTCTTCACCCTTCCCCTCGATCCGGGTTCCGCAAGCTTAGGCCACCAATTTTTGGTGGCGATAGGAAAATCGGTCTAATTACGGATGGCCGCCGTCGAGTTTGGCGCGGTCCCGGCCGATATCGATCGCTCTTCTCCCGGAGGTCAGCATGCGCGTCAATTTCGAGCACAAGCCGCACCCGCGGATCGCGGAGCACAGCAAGATCAGACCTCCCACAACTCGGGCGGAGCACGTCGGCGTCAACGGCAGGATCGCACTGGCGCTGACCACCGCCGTCGGCACGATGTGGTGCGCCTATGCCTTCGCCGGTCTCGCGCTGGTCGTTCTTCCCCAGGCGGTCGCGGGCGGATTGCTCACATTGGTCCAGTGGGTGAGTCAGACCTTCATCCAGCTCGTGATGCTCTCGGTCATCATGGTCGGCCAGAACATCCTTGCCCGCGTCTCGGACAAGCGCGCCGCGATGACCTACAAGGATGCCGAGGCGACCTTCCACGAAGCCGAGCAGATCCAGGCGCATCTCCGCGTGCAGGACGATGCCATCAACGCGCTCCTCGACAAGGTCGAGAAGCTGGAGACGTCGATCGCGCGCTCGTGATCTCGGATAGCCGAGACGCCGGCCACCATGGTCAAGCAAGAAGAGTCAGCGTCAAGAGTCTCGACATCGAGTAATATCGAGGCCATGGACGAGATCGACCGGATCGTCGCGGAGTGGAATCGGGTTCGGCCAGATCTCGACGTGTCGCCGACCCACACACTCCAGCGAATCACGCGGCTGGGGCTGCTCCAGAACGCGAGCTTCGCACGGGTGTTCGCGTCTTACGGGATCTCGTTCGGCGAGTACCTCGTCCTGGCCGCGCTGCGCCGTGCCGGGCCGCCGTACCGGATGAACCCCACTACGTTGTTCAACAGGGTGATCCTGTCGTCCGGCGCGATGACGAATCGCCTCGATCAGCTGGAGGAGATGGGCCTCGTCGAGCGGCTGCCCGACCCGGATGACCGCCGCGGTCGCCTGGTCGCTCTGACCGATCGAGGCCGCGAGCTGGTCGATGCCGCAGCTGTTGATCACCTCGAAAACGAGCAGCGGTTACTTGTCGGCCTGGATGCAGACGAGCGCGAGAGGCTCGCGGAGCTCCTGCGCAAGCTGCTCCTTTCGCAGCCGTTCCGGGAGCTCGAGCCGGCGGGCGATCGCCAGCCTTCGCGACGCACCGTGCGACGCCAGCCTTCGCGACGCACCGCGCGGCGCACCGTGGGGCGCACTGCGCGGCGGCGGCTGCCCTAGTCCCTCGAACTCAGATCGATCGTGCTCGGATCAAGCGTTCGCGGCGGCAACAGCTGAGCGAAGCTGGCCGAGGCTCAGTCCGTCCTGGTAGTACGTCCCGTTGATGAAGATCGAGGGCGTTCCAGGGAGCCCCAGCGCCTTGGCAGCCGCGGCATCGGACGAGACCGCCTCAGCGACGGCGGGCGACGTGAGGTCCGCCTGCCAGCGCTGCAGGTTCAGACCAGCCTGGGATGCCAGTCCACCGAAGTAGGCTCGCGCCTCGTCAGTCGACACGTTTTCCCAGGCTGCATGCGTGGAGAGCAGCAGGTCGTGCATCGGCCAGAACTCGCCCTGCAGCGAGGCTGCCTGCGCGGCCCGTGCCGCGAGCACGGCGAGCGAGTGCTGGGGGAGCGGGAAGTAGCGGTACACGAGAGTGATGCTGCCGTCGGTCACCAACTGCTGGAGCTCGGGGGCCACCGCCTGGCAGGCAGGACACTGGTAGTCGGCAAACTCGACCACCGTCACCGGCCCAGTCCCGGTGCGGGGGGCCGAGGCCGGCCCAAGCCTCGCGGTGGTGTTCGCGCCTGCATTTTCGGTGGGCCCCGGCGCACCGCGGCCAAGCGCGCCGCCAACGAGGAGGGTCGCGACGAGGATCGCCATGAAGCCCGATACGAGAAACGCCTCCCGACGCAGCTCCCTCTTCTGTACATCGAGCTGGCGGGCAGCCTCGCGGACCGCGACCCGTTTCGCGTGGCGCGAGATGTCGCGGTTTACCAGCCCTGATGGCTCTTGGCGTGCGAGGCCAATGGCCGACGAAATCGCGAGGACGAGGCTCGCGATTGCCTGGCCCAGACACCAGGTGCAGAAGGCGTGGATGACAAACGCCTCGATCGAAGTAAGGACGATCGAGACAGCCAATCCAGCCAGCGCAAGCGCAGCCAGGGCCACGCGGGGCGACATGCCAAGGAGGTGCGCCGGTTCAAGCGAGCGCCACGCGATCCCCGCAGCCGCCAGGTAGAAGGCGAGACCGAACAGGGGCATCGGAATGCCGAACGGATAAGCAAAGGCGCTGGCGCGCACCTCGTCGCAACCCGAGCCGGTTGCGCAAATGCCGCTCTGGCCGGTCCCATATTGGACCAACAGATACGCCGAGATGCCGGCTCCGACGAGCGCGGCAGCCAGCGCCACGGGGCGCCATCCCCTGGGTACATTCATGCCCCGAGGATGCCCGACGACTCTCGAGCGCGCAAACGCCGGGTCGGCGCTTCGCCCGACCCGGGGTCAATCCCGGGTTGGGCCTCGCGACCAGAGCGAGCTGTACAGGTAGGCGGTCGCGAGCGATCGATTGGGCCGCCAGGCCTCTCCAATGTGGCGGACCTCCGTTTCGCTCGGCATCGAGTCGAGCCCGTAGGCAGCCTGGACGGCGCGGCGAATACCGAGATCCGCCGCCGGCAGCACATCCGGGCGACCCAGCTGACCCAGCAGGAACATGTCTGCGGTCCAGGAACCGATCCCACGAACCGCGGTCAGCTGAGCATGTGCCTCGTCGTCTGTCAGCTCGCCCAGCCCGTCAAGATTGAGGCGACCGTCGAGTGTGCGCACCGCCAGGTCCCGCAGCGACGCAGCCTTGGCGGCCGACAGGCCAACCGCGCGGAGCTCGGCATCGGATCCACCGGCGATGGCGACAGCCGGCTCGCGGTCGCCGATGAAATCCCGCAGACGCCCGAAGATCGCCGTGGCCGCAGGAGTCGCAATCTGCTGGCCGACGATCGAGCGGGCGAGCGAACCGAAGCTATCCAGTGACCAGCGCGCGCGCCAGGTCGCGAGATCGATGGGCTCGAGGCGATCGATCAGGCGCGCCATCACCGGGTCGGCCGAACGGAGCGCGTGGATCGCCGCGGAGTCGGGGCCGGGGCCGCGCTGGCGGTTCACACGAGAAGCCTCGTCATCAGCACACGAGGAGCGTACGCCGTGGTGCCTCCGCCTGGGAAAAGCATCGTGGGCCGGGAGCCCGACATGGACCTGGCCCACTACGTCGACTTCGAAAACCGCCTTGACAACTCGCGAACAGCCTGTACTATGCCTCTAGGTTAATTAACCACCAAGTGAAATGAGGCATGGAAGCCGATCCACTGAGCATCACGTTCGCCGCCCTCGCCGATCCGACGAGAAGGGCCATCCTTGCCCGCCTCGCCCGCGGTGAGGCGACGGTCACAGAGCTCGCGGCGCCGTTCGACATGAGCCTGCCCGGAATCTCGAAGCACCTCAAGGTGCTGCAGCGGGCCGGTCTCATCGAACAGGGTCGTCAGGCGCAATGGCGCCCCTGCCGGCTGCAGCCTGAGCCGCTCCGCACCGTCGCGGACTGGGTCGGCCAATACCGGCGACATTGGGAGGAGAGCTTCGAACGGATGGACGTGTATCTCCGCGAGCTACAGGACTGGCAGGAGCATGGGAAAGGAGTCGACGAATGACCGCAACGCGAACCGACCGGGGTAGCAACGAGACGACGGCGGTCTACCAGCACGGCACGGACCTCGTCTTCGAGCGAACCTTCGACGCCCCTCGGGGCAGGGTTTGGAAGGCCTTCACCGATCCGGAGAGCGTCCCCCGCTGGTGGGGCCCCCATGGCACGACCACCACCGTCGTCGAGATGGACGTCCGGCCCGGTGGCCGCTGGCGATACATCAGTCGCGCCGCCGATCGCGACGACGTGACGTTCTACGGGGAGTACCTGGAGGTCAAGCCGCCAGAGCGGTACAAGTGGACCTTCATGTTCGACGTGGAGGGCATCGGGCCGCAGGGTGGACCCGAGACCTTCACCTTCGAGGAGCTCGGAGGCAAGACGAAGGTCGTGTCAGTCGGCCACTTCGGGTCGGTCGAGGCCATCGAAGGCGCCCTGGCGACGGGTATGGTCCGCGGCGCGATCCAGACCTGGGATCGCCTCGCAGCCGAGCTGGCAAAGGGCTGACTCGGAAACCCTTTTTCGGCCGGAGCTTGAGCAGGAGGCTGCCGACGCGCAGCCTCCTGTTGCGTGAGCCTGGCGAGCGGTGTACCCGGCTACCTCGAGCGCGGCGAGTACAACCCCAGCCTCGACCTGGCCCTCCGTGCGGCAGAGCATTTCGATTTGCCGGTCGAGGCGATCTTCAGTCGCCGGCCATTCGCGCCCATGTCTGCCCAGCTGTACTCCGGCAGTTCACAGCGGACGTGATGTCGGTGCGTCGAGGGCCACGGACCCTGCCTTACTGGGGGCCAACGGAGCGAATCGGAACGGGGAGTATCGTCTTCGCTGAACCTACACACCCAGGGACTCGGTCAGCCAGTGGCCTAGTGGCGGTAGGAGGAGCGTTCTGACCGTGGATGATCGTCGAGCCCGCCAGCTCGTCGCCGCTCAACGCCAACGGATCGAAGCGGCACTTAGAAACCTGGACGGCGAGGTGCGCTCCGAGAGCGATCTCGAAAGCCAGCAGGAAGGCGAATCCGACGCAGGCAGCGAGCTTGCAACCGAGATGGTCGAGAACGCTCTCCTCGCCAATCTTCGAGCCGAGTTGGACGCCGTAGCCCGGGCGGAGGCGCGGATCGAGGCTGGCACGTACGGCCGATCGATCGAGAGTGGCGAACCGATCCCGGACGAACGACTCGAGTTCGAACCGCTGGCCGAACGCACCGTCGAGGAGCAGCGTCGCGTCGACGCCGCGGCTCGGTAGTCAGCGGCGCGTCGCAGGGACGCTTCCCGCACTTCAGGAAGCGTCCGCGGGCCCGGTTCCAGTTGATCCTGTCGCCGCGGCGGGGGTTGCCGCGGGAGGTGTAGGTGCGTTGGCAGCGACCGCGGGTACTCCGCTCGTAGCGGCCTTCGCCGGGGTGAAGCCCGCGTGCAACAGGATCTCATCGAGGCGCCGGCTGTCGACCATTTCGTGAGCGATCAGCTCTTCGGCGAGGGCATCGAGAGCCGGACGGGCCGTACGGATGATCGCGGTCGCCCGATCGCGTGCGGCCGTGATGATCGAGACGACCGCCTGGTCGATCCGGTCGGCGGTCGCATCGGCGTATTCACGTGGCGCCGCCAGTTCGCGCCCCAGGAAGGGCTGCGTCTCACCGACGCCGTAGGACACGGGGCCAACCTCGTCGGTCATGCCCCATAGCCCGACCATCCGTCGAGCCAGGCTGGTGGCCACCTTCAGGTCGCTCTCAGCTCCCGTGGTCGGCTGGCCGAAGACCAGGTCCTCGGCCGCGCGGCCGCCGAGCATGACGGCGAGCCGCCCCATCAGGTAGTCGCGCGGGTAGTTGCGTCGATCGTCATCCGGGCGCTGCTCGGTCACGCCGAGCGCCTGGCCGTGCGGGACGATCGTGACCCGATGCACGGGATCGGCACCAGGCGTGAGCCGCGCCACGATCGCATGGCCGCCCTCGTGGTACGCGACCAGGCGACGCTCTTCGAGGTTGGTGAGACCCGGTTGCCGCGTGCCGAGCTGAATCGAGTCGAGCGCCTCCTCGAAGTCCTCCTGGATCACGACGTCGCGATCCTTGCGCGCGGCGCGGAGTGCCGCTTCGTTGGTCAGATTGGCAAGATCCGCTCCTGAGAAGCCAGGCGTAGACCGCGCGAGCGCCTCCAGGTCCGCGGAGGCGGCGAGAGGGATCCCACGAGTGTGGATTCGCAGGATCGCCTCTCGGCCCGCTCGGTCCGGGAAGGCCACGGTGATCTGGCGGTCAAAACGGCCGGGGCGCAGCAAGGCCGGGTCGAGAACGTCCGGTCGATTGGTGGCCGCGAGGACGATGACACTCGTCTGGTCGTCGAAGCCGTCCATCTCGACCAATAGCTGGTTGAGGGTCTGCTCGCGCTCGTCGTTGCCCCCGCCAAGGCCGGCGCCACGCTGCCGCCCGACCGCGTCGATCTCGTCGACGAAGACGATCGCCGGGGCTGCCGCCCTGGCCTTGGCGAACAGATCGCGGACGCGGCTGGCGCCGACGCCCACGAACAGCTCCACGAACTCGGAGGCGGAGATGCTGAAGAACGGCACGGCGGCTTCTCCGGCCACGGCACGTGCCAGAAGGGTCTTGCCGGTGCCGGGCGGGCCGATGAGCAGGACTCCACGCGGAAGGCGTGCCCCAAGGCGGCGGTATTTGTCGGGGTGCTTGAGAAACTCGACGATCTCCGCGAGCTCCGTCTTTGCCTCGTCCTCGCCGGCGACGTCCGCGAACGTGACCTTGGGGCGCTCGGCGTCATAGAGCCGGGCTCTGGACCCGCCAAAACCGAAGATGCCGGCCTGGCTCCGCTGCATCTGACGGCCCTGGTAGGCCAGGAACCCGACAAGGAGCACCAGCGGCAGGACGCTGATGGCAAGGCTCAGGAGGATCGAGCCTCCGCCGGATTCCTTCGCGTCGATCTCGACGCCGTTGCTCTCGAGCAGCGGTAGCAGCACGGGGTCGTCGATCGGCGGCAGGGTGGAGGTGAAGTTCGTGTACGACGCCGGCGCGGGTGCGGCGCTTGATGGTGTCGCCGAGGAAGTTGGAGTGGCTGGCGGCGGGTACTGGATCGCGGCGCGGAAGGTCCCGCTGACAGCCTGGCCGGAGAGCGTGACCTGGGCAACGTTGTTTGCCTTTGCCTGGGCCAGGAAGGCGGAGTACGGGATCCCCACAGACGGCACGGACGTCGGCGCAAAGATCAGAACCGCGTTCCACACGAGCAGGCCGACCAAAATCGCGGCCGACAACCAGGGCGGGATCCGGATGCGGCCCGGGCGTGGACCAGGTCCGGGCCCTGATGGCGTCGGCTCTTTTCCCGAAGGTGATGGCGGGTTGGGTGTGGCGGTTGGCCCGCTCACACGGACCTCCTTCGTGGTCGCGGCGGGCTGCACGGGCGACGCCCGCTCTCGCCTCCAGCGCTGGGACGTGGATTTGGAGTATCGGCCCCGGTCTGCGAGGCGGGACCAACACTACGCCTTCGGCGCTGCATGAACCGTCGACGCTCAATGGCGCTCAGTCCTGTCCGGCCGGAAACCAGCCTTCAGGATTTAGCGCTGTCCGTGCTCCTGATGGCCGTCGGACGGGCGCTCGACACCCGACCGTTCGGGACGTGGCCCAGGACGGCGCTGAGCTCCGCTCGGTCGCGCCGGAGCTGCATGGTGGCCGGCGAAAGCCGCCCGGACAGCATCAGTCGAACGTCGAGCGAATCAATGAGATCCGTGTGCACTGATGTCATCGGATCGCTCGTGCAAAGACGGCTTGTCATGGCGTGAAACCTCGTGCAAGTGCATCGACATCAAGATACTCCACGTAAAGGCATCACGTCAAGAGTCTCGACATCGAGCAGACGGCAATGGAAAAGGTCCTCGCTCCAGTACGACGCCTACAAGACCGGCTGCCGGCTGCAGCCGAACCATTCGTATGGACAGCCGATCCAGGTACGGCAGGTAATGGACCAGGCACCGTCCGACGTCGCCGAGATGGAGGATCCTCGAACAGGTAGGCGGCTCGCGCTGA
>Ga0066709_100000047_pt1 | contig 39378 bp, 37 predicted proteins | sample GraSoiAngelo_158_FD_79665 | JGI IMG/M metagenome (GOLD analysis project Ga0066709, IMG submission 79665) | Grasslands soil microbial communities from the Angelo Coastal Reserve, California, USA - 14_1009_16_30cm | ecosystem: Environmental > Terrestrial > Soil > Grasslands | place: USA...
GCTTCCTCGCGCGCGGCGCGGGCCACCGCCGCGCATGCGGCGGGGTCCCGAATGGGCAAACGCTCGGCGATCCATCGCACCGCGAGCCGGAGGGTCGCCGCGTCGCCCCCCCCGGACGGCCGCCAGGTCGTGGAGGAAACGCGCTCGCCGCGCTCCCCGAGCGCGAGAAGGATCACCCCCTCCTCGAGCGCGACCAGATCGAGGCTCTGGACGATCGGCAGCTCCACCCACGGCCGCACGGCCACCATCGCGAGCTGTCCCGAGCTCTTCGCCAGGACTCGGGTCGCGAGCCCTTGGAGGTCTTCGGCGGCCGGAGCGCGGCGATCGAGAGCCTTGTCCAGCGCGCGTTTCGTCGCCGGCGCGATCGGCTCGGGCTCGATCAGCGAATCGACGTAGTAGCGATAGCCGGTCTCGGTGGGTACGCGGCCGGCCGATGTGTGCGGATGATCCAGGAGGCCTTCTGCCTCGAGGCGTTTCATCGCGTTTCGGATGGTCGCTGGAGAGATGTTCAAGTGGTACGCCATCCGGACATACTGCGAGCCGACCGGCTCTGCCCTCATGACGTGGCTCTCTACCACGAATTTGAGGATCCGGCGATGCCGCTCGTCCAGGTCGGGCCTAACCATAGGTCGGGTTGGTTGGCACTCGCAGACGTCAAGTGCTAACCCGGGCCGAACGCTATCAGCCCTGGGGCTTTGGTGTCAAGCGGAAGGGGTATGCGATGACACCGCAGCGCCTTGCGGCGGACCTCCGGGGCCGGGCGGATCGGTCCGCGCGAAGAGCTCGCTCGCGAGGTCGTGCGCGAGGAAGAGCCCCTGATCGCTCGGCCGGAGGCGCCCGGGGGGCGAGGCTTGGACCGCATGCCCCTCCTCGGCCCAAAGCCTCCACGCCGCGATCTTCGCGTCGGAAAATCGCGCGAGATGCCGTGAGACCCTAAGCCCTCGAGCCCTTCGCAGCCCGAGGAAGATCGCCTCCTCCGATGCCTCGGTCTCGGAGAGCACGCGTTGCTCCACCCGGGGCAGCTCCCCGGATTCCACGCGATCGAAGTAGCGCGGGATCGACTCTTCGTTCCGCCAGCGGGAGCGGCCGTCGAAGGAATGCGCGCCGGGGCCAAGGCCGAGATAGGGCCGTCTCGTCCAATACCCCTCGTTGTGACGCGAGCGATATCCCGGCAGGGCGAAGTTCGAGACCTCGTAATGCCGGTAGCCCGCGCCCGTGAGGATCGCGACCAGGTCCTCATAGCGGCGGAACACCTCTTCCTCGCCGGGAACCGTGACCGCGCCGCGCTCCGCCTTGGCGTGAAGCGGGGTTCCCTCCTCGAGCTGGAGCGGATAGGCTGAGACGTGCGGCACGCCCAGCCCCACGAGCCGCCTGAGGCCCGCGCGGAATCCCTCCGCCGTCTCGCCGGGGACGCCGTACATGAGATCGATCGAGACGTTCCGAAACCCCGCCCGCCGGGTGAGCGCCAGCGCGCGGAGGGCGGATTCCGCGGTGTGGATGCGGCCCAGGGAGCGGAGCGCCGCGGCCTCGAGCGACTGGACGCCGAGGCTCAGGCGGCCTACGCCCCCCTCGAACAGGATCGACAGCTTCTCCGGAGTGAGCCCCTCGGGGTTCGCCTCGACCGTGAACTCGCGCACGCGGCTCAGATCCCACGCCCCGCGGATCCAGGCGAGAAACCGGCCGAGCGCCGCGGGCGAAAGCGCGGTGGGCGTGCCCCCGCCCACGTAGATCGTCCGCGGCCGGCTCCACGCCCCGCCATCCGCCGGCTGCGCGCGCTCCCATTCGCGGACGAGCGCCGCGAGAAGCCGTTCCGGCTCCGCGTGGTGCAGCGGCGCCTTCACGAAATCGCAATAGGGGCAAATGCTGCGGCAGTAAGGCAGATGGATGTAGAGGCCGTATTCCACGGTCAGCGCACCGGGTGGAAGAGGCGGTTGAACCGAGGCATGCTCCTCTCGGCGTCCCACGACCAGTAGAGGATCATCGCCTTCCCCTTGATCAGATTCAGCGGGAGCGGGCCCCAGAAGCGGCTGTCGTGGCTGTTGTCGCGGTTGTCCCCCATCATGAAGATGTGCCCCTTCGGCACGACGAAGGGGCCGAAGTTGTCCCGTCCGCTGATCTCTCGAGGCAGAATCCGCTCGTCGGAGTGGATGACGTAGGGCTCCCTCTGGGGGGTGCCGTCGACGTAGAGCACCTTGTCCTTGATCTCGATCGTCTGGCCCTCCACCGCCACGCATCGTTTGATGAAGTCCCGGCTGGGGTCGTCGGGGTAGCGGAACACGATGACGTCCCCTCGGTGCGGCTGCCGGATCGCCGGGAAGCGGTAATAGACGATTCGATGGCCCGCGAGGCCGATGTCGATCTCGGAGCCGTAGACGAGCTTGTTCACGAAGAGAAAGTCTCCGACCAGAAGCGTGTTCTCCATCGAGCCGGTCGGGATGCGGAACGCCTGGACGACGAGCCCGCGGATCACCACCGTGAGCAGAACGGCGAGGACGATCGCTTCGACGTATTCCCGCAGCGTGGACTTGGTTCGAGCGGCACGCCTCGACTTCGCTTTGGTCGCCACCCTCGCGCTCTCCATTCGATCACCTCCCACGGGAAGCCCCTATCGTTCCACGCGCAGGACCGCGAGAAACGCCTCTTGCGGAATCCGGACGGTACCCACTTGCTTCATACGTTTCTTGCCCTCGCGCTGTTTCTCGAGAAGCTTTCGTTTCCGCGTGATGTCGCCACCGTAGCACTTCGCGAGGACGTTCTTCCGCATCGCGGGGATGGTCTCCCGCGCGATGACATGGTTTCCGATCGCGGCTTGAACCGCGATCGGAAACATCTGCCGGGGAATCAGCTCCTTGAGCTTCGCCGAAACGTCGCGACCCCATTCATACGCCTTCTCGCGGTGCACGATGACCGAGAGCGCGTCCACCGGCTCGCCGTTCAGGAGCAGATCCATCCGCACAAGATCCGCCGGCTTCATCCCCGAGAACTCGTAGTCCAGGGACGCATAGCCCCTGCTGATCGATTTGAGCCTGTCGTAGAAGTCGAGGACGATCTCGGCGAGCGGAAGCTCGTAGGTGATGTGGGCGCGGGCTTCGTCCGGAAACTCCATCCCGACGAAGATGCCCCGACGGTCCTGCGCGAGCTTCATGATGTTCCCCACATAGTCCGCCGGCACCACGATCTGGGCCCTCACGTAGGGCTCCTCGATCTGCTCGATCTGGTTCGCCGGCGGAAGGAGAGCGGGGTTTTCGACGAGCAGGACCTCGCCGTCCGTCTTCGTCACGCGGTACTCGACGCTCGGGACGGTCGCGATCAGGTTGACGCCGTACTCGCGGGTGAGCCGCTCCTGGATGATCTCCATGTGGAGCAATCCGAGAAACCCGCAGCGGAAGCCGAACCCGAGGGCGAGCGACGTCTCGGGCTCGAACGTGAGCGAGGCGTCGTTCAACTGAAGCTTCGCGAGCGATTCCTTGAGCGACTCGTAGCTCTCGGCGTCGATCGGGTACAGCCCCGAAAACACCATCGGCTTCACCGGCCGGTATCCCGGCAGCGCTTCCGCGCCCGGGTCCGACGCGTTCGTGATCGTGTCGCCAACCTTCGCGTCCGCGACCACCTTCACGTTCGCGATCACGTATCCCACGTCCCCGGCCCAAAGCTCCTCCCGCGGCTCCAGCCCCAGGCGCAGCACCCCAACCTCGAGCACTTCGTGGGTCTTCCCCGTGGAATGGAACCGGATCGAATCTCCGGCGCGAATGACGCCGCGCACGAGCCGCACGTACACGATCACGCCGCGGAACTGATCGAATACGGAATCGAAGATCAGGGCCTGGAGCGGATCCCCGCTCCGATCCTCCGGAGCCGGGATCCGCTCGATGACCGCTTCCAGAAGCGCCTCGATGTTGCGTCCCTCCTTCGCCGAGACGCGGATCACGTCCTCGGGCTCCACGTGAAGCAGGTGCGCCATCTCGAGCGCGGCGTCGTCCGGGTGGGCCGCGGGCAGGTCGATCTTGTTCACGACGGGCACGATGCTGAGCTTCTGATCCAGAGCGAGGAAGAGATTCGAGAGGGTCTGCGCCTCGATGCCCTGGGAAGCGTCCACGACCAGGATCGCGCCCTCGCATGCCGCGAGGCTCCGCGAGACCTCATACGTGAAATCGACGTGTCCGGGGGTATCGATCAGGTTCAGCTGGTACGTCCTCCCATCCCGCGCTCGGTACTCCATGGCGATCGCGTGGGACTTGATCGTGATCCCCTTCTCCCGCTCCAAGTCCATGTTGTCGAGAACCTGATCCTTCATCTTGCCTCGAGGAATCGTGTTCGTGATCTCGAGCAGCCGGTCGGCCAGCGTCGATTTCCCGTGGTCGATGTGCGCGATGATGCAGAAGTTCCGGACGAGGGAGCGCGGAATCACAGGAGGGGGATCAGAACCGGGTCCGGACGGCGAGCGTGATGCGGGGTCTCTCCCCTGGGTCCCGGACCGCTTCGGAAGGGCCGAAATCCGCCTCGAAGGTGGCGAGGTGGGCGTCGACGAACGCGTCGACCGTGGACAGGAGATGCGCGGCGACGCCCCACCAGATCCAATTGATTTTCCGGTTCCGGTGCGCTTCCCGGTCCTGGTCGGCGGACAGGTAGGCGGGATCCAGGCTGTAGTCCACTCCGGCCTCAGCATCGGCCGCGGCAATGGCGTCCAGGTGATCCACCGCGTCGTTCTCCTTCTTGAATTCGTTCCACGCCTGGTATGCCAAGAGCCCCTCGCCGGCGACCACCCCCACCGCCTTCAAGTACTTACGATTGTACAGTTGCCCCCAGCCCGGCACGGCGGCCGACCGGAGCATGACGAGGAACGGACGCGATCGATGGCGGAGCGAATCCGCGCGGCCCGGCGCCGGCCCGGTGCTCTGTGGAGCGGCCGCGAGGGCCGTGGCCGCGCCGCCGGCGACCAGGAACGCCGCGAGCACGAGCGCCGCGCTACTCCTTGGTGAAGGCGTGAGCGATCGCAAGGAAGAGAAGAAGCAGCCCGCCGAATCCATAGACCCCGATCACGACGCCGTGGGTGAAATCGTGTCCCAAGGAGGAGTGCCCCAGCAGATATTGGAGCCCTTCGGCCAGCGTGACGATCAGAACGATCAGGATCACGAACGACCACTTCCGGGCCAACGCGACGATGACGACCGCAACCAGGAACCCGAGCACGCGTGGATCGCCCCAGTTGAATGAGAGGAGCGAATGGAGGAAATCTTTCATCGTCTCTCACCTCGAATCGTGTTGGCGGGAACGTGTGGGAATCGAACCCACCTCGGACGTTATGAGCGCCCGACAAAAGGATTTGAAGTCCTCGGAGTCCACCAGAACCCATCCGTCCCCGAGCAGCGTGTCACGCCGCCACCTCGAGCCACCGCGTTCGACGGGGAAGAACTTCCCCTACCACCGTGGCGGACACCCTCCCCCGCGTGAGCCTCCGCATGAGCGCGGTCGCGCGTGAAGGACGGACCGCGATCAGGAGACCTCCCGAGGTCTGTGGATCGACGAGCACCTTTCGGAGCGGTTCGGGCACGCCGGCGTCGAAGGTCACGTCGGGCGTTGTATACGCCGCGTTGGTCATCAGTCCTCCGGGGGCCACACCCCGGGCAGCGAATTCCAGCACCCCCGGCAGCACCGGAACCGCCGCGCTCCAGATCCGGATCGTCTTCCGGCTGGCTCGCGCCACGTTCAGCGCGTGGCCCAAGAGACCGAAGCCGGTCACGTCGGTCGCCGCGCTCACCCCCACGGCCTGCATGGCTTCGCCGGCGGCGCGGTTCAGCGTCGCCATCTGGGTGGTCATGAGCCGGATCGTCGCTTCCGTGAGAAGCCGCTGCTTGAGCGCGGTCGCCAGGATGCCGACGCCCAGGGGCTTGGTCAGAACGAGCATATCTCCGCTCGCCGCCCCCGCATTCGAGATGATTCGCTTCGGGTGGACCTCCCCGGTGACCGCGAAGCCGAACTTCATCTCCTTGTCGCGCACGGAATGTCCTCCCATGAGCGCGACGCGTGCCTGCTTCAACAGTTCCGCGCCGCCGCGAAGGATCTCGCCGAGAACCTTCATGTCCCCCGATTCCGGATAACAGACGATCGAGAGGGCCGTCATCGGCGTCCCGCCCATCGCGTAGACGTCGCTCAGCGCGTTCGCCGCGGCGATCCGCCCGAAGTCGAATGGATCGTTGACCATGGGCGTGAAGAAATCCACCGTCTGCACGAGCGCGCGGGTCGCGGAGATTCGGAACACCCCGGCGTCGTCCCAGGTCTCCGGGCCGACCAGCACGCCCTTCGATCTCGGAGCGGCGGGGAGGGCGGAGAGCACGTCCCTCAAATCGAGCGGGCTCAACTTGGCGGCGCAGCCGGCGCAGGAGACCTGCTCGGTCAATCGGACGGCTTCGTTTCGTGCCTGATTCACGGGAGGAACGCCCAGGCCTCGATTTCGACCCTCGCGTCGCGGGGCAGCGAGCGGACCGCGACCGTGCTGCGCGCGGGCTTGGGCTCCGGGAAAAAGCGGCCGTACACCTCGTTCATGGCGGCGAAGTCGCCCATGTCGGCCAGGAACACCGTGGTCTTGACGACATCGCCCAGCCCCGCATGGGCGGCGTTCAGGACCGCGTCGAGATTCTGGAGAGCGCGCTCGGTTTCCGCCCCCACCCCCCCGGGTACGAGCTTCCCCGTCGCCGGATCGAGGCCCACCTGGCCGGAGGAAACGATCCAGCGACCCGAGAGCGACCCCGTCCGCCCCTGAGCGTAGGGGCCGATCGCCGCCGGCGCGTGCGGCGTCTGGATGGCCGTCAGCGGCTCCCGGCTCACTCGACCGTGACGCTCTTGGCCAGGTTGCGAGGCTGGTCCACGTCGCAGCCGCGCTCGACCGCGATGTAGTACGCGAGCAGCTGGAGGGGCAGGACCGAGAGGAGCGGCGTGAGCGGTCCGAGCGCGCGCGGGATGTAAATGACGTGGTCCGCCTTGGTGGCGACGTGCTCGTCCCCTTCGGAGGCGATCGCGATTATCTTGCCTCGCCGCGCGCGCACCTCCTCCATGTTGTTCAGGACCTTTTCGTAGGCCGAATCCTGCGTGCAGATGAAAACGACCGGCATGTTCTCATCGATGAGCGCGATCGGACCGTGCTTCATTTCGGCGGCGGGGTAGCCTTCGGCGTGGATGTACGAAATCTCCTTGAGCTTCAGGGCCCCCTCGAGCGCCACCGGGAAGTTGTATCCGCGCCCCAAGTAGAGGAAGTTGTTGTGGTGGGCGTAGGCCTTCGCGATCGCCTTGACCTTGTCGGCACCGGCCAGGATGCGCTCGATCTTCCCGGGGATCGAGGCGAGCTCGCGCGTCAGCTCGGCTCCCAGCTCGGGCGACAGCTCACCCAGACGGCCGAGGTACAGGGTCAGGAGCGTGAGGGCCGCGACCTGCGACGTGAACGCCTTGGTGGACGCCACGCCGATCTCCGGTCCCGCGTGGATGTACACGCCGCCGCCCGACTCGCGCGCGATCGTGCTTCCGACCACGTTGCAGACGCCGAGCACCCGCGCGCCTCTCCGTTTGGCCTCCCGCATCGCGGCGAGGGTGTCGGCGGTCTCGCCCGACTGGCTGACCGCGATCACCACGGTCCCGGGTTCCAGGATCGGATTCCGATAGCGGAATTCCGAGGCGTACTCCACTTCGACCGGAATCCGCGCCAGCTCCTCGATCAGGTATTCGCCGATCATTCCGGCGTGCCACGAGGTCCCGCACGCGGTGATGACCACGCGGGTGATCGCGCGCAGCTCCGCCGGGGACATGTTGAGCCCGCCCAGGCGCGACGTGCCCTCCTCGGCAAGCAGGCGTCCGCGCAGCGTGTTCCGGAGCGACTGCGGCTGCTCGAAAATCTCCTTCAGCATGAAGTGCGCGTAGCCGGCCTTCTCGATCTTCTCGAGATCCCAGTCGACGGTCTCGACGCGTTTCGAAACGGTCTCCTCCCGGATCGTGGAGGTGTGGATTCCCCTCGGGGTGAGGACGACCATTTCCTCGTCGTCCAGATACACCACTTGATTCGTATGCCGGATGATCGCGGAGACGTCGGACGCGAGGACGTACTCGGAATCGCAAATTCCGACGACGAGCGGGCTCCCGTGCCGCGCGCCCACGATCTTTCCGGGATCTTCCCGCGCGATGACCGCGATGCCGTAGGTTCCGGTGACATGCTGGAGCGCTGCGGCCACGGCACGCTCCAAATTACCCTCGAAATACTTCTCGATCAGGTGCGCGATGGTCTCGGTATCGGTGTCGGTGGTGAAGCGATGCCCTTCCTGCTCGAGCTTCTTCTTGAGGGTGGCGTAGTTCTCGATGATTCCGTTGTGGGCGACCGCGATATTGCCCTTGCAGTCGATATGCGGGTGGGCGTTGACCGTGGTCGGCTGGCCGTGCGTAGCCCAGCGGGTGTGCGCGATCCCGAGACATCCGCGAGGCTTCGATCCCTTCAGGAGGCCTTCCAGGACGGCAATCTTGCCGGCCGACTTCTCCACCACGAGGCCCTGGCCGTTCAGAATGGCGACCCCCGCAGAGTCGTAGCCGCGATACTCGAGCCGCTTCAAGCCTTCAAGCAAGATCGGCAACGAATCCTGCGAACCGACGTAACCTACGATTCCGCACATGTTCCCGGGTCTCCCCCCTAATGCGATCGAGGGCGGGCTTGAGAGCGCTCGATCGCTCGACCGGCACGGCCCGCCAACGCCTCGGCGTCCTCCCGGCTCCGCGCCTCCGCCAGGATTCGCACGATGGGCTCCGTGCCTGAAGCGCGTACCTGCACCCAAGAATCTTCCCAGACGTACTTTTCCCCGTCCAGAACATTGCGCGCTCCGTCGGGGAACTCCCGGCGAAGCTCCTCCGAGAGAGCGGCCGCGTCGGTGAGGCTGAGATCGAGCTTGCGCTTGACCATCAGGACCGCCGGCAGCTCGGCAAGGCGCCGGCTCAAGGACCGCGGGTCGCGCGCGAGCCAATCGACCGCGATCGCCGCGGCCAGGAGACCGTCGCGGGTCGCGTGCAGCGCCGGATAGATGACGCCGCCGTTCCCCTCCCCGCCGATCACGCCTCCGATCTCGATCAGCTTCTGCGCGACGTGAGCCTCCCCCACCTTCGTCCGGTGCACCGGGGCGCCGTATCGCCGGGCGATCCAATCCACGCCGATCGAGGTGGAAGCGTTCACCGCCACCGGGCCCGGGCGACGCGCGAGCGCCCAATCGACCGCGATCTGAAGCGTCCGCTCCTCGCCGATCGGCTCGCCCCGCTCGTCCACGATCGCGAGCCGGTCGGCATCGGGGTCGTTCGCGAACCCGACCGCGGCCCCGGTCGCGCGCACCCGCTCGCCGAGCGCGCCGAGATTTTCGGGGAGCGGCTCCGCCCCCCGGGGGAATCGGCCGCTCGGCTCGCAAAAGAGCCGCTCCACCTCGCAGCCCATCGCTTCGAGCAGGGCGGGGGTCGCCTCCCAGCCGGCTCCGTTTGTCGCGTCCACCACGACCCGAAAGCGGCGGTTTCGAATCCGGGGCCGATCGAAACCGTCGAGCGCCAGGATCGCGTCGCGATGGCGGCGGATCGCGTCCTTGTCCTCCCGGGTCGATCCCACTTCCGTGTGAGGGGCCCACGCGCGGACCCCCACCCTAGCGCGACGCGCCACCTCCTCCGATTGTGCCGGCGCGAGGAACGTCCCGCCCGGTCCGAACAGCTTGAGCGCGTTCCAAGGGGCCGGGTTGTGGCTCGCCGTGATCGCAACGCCGCCGGAGGCTCCGTGGTGCCGGATCGCAAAGAGAATGGTGGGCGTGGGCGCGATCCCCACGTCCACGACATCGTGACCCGACGCGAGGAGCGCCGCCTGCACAAGGTGCGAGACCCACGCGCCGCTCGGACGCGTGTCGCGTCCGACGACCACGGGACCGGGATCGAGGAAGAAGGCGTGCGCGCCCGCGACCCGGAGGACGACGTCGGGCGTGAGGGTTTCCCCCACAATCCCGCGAACCCCGGAGGGGCCGACCATGAGGCCTTGCAGAGGATCGGAGGCGGGAGGTTTCGATTCCCGCGCTCCCCCCGCCGCGTCCCCCGCATGGGGGCGCGCGGCGTGGCGGTTTGTCGTCATGACATGCGGCCGAGTGTGCGGGTCGGCCGGCCCGGGAATGGAGCTGGTGAGCGGAATCGAACCGCTGACCTACGCATTACGAGTGCGTTGCTCTACCAGCTGAGCTACACCAGCTTGGTTTTCGAGAGACGCGATGCTCTGCCGTGAAGGACCGGCGAAAATGAATGGTGCGACCCCGCAGAATCGAACTGCGGACACCCACGTTTTCAGCGTGGTGCTCTACCAACTGAGCTAGGGTCGCGCCGGACGGGGAAGTTATCATGAGGCACTGCCTTGGGTCAACGGCTAGGCGAGCCGGCGGCGGCGATCGGAGCGCCCATCGCGCCGGTCGGGCTTCCTGCGTCGATCGTCGTTCTCGCGGGTTGGAAGATAGATCGTGACAATGCTGCTCCAGTCCCCCTCGCTCCGCGCGCGGATTTCGCCGCCGTGCTCCCGCACGATCTGGTAGGCCATCGCGAGGCCGACGCCCGCGCCGTAGCGGCGTGAGGTCGAGAAGGGAACGAAGAGCCGATCGAGCACCTCCCCCGCGGCCTTCGGCCCGTCGTGCGCGACCTCGGCCTGCACCGCGCCCTGCGCCGCGCGTGTCTCGACACGCAGCCGGCCGCCGCTCGGCACGGAATGGAGCGCGTAGCTCAGGACGTTCACGAGCACCTGTCGCATCTTTTCGTTGTCGAGGAGAAGGGTGGGCACGTCGGGCGCCAGACGCTTGAGGAGCCGGACGCGCCGACGCACCAGGTCCTCCGCCTGCGACTGCAGCACCTCCTGGACGAGCGTATTCAGGTTTTCGAGCTTCAAGCGGGGCCGGGTCATCTGCGCGAGCGCCACCTGCTCGCTCAACACGCGCTCCAAGCGCTCGGTTTCACGCAGGATGATCTCGAGATATTCACGATTGGGGTCCTTCGGCGTCAGGCTCTTCAGGACACGCTTGGCGAACCCGGTGATCGCGGCGACGGGGTTGCGGACGTCCTGCGCGACCTGAACGCCCCGCTCCCCCACGACCGCCAGCTTCTCGGCGTGGCGAAGCTGCGCCTCGACTTCGTGGAGGCGCCGGTCCTTCATCCGGAGGGTCTCCTCCTGCGAGGAGCGCGTGTCCGCGAGCGAGGCGATCGACGCAACGAGATCGGCGATCATGGCGTCCTCCGCATCGAACGACGCCGGAACCTCTTGGGTCCCGCCCGATTTGTTGAACACGAGGATCGCGCCGGAAATCCGGTTCGTCTCGTGAATCGGCGCTGCGAGGAGGCAACGCCAATCCTCCGGGATGGTTCCCGAGAAACGCGGATCCTCGCTCACGGCGTCCGCGACGAGCGGCTTCCCGTCCGCCTCGAACCACTGGATGATCCAGGCCCCGAGCTTCGAAAGATCCTGCGTCGCCCCGGGATCGACCCCGTGAACATGCGCGAGCTCGGGCGAGCCCTCCTCGCCTTGGATCCACGCCAGGCCGCCCCCGGCTTGGGTCGCGCTCAGGAGCACCTTGAGCGCGAGCTCGGCCCGCGTTTCCGGCCGCGCCGGCCGTCCCGCCGCGCGGCTAAAGTCGATCGCGGCCCGGACCGCGGCGCCGCGCCGCCGCGACACGTCCAGCACGGCGTTCCCTTCGAACGCGATCCCGGCCTGCGCGGCAATCGCGCTCAGGAGCTCGACCTGATCGCTCGTCCAGCCCGCATAGCCCGCCGCCTGGGAGACGAGGAGCACGCCGAGCACTCGTTCCCGGCCGAACAGGGGGAGGATGGCGACCGGTCCGTCCGGGAGGGATTCCACGACGCGTTCCGGGAGCCTCAGCTCGCGCTGCGGGCTGGCGATCGACGAGGCACGGCCGTCGAAAATCGCATCCGCGAGGAGGTCGCGGTCCCGATCGAGGGCGAGGCGCTCCTCCCGGAGCGGCGCGAACACCTCACCGTCAAATCCTCCCTCCTCTTCGAACGCTTCCAGATCGAGGTTGGGGGGAACGGGAGCGTCGGGCTCATCGCGGTCCGCGCGGCGGTAGGAACCCTGGAGCTCGAGCGCCGTGCCGTCGGGGACCATCTTGAAGAGAAGAATCGTATCCACTTCCTCCGCGAACGCGCCCCCGATCGCCGCGAGGAGAAGTCGCCCGATCCGTTCATGCGTGAGCGCCACGTGCATGAAGGGGATGGAGCGAAAGAGAAATCCAGCGGTGCGGTAACGCACCCCCTCTTCCTCGAGCCCGTCCTGTTGCTCGAGGCGGACCATCCGCGCTTCCTCCTCGAGAAAGTGAAGGAGGAGACCCAACGTGGGGATCGCGCCGGCCGCCCCGCCGGGCAGGGCATGCACTGCCTCCGCGGCGTCCTGCAGGCGGGAGCAGTGGATGCAGTCCTGGCCGAAGCGGGTCTCGAAGTTCGGCCTCGCGTCGAACGGACAGGGCCGCGGCGAGAGGTAGCAGACTCCCTCGGCAACGCGCTGCGAGCCCTGGGACTTTCGGTCGGCGTAGCGCTTCCACGCGGCGACGATTTGCTCCTCGATCCGCGCCGAGCCCGACGCCCGCCTGGCACCCATCGCGCCCCCTCCCGTGGAATGATCCGGATGTCCCCCCGCACGCCCACCCCTATCAGGTTGATTTACGGCAGGTTAGGCGATATCTTGAGACGGCAATTTCGGTGTAACTTCTTGGGAAAAGGAGGATTAGGAATGGAGGCAAAGTCGCAGGGAGCGCCCGGGTCCATCAACATGGAATTGGGCGAGAAGGAAGCCGAAGGGATCTACTCGAACTTCGTGGTGATCAGCCACTCGCTTTCCGAATTCGTGCTCGACTTCGCCCGCATCCTTCCCGGAAGTCCGAAGAGCCGAGTTTTCGCTCGGGTGGTCATGACCCCGCCCAACGTGCGCTCCCTCCTGGCGGCGCTCGAGACCAACATCAAGAAGTACGAGGACCAGTTCGGGAAGATCAAGACGTTCGAGGCACCGAGCAAGGACATCGGATTTACGACGTAGGCGGCGGAGTCTTCCAGCGGCGGTGAAGCCAGTACCAGTGGTCGGGGCGCCGGCGCACCGCGGCTTCGATCGCCTCGTTGATCGCGCGCGTGAGCCGCTCGACCTCGATCGACTCCTCCGTCGAGGGATCGGGAGCGAGCGTCGCCACGAGACGCGATCGGAAGCGCGCGCCCGGCTCCCGCTCGATCAAGCCGATCGCGATCGGGCAGCCGGCCCGGTACGCCAGACGCGCCGGCCCGGTGTGCGTGGACGCGGGCCGTCCGAAAAAGGGCACATGAATTCCGACGCGGCGCGCGTCCTGGTCGGGGAGCATTCCCAGAAATGCGCCCTGGCGAAGCGCCTTGAGCGCCCCCCTCATCCCGTAGCCGATTTTTACCGCCTCGATTCCAAGCCGGGCCCGAATGCGGTCGAAATACTCGTCGCTTCCCCGATTGCTCTGCGGCGGAAGCAGGTAGCGCATGGGCCCGCCCGCCGCGCGCAGCGCCGCGCCGCATAGCTCCCAATTCCCGTAGTGCGCGGTGACCATCACCGCGCCCTTCCCCTGCCGCGCCCACTCGAGGGTGGGCTCGAATCCGATCAGCTCCACGCGGTGGAGGATTCCTTCGTGTCCGAGGCGCGGGAGCGCGAGGAATTCCATGAACGAGCGTCCGATCTGGACGAACGTCCTGCGCGCCAGCTCGCGGGCGGGCTTCCCCGCGACGTCGGGTCCGAACGCGGCGGTGATGTTCTCGATCGCGATGCGCCTGCGGCGGCCCATCACCGCGAACGCGGCGAGGCCCAGGGCGGCGCCGATCGCGCTCGTCCACCGAAACGGCAGGACCCGAGCCAGGAGACCGATGGAATGAAGCGCCGCGACCTCGAGCTTTTGGCGAAGCGGACGAAGCGGCGAGCGGCCCATCTCAGGAGGGGAGCGAGGGCGCGCGAGGGATCATCTCAGACCGCGCGGCGGATCTTCCGCGCGAGGCCGCCGGGCGTCCGCCGCGCGAGGCCCGAGAGCTCGAGCGCCAGGAGCGCGGCGGCCAGCTCGGAGGCGGTGAGCGATGCCGATTGGGCGAGGTGATCGAGCGGGAGGGGGCGTTCGCGCAGCGCGCGGTAGAGCGCCGCTTCGGCAGGAGCGAGCTCTTCGAGGCTCCCGGGGCCGACGCGCGACGCGCTCCTCGCGCCCGGCCCCGGGCTCGCAAAAGCCTCACCCCGCCCGGCGCGGTGGGGCGCTCGCGCGCCGCCCCTGACTGCCGGGATGAGCTCGAGCACGTCGTCCGCGTTTCGGACAAGCTTCGCGATCCCCTGGCGGATCAACGCGTGAGGGGCTTCGCCCAAAGGCTCACGGCAATCCCATGGGAGCGCGGCGACCGGCCGGCCGAGACGCGCGGCCTCGCCCGCTGTGATGAGCGATCCGCTCCTCGCGCGTCCTTGCACCACCACGACGACATCCGCGATCGCGGCGAGCAGCCGGTTTCGGGTCGCGAAGGTGCCGCGCGTGGCAGGGGCGCCGGGGGAAATCTCGCTCATGAGCCCGAGCGAACGAGAGAGTCTTGCCTGGAGGACCGCGTTCTCGCGGGGATACGCCTGATCGATGGCGGTCCCCAGCACCGCCCCGCTCAGCCCGCCTGCGTCGAGGGCCCCTTCATGCGCCGCGGCATCGATCCCGCGCGCGAGGCCGCTCACCACGGCGGCGCCGCGCGCAACCATCGACCGGGCGAGGGAGCGCGCGACGTCGATGCCGTCCTCGGTCGCGTTCCGCGCTCCCACGATGGCGACCCACGGGCCGTCGTGATTCCAGGCTCCGAGGAGAAACACCCGGGGTGGCGGCGGCCGAAGCGCGCGGAGGCGATGAGGGTACTCCTCATCCGACGAATGAAGCGCGCGGACGTGGGGCCGCGCCTTGGGCTCCCTCCACCCCTCCACCGGACCTCCCCGCGCGCCGAGGAGCGCTCAGCGTGCGGCCTGCTTCGCTTCGTCCGGCTCGCCGACGCCGAGCGGGTCACCCGCGGCCGCGGCGCCCCCCGCGTCGGTCTCGCCCGCCCGGTCCTCCATGTGGAGCAGGACCCGCCCCGCGACCTCGGGGTCCCGTTCCACGAGGCCGTCGAGCGCGAACCGCTTCGCACGCTCGGGGAGCGTTTCGAAGGCTTGGGCGAGCTCCCGCGTCGCGAGCTCATTCCGGCAGAGGAGAAGCAGCGCGTCCCAGACCGCGTCGCGTACCGTGCGATTCGGGTCCTTGAGCATCTCCACGAGCGGGGCCGCGGCACGTGGATTCCCCATACGGCCGAGCGCCAGAACCGCCGAGGCGCGCGTGTACCAGAGACCGGAGCCCAGGTACTGGACGAGGGGCTCCAGCACCGACTCCCCCATCGTGGCAAGCACCCGCGCGGCCTGATCCCTCAGAAACCAGCTCTCCTGCTGCAACACATCGAGGAGCACTTCGATGGACTCCTCGGTTGGATTCTGCGCGAGCTGCGTGATCCATCCGAGCTTTTCCTCCGCGTCCCTGTGCCTCAACTCCTCCCAGAGCCGGGTGACATCCTTGGCTACCATGGTTCTCGCTCCTTCGTTCCGGCGACACGAGGGTCGCCGCCGACCCGCCCTTCCGCTGGCGTCTCGGCGCCGGCCGCGATCAACACTTCCCAAACAGCCGCGACGAGATCGTCCACTCCCGTCCCGGTCACGCCCGAGATCCACCCGCCCCACCGCGCCCCCTCGAGAGGGAACGGCGGGCCGCCGCGCGCCACCTCTCCCCTGAGGTCCGAGCGGCTCATCGCGACGACCGTGGGCTTTCTCGTTAAATCCTCGCTGTACTCCCTTAGTTCCCGTTTCAGCGTCGCCAGGTCCTTGGCGGGATCCGACGACATGCTATCCACGAGGATCAGGATGGTCCGCGTCCTTTGAATGTGCCGCAGGAACTCATGCCCGAGCCCCTTCCCCTGATGCGCCCCCTCGATGAGTCCCGGGAGATCGGCCATCACGAAGCTCTGGTCCTCGCGCGCGCGCACGAGGCCCAGATGCGGCTCGAGTGTCGTGAACGGGTAGTCCGCGATCTTGGGCCGCGCCGCGCTCACACGCGCGAGGAGCGTCGACTTCCCGACATTGGGGAAGCCCACGATGCCGACGTCGGCGATGAGCCGAAGCTCGAGGAGAAGCTTCCGCTCCTCCCCCGCCCCTCCCGGCTCCGCTTTTCGGGGCGCCTGCCGCGTGGACGTCGCGAACCGCGCGTTCCCGCGTCCGCCCCGTCCCCCCTTCGCGGCCACAAACCGCGCCCCCGGCGCGACCAGATCGACAAGAAGATCTCCGCTCAACTCGTCGTGCACGAGGGTGCCCGGGGGGACCGCCACCGTGACGTCCTGGCCCGAGCGGCCGCTCTTCTTGTTTCCCGATCCGTGCGCGCCCGACTCCGCCTCGAATCGCGCCCGAAATTGGAAATCGAGAAGCGTGCGCATGTGCTCGTTCACGACGAGGATCACGCTTCCGCCGTCTCCCCCATCCCCCCCGTCCGGCCCTCCCTTCGGCACGTATTTCTCGCGACGAAAGCTCACACACCCCGAGCCGCCGCGGCCGCCGATGACCGCGATCGACGCCCGATCGGCGAACACGCGCGCCCCGCCCTACCGAAGCGCGTCGATCACCGCATCCGCGGCGGCGCGGGTTCCCACCGCGGTCGGATCGTCCCGCTTCGGCTTCATGTCGTAGGTCACCTTCCCGCCCTCCCGGATCACCTGCGCGACCGCCCTCTCCAGCCGGTCGGCCGCCTCGCGTTCGTTGATATGGCGAAGCAGAAGCATCCCGCTCAGGATCATTCCGAACGGGTTCACCTTGTCCTGGCCCGCGTAACGCGGCGCGCTCCCGTGGGTCGGCTCGAAGAGCGCCGCCGTGTCGCCGAGGTTCGCCCCGGGCGCGACGCCCAACCCCCCGATCAGCCCCGCCCCGAGGTCCGACAGGATGTCGCCGTAGAGATTCGGGAGCACGAGCACGTCGTAGTTCTCAGGGGTCTGAACGAGCTGCATGCACATGTTGTCGACGATGCGATCCTCGAACGCGATGTCGGGAAATTCGCGCGCGGTCTTGCGCGCCACGTCGAGAAAGAGCCCGTCCGAGAACTTCATGATGTTGGCCTTGTGAACCGCCGTCACCTTGTTCCGTCCGTTCTTGTTCGCGTATGCGAAGGCGTGCCGCACGATGCGCTCGGTGGCGGCGACGCTGATCGGCTTGATCGAGATCCCGGCGTCTTCCGGAATTTCCCTCCTCGACTCGGACAGGACCAGCTCGCGCAGAGCGGCCGCGCCCTTGCTCCCCCGCTCGAACTCGATGCCCGCGTAGAGGTCCTCCGTGTTTTCGCGCACGATCACGAGATCGATCCTGTCGTATCGGGACCGGACGCCCGGGTAGGTCTTGCACGGTCGGATGCACGCGTAGAGGTCCAGCTCCTTTCGGAGCGAAACGTTCACGCTCCGGAATCCGGTTCCGACGGGGGTCGTGATCGGGCCCTTGAGCCCGAGCTTGGTGCGGCGGAGCGAATCGAGCACGCGATCCGGGAGCGGGGTGCCCTCTTTCTTGAAGACCTCGAGCCCCGCGTGTTGCACGTCCCACTCGAAGGCAACGCCGGTCGCTTCGAGGACGCGGCGCGTGGCCTCCGTGATCTCGGGCCCGGTCCCGTCGCCCGGGATCAGCGTCACGCGATGCGCCATCGGCCCCCTCTCGATTTCAGCTTAGTCTTGGATTGTAACTAATTGAATTCATGTCGCATGCGTGCTTCCGATCGGGGAAGACGGGGCGGTATTTCACGAGGACCCTGAAGCGTCGCATGAGCGCCGCGACGCTACCAAAAGCGGAGGAAGTGAGTCAAAGGAAAAGCCTTACGACTCCGGCGCTCGGCGCGGCTTCCGATCGCGGTCCTTGGATTCACCTTTTGGCTTAGCCGGCTCGCCTGACTCCTTGCGCTTCTGTTCTTTATAGGAGGGGGATCGGTAGTCGGTCGTGTAAAAACCGCTGCCCTTGAAGACGATCCCGGCGCCCCCGCCGAGCAGCCGCCGGACCTTGCCGCGGCATTTCGGGCACCGCTTTCGCGGCGGCTCGGTCATCGATTGGAACACCTCGAATCGGTGTCGGCACTTCTCGCATTCGTATTCGTACGTCGGCATCAACCCTCTCCTCTCACATCCTGTCCAGCGCGGTCTCGAGCCGGTTGAGCCCCTCCTCGAGTTCGCGATCGGCGATGGCGTAGGAAAGACGCAGGTGTCCTTCCATGCCGAAGGCGGAGCCCGGGACGCAAACGATCCGGGCTTCGTCGATCAGAAAATCGCTGAGCTCCGCCGAGTTCGTCACACCGTTCCGGGCCGAGCGGATTCGTTCGCTCATGTCCGGAAAAGCATAGAAGGCCCCGTCGGGCGCCGCAAGCCGGACGCCTCGGATGCGGCCGAGCCGCCCGGTGATCGTATCGCGGCGGCGCGCGAAACATTCCCGCATCATCCGGATGGAGTCCCGGGGGCCGGTGAACGCGCGGAGCGCCGCGAACTGGGAGACGGCCGCGGGATTCGAGGTCGATTGACCCTGAAGCCGCTCCATGCCCTCGGCCAGGTCGGCGGGCGCGGCCGCGAATCCGATTCGCCACCCGGTCATCGCCCAGGTCTTCGAGACGCCCCCGATCACGACGGTGCGGTCGTGAAGATCCGGGTGAAGCGAAGCGATGCTCACGTGACGCGCGTTCCCGAATACGAGCTGCTCGTAGATTTCGTCGGAGAGAACGTAGAGCCCGCTGCGGCGCACCACCTCCCCGAGCCCCACGAGCTCTTCCCGCGAATAGACGGCGCCCGATGGATTGTTGGGGCTGTTCAGGACGAGGAGCTTGGACCGGGGGGTGATCGCCCTCTCGAGCTCCTCCGCGCCGATCTTCATGCTTCCGTGCCTGGGAGGAACGAAGACCGGCTCGCCCCCCGCGAGCCGAACCAGCTCGGGGAACGTGACCCAGTACGGCACCGGGCAGAGCACCTCGTCCCCCGGCTCGACCACCGTGAAGATCGCGTTCCAGATCGCGTGCTTCGCGCCGTTCGAGACCACAATCTGCGACGGCGTGTACTCGAGCCCGTTTTCGCGCTTGAGATTCTCGGCGATGGCCGCGCGCAGCTCCGCCACGCCTCCGACCGCGGTATAGCGGGTGTGACCCGCGCGGATCGCCTGAATGCCCGCCTCCCGGACATCCTCGGGAGTGTCGAAGTCCGGTTCCCCGGCCGCGAAGGAAATGACCGAATGCCCTTGCGCCTTGAGCTCGCGCGCCCGGGCTCCGAGCGCCAGGGTCTCCGAGGGCTTCAACGCGCGCACGCGGGCGGAGACGCGCCCTCCCTTCATCGCGCCTGCCTCAAGCGCTCGCGGAGGCGCGCCGCCACGTTCGGGGGCACGAGTCCCTCGATCGCTCCGCCGTATCGCGCGATCTCCTTCACGAGCGAGGCGTTCAGATACGTATAGGTTTCGCTCGGCATCAGGAACACGGTCTCGATCTCGTCGTGCAGCCGACGGTTCATGAGCGCCATCTGGAATTCGTATTCGAAATCGGAGATGAAGCGAAGCCCCCGGACCAGGATCGGAATCTTCCGCTGCTTCGCGAAGTCGACGAGAAGCCCCGCGAACGGCTCGACCGTGATCCGGCCGAGCGAGGAGGAGGCCTCGCGGATCATTTCCACGCGCTCCGCCTGGGTGAAAATCACGCCCTTCTCGGCGCGCTCGGCGACCGCGACGGTCAAGGAATCGAACATCCGGATCGCCCGCTGCATCAGGTCCAGATGCCCGTTCGTGACCGGGTCGAACGTCCCGGCGAACACTGCGCCTCTCATGCGCCTCCTTTCGGCTCGAGGTTCACTTGCAACGGGCGCGATAGAACGCGACCGTGGTATCGGAATAGGTCCGCTCGGTCGCGAGCTGGAATGCGGGCGGTTCCCGTGCCTCGGTTCCCTTCTGTCGCTCGTATACGACGAGCCCGCCCTCCTCGGGCCACGGAAGATCCGCGAGGCGCTCGAGCCAGCGCGGTCCGGCGCCTCCTTCGTAGGGAGGGTCCAGGAACACGAGATCGAACGGACCCAGGACCCCCGGCGGCAGCTCGACCCTCGAGAGATCGGCCTCCTGCACCGACGCCCGATCGGAGAGGCCCAGCCTTGCCAGGTTTTCCCTCAGCGCCCTCGCGACGGCCCGGTTGCGCTCGAGGAACGTGGCCTCCGCGGCGCCGCGGCTCAGCGCCTCGATTCCGAGGGCGCCCGTCCCCGCGTAGAGGTCGAGAACCCGCGCCCGCTGGACCGCGCGCGGCCCCAGCACGTCGAACACCGCCTCCCGGGTCCGCGCGGCCGTCGGGCGAACCCCGCGATCGGGCACCCGGATCCGGCGCCCGCGGAGATCGCCCCCTACGATTCGGACGAACCCCATCGTGCCTGAAACGCGGGAAGGAGCGCCACGATGCGATCGGCGACTTCCTCGGGACCGGATCCTCCGGTCTCGACCGAAGCGTCGGCCGCCTCGGCGTAGGCCTCCGCCCGCGCGGCAAGAAGCTCGCTCAGGCGCTGCGCGAGCGGCGCGCCGCGCAGGAGCGGCCGCTCCGGCGAGCCCGCCGCGCCGAGACGCGCCGCCGCCGTCTCCGGCTCGACGCGAAGCCACACGACGCGCGCCCTCTCTTTCAGGAGCGCCCGGTTCCGGACACGGCCCAGGATTCCCCCGCCGCACGCCACCACGCGCGGGCGGCTTCCGTCGAGCGCCCGCGCCAACGCCCCCGATTCCAAATCCCGAAAGCGCTCCTCTCCTTCCGCATCGAGAATCGCGGGCACGGTGGCGCCCGCGAGGCGCTCGATCTCCCGGTCCAGATCGACGCTCTCGAATCCCAAGCGCCCCGCGAGGAGCGGCGCCAGGGTGCTCTTTCCAGCGCCCGGCAAGCCGATCAGAGCGATGCGCGCGACCAGGGACTCTCCTCGACGGTGAAATGAAAACGGGGTCCTTCCCGTGAAGGACCCCGCAGTATACCCCGTGTCCGCCGCCCGCGAAAGCGGCGCGCCGGCCTTAACCCTTCGGCGTCACACCCTCGCCCAGAATCTTCGGCGTCACGAAGATGAGGAGCTCCCGCTTCTGATGCGTCGTCGAATTGGAGCGGAAGAGATTTCCGAGGAGCGGCACATCCATGAGGACCGGAACGCCGCGCTTCGTCGTGCTCTCGTTGCTCCGGATGAGGCCGCCGATCACCGCCGTCTCGCCGTCGTTCACCATCACGCGCGTGTCGGCCATGGTCGTGTTGATGATAATGCCTCCCTGCACCGTCGCCTGGGACGCCAGGTCCGACACTTCCGGATGGACGTCCATGGTGATCCTGTTCCCCGTATTGATGTGCGGCGTCACGCTGAGCTTGATTCCGATCGTCGTGAGCTGCGTCACGGCGTTCCCCGCGAAGTCCTGGACGATAAGCGGGATCTGCTTGCCGACCACGACCGAGGCTTCGCGGTTGTTCACCGTCGTGATGCGCGGGTTGGAGATGATGTTCGCCTTGTTCTGGCTCTCGAGCGCCTGGAGGGTCGCGTCGAAGGTGCCGAACGCCTTGATCGTTCCGAGCCTGACAAGCCCGGCGGGATTCGTTACGTCGGCCGCGTTCACGTCCGCGTTCTCGCTGGCGCCCGCGTCGAAGAGGTCGAGGTTGTGCGCTCCCCAGCTGATGCCCAGATCGCGCGTCGCCGAAGCGTCCACGTCCACGAGCCGGGCCACGATCTCCACCTGGGGCGTTCTCGTATCGAGATTGCGCACCATGGCGTCGACCTGGTCGAGGCGGTCCGCGATGTCGGTCACGATGAGCGAATTCGAACGATCGTCCACCTCGATGTGCCCGCGCTTGGTCAGGGTCTTCTCCACCGACCGCGCCATTTCTTTCGAGTTCGCGTAATTCACCGGCAGGATGCGGGTCTCGAGCGGCAGGAGCTCCTCCTGCGAGCGCTCCGCCGTGCGCCGTTCCAGCTCTTCCTTGCGCAGCGTGTCGAGGTTCGAGACGAGGATCGTCTGGCCGGTCTCGACCATGCCGAGCCCCTGGGACTTGAGCACGATGTCGAGCGCGTGGCGCCACGGCACGTTGCGGAGCCTCAGCGTGACTTCCCCCTTCACTTCCTTGCTCGCGACGATGTTCTTGCCGCTGAACTCGGAGAGGCTTCTCAGCACGGTCTGGATGTCGGCGCCCTGGACATCGAGCGACATCCGCCGCCCGTCGCTGGGCTGCATGTGGTCGGAATCAGCCGGCATCGCCGGCTCCTTCGAGCTCGGAGTCTGAGGCACCTCGACCGCGAGCACGAGATTGTTCCCGACGCTGCTCAGGGCGTAGGAGGAAGCCTGCGAGAGATCCACGACGATCCGGGCTCCAGCTTCCTTGCCCCAGCCCATTTCGCTCGCGCGGACCGCCTTGATCGAGGACCCCTCGCGTCCCGACCAGGAGCGCTCGCTGAAGCTGAGCTGCGATCCCGGACAGTCCACGACGATCCGGTCCGGCGATTCGAGCGTGAAATCGTGATAGTTGAGCGGGGCATCCCCCTCGATGACGACCTGCGTCGCGGAACCCGCTTCCTTCATCGAGACGCTCTTGACGGTTGCCGCGAACGCCGGGGAGGCGACCGTAAGAAGGGCCGCCGTCAGCGCCGCGATCCGGCCGCCCCAGCGGCCCGTGCGCGCGAAGCTAGTTTCGAGTCGCATTCTTGTCACCCTCTTTGGTTTGCAGGCGGATCGACAGCGATTGGGATTCGCCGAAGGCGTTCTGCACCACCTGCAGCTCGCTCTTGCTGATCCCCGAGATATACCCGTTCACGACCGGGTCTCCCACGCGAAGCACGAAACCGCGTCCGCGGCTGTCTTCCACCAGCGCGAACTTGTCCGAGGAGCCCCACATGATGCCCACGAGGTGGATGTCCCCCACGTCGATGAGGGATCCGTCCGCCGTCTGGGTCTGATATCTCCCTTCGATGAGCGATTGGAACGGATCGCGCCGGCCGCCGCCGATGTACTCGTAGCGCTCGCGCGCGAAGAGAACGCTGGCGTCCACGGATTTCGGAATCTCCCCCGAGAGCACGGATCCGATGGCCGCGCCGGGCGCGGGCGCCTGCCCCGGCACCGCCGCCGCCGGCGCGGGCGCCTCGGCCGCTCCCGCCGCGTCGGGATTCAGCGGCTGGGCCGGGGTCACCGCGTCCGGGGCGCCGGCGGCCGGGGTCGGTGCCGCGGTCGTCAGAAACTCGGCGGGCGAAGCCGGTCCGTACGGAATGTCGGTCCGCGCCCACGCGGGGGCGGGCGGGCCGTAGGTCACGGGCTTCGGACGGGGAAGCGCCTGGGCCGCCGGGGATGTGGCGGGCGTCGGCAGCACCGGCGGCTCCTGCCGCTTCATCAAGTAAATGCCGGCCGCGATCGCGAGCCCGACCAGCGCCAAGAGAAGGATGCCGAGGCGGCTTTGAAAGAACTTACTTTGTGACAGAGCCAGACTGCTTGGCTGATTCATTGAGAGTCCCCTCGGCCAGCGTGTACGCGGTCGCGACGAAATCGGCCTGCACGGTTTCGTCGAGATCGCCCTTGTCAAAGCCCTTCAGCTTGAGCTGCGAGACGTTCACCAACCGGCTCAGGTCCGAAATCTCGCCCAGGAATGCTCCGGCTCGATGGAATCCGCCGGTCACCGAAACCTGCACTGGATTTTCGGTGAAGTACGTCGACGCCTTGGGATCACCGGGCTTGAAGAGCAGGAAATGCACGCCCGACTCCTGCCCCGCGATCGTCACCTTGCGAAGAAGGCTCGCGACCTCCTTCTGGGTCGGCAGCAGCTCCTGGGCCACCATCCAACGCTGGTTCAGGAGCTCGAACTCCTTCTTGAGCTCCGGAAGCCGGTTCACGAGCTGCTGCGCCTTCGTCAGCTCGCTCATCTTCTGGGTGTACTCCCCTTTCAGCTTGCCGATTTCCTTCGCGCGCGCCCGGTAGTTGAACGGAACGTAATCCGCGATGATGTAGAAGTAGACCAGGATGCCGATCCCGGCTCCGATCAGAATCAGCTTCTGGGTCTTCGGATCCTTGAGGTCCATCGTCCTCCCCCGCGCGCCGCTCGGGCTACAAGGTCATCAACGCGGTGACTTTGAATTTCACCACGTTGCGCTGATCGATCGTGCCCTTCTCCGCCACGAGCAGGTCCACGCTTCCGTAGAGCGGGCTCGCCTCGAGGCGCGTCATGAAATCGGCAACCAGTAGGTTCGAGAATGTCACGCCCTCGATCTGGACTTTGTTGCTCGTCTCCTCGTAGCTCGTGAGCCACAGGTGCTCCGGCACGCAACGCGACAGCTCGTCGACGAGCTTCACGCGCTGGAGCCGCGTCTTGTCCAGATCCGCGATCACGTTCAAGCGCCGCTGAAGCTCCTCGCGCTTTTGCGTGAGCTCCTGGATGGTCTGGATCTGCGGCTTGAGCTTCGCCGCCTCCTGCTCCGCCCGGGCGATGTCCGACTTCAGGCGCCCGATCTGCAGCGCCTGGAACACCGAGATCGCGCCGAAGAGCGCGATGACCAGGAGGAGCACCAGGACGGGCATGAGCGAGCCGATCTTCGGCAGCTGGAGCGCCCGCCGTGTCTGGCGTTCTTCCCGGGGCAATAGGTTGATGCGAATCATGGGTCCCCCTATCGAAGCGCGAGGCCGATGGCAACAGTGAGCACCGGGGCCACGCTCTCGACGTCATCGCCGTTGAAGAGGGCCGCGTCGTAGCTCAGCTTCTGGAGCGGATTCACGACCTCCACGGGCACGTGATGCCTCGTGTTCAGAAACTCCTTGAGCCCCGGCACGCGGGCCGATCCGCCCGAAAGGAGAATCCGATCGACCCGCTCGGTTTCGCCGGAGGACTTCAAGTAGGCGATCGCCCGGTCGAGCTGCACCGAGAGATCCTCGCACGCGGCCTGGATGATCGGAGCGACGTCGATGGCCTGATCCCCGCGGCCGCGGAGCGCGTTCAGCGCTTCCGCCTGGCTCACGTTGTACCGGCGCTGGATTCCCTCGACGAAAGCGTTCGAGCCGACCGAGAGGTCTTTCGTGAAGTGCGGTACTTGATTCTCGACGATGTTCACGTTGGTGATCTCGGCTCCGATGTTCACAAGCGCGATGACCTCGTCCGGCCGCAAGTCGTAATTTGCCTCGACGGCGTTTTGGATCGCGAAGGAGTCCACGTCGATGATGACCGGGTTCAAGCCCGCCTCCCGGATGATGTCGGCGTGGTTCTGGATCATCTCCTTCTTCGCGGCCACTAGAAGGACCTGCATCTTTTTCTGGTCGACGTTGGGATTGATGATCTGGAAATCGAGCGAGACGTCGTTGATGTCGTAGGGGACGTGCTGCTCCGCCTCCCACTGGATCGCCTCTTTCGCGTCCTCCTCGCTCAAGCGGTCCATCAGAATCTTCTTTACGATGACCGCGCGGCCCGAAACGGCGGTCGCGACGACGCGGTTCTTGATCTGACGGGACTCGAGAAGATTCGCGATCGCCTCCTGGACCAGCTGGCGATCCATGATCTCTCCGTCCACGATCGCTTCCGAAAGCGGTTCCGAGACGCCGAAGTTGATCAGCCGATCCCCGGAGCGGTCACGCGCGATCTCGACGACCTTGATCGAGCTGGATCCGATGTCGAGCCCTACCGTGCTCTTCTTCTTACCGAACATGATCCGCTCCATGTGTGTGGATGAGATTGGCGCCCCGCGTACTTGACGCAGCGGTCCGCGGGGACCAATTTGAGCAAGTTCCATGCCACGGACCGCGCCATCTGCAACGTAAGTCGTAACTACATAAGAGCTTACGACGCCGTTCCCACCCCCGCGCGCTTTGCCATGCGGGCCCGACCCGCCATTGCATCACGCACGGGCGGCCATCTCTGAGCCGTCCTCCGAACCACCGGCTCCAAGCGCGCCATCTCTCTTCGCACGGCCGACCGCCGATCCTCCGGGGTCGTTGACCCGCGGAGAGGCGCTTTGCTACGGTGCGTTCATGCATCGAAGCGTCCAGGGTGCCGCCTGGGTCGCCGCCCTCGCAGCGCTCTGGGCCTACGCCCTGACGCTCTCCCCCACGGTCGCTTGGCTGAATCTCGGGGAGGACTCGGGCGATTTGCTCGCGGCTTCCGCGACGCTCGGTATCCCCCACCCGACCGGGTATCCGCTTTTCGTGCTGCTCGGGCGGCTCGCCACGTTCCTTCCACTCGGGACGACCGCCTTCCGGATCAACCTGATCGCGGCGATCGCCGGCGCGGCGAGCGTCTACTTCCTCGTCAGGCTCGCCTACTCCCTGTCGCCGCCCGAAGGGCGCGGCCTCGGCGCCGTGCTCAGCGGGTGCTTCCTCGCGCTTCTCTATGCGTCCTCGCGCGGCGCCTGGAGCCAGAGCGTTCTCGCCGAGGTCTACACGCTGAACGCCGCGTTCCTTGGAGCGATTCTCTGGCTGCTCGTGAACGCCGAAGAGCGCGGGGACGTCCGCTACCTGTTCCTCGCGAGCTACCTCTTCGGCCTCGGGCTGACCAATCACCTGCTCCTGCTCGCCGCCGCACCCGCGCTTCTCGTCGGGATTTGGCGGTTCTCCCGCGAGAATAAGATCGGCCCCTCGGGTGCGCTTCTTTTGCCCGTTCTCGCCTTCTGGGGGCTGACGCTGGATCTTTTCTTGCCGGTCCGGGCGTCCCAAAATCCGGAATTTTCGTGGGGGGCGCCGGTCACGCCGGGGCGGCTCTGGTGGGTCCTGAGCGGGGCCCAATACGGGAGGAACTTCTTCGCGAGAGGCCTGCCGGAGGCCATGCGGCACCTGATCCCCGGACGCTGGGGAGTCGATTTCGGGTGGGGGGTCGCCCTGTTGGGAGTCGGGATCCTGTTCGCGCTGATCCGCCGTCCCGGGACCGCCGCCGCGGTCTGGACCGCCTTCCTCGCCTCGCTCGTCCTGCTCTCCGTCTACGCGATCGGGGACGATGTGGGCTACTGGATGCCCGCGGCGTGGATCGCGGCGGCCCTGGCCGGCTCGGGGTGGGCCTCTCTCTGGAACGTGCCGCGCTGGCGCGCGGCGGTGCGCGGCGCTTCGATCGCCGCCCTCGCTGGCGGAGCGCTCCTCGGCTTCGCGTCGAACTGGAAACGGGTCGATGCGTCCGGGGACTTGACCCCCTATCTCTACGCCCAGCACAACCTGTCTGCCGTGGAGCCTAACGCGCTGATCGTGAGCGAGTACGACGGGCGCACGTTCTCGCTCTGGTTTTACAAAGCGACCGACTTCAAGAAGAGCCGCCCCGACCTCGTCGTCGCGTACAAGTACCTCCTCGTCTGGCCGTGGTACCTGCATCACCTCGCGCGTCACGATCGCACGCTTTCCGTCCCCGGCTATCCGGGCGACCTGGATCTCATGATGAATCGCCTGATCGCGCGCAATATCCGCAAGCGGCCGATCTACCTCACGCGTGAGGACCCGGGGCTTCTGCCGATCTTCCGCACCGAGCGGGTGGGGGACGCCCGCCTCCCGCTGTACCGCGTGCGGGAGGCGGCTCGGTGATCGACGGGCTTCGCCGATTCGCGCGCGGGCGCGCGACGCTCCTGATCGGACTTTTCTCGGTCGCGTTCTTCTCCTACCAGATCGGCCGGCTGCTTCGCGCCGAGCGATTCATCACCGGCGGGGAGCTCTCGCTTCCGCTCGACGACAGCTTCATCTATCTGCAGTACGCAAGAGCCATCGCGGAAGGCCATCCCTTCGTATACACCCGGGGGAACGCCCCGACCACCGGAGCGACGAGCCTTCTCTGGCCGTTCCTGCTCGCCCCACCGCATTGGCTGCACTCGGGGCCCACGCTGGCGATCGCCTGGGCGCTCGCGCTCGGGGCGGTGGCGCTCCTTGCGAGCGCGCTCCTCCTGGCCCGCCTCGGACGTTTGCTCGCGGGGAGCCTCGGCATGCTCCTCGCGGTCGCGCTCTTCCTGGGAAACCCCTATCTCTTGTGGGGCTACATGAGCGGGATGGAGATCGCCCTCTACGGCTCGGTCCTTCTCGGGGCCCTGGTCCTCTACCTGAACGAGCGCGAGGAGGCCACGTTCCCGCGGCTTCGCTGGCTTCTCTTCCTCCTCGCCGCATCCCGGCCGGAGGGGGCCATCTTGTGCGGCGTGCTGGGCCTCGTCATGGCGCACGACCGGTGGCGGGCCTCCCGCGCGGACCGCGGCCCCCACTTCCTGAGCCCCGCGCTCCTCATCCCCTTCGCGGCCGCCGCGCTTCCGTTCCTCGTCAACCTCGCCGTCTCCGGGTCCATCGAATCCACGAGCTCCCAGGCGAAGTCGATCTTCTCGGAGCCGCATCCCGACGTCCGTCACAAGTTCCTGATCGAATCACCGGGTGTGTGGCTCTCCATCGTGAAGGCGTATCTCTCCTGGCTTGAGCTCGAGCTGGGCGCGATCGCGCTTCCCCGGGACTGGATTCCGAGCGCCGCCGCGGTCTTCCTCTTCGCGGCTCTCTCGTTCTTTCCCCGCCGCCGCCCCTGGTCCGACGGCCGCGTTCTCTTCCTTCTCTTTCCGGCGGCGGTCATCGTCGACTCGCTCCCGGTCGCCTGGTCGGTGCACCTCTATCGCTACCAGCAGGGCTTCTATCCGGTCGTTCTTGCGTGCTACGCGGCCGGGCTCGCCCGCGCCGCGACGCTCGCGTGGGCCCGCCTCCCGCGCCGCCTCGGGGCCCCTTTGGCGGCGCTCATCGTCGGGGTGCCTCTCGTGGCGTGGGCGCCCAACATGACGGAGGAGTACGACAGGGTGGTCCGGTTCTACGGGCACAACTGCGAGAACATCCTCCACCAGCAGGTGCGGGTCGGGCGCTGGATCGCGCAGAATCTTCCCCGAGACGCCATCGTGGGAATGAACGACGCAGGCGCGATCGCCTACTACGGGAACCGATCGACCCTGGACCTGCTGGGGCTCACGACCGAAGGCTTTGCCAAGGTCTATCGCTCGGGGATCGGGTGCATGTTCGAGAAGCTGAGACGGCTCCCTCCCGGAAGACTACCGACCTATTTCGCGATCTATCCGGAGTGGTTTCCCTATCTCAAATCGAGCGGGGTCCTGGGTCCGGAGAGCTTCCGCGCGCACCTGGGGTACAACACGATCTGCGGGCAGGACGACAAGGTCGTCTATCCCGCCGAGTGGATCGACGTTGCGCCCGCGGACTCGATGGTCCTCCCGCATCCGGAGATCGCGGGCATGAGGCTTCGCGATTCGATCGACCTCGCATGGCTCGAGGACGAACAGCGCCATGCTTGGAAGCCCTACGGGTACGAGTACGACGAGAGGAGATCGCGGTGGCGGAGCCATCCTTCCGTGCTCCCGCGCGACGTCCTCCGGCAATACGCCTACGCCGACCGCCCCACGAGGCCGATCGCGGACGCGGGAAGAAAAGTCTTCGGTTGGGAGCGATTCCGCGTGAGCGCCGTGGCCGGCAGGGACCTCGCGTTGGTGATGCGGACGGACGCCTGGTTTCCGAACCGGCTCAGGGTGAGCGTGGACGGGGCCACGGCCGGCTGGTGGACGATCCCCCGATCGGAGACCGCGTGGATCGAGCCCGCGTTCCGGATTCCCGGCAGGCTCATCGGGCGGGCGCGGCCCGAGATCGAGATCCGGCGCGAGGACCCCAAGGACGGCGGGGACTACGCGCCGTTTCACTACTGGGTCTTTCAATAGCGAGAGCGGGGACCCGCCCGAAACGAAACGCGGGGCCGGCCGAGGCCGACCCCGCGCGAGACCGATCCGAGCGATGCCGCCTATTGGTCGATCCAGGAGGAGATCTCGTAGCGCGTCAGCGAGTAGAGCTGGTTGATCATGGCGCTCGAGTAGATCACCTTGATGTTGCCCTTTAGGTTCGAGGAGCCGGTGAGCTTGCCTTGAACCATCAACCCGCCCACGATGTTCTGCGAGTTACCGCCACCCTTGAGGTCCGCGTCCCCGAGAACGATGACGAGGCCGCTGTAGTTGAAGTCGCCCCCGAGATGGAAGTCACCGTCCACGACCAGCACTCCCGCCGCGCTGACGTTTCCGGTGATGTCGAGATCGCCCTGGACGTGCACCACCTTGAGGTCCCCGATGGATCCCCAGGTCGAGAGGTCGGGATTGGGGTTGGCGGGATACGTGAGGTCCGCGACCTGGGCCCACTGCGCCGCGATCGCCGCGATGTCGAGATTCACCGCGGAGGTCCGGACGCTGGGATCGGCACCCGACCCCTGGACATTATCCTCCTGGTTGTTGTTTAGGTTCCCCGCGATCGCGCCGGCGTTGTTCGGAGACGAGATCCCGGGGAGCGAGGTGCCTCCGGGGATCGTGTCGTACGGGGCTGCGAAATCGTGATCGTGTCCGTCGACGTAGAATGAGTTGCCCGAGAAGCCGATCTCCCCTTCGGAATAGACCGAGCCTTGGATCGGAGGGAGCGGCCACTTGACGGCCTCGACCGTGACGGTCTTCGCCCCGACGCCCTTCCGGCCGGCGGCCGTGACGATCAGCTCCGGGAACCCGCTCACCGTGTTTTCCCGCGGGGGCGTCGTGGGATCGTTGTCGTGGTCCCCGAAGAGTAGGACCTGGTTCGCCCCGTTCAGCTTGTACCGCACCTTGGTCCAGGGGTAGTCGAGCCGGCTGGCCAGGGGGAGGGTGAATTGCTTCGAGCCCGTCTCGGAATAGTGCTCGCTCCCTTCGTCAATGGCGGCGTCGGTATCGTTGTCCAGCCCGTCGCTCAGGGTGGCGTTGTACTGTGGATCGAGCCCCGAGTTGCCCGGGTCGTTCACGATGTAGATGCCCCACCCGGGGGTGCCGCCCGGCGGCGTCTCCCCGATGTAGGTCCCGGGAGGCTTCGCGTTCGGGTCGGACATGCGCAGGAGCGATTCGCTGATTCCCGCCTCCGCGTACTCGAACGCCTGGGCGGCGGTCATCTGGTTGCCGGCGATCTGCTTGTCGCCCTTGGTGACCGCGACGTAGGAGATCCCGAGCGAGGTCATGAGGAACAGGATCAGGAGCGCGACGATCATCGCGTTGCCCGCGTCGGGCCGCGCGCTCGTCGCGATGGAGCGGTGGTTGCGAACCATGGTGCTCACCCCTTCGGTACCCCGTCCCTGGGTCAGCGCTCCCGCCACCATGCGAGACTGTATCTGGCCAGCGTTTGGACCGCGTTGATCGCCTCGGTCGAGAAAAAGACGTCCGCCGAGCCGTGGACCCTCGAGGCGTTGATGACCGTGCTCTGGTAGATGACCCCGCCGATGATGTGCGCCACATCCGCGGGGCCTCCGCCCGCAAGATCCATGTCGCCCAGGACGATGACGATCCCCGTGAATTCCGAGCCGCCTCGCATGTCGAGGTTCCCGTTCACGACGAGGATCCCGCCGCCGGTCCACATCCCCGTGGCGTTCAAGTTGCCGTCCACGACGGTCACCTTGGGATTGTTCAGCGAGCCGAAGCCCGTATTGCCGGAGGTCCAGGCCTGATCGCCGGTGTACGAGTTGTCCGCCATCGCGGTGAACTGAGTCCACATGGCGTTGAAATCGTAGGAGAAGGCGGATTGGTTCACGCTCCCGTCGCCTCCAAGGCCTGAGACGTTGTCCGTCTGGGCGCCGGAGATCGTCACGTCCGACGTGGGTCCCCTGGATAGGACACCCGGCACGGACGACGCCCCCGGAAGCGTGTCATGGGGCGCGGTCGCCTGGTGGTCGTGGCCGTCCACGAAAAATCCGTTGCCGTCGAAGTCGAGCTTCCCTCCGGTCCAGATGGCGCCCTCGACCTGCACGAGCGGGAAGCGCACCGCTTCCGCTTCGAGGGTCTTGTCGGCGTTTCCCTGCCTGCCCCGTGCGGTCAGACGCAGCACGGGGGCGCCGTTGGTGAGATTCTCCACGGGAGGCGTGACGAGATTGTGGTCGGGGTCTCCGAAGCGGACCAGCTGGCCGCCCTGCGTCTTGTACTCCACGCGGACATACGGGTAGCGCAGCGCGCTCGCGTTCACGATTTGCTTCGTCAGCACTTCCGGGTATCGCTCGCCGGGCTCGTCCACGAGGGTATTCTCGTTGTTGTCCATCCCGTCCGTCTCGAGGGCCGGGCCGTCGGGATCGAGCGCGCTCCGCCCGTTGGCGATCACGATGTAGCGGCCCCAGCCCGCGACCGGAAGTCCCGCGGGGCCGATGTAGTTCAGCGACTCGGCGGGGAACGCCATCCGGTGCAGACCCTCGGTGATCCCGGCTTCGGCGGCGTAGAGCGCCTGGGTCGCGGTGATCTGGTTGCCGGCGATCTGCTTCTCGGACTTCGTGACCGCGACGTAGGCCACGCCCGCCGTCGTGAGCATGAGCAGAACCAGGAGCGCGACGACCATCGCGTTCCCGGACTCCCCGTGGGTCGGCTTCCCTGGCCCCGCGGGGCCCTTGGCCCCGCCTCTCACGATCCGCATGGCGCTTCTCTCCTTTGTCGTCATGGAAGGACGGTCGAAGAATACGGATTCAGGTAGATCACGATGTCTCCGGTGCTCGCTCCCGTCGAGGTGCCGGCCACGATGTCGGGCACCGGGTCGAGCGCCAGGACATCCTGCGAGCATTCGAGCCGGGCGATCGCCAGCGCGTTCACGGCGCCTCCCGCGTTGGCGTCGGACCAGCTCTGGACGCTCGGGATGATGTTCCCGGACGCCGCCGCCGGGTCGCAGAAGAAGGCCTGGACCGCGGGGGGCGTCCCGCCTCCGGCGCCGGCCGTTCCGACGGCGATATCGATGTTCGTGCTGTTGTAGACGAGCGGCCCGAGCGCGAGCGCGGTCGCGGGGCCCAGCGTCGCGACCTCGTCTTTCTTCGTGAGCGCCCCCGCCATCGTTCCGTTGTTGCGCCAGAACTCCACCTTGCCTGTGGTGCCGCCGTTCTTCACGGCGACCACGACGTCCGGGCGGCTGTCGTTGTCCATCAAGGCGGTCCCGACGCCGTAGACCGAGCCACCGACCGAGGTGGTGTACACCGTCGTGAAGCGAACGTTGGAGAGCGTGTTGCTGAAGAAGACGTCCACGCTCCCTTGTTTATCATTGGCGTCGTTGTCGGTCTTGGTCCCCACGACGATGTCGGGCCACCCGTCTCCGTTCATGTCGGCCACCGAGACGCTCCGGACCTCGCCGCTCGCGGTGTAGACGTCCTGCCCGGTCGAGTGGCTGTACACGCCGGAGCCGGCCGTGCTCCCCCACCAGACCTCCACCTTGCCGTTTCTGGCGGAGGTCCTGGTTCCGAGCACGACGTCCGGATGGCCGTCCTTGTTGAGATCGGCGATCGCGACGCCCTTCACTTCTCCGGTGCCGGGGTTGTCGTAGTAGCTTCCGTTCGGTGTCGTCGGATTCCCCACGGCGCCGATCTTTCCGGGCGTATCGGTGACGCCGCCGAAGGCCTGGTTCTGCCACACCTGGAACCGCCCGGTGCCGGTGCCGCTGATGAGGCCCGCCACCACGTCGGTCGCGGCGGGAGAGGAGTTGTCCACGTTGCCCGCGGCGAGCGCGGCCACGTCGTAGGAGGCGTTGCCCATGTAGCTCTGGTTGGCCTGGAAGTAGCGGTTGCCGGTGTATTTCCCGGGCTGCCCGTTCCACCAGACGCGGATGTTGGCCACGCCGCTCGCCTTGGTCCCGACCACGATGTCGAGGTCATGCTGTCCGTTCACCACCGTGGCCGAGCCCTCCTGCGAGTCCTGCTCGTTCAGATCCGTGACCACCATCGAGAGCACGCGGTCGGTGGAAAGGTGGATCGGCGGCTGGCTGGGCGGCAGGCCCGTGCCCGTGCCCGTCCCGGTCCCCGTGCCTGTGCCCGTGCCGGTACCCGTGCCTGTGCCCGTGCCGGTGCCGGTACCCGTGCCGGTGCCGGTACCGGTTCCTGTCGCGCCGGTGTTCGCGGCGTAGGAGGCGTTGGCCTCCGCCAGGAACGGGAAGTTACGCGGCTCGACGGAGGTCGCCACGCTGACGCGGTCGTAGGTCCCGCTGTCGATGTTCTTCTGCTTGGTCTCGGTGACCATGCTCACGACGATGGTCTTCACCGAGCTCTTGACTCCCGGGGCGGGCGGCTTGCCCAAGTCGGCGCTGCTCACGGTCTTCCCGAAGAAGACGCCGGCCGGGTCGTCGGATGTGCCCGCCTTCAGCTCGAGGGCGCCGCCCGCCGAGTTCCTGTACGAGAAGAGCGGGACGTTCTTGGACGTCACAGCATCGGCGGTCCGCTGGGTGAGACCGTACGCGACGATCTCGCCCGTTCCGGCGGAGGGCGTCGCGAGCGAATCGCCCGAGGTGCCGATCCTGCGCCGGAGCACGAAGTCGTAGGGATTCGGGCTCGAGGCGACGATCGGGTCGCTCGTGTTCGAGTCGAGGAAGTAGGTGATCACCTCACCCATGTCGATCTTGCGATTCCCGTTCAAATCGAGGGCGAAGGTGACCCGGTACTGCGACCCGGTGACGATCGCGGGCTGCACCGCGGGATCCACACCGTAGCCGGCGGACCGCAGCTCCCGCGCGATCAGATCGACTCCGCTCCGCGCGTTCTGGGTCGCCTCGGCAAGCTCGATGCCCACCTGCTGGGACTTCTCTCCGCGGACGTAGATCGAGTAGATCGAGCCGATCACGACCGTGAAGAGAACCAAGGCCACCATCATTTCGACCAGGGTGAAGCCTGAGCTGCGTATCTCGCGTTCGGTATTCACGGGTTCCACCTCGTTTGCGGGCGCTCCCTGCCGCATCACTGGGTCACGTAGCTGCTCAGCTGAGCTGTCTGGGCGCCGTGCGAATCGTTCCACCGCGCCGTGACGTCGATTTTCTTGCATCCGGCCATGGGCACGGAGTCGGTCACCGTCCAGGTCCGGGTGAACACGGATGTCGTGTCGGTGAAGGTGCCGACCGTGAGGGCCGCGAACGGCTTTCCCTTGAGATCCTCCAGCTTCACCTGCGCCGTCATGAGTCCCGACGTGAGCACGCGGCTCTGCGTCACGCCGCGCGTTCCCGCGGGGATCATGGCGGCGACCGCCAGGATGCCGACGGCCAGGAAGGTCAACGCGAAGACGACCTCGATCAGACTGAATCCGCCGTCGCCCGTTCGATTCGATCTCTTCGTGTGCCGTCGCATCGCGCGCCCCGTCATTGGACGGTCACCATCCCGGTCGGCCGAACGACGGAGAGCGACCGGCTGTAGCCGTCCGAATTGGTGAAGATGCAGGTTCCGGATTGGCTCGCGCTGCCGTTCGGGAAGAAGGTCGTGATCGGCGAGGCGAACGGGTTGGTTCCGGAATTCGCCACCGTGATCCACGCCGGATAGGCGACGGGGTCCTTCCGCTTTTCGGTCACGTCCTTGACCCCGTTGTTGTTGTCGTCGTCGTACCATCCGAAACCTTGCACCGTGTCGTCCCAGTAGAAGACGTAATTGTTGTTTTCGGTGATCGCGCGCTGCCGGACCACCCGGGCCATCGTCGCGGTCTGCTGAACCTGGCCGTTCAAATCCACGCTGCGCAGGAACTTGTTGAGTCCGGGGAGCGCCACCGCCGTCATGATTCCAAATATCACGAGCACCACCATGAGCTCGGTGAGCGTGAATCCGGCTTCATCACCGCGGCGTGATGCCGTTCTGAAATTGAACGGCGACATGTGGGGACCCTCCTGACCCGGGACGATCATTCGTACGACCTTAAGAACGCAAGGGACATGCCAGCGCTCAAGTCACGTCCCGGTCCGGTCCTACGCCGGCTCAAGCGCTTCCGAGGGTGGCTTTCATCAGCGGCATGGCTCGTCTCAGCCAGTTCCCGGACGGGCCGGAAGGGGCAAGTCTTTGCAGATTGCACAGTCTTCAAGGCAGGAACGACCGGTACAGCCGAAAGAGGGAATCCCCGTAGAGGCAGAGCGCGATCGCGGCGGGCGCGAGGAAGGTTCCAAAGGGAATCGCGGTGCGCCGCGAGCCTTTGCCGCGCGCGATGAGCAGGATCCCGAAAACCGAGCCCGCGAGCGACGCGAGGAAGATCGCGCCGAAGACGCCGCCCACTCCCAGGAACGCGCCCATCATCGCGGCAAGCTTCACGTCGCCCCCTCCCATTCCCGGCACGCCCGTCGAGCGCTCGTAGAGCGCGCCCACGAGCCAAAGGCTCGCCCCTCCGCAGACCGCGCCCAGGAGGGCGCCCGCGAGTCCCGGCGGCGCGAAGAGACTCGCGGCCAGGCCCAAGCCCACGCCCGGAATCGTGACGACGTCGGGAATCGTTTGCGTGTCGAGATCGATCCACGCGATCGCGAGGAGCGCCAGGAGGAACGCGGCCTGGGGCACGAGCAGGAGCGGGGTTTCCACACGTTGGACGAGCAGCCAGAGCAGGAGCCCCGAGAGAAGCTCCACGGCCGGGTACCGCCACGAGATCGGCCTCCGGCAATGGCGGCATCGCCCTCCGAGGAACACGAACGAGAGCACCGGCACGTTGTCCCAGGGAAGGATCCCCTTCTTGCAGCGGGGGCAACGCGACGCGGGATTCACGATCGACTCACCGCGCGGCAGCCTCGCGATCACGACGTTGAGGAAGCTCCCGAGGACGAGGCCGGTGGCGAACGCCGACGCCTGGATCCAACGTCCGGCCTCCATCACATCGCCTCCAATCGTCGCAGCTCGCGTCCCGCCACTTCCCGCATGTATTTGTTCCCCGTCGCGAACACGTGCTTCCAGAGGAGAATCGCCATGCCGGTGTTGCCGGCCCGCTGATTGGCGAACGCGGCGAAGCGTTCGACGTACTCATCATGGCCCGGCATGCGGCTCGCCCATGTGAAATAGCGCGCCGCGGAGGCAGCGTCTTGCCGGCAGACGTAATGAAGAAATCCGATCTCGAAGGCGAGCTTCCAATCGGTGGGGTTCGCGCTCAGGCCGCGTTTCAGGAGCTCGAGCCCGCGCTGGGGTTTCTTCATCTCCTGCGCGAGCACGAAGGCTCCGAACACGTACGGCTGGACGAACCGCGGATCCAACTCGGTCACGATGTCCATCACGTGGCCGATCATGTCGAATTTCTGGTCGGAGAGCCGGTGCTCGCCGTAATACTGGATGCCGCGCAGCCACGCGATATCGGCCGCAGCGGTTTCATAGCCCATCGCCGCCTGGCGGACCATGAATCCGGACGGATAATAGAGAAGCTCCTCCTCCCGGACCTTCCCCAGCCGGGGTTGCGCGGCTCGCTGCACGAGCGCCGCGGACGCCACGAAGAGCGCCGCCAGCGCGAGCCCCGCGAGCAGGCCTCGATCGATCTTGGGGATCAACGGAACTCCCGCCGGCGGAAAATGGTGGCCGCGACGATCATGACCCCGCTTGCGTACAGGAGACCGTACGCGAAAGCGAACGCGAGCCGTTCCGGCTCCACGGCGATGCCGTGCACCACGAGTCCGCGCGCATTGAAGACCCCCAGGTGCGGAAGCATCCAGTACACCGCCTGGGCCAGCGCCTGGATCCCCGCCGGGGCGCCCTGCGACACGAAGTAACGCAGGTCCTCGGCGAAGTGGCCCGCAACCAAGGCGGCGACCGCGAAGAACGCGGTCAGAGCCGGTGTCGTAAACGAGGAGAACAAGACGACGACGGCGGTCACGATCGAGAGCTCCATGACGCTGAGCCCGACGGCGCCGAAAACCGTCCATGGCGTGGAGCCGTACGCGACGGTGACGACCGCGGCCAGGATGCCGGCCATGGAGGCGAGGAGCATCGACGTCGTGAACCAAAGCCCCAGGAACTTTCCGACCAGGAATTCTTCCCGGCGGATCGGCTTGGCGAGGATGGCATAGACGGTCCGGCGCTCGAGCTCCTTGTGAAGAAGGCTCGAGCCGAGGAACACGGTGAGGAGGGTCGCCAAGAGTGTGGACCCCGCCAGCCCGAAGTCGATCACGACCTTGCGACCTTCGCCCAGAGCGAGCGGGGAGAGCGCCTGGGAGCCGATCACGAGCGCCAGGCCGAAGAGGGCCAGGATGAGGACGACCCGCTCGCGCATGACCTCCCGGAGCGTGTTGCGCGCGATGGCAACGACGCGGCTCATCGGCGACCCGGGCCTTTCGTTCCGGGGCCGCTTCCCGCGCCGTCGGCTTCGAGCGCGCGCACGAAGTATTCCTCGAGGCTTTGCCGCCGCGGCTCGACGGCGCGGACGACCACCCGCTCCTCGGTCAGAGCGCGGAGGATTTCTTGCAAGGCCCCGGAATCTTGGACGCGCACGATCCAGCAGGAGCCTACGGAATCCACGCGGTGCCCGGCCGCGCGCAGAAGCGAGCCTCTCTCCTCGGGGAGGGCCTCGACGGTGATTTCCCACTCGAGAACATCGGATTCGAGGATACCCTTGACCGATCCCATCTCGAGAACGCGACCGTGATGGAGGATCGCAATGCGATCGCAGAGCGTCTCCGTCTCGGCCAGCACGTGCGAGGTCATGAGAATCGTGGCGCCGCGGTCGCGCTCTTCCCTCAGGATGTGTTTCACATCGGAGCGGCCGATCGGATCCAGTCCCGACATCGGCTCGTCCAGGACGAGGACGCCAGGCTCGTTCAGAAGCGCCTGGCAGAGTCCCAGGCGCTGCGTCATTCCCTTCGAGAACTTGCGAAGCGGCTTTCGGGCATGCTCGCCCAGCCCCAGCCGCTCCAGGAGGGCCTCCGCGCGCGCGCGCGCGATTCGGGCCTCAATGCCGAACAGCGCGCCGACGAGCCCCAGATATTCCCGCGCGGTGAGATGGTCGTAGAAGCAGGGATTCTCGGGAAGGTACCCGAGGCGTTTCCGCGCCGCGGGATCCTGAGGATCGCGGCCTTCGAGCCGAATCGTCCCGCGTGTGGGCCGGGTCAGCCCGAGGATCATCTTGATGGTGGAGGTCTTCCCGGCACCGTTGGGCCCCAGGAGGCCGAAGATCTCGCCCTCTTCCAGGCGGATCGAGACGCCGTCGACCGCGGTGAACGGTCTCAACGTCATCGGGTCCCGGTAGACCTTGGAAACGCCATCCAATTCAATTCTCGGAAGCGGCGCCACTTCCTTGAGCGGGCTCCGTGCGGCCACCTCGGCCGCCCAACCGCGCGAGTCGTCCCGGTCTCGGCTCATCGTCGCGAGTTCCCCCCGGAGTCTTCGTTCCCCATGCCACGCGGGCGCATCGCAAATGCCATGCCACGCGCCTGGAACGGCTTCCCAACCCGGCTATCGTGAATGAAAATGAAAAGGCGGCAGTCGCGTTGGTCCGCGATCTGCCGCCCGCTACCTGATCGGCGATTAGCCGTTGGTCAACGTCAGAGACAGAAGCGCCGTCTTGCCGTAGCCCTTGATCGTGTAGCCGGTCGTCGCGGCCGGGTTCGCACCGAAGATCCCCTGAGCTCCCGGGTCCGCGCCC
>Ga0066709_100000048_pt1 | contig 39132 bp, 41 predicted proteins | sample GraSoiAngelo_158_FD_79665 | JGI IMG/M metagenome (GOLD analysis project Ga0066709, IMG submission 79665) | Grasslands soil microbial communities from the Angelo Coastal Reserve, California, USA - 14_1009_16_30cm | ecosystem: Environmental > Terrestrial > Soil > Grasslands | place: USA...
CACGTCGACGGGATCGATGCCGTTGAGCGACTCCTTGGCCCGCCTGATCACGGTCGGGCTCTTCGACGCGATCTCCCCCGCCACCTCGCGCGCCGCGGCGCGCAGCTCGTCGCGCGACACCACCCGCAACACCGATCCGTACTGGTGGAGCTCGGCAGCCGTGGCCGTGGCGCCGGTGTACACCATCGCCCGCATCCCGTGCTGGGGCACCAGCCGCGCCAGGTGGGTGGCGGCGCCGAGCGCGCCCCGGTCGACCTCCGGCAGACCGAAGGTGGCGTCGTCGGAGGCCACGATGATGTCGGCGTTGCCCACCAGACCGATGCCACCGCCGAGGCAGTAGCCGTGGACCGCGGCGATCACCGGCACCTCGCACTCGTAGACCGCCGCGAAGGCGGCGTAGCACCCGCGGTTGGCTCCCACCAGCGCGGTGTACCCCTCGGCCGCCTGCATCTCCTTGATGTCGACGCCGGCGTTGAAGCCACGTCCTTCTGCGGTCAGGATCACGACCCGCACCGCGGGGTCGGCGCCCAACGCGCGCACGAGGTCGGCCAACTCGAACCACCCGGCCACTGTCAACGCGTTGACAGGCGGGTTGTCCATCACCACCTCGGCGATGCCGTCGGTGACCGTGTGCGCTAGAGCCATCGCCAGCCGATCTGATTGCGAGTCAGGTTCGCGCGCACCGTACTAGCTTCGCGGTCATGACGGACCCGCTCGACATGGCCGGCCACGCGGTCATCGTCACCGGTGGTTGCCGGGGCATCGGACGCGGGATCACCCTCCGCTTCCTCGAGCACGGAGCCGACGTCGTGATCTGTTGCCGCCACGAGCCCGAGGCGCTGCCGCGTGCGGGCGGACGCGTCGCGGTGTTCGTCGCCGCCGACGTGCGCGAGCCCGACGACATCGACCGCGTCGTCACCACCACCATCGAGCGCTTCGGACGGCTCGACGTCGTCGTCAACAACGCCGGGGGGTCGCCCGCCGCCGACGCCGCGACCGCGTCCCCGCGCTTCTCGACCGCGATCATCACGCTCAACCTCATCGCCCCGCTCAACGTGAGCCAGCGCGCCAACGCGGTCATGCAGGAGCAAAACGGCGGAGGGAGCATCATCAACATCGCGAGCGTCAGCGGCCTGCGGCCCAGCCCCGGTACCGCGGCCTACGGCGCAGCCAAGGCCGGACTCATCGGCCTCACCCAGACGCTCGCGGTCGAGTGGGCACCGAAGGTGCGCGTGAACTGCGTGAGCGCCGGGCTCATCCGCACGGAGCAGTCGCACCTCCACTACGGCGACGAAGAGGGCATCGCCGCGGTCGGTGCCACGGTGCCGCTCGGGCGCATGGGCGAGCCCGACGACATCGCCGACGCGTGCCTGTTCCTCGCCTCACCCCTCGCCCGCTACATCAGCGGCGGGAACCTCGTGGTGCACGGGGGCGGCGAGCGCCCGGCCTACCTCGGCGCGGCGTCGGTCTGACCGACGATGCGGTCGGTCTGCGCCTGCTGCTCGTAGATGAGACGAGCCAGCCAGAACCGCAGGAACGTCGCCAGCGAGTAGCGCAGGAACAGGGTGCCCCCCGCGACGCTCACCGCCACGCCCGCGAGCGCCAGGATCGTGGCGTCGCCCTGCGACAGGGGGTTGGTGGTGCCGTGCGACATGAAGTAGGCGATCACGGTGAGGGCAACGCCGACGACGAGCAGCGCCACGCCCAGCCGGAGCAACTGCCGGTCGCGCGCCGTGGACGGGTCGCGCAGGCGCATCTCGCCGATCTCGGCCTTGAACTCCTCGACCCGTGGCATGTCCCCGGTCCCTGCGGCTTGCGTCATGCTCTCGATCATCGCGCTCATCCTCCCAGGTACGCCGACGACAAGGTGTCCTCGAGGTCTCGGGGGCGGCCGGTCAACGTGACGCGCCCCTGCACCATCACGGCCGCCCAATCGGCCACGTCCATCACGATCCTCGCGAACTGCTCGACGACGAGGATCGACACGCCTTCCTTGGCGACGGACGCGACGAGTTGGTAGAGGTCCTCGACGACGATCGGCGCGAGGCCCATCGACAGCTCGTCGAGCATGAGCACGGCCGGGTCGGTGGCCAGGCCTCTGGCCAGCGCCAGCATCTGCTGCTCGCCGCCCGAGAGCGTGCCCGCGAGCTGGGTGTGGCGCTGCCGCAGGCGTGGGAAGCGCGCATAGGTGAGCTCCTCGATGTCGGCGAGCTGCCGCCGGCAGTGGCTCATCATCCAGAGGTTCTCCCTCACCGTGAGGTTCGGAAAGATCCCGCGTCCCTCGGGGATGAGGCACAGACCCCGGCGCGCCAGCTCGTCGGGGCGGGCCCCGTTGACCCGCCGCCCGGCCACGAGGATGTCGCCGCCGCTGGCCGGGTGGAGCCCGGCGGCGACCTTTAGGGTCGTCGTCTTGCCCGCCCCGTTCGGGCCCAGCACGGCAACGACGGTGGCTTCGGGAACAACGAGGTCGACGCCCCGCAGCACGTTGATCCCGTCGTAGGCGGCCCGGATGTCGCGCAGCTCGAGCAGCGGAGTCGAGACCCGATCGGTCGTTGTCGCCTCCGCCGCGAGCGTCATGTCGACCCCGCCGTCGCGCCCAGGTAGGCGGTGAGGACGGCCTCGTCCGACTGGATCTCGGCCGGCGTGCCCTTCGCGATCACGCGTCCGAAGTCGAGCACGGAGATCACGTCGCAGACGGACATCACGAGCTGCACGTCGTGCTCGACGAGCACGACCGCCACGCCCTCGTCGGCCAGCTCCCGCAGCAGGCGGGAGAACTGCTCGGTCTCGCTGTCGTCCTGGCCCGATGCCGGCTCGTCGAGGAGCAGCACCCTCGGGTTGCAGGCGAGGGCGCGACCCAGCTCGACCAGCCGGCCCTGCCCGGTCGGCAGTGACGTGACCCTGACGTCGGCCGTGGCCCGCAGGCCGATCCGCCCGATGATGGCGTCGGTGCGCTCGGCGGGGTCCTCCTTGTCGCGCGACCACCTGCGGTGGATGTCGGCCGCCACCCGGATGTTCTCGCGCACCGTGAGCATGGTGAACAGCTCGAGGCGTTGGAAGGTTCGGGCCAGGCCGCGTCGGGCCCGTTTATAGGGGTTGAGACGGGTGATGTCGACGCCGTCGATCGCGACCGTGCCCGACGTCGGCGGCAGCAGGCCGGTGACGACGTTGAACAGGGTCGTCTTGCCCGCGCCGTTCGGGCCGATCAACCCGGTGACGCGACCCTCGTCGGCCGACAGTGACGCGTCGTCGAGCGCCATGTTGCCGCCGAAGCGCACGCTCACCCCGCGGACGTCAAGTCGGGGCACGGACCCGTACCTGGTCGAGGGCGAGAGCATGGTCGATGGCGGCGACCCGCTCGGGCGTCCACGGGGAGGTGATCCCCACCCATTCGAGGGCCGGCTCGGGCTCGGCGGCGCCTGCGGCCGGCCGGGCCCGGAGCATGGCGGCGGCGTTGGCGGCCACGAACGTCAGCGCGAGCAGGATCACGAAGGGCCAGTTGGTGATCACGTCGAGCAGGCGCAATGCGTACCACAGCGCCATGGTGGCGAACATGCCCGCCAGCACGGTGTGGTCCCGCCGCAGAGGCAGTACCCCTTCGCTCATGTCCTGCACCGCGCCGCTCGGGTTGCGACCCAGACCGATGCCGACCAGACCGGGGGCCATCGTCGACCACCTCGCCGCGGTGTTGCCGAGCGTGGCGACGAGCGGCAGGAGCCCGTTGAGGCTGGCGCCGGCGAACAGCGCACCGCCGACCAAACCCGCCCCGCCAACGACCACGAGCATGAAGATGGGCAGGCCGATGACGACGTCGAAGCGGGTGGGGTTGATGGAGTTGAGCTGCGTGGCGTACACGGCTCCGCCGAGCCCGGCGATACCGGCCGAGAGGGTGAACACCGCCAGACGGGTGCCGACCAGGTTCAGCCCGAACGTCGCGCAGGCCGCCTCACTGTCGCGTATCGCGAGGAGGCGACGGCCGAAGCCGCTCCTGCGCACCGCCACCACCAGCATGGCGACGGCCACGAACACGACGTTGGCGAGGATCAGCTGCCGGGCCGGGCTGTCGAACGTGTAGCCGAAGAGCTTGAGCGGCGCGACGTCGACCGAGCCGCGCGTGAAGATGCTGATGTGCACCGGCCCGATGTCGAAGTCGGGCAGGTTGAAGATCCAGCGGTCGAGCGCCACTGCGAAGGCGGCGGTGGCGAGGGCCAGGTAGATGCCGGAGAGCCGCAACACCGGTAGGGCCACGAGGGCGCCCACCGCGGCGGACACCACGACCGCCAGCACCACGCCGAGAGGGTTGCCGCCCACCCCGTGGTGCGCCATCACCACCGCGCCGATGCCGGCGAAGCCGAGCTGGGCCAGCGAGATCTGCCCGGCCAGGCCGACCAATGGCACGAGCGAGAGGGCGATGATGCCGATCGAGAAGATCTGGCCGTAGGTGATCGCGTCGACCGAGTCGAGGGTCGTCGCCATCACCACCCCGCCCGCGAGCACGATCCCCGCGAAGAGGAGCGCTCCCCGCATCGACGGTGCCGGGAAGAACTCGCGCAGCCGGCCGTGGGTGCGAAGCCGCGGGTTCGGGAGGACGAGCAGGACGAGGAAGAGGATGATCACCGACGCCGCGGGCCGCAGGCCGATGAGGTACTGGTTGTCACTGGGCAGGTAGCCGAACAGGTAGCCCTCGGTCAGGCCGATGACGATCGCCCCGACGAACGTCAGCGGCAACGAGCGCAGCCGCCCGAAGATGGCGGCGGCGTAAGCGTTCACGATGACCAGTGAAAGCGACGCCGCATCCAGCGCGATGCTCGGGGCGATGAGGATGCCGCCGAGCGCGGCGAGCGACGAGCCGACGGCCCAGCTGTAGATCGCAACGCGGTCGGGCCGGGCGCCGTTGAGCAACGCCAGCGTCCGGTCGTCGACGTTGGCCCGCATGGAGACGCCCATGCGGGTGCGAAACAGGAGCAGGCGAAGCCCGACCGCGACCAGGATGGCGACCGCGATCGTGATGGCCTGGTGGTACGTGATCGTCGTTACTCCGAGGTCGATGGTCTGCCCCTGGAAGAAGGTGGACATCGGCCGGCTGACACCGGGCTTCCAGATCACGTTCGCCAACCCGATCATGCCGACGAGGAGGCTGATCGACACGACGAGCTTCGTCGCCTCGGTCGTGCCCACCAACCCCCGCATGATCACCCGTTCCAGCAGGAGCCCCAACGCGGGCGCGAGGACGACGAGGACGACGAACAGGGCCACCGGCGCCGGCCATCCCCAGTCGAAGCGCAGCTGCCAGTAGGTGAACGCCGCCAGCATCCCGGCCGCGCCGTGGGCGAAGTTGAAGATCCCGGTGGTCGTGTAGGTGAGGACGAGCCCGCTGGAGATGATCGAGTAGATGGCAGCCAGGCTGAGGCCGACGATCGTGAAGATCAGGAGCTTCTCCACCGGGCCCTCCCGTGACTACTTGAGGTCGTCGATGCTCAGGCCCACGTCCTTCAGCGTTACGCCTTTGCCGTAGTCACCCTTGAGGGTGAAGGTGTTCGCCGGGTCGCAGTTGAAGATCCCGTCGGTGGCCTTGAAGCCCTTCGGCACGACGAAGCCGTCGGGCGTCGCCTCGACGACCAGCGAGCACCCCCCGCCGTTCTTGCTGGGATCGGTCGGCGCGTGGAGCCCGCCGCCGGTCCACTTCGTGACCTTCGACGCGTTGTCGTACGCGCAGCGCCGGGTGAGCTGGGAGCCACACTGCTTGGCCGCGGTGGCGAAGAGGAGCCACGCCGAGAAGCCCTGGAAGCCGAGGTAGGCCTTGGACTTCCCGTTCGGGAGGTACTTCTTGAACAGATCGAGGTACTGCTGAGTGGCGGGGTTCGTCTTCGCCAGCGTGTACGGGACGACGGCGCCCGCGATGAACACGTTCTTCACCGCGGCGCCACCGGTCTCGATCAGCTTCGAGTCGACGTGGTTCGCGTCGGCTGTGACCCAGTCGAGCTGGTAGCCGATCTCGGACAGCGCGATCAGCAGCTTGGCCAGGTTCTCGGGCTCGCCCGTGTACACGAGGCCGCGGACGCCGGCGCTCTTCATGGCCTGCGCGAAGGGCGTCCAGCTCGACTCTCCGAGCGGGTTGTACTCGGCGTTGTACACGGTCTTGAACCCGAGCGTGGGCGCCGCCTCGAGCTTCTGATCGTTCACGACCTTCGTGGTCGCGATCGCGCCGGTCAGGTAGCCGACGTGTTCGATCGACGCGGGGAACTGGGCGGCGACGTACCGCTGGGCGGCGATCAGCAGGCGGTCCACCGGGTTGGGCACGGGCTGGACGGTCAGGTCCGCGGCTCGCGCCTGCGGAGTGACCACGAAGCCGGCGATGGTGGGCAGCAGGCACTTCAGCCGGTCCTGCTGACCGGTGTCGTCGAAGACGGCCCCACCGCCGACCATCATGAAGTCCTCACGGCACGACTCGATGACCCGCTGCTTGTACTCCGTCAGCTTGGCATCGCGCTCGTGGACGACGATCTTGCGTCCATTGATCCCGCCGGCGTCGTTGCACCACGCGGCGAACACCTTGGCCGCGTCGAACAGCTCCTGGTTCAGGCCCGGCCTGCCGCTGAAGCCCGGATCGGAGAAGACGGCGGCGGCGATGGAGGTGTCGGTCACGCCGGTCGCGGTGGCACCCTTGGCGTTCCCGGGACCGCACACGTCCTTGAGGTCTCCGAAGGTGCCGGCCGAGGCGCTCTTGGCCGTCGTGGTGCTCCCGCCGCTCGCCTCGGTGTTCTTACTGCTGCGTGAGCACGCGGAAACGAGCACGATGAGCGCCGTCGCACACACCAGCCAACGAGAACGAACCATGTCTTCCCCCTTGGTCCACCAGCGTCGGCGATTCTGACCGACTCGTGAACGCGTTTCAATAGCAGGCTGACGGATCGTCAGAACTCGAGTAGGCGAGACGGCTAGGGGTGCTGACTGCTCACCGAGACCACCTCGCCGGTCATGTACGACGCGTAGTCACTGGCGAGGAACACGATCACGTTCGCCACCTCCCACGGCTCCGCGGCCCGCCCGAACGCCTCCCGGCGGGTGAGCTCGTCGAGCACCTCGTCGGTGGTGACCTTGGAGAGGAACGGGTGCATGGCGAGGCTGGGCGCAACCGCGTTGACCCGGACGCCCGCGGGTGCGGCCTCGATGGCGGCACATCGGGTGAGGGCCATCACCCCGGCCTTGGCCGCCGCGTAGTGCGCCTGGCCGGCCTGCGCCCGCCACCCGATGACCGAAGCGTTGTTGACGATGGCACCGGCGCGGCGCGGGACCATGTGCCGCAACGCGGCGCGCACGCAGCGAAAGGTGCCGTTGAGCGTGACGTCGAGCACCGAGTGCCATTGTTCGTCGGTCATGTCGACGACGGTCGCGGTGCCGCCCAGACCTGCGTTGTTGACGACCACGTCGAGGTGGCCGGCCGCCTCGATGGCGGACGCGAAGAGCCGCTGCACCTCGGCCTCGTTCGCGACGTCGCAGGCCACGGCCGGCGGCCGCGACCCCATGACCGGCTCGAGCCGCTCGGCCGTCTCCGCCAGCCGGCGCTCGTGGCGGTCGCTGATCACGACGAAGGCACCCTCCTCGGCGCAGCGCCGCGCCGTCGCCTGGCCGATGCCGGTGCCCGCCGCCGCGGTGACGAGCACGGTGCGGCCCTCGAGCAGGCCGTGCCCCTTCACGTCAGGGCTGTTCACGTCAGATGCGTCCACCTCAGGCCCCCGCCCGCGGCTCCGGCGGCAGGCCCAGCACCCGCTCACCGATCACGTTGCGTTGGATCTGGTTGGACCCGCCGTAGATCGTGTCCGCGCGCGCGAACAGGAACATCCGCTGCAGCTCCTCGTCGAGCTCGAGGCGTGGCCCGAGCACGTCGACCGCGAGCTCGCCCAGGTTGCGGTGCCACGTGGCCCAGTAGAGCTTGGTGATGGAAGCCTCGGGCCCCGGTGCGCCGCCTTCCATCGTGCTCAGCGTGCGCAACGCGTTGAACCGCATGATGCGCAAGCCGATCCATGCGTCGGCCAGGCGCTGGCGCATCGCGGGCTGTCGGTCGGCACCGTTGGCCCGGGCGAGCCCGATGACGCGGCGAAGCTCGCGCTCGAACCCCAGCTGCACGCCGAGGGTGGCGACGCCGCGTTCGAAGCCCAGCAGGCCCATCGCCACCCGCCAGCCGCCGTTCACCTCGCCCACGACGTCGGCGCGCGCCGCACGCGCCCCGTCGAAGAAGACCTCGCTGAACTCCGACGTACCCGTGAGCTGGACGATCGGACGGATCTCGACGCCGGGCTGGCGCATGGGGCACAGGATGAACGAGATCCCCTTGTGCTTCGCCGCCGTCGGGTCGGTGCGGCACACGACGAAGCACCAGTCGGCCCAGTGGGCGAGCGACGTCCACACCTTCTGCCCGGTGAGCACCCACTCGTCGCCGTCGAGGACGGCCCGGGTCTGCACGTTGGCGAGGTCGGACCCCGCGTCGGGCTCGGAGTAGCCCTGGCACCACAGCTCCTCCCCCGCCACGATCGGCGGCAGGAAGCGCCGCTGCTGGTCAGGTGTGCCGAACGCGATGAGCGTCGGACCGAGGAGCGTGTCGCCGATCACGCCCACGCGTGCGGGAGCAGAGGCGCGCACGTACTCCTCGTTGAAGATCACCTGCTGCGCCAGCGTGGCGCCCCGCCCGCCGTGCTCCTTGGGCCAGCCCAGACAGATCCATCCCGCGCGCCCGAGCACACGCTCCCACTCGCGCCGCAGCTCGACGCTCTCGTGCTCGTGGCCCGGTCCGCCCCTGCCCTCGACCGCGGCGAAGTCTCCGACGTTGTGCTCGGCCAGCCAATCGCGGACCTCACGCCGAAAGGCCTCGTCCTCGTCGCTGAAGCGGAGGTCCATGGTTGTCCTACGGGACGTTAGCATCGGCGCTTTGAAGCTCGTCCTGGTGGTTCACGGCCGCCCCGGTGAGCGCACGACCGTGCCGCGCTTGGCCGCCGACGTCGACGGGGTGCGTGCGTGCCTGGTCCACGACGCCGTCGATGAAGGGCCGCCCGACGTCGCCGCGGTGATGTTCGCGTGGGCCGACGACCTCGACGACGTCGACGTCGACGCGCTCGCAGGCGGTCGTCCGGTGACCGGTTACCTCGTCGACGAACGGCCGCAGTGGGATCACGTCGCCCCGTCGGAGGGCGTCACCCGCATCTCCTTCGTCCGAAAACGACCGGGGCTGACCCGCGAGCAGTTCGCCGACCACTGGACGAACGTGCACTCGGCCCTCGCCCGCCGGCACCATCCCGCGCTCTGCCGCTACGTGCAGAACGTCGTGGTCGCGCCGCTGACGCCGGGCGCACCCGAGATCGACGGCATCGCCGAGCTCGGCTTCCGCTCGATCGAGGACATGGCGGCGCGCATGTACGACTCACCCGAGGGGACCGCGGTCATCCGGGCCGACGTGCGCCGCTTCATCGACGCGGGCGCGGGCTGGCGCGTGCTCACGCGTCCTTCTTGGCCAGCATCCAACCCTTGATCATGTCGGTGAACTCGTTGGGGTTGTAGATGTCCTCCTCCCAAGACCACTGGTTGTCACCGGCGTACTTGAGGAGGGTCCAGTTCGGGGCTTCGTGCACGGAGCCGTCGCCGGGGTCGCGCATTCGGTTCTGGATGCAGCACACGACCCAGCCCTTGTCCTCGTCGATGACGTACCACTCGCAGGGGAACTCGGTCATCTCGTCGTTGATCGGCTGCTTCATCGTGGTGGAGATCCACTCGAAGATCGCCTCCCGGCCGTGCATCTCACCGAAGTGGTGCTCGATGTACGTGGCGTCCTCGGTGAACAGGTCGGCCCACGCCCGCCAGTCGTTGGCGGTGCCCGCCTGCTTGGCCACCGCCCGGTAGTGCTCGAAGGCCCGGTCGATCTCGTCGCGGGTGAACGTGCTCATGGGTGCCCCCTGGTCGAAGCCGGCGCGCTGAAGCGTGTCTAGAACCTGTTTCACTTTTTCGGTCGCCCGATGATACGCTGCCGCGGTGGCGAGCATCGCCGACCTGGTGTCGATCCATGCGCAGGACCGGCCCGGCGCCGTCGCGGTGAAGGTCCTCCACGGCGAGCAGCTCACCTACGGCGGTCTCGATCGCCGCAGCAACCGCCTCGCCCGCGCCCTCGTCGACCTCGGCGTGGCCCCGGGCGACGAGGTCGCCGTCGTCTGCTGCGACGCCCACGCGCCCGACCTGCTCGTTGCGCACCTCGCGGCCGGCAAGGCCGGCGCGACGACCATCGTGCTGCCCCCCGACCGGGCCGCGGCCGCGGGCCCGTCGGTCGTGCTGGCCTGCGCGGAGGGGGTGACCGCATGCCACGCCGCGGGCGTGCGTGCGACGATCGTCGGCGACGGCCCCGGGGTCGTGTGGTGGAAGGCGCTCGAGTTGCGACAGTCGGCGGCGCGGTTCGTGTCCCCTGCGCGCGCCGCCGGCGCACCGCTGTCCGTCGAACCGACATCGCTGCCTGTCTCGCTGGAGAACCCGGGCCTGCTCCATGCCGTGCCGCTCTCGACGCGGCTCGGCCTGCACCACGTCGCGCTGGCCGCGCTGGCGGCGGGCGTCCCCCAGATCGTGCAGGCGCCGTTCGACCCGACCACGTTCTCCCGCCTGCTCGCGGCCGCGCCCACCGCGTGCCTACTCCCCTTCCAGGTCGCGCTGCTTCCCGCCGGCTCGCACTGGGTGACCTCCCCGCCGGGCCTGTCCTGGCGCCATCCCGTCACCGTCGACGTCGACGCCGAGGGTGGCTTCGGGGTCGGGCTCGCGGCCGCCGCGCTGATCGCGTGAGCGCGCGCATTCCCCTCGTCGACTACCTGGTGATCGACGGCGGTGAGCCGTACCTGCAGTCCCACGAGTGCACCGGGTGCGGCGCGCTCTACTTCGACCGACGCAACGCGTGCGCCAAGTGCGGCGGGCGCGAGTTCGGTGTGCGTCGCCTCGCCGGCGAGGGCACGCTGCGGTCGTTCACGATCGTGCACCGGGCCGCGCCGGGCGTCCCTGTCCCCTACGTGTCGGCGCTCGTCGACCTCGCGGGCGGGGGGGTCGTGCAGTCCAACCTGGTCGGCGTGCAGCCCGACCCGGCCGGCGTGAAGCTCGGCATGCCCGTGCGGCTCACCACGTTCGCGGCCGGCACCGACGACGAGGGCACCGAAGCCGTCGCCTTCGGCTTCGAGCCCGCTTCCTGAGGAGGACCATCATGTCCGACGCCGTCTGGATCCTGGGCGCCTCGATGACGAAGTTCATGCGCTATCGCGACAAGGACTCGATCGACCTCGCGTCCGAAGCCGCGCTCGCCGCGCTCGATGACGGCGACGTCTCCATCTTCGACATGGGCATCCTGGCCGTGGGCTCGCTGTTCGAGGCGAACGCCATGCTCGGCCAGCGGCTGCAGAAGCAGATCGGCCAGACTGGGATCCCCGTGTACAACGTCGCCAACGCGTGCGCCACGGGGGCGACCGCGGTGCGCACCGTGTTGATGGCCATCAAGGCGGGCGAGGCCGACATGGGCCTCGCGGTCGGCGTGGAGAAGATGGGCAAGGCCGGGCTGCTCGGCGGTGCGGGACGCTCCGGCCGGGACCGCGACGTGTACGAGCGGTCGGGCCGGTACGGGTCGGTGATGTCGGTGGAAGGTGTGCTGGGCACGGGCACGATGCCGGGCGTCTTCGCGCAAGCGGGCATGGACTACGCGCGACAGCACGACGGCGTCGGCCCGAAGCAGTTCGCGGCGGTGGCCGAGAAGAACCACGCGCACTCCACGCTCAACCCCCTCGCCCAGTACCAGTCCGCGTTCTCGCTCGATCAGGTGCTGGACGCGCCGATGGTGTCGTACCCGAACACCGTCCTCATGTGCTGCCCCACCGGCGACGGCGCCGCCGCGGCCGTGCTCGTGTCGGACGAGAAGCTGCGCACGCTCGGCCCCGAGCAGCAGCGGCGGGCGGTCAAGATCTCGGCCTCGGTGATGGCCACCGACCCCTGGGTCGAGTTCGGTCAGGTGCAGCCCGACGTCAACACGGTCACGCGCAACGCGGCCGACCAGGCCTACGAGCAGGCGGGCATCGGGCCGGACGAGCTCGACCTGGTCGAGCTGCACGACTGCTTCGCCACCGCCGAGCTGCTGCACTACGACAACCTGCGGCTGTGCGAGCCGGGCGGGGCGGGCGACTTCATCGACTCGGGCGCGCCGCGCCGCGACGGGCGCACGCCCGTCAACGTGTCGGGCGGCCTCATCTCCAAGGGCCACCCCCTGGGCGCCACCGGCGTCGCCAACCTCTACGAGGTGGCCACCCACCTCCGGGGAGAGGCGGGGGCCCGGCAGGTCGAGGGCGCGCGGGTCGGGCTCACCCACGTCGTGGGGCTCGGAACCGCCGCCGCGGTGCACATCCTCGAGAAGTAGGCCCCGTTCTCGGCGTTCTTGTCGGAGTCAGCTGTCCTGAGGACGGCCCCGTACGACAAGAAGGACTGAAGGCAGCGTCAGGGCTTGGCCCGGCCCACGATCCACATGGAGAAGAACTGCGAGCCCCCGCCGTAGGCGTGGCCGAGCGCGGTGCGGGCCCCGTCGACCTGGTGCTCGCCTGCCATCCCCCGCACCTGCAGCGCCGCCTCGGCAAAGCGGATCATGCCGGACGCGCCGATGGGGTTGGACGAGAGCACACCCCCCGAGCAGTTGACCGGAAGGTCGCCGGTGAACGAGGTGCTGCCGTCGTCGGTCATCTTCCAACCCTCGCCGTCGGGCGCGAAGCCGAGGTTCTCCATCCACATCGGCTCGTACCAGCTGAACGGCACGTAGATCTCGGCCGCGTCGATCTGGCGGCGCGGATCGGAGATGCCGGCCTGCGCGTAGAGGTCGGCCACGCAGTCCTTGCCCGCCCGGGGGTTCACCGCGTCGCGGCCGGCGAACATCGTGGGCTCGCTGCGCATGGCCGTGCCGTGCACCCATGCGGGCGCGGCGGCGCGGTCGCCGCCGGCCTCGTTGGTGAGCACCATCGCGCACGCGCCGTCGGACGACGGGCAGGTCTCCAGGTAGCGAATCGGGTCCCAGAGCATCGGTGACTCCGCCACCTTCTCGAAGCTGATGTCGGTGATGTGGAGGTGGGCGAGCGGGTTGCGCAGCGCGTTCTCGCGGTCCTTCACGCCGACGAGGATGCCGATGTGGTCGGGCGCGCCGGACCGGCGGATGTAGGCGCGGATCAGCGGGGCGAAGTAGCCGCCCGCGCCGGCGAGCGTCGGTGGTGCGAACGGCAGCGGTCGCGACAGCGCCCACATGGCGTCGGACTCCGACTGCTTCTCGAACGCGACCGTGAGCACGCGCTCGTGGACGTTGCCCTGCACCAGGCTGGCGGCGGCGAGTGCGGTCGAGCCGCCGACACTTCCCGCCGTGTGCACGCGGAACATGGGCTTGCCCGCGCACCCGAGCGCGTCGGCGAGATAGAGCTCGGGCATCATCACGCCCTCGAACATGTCGGGCGCCTTGCCGATGACGACTGCGTCGATGTCGCGCCACGTCATCTCCGCGTCGTCCAGCGCGCGCAGCGCCGCCTCGCGGCACAGGCCCGCGATGGACACGTCGTTGCGCGCCGACGTGTACTTCGTCTGGCCCACGCCGACGACCGCGCAGAGCTCGCCGCTCACGCCGCAACGCCCCCGTCGAGCACGCACACCAGGTTCTGCTGGAGGCAGGGGCCCGAGGTCGCGTGCGCGACCGCCCGGCCCGCCCGGCCGTCGATGACGCGTTCCGCGGCTTCGCCGACTCTGGTGAGGCCCGCCGCCATCATCACGTTGGCGGACAGCGCCCCGCCCGACGGGTTGACGTCGACCCCGTCGCCCAGACCCAGCGCCTCGCGCAGGATCGGCTCCTGATGGCTGAAGGGTGCGTGGAGCTCGGCGACGTCGATCGCGCCGTCGACGCCCGCCCGCTCGGCGGCCAGGCGCGTCGACGCCGACGTGGCGAGATCGCGAACCCCGAGGCTGTGCGCCTCGATGCGGTGGTCGATGCCCCGGATCCACGCGGGCCGCTCACACACCCTTCGCGCCAGGTCGCCTGCAGCCAGCACCACCGCGGCGGCGCCGTCGGAGATCGGCGGACAGTCGTGCCGGCGCAGGGGCGACACGAGGTACGGCTCGCGCATGAGGTCGCTCACCGCGTGGTCGCCCTTCACCTGCGCCATGGGGTTGGCCATCGCCGCCTTCCGACTGCGGGCCGCCACCCCGGCCATCTCCTCCTCGGTGTGGCCCGCGTCGAGCCATGCCCGCGCCTGCAGCGCGGCGATGCTCACCGCATCGGGCCACAGCGGCGCCACGTAGTACGGGTCGAGCTGCAGCACGAGCACGTCGGGCAGGTCGCCGAGCGACGACTTGCCGAACGCGTAGACCAGGGCGGAGTCGATGTCGCCGTGCTGCAGCCGCACCCACGCCTCGTACATCGCCCAGGCGCCGTCCATCTCGACGTGCGACTCACGGATGGGAGGCCACGCCCCCACGGCGTCGAGACCGGACACGAAGGCGAACGGCGCACCCGCGAGGTAGTCGCAGCTCCCCGACATGGTAAAGCCGATCTCCTTGCGGCCGATGCCCGAGCGCTCGATGGCCTCGTGCACGACCGGCATGAGGATCTCGACCTCGTTGCGGGTGTCCTCGGCGCGCACGCTGGCCGACTGGGCGAAGGAGACGACGGCGACCTCGCGCATCACACGTACTCCCGGTAGCTGTCGAACGGCGCGTCGGGCTCACCCGTCGGCCGGAAGTGCAGGATGCTCTCGAGCGTGGGCTTGCGGTCGGCCGGGTCGCACCAGACGGCTTCGACGCGCATGCCCATGTGCACGTCGGTCGCGGCGACCTCCTGGATGAGATGCATCAAACCGATGTCGGCCCCGTCGAGGAGGATGGTGGCCGACACGTAGGGGATCTCGATCTTCTGTCCGTAGAAGGGGACGTTCACGACGCAGAAGGTCGTCACCGTTCCCTTGTCGCCGAGCTGCACCTCCTCGTCGGTGGCGACGCCGCACGCCGCGCACGCGCCGCGCGGTGGCACGTACACCTTCCGACAGCTCGGGCAGCGCTGGCCCAGGATCTTCCCCTGCTCGATGCCGCGCAGGAAACGCGACGCCGCCCGTCCCGGCATGAAGCGGTAGACGAGCTTGATGGGCGTGTCGATGATCTCCACCGGGCCGGGGGTGTCGTCGCTCATGTCTCCGGCTCGAAGCACTCGATGTCGGTGATGTGGCCCTTGCGCTCGTCCCGCCAGCGCACCCGCACGCGCATGCCCGTGGCCATGCGCCCTTCGTCGCCGGCGTCGACCATGTGCAGAAGCCCCGTGTCGGCGCCGTCGAGGCGGACGAGCGCCCACGCGAACGGATGGTCGATGAGGTGCTTGGCGCGCGGCGAGGTGACCCAGGCCCAGGTGGTGACCACGCCGGCCGTGCCCACCTCGACGAACTCCGTGAGCGCATCGCCGGTCTCGGGGTCGTACTCGGTCGGCGGCACGAGCACCCGGCCGTCGGTCGCACGGATGCCCTCGATCCGTCGCTCCCGCAGCCCGGTGAGGAACCGGCTGATCACCGGGCCGACGGAACGGGAGTAGGGGTACTCGAGGATGTTCGGCGCGGAGAGGACCGCTTCGGCTGTGTCTGCCATCAGCCGTCCCTACAGCTCGATGACGGTGCGGATGACTTCGCCCGCCTGCATGGCGCGGAACGCCTCGTTGATGCCGTCGAGACCGGACCGTCGGGTGATCATGCCCTCGAGATCGAGCTGTCCACCTCGCCAGAGTCGCAACAGCCGGTGGAAGTCGGTGCGCACGTCGGCCGAGCCGTAGAGCGAGCCCTTGAAGTTCTTCTCGTTGAAGAAGAGCTCGAACGCGTTGAACTGCACGAACTGGTCCATGCGGCCGACGCCCACGACGATCACGTCGCCGCCGCGCCGCGCCGCGTCGAAGGCGGCGCGGATCGTGACCGGGTTACCGATGGCCTCGAACGCGTAGTCGAAGCCGCCGCCACCCGTGATCTGTCCCGAGAGATCGGCGAGGTCTTCCGGCTTCACCGCGTGCGTCGCGCCGAGCTTCCTCGCCATGTCGAGCTTGCCGTCGACCAGGTCGACGGCCACGATCTCGGCCGCACCGGCGACGCGCGCGCCCTGGATCACGCTGATGCCGACGCCCCCGCACCCGAACACGACGACCGATGAGCCGGGTCGCACCCGGGCGGTGTTGATCACCGCGCCCACGCCGGTGGTGACACCGCAGCCGATCAACGAGGCCACGTCGAACGGGACGTCGTCGGGGACCTTGATGGCGGCCTGCGACGAGATGACGACCTCCTCGGCGAACGTCCCCGTCCCCGCGAAGGCAAACAGCGGTTGATCGCCCTGCTTGAAGTGGGGTACCGCGCCTGCCGCGAGGCCGAGCAGGCAGAGCTGGGGCTGGCCCCTCAGGCAGTCGGCGCAGCTGCCGCACGGGGGCATCCACGAGATGATGACGTGATCGCCTTCCGCCAGGCCGGTCACGCCGCCGCCCACGGCGATGATCTCGCCCGCGCCCTCGTGCCCGAGCACCGCGGGGACCGCGGTGGGGATGGTGCCGTTCATCCCCGACAGGTCGGAGTGACAGACACCCGTGGCGGCGATGCGCACCCGCACCTGGCCCGGACCGGGGCCCTCCGCCGTGATGTCGTCGCGAACATCGAGCTTCTCGTCGCCGACGGCCTGCAGGACTGCCGCTCGCATCGCATCGCTCCCGTGTCTCGTCCCGGTTGGGTGGCGCCCGGCGAAGCGTAATCAGAACACGTTCTCGTCGCGGTCGCAACCAGCCACTAGTGTCCGCGCCATGCCTGACCTCGGCTTCTGGGCCATGGCCCGCGACGACCCCACGTACACCGCGCTGGTCGAGCCCGACGGGCGCGAGGTGAGCTCCGGCGAGCTCCTGGCCGAAGCCAACCGGCTCGTGCACGGCCTGCGCGCGTTCGGGCTGCAACCGGGTGACTCGATCGCCATGGTGCTCCCCAACAGCGCGCCCGTGTTCGAGCTCTACCTCGCCGCCCTCCAGGCGGGTTGGTATCTCGTGCCGATCAACCACCACCTCGTGGGCCCCGAGATCGCCTACATCGTCGACGACTGTGAGGCCAAGGCGCTCGTGGCCCACGCCCGCTTCGCCGACGTCTGCATCGCCGCGGCCGACGAGATCGACTTCCCGAAGGAGGGACGCTTCGCCGTCGGCGACATCCCCGGCTTCCGCGCCTACGACGAGCTGAAGCACGGCCAGCCCATCGACCTGCCCGCGGACCGCACGACCGGGGGCGTGATGAACTACACGTCGGGCACCACCGGAAAGCCCAAGGGCGTTCGCCGGCCGCTGCCCGGCACCACGCCGGAGGCATCGTCGATGGGCTTCGGCGGGATGCTCTTCCTCTTCCGGCTGCAACCCCAGGACGACAACGTCCACATCGTGGGCTCGCCGCTGTACCACACCGCCGTGCTCGTGTTCTCGGGCGGCGCGCTCCACATCGGGCACACGATCGTCGTCATGGACAAATGGACACCGGAGGGCATGCTGGAGCGGATCGAGCGCTACCGCGTGACGAACAGCCACATGGTGCCGACGCAGTTCCACCGGTTGCTCGCGCTGCCCGACGAGGTGAAGGAGAAGTACGACGTCTCGTCCCTCCGGCACATGGTGCACGCCGCCGCGCCGTGCCCGCCCGAGATCAAGCGCCGCATGATCGAGTGGTGGGGGCCCGTGATCGACGAGTACTACGCGGCCAGTGAAGGGGGCGGCACGATCGTCTTCCCCGACGAGTGGCTGAAGAAGCCGGGCACGGTGGGCAAGGCATGGCCCATCTCCGAGGTCGTGATCCTCGACGACGAGGGCAACCCGCTCCCCGCGGGCGAGATCGGCACCGTGTACATGCACATGCAGACCGGCAACTTCGAGTACTACAAGGACAAGGAGAAGACCGACAAGAGCCGCAAGGGCAAGTACTTCACCGTCGGCGACATCGGCTACCTCGACGAGGACGGCTACCTGTTCCTCTGCGACCGCAAGGCCGACATGATCATCTCCGGCGGCGCCAACATCTACCCGGCGGAGATCGAGAGCGTGCTGCTGACCCACCCCAAGGTGGGAGACGCGGCCGTCTTCGGCATCCCGCACGAGGACTGGGGAGAAGAGGTGAAGGCGGTCATCGAGCCCGCGCCGGGCGTCGACCCGGGCCCCGCGCTCGCGGACGAGATCCTCTCGTTCTCCCGCGACAAGCTGGCGAAGTTCAAGATGCCGAAGTCGATCGACTTCGTGGCCGAGATGCCCCGCGACCCCAACGGCAAGCTCTACAAGCGCAAGCTGCGCGATCCCTACTGGGAGGGACGCGAGCGGGCCATCTGATGGCGCGGCTGCCCGATCCGCACGAGATCTACGTCACCCTCGACCCGGCGGAGGACGAGCCGCGGGCGCGCAAGCACGCTCTCGTCGCGGAGACCAAGCGGGCCATCGCCCACATCGCGCTGCTCGACGTGGAGCTCGTCGACCGGGCCGAGCTCGACGCGCTGGTGACGGGCATGCGCGCCATCGCCGACCGGTTGGAGGCACTTCCGAGCCTGCGGGCACGCGGCGGCTTGGCGTCGGCGGGAGGGCCCGACTCCGCGCTGCTCGAGCGCAGCGGCATCGCAGGGCGCAGCAACCCGCTCGCCTCACCCCTCCACATGTGGTTCGAGGGCGACAAGGTGCGGGGATGGGCGGTCTACGACGAGCCCTACGAAGGCCCTGCGGGCTGCCTGCACGGCGGGTTCATCGCGGCCGCCTTCGACGACCTGCTCGGGTTCGCGCAGATGGCGTCGGGCCAGGCCGGCTACACCGGCACGCTGACCGTGAGGATGCGCCGGCCCACGCCCCTCAACCGCCGCCTCGACTACGAGGCCGGCGTCGATCGCGTCGAGGGCCGCAAGATCTTCGTCTGGGGCAGGTGCCACGACGGCGACGAGCTGCTGTCGGAGGCAGAGATCGTCTTCATCTCCCCGCGGGACGGATCGGTGCCGCGCTGACCCTTGTCAGGCAGGGCGGAAGAACGGCACGCCGATGTCGTCGTCCGCCGTCACGAAGTACGCCTCGACGGCCATGCCGATGCGGACGTCGTCGGGCGCGCAGTGGGTGACGTTGCTCATCATCATCGGGCCCTCGTCGAGCTCGATCATGGCGACGACATACGGCAGCTCGTCGCGGAACGGCTTGGCGTAGTTCTGGCGGATCACGGTGAAGGTGTGCACGGTGCCGTGGCCCGACGCGCGCTCCCATTCGGGGTCCGCGCCGCATACGGTGCAGAGGGCGCGCGGGTAGAACTGACGGTGTCCGCACGCGGGGCAGCGTTGGATGAGCAGCTCGCGGCGCGCCGCCGCCTCCCAGTAGGGCGCGGTGACGTTGTCGGGCCGCGGCAGCGGCCGCAACCACTCGCCGTCGGGTTCCCGGGGCCCGCTCATGGCTCCTCCTTGCCGAGGATCACGGTTCCGATGCACGACAGCCAGCCGCCCGAGCCGCAGGCGAGCGCGAGCGCGCAGTCGGGCACCTGCGCCTCGCCTCCCTGGCCGCGCAGCTGCCGGGCCGCCTCGATGAGCAGGAAGATGCCGCGCATCCCCGGGTGGCACGACGACAGCCCACCGCCGTCTGTGTTGAGCGGTAGCCGGCCGCCCCGCCGCAGATGGCCCTCCGCCGCGAACGGCCCGCCCTCGCCCTGCTTGCAGAACCCGAGACCCTCGAGCAGCACGAGCGCGGTGATGGTGAAGCTGTCGTAGAACTGCACGGTGTCGATGTCGTCGGGTGTGACCCCGGCCTGGGCGAACGCCTCCGCCCCGCTCGCGACCGCGGCCGACGAGGTGAAGTCGGGACACTGGCTGATGTTCCAGTGCGTCTGGGCTCCGGCTGCGCCGAGCACGTAGACCGGCGGCTGACGCAGGTCGCGCGCGCGCTCGGCCGTGGTCAGGATGACGGCCCCGCCGCCGTCGGAGATCACGCAGCAGTCGAGCTTGTGCAGCGGGTCGGCGATCAGCCGTGAGTTGACGACGTCGTCGGCGGTGAGAGGTCCGCGGTACATGGCGTCGGGGTTGAGGCGGGCGTGCTCGCGCACCCCCACCGCGATCTCCGCGAGCTGCTCCGACGTGGTGCCGAACTCGTGCATGTGACGGCGGGCGACCATCGCATAGGCGCCGACCAACGAGTTGCCGTAGGGAACCTCGAACTGGATGGGCCCTGGCACCCGCTGTCCCGTCCGCGCGAACCCACCGGTGCCGAGCGTGCGACCCATGCGCGAGAGCTGGTCGGAGCCGTAGGTGATGAGAACCGTGTCGCAGTAGCCTTGGCGGATCGCTGCAGCCGCGTGCTGCACGTGGAACTCGAACGACGACCCGCCCGTCATGGTGCCGTCGACCCACCGATGGTCGATGCCGAGGTACTCCGCCATCGTCACCGCGTCGTCGATCATCATGCCGCCACCACCGCCGGCGCTGACGTAGCCGTCGATCTCGCGCTTGGCGAGGCCGCAGTCGTCGAGCGTGCGTTGCAGCGCGAGCGCGTGGTGCTGGACCGCGTCGAGCGCGGGCGCCTTCGGACAGTCGCTCAGGCCGATGCCCGCGATGACAGGAGTGCGATCGCCCATGGCTACTTGCGCCGGAACTCGGCCGGACGCTTCTCGGCGAAGGCGCGCGGGCCCTCTTGCGCGTCCTCGGTGGCAAAGACCGGCCAGCCGATCTCGAGCTCGACCGCGAGCGCCTCGTCCTCGGGCAGGCCCTCCGTGGCGCGCACCGACCGCTTGATGGCCTCGACCGCCAACGGCCCGTTGTGCGCGATGACGTCGGCGATCTTCATCGCCTCGTCGAGCGCGTGCCCGTCGGGCACCACCCGGCCGATGAGCCCGATCTCGAGCGCCTCCCGCGCGCTCACCGGCCGCGCGGTCAGCAGGATGTCCATCGCGATCGTGTAGGGGATCTGCCGGCGCAGGCGCACGGTGGAACCGCCGAGCGGGAACAGCCCGCGCTTGGCCTCGAACACTCCGAACGTGGCTCCCTCTCCGGCCACGCGGATGTCGGTGGCCTGCAGGATCTCGGTGCCGCCCGCGACGGCGAAGCCCTCGACCGCGGCGATCAGCGGCTTCTTCAGGTGGTAGTGGCGCAGGAGCGCTTTCCAGTGGAGGTCGGGGTCGGCCTCCCGCCGCCGCTGGTACTTCTCGTCCACGGGGCCGCTCATCGACTTGAGGTCCATGCCCGAGGAGAACGCGCCTCCCGCGCCGGTGAGGACCGCGCAGCGAACGTCGTCGTCGCCGTCGATCTCGTCCCACGCGTCGGCCATGCCGACGAGCATCGGCAGGCTCAGCGCGTTCTTCGCTTCCGGCCGGTTCATGGTGACGACGACCGTGTGCCCGTGCCGTTCGACCGTGCAGTGCTCGGTGCCGCCCACGACGCTCCTCTCGGTTGCCCGGCAAAGTAGGAACATGTTCTACTACGCGGGATGCACTTCAACCTCGCCGACCTCTTCGAGGCGGCGGTCGACGCCTTCGGCGAGCGCGAGTACCTCGTCGCCGAAGGCAAGCGGCGGACGTACGAGGAGATGGAGGCGCGGGCCAACCGTCTCGCCCACCACCTCGCCGCTCAGGGCGTCGGCCCCGGCGACCACGTCGGCATCTACGCGTACAACTGCGCGGAGTGGGTCGAGGCGCTCTGGGCCGTCTTCAAGCTCCGCGCGGTGTGGATCAACATCAACTACCGCTACGTCGAGGACGAGCTCGCGTACATCTTCGAGAACGCGGACCTGAAGGCGCTCATCCACCAGCGGGAGTTCGGGCCCCGGGTCGACACCGTGCGCAAGCACCTCCCGCTCCTCCGGCACACGCTCGTGATCGAGGACGATTACGAGGACGCGCTCGCCGCGCAGTCGCCCGAACGCGACTTCCCCCCCCGATCGGGCGACGACCTGTACATCCTCTACACGGGCGGCACCACAGGCCTGCCCAAGGGCGTCGTCTGGCGCCACGAAGACGTCTTCTTCGCGCTCGGCGGTGGGATCGACCCGACCACCAACGAGCGCGTCGACCGGCCCGAGGCCATGGTGGACAAGGGGAGGGCGGGCGGCCCGCTGACCTACCTGCCGATCGCCCCGCTGATGCACGGGGCCACGCAGTGGGCGGTGATGGGCCAGAGCTTCATCGGCAACAAGGTCGTGCTCGTCGGCAAGTTCGACCCCCGCCGGGTCTGGGAGCTGGTCGAGCGCGAGAAGATCAACGGCGTGATGATCACGGGCGACGCGATGGGGCGTCCGCTCATCGAGGCGCTCGAGGACGCGGGGGCCCACTACGACCTGTCGTCGCTGGTCGTCCTCACGAGCAGCGCGGCCGTCTTCTCGCCGTCCGTGAAGGACCAGTTCTTCGCCCGCTTCCCGAACCTCGTCCTCACCGACGCGATCGGCGCGTCGGAGAGCGGCACGAACGGGATCACGGTGGTGCAGGCGGGGAACACCGCGATGAAGGGTGGCCCGACGGTACGGGCGGTCGTCGACACGGTCGTGCTCGATGCGGACGGGAAGCCGGTCGAGGCCGGGTCGGGCGTGATCGGCAAGGTGGCCCGCCGCGGGAACATCCCGCTCCGCTACCTCAAGGACGAGCTGAAGACGGCGGAGACGTTCGTCGAGATCGACGGCGTCCGTTACGCGATGCCCGGTGACTTCGCCACCGTCGAGGCCGACGGCACCATCACGCTGCTCGGCCGCGGCTCGCAGTCGATCAACTCGGGCGGCGAGAAGATCTTCCCCGAGGAGGTCGAGGCGGCCGTCAAGTCGCACCCGGCCGTGTACGACGTGATCGTCGTGGGCGTGCCCGACGAGCGGTGGGGACAGAAGGTGGCCGCGGTGGTGCAGGCGCGAGCGGGCGCGGCCGCGTCGCTGGAGGAGATCCAGGCGCACTGCCGCACGAAGATCGCGGGCTATAAGGTGCCGCGCGAGCTGCACCTCGTCGATCAGATGCAACGGTCGCCGAGCGGCAAGCCCGACTATCCCTGGGCCAAGCGGATCGCCGAGGCCGGCGCCGCCCGGGGCGCGGGAACAGCCTGAGAACGCGAAGACACAGGGAGAGGCGACATGCAGACACGGCTTTGTGAGCAGTTCGGGATCGACCTGCCGATCTTCGCCTTCAGCCATTGTCGCGACGTCGTCGCCGCCGTCAGTCGAGCAGGGGGCATGGGCGTGCTCGGCGCGCTCGCGTTCTCGCCCGAGCAGCTCGAGATCGAGCTGAGGTGGATCGACGAGCACGTCGACGGCAAGCCCTACGGCGTCGACGTCGTCATGCCCGCGTCGTACACGGGCGCGGGCGAGATCGACCCCGAGCACATGGCCGACGAGCTGGCCGACATGATCCCCGCGCAGCACAAGCAGTTCGTGGAGAAGGTGCTCGAAGAGCACCACGTGCCCAAGCTCACCGACGACGACGAGAAGCCCGTCGGCCTGCTCGGCTGGACCCACGAGGGCGCCCGCCCGCAGGTCGACATCTCGCTCTCCCATCCGATCAGCCTGCTCGTCAACGCCCTCGGGCCGCCGCCGAAGGACATCGTCGACCTGGCGCACGAGCACGGCGTGAAGGTCGCCGCGCTCGTCGGGAGCGTGCAGCAGGCCCAGCGTCAGGTGAACCAGGGCGTCGACATCATCGTGGCCCAGGGCCACGAGGCCGGCGGGCACACGGGAGAGGTGGCCTCGATGGTGCTCGTGCCCGAGGTGGTCGACGCGATCGCGCCGGTGCCCGTGCTCGCCGCGGGCGGGATCGGCAACGGCCGGCAGATGGCGGCTGCGATGGCCCTCGGCGCGGACGGCGTGTGGACAGGGTCGATCTGGCTCACCGTGACCGAGAGCGACATGGGCCCGATCGTGATCGACAAGCTGCTGCACGCGTCGTCGCGCGATACCGTGCGCTCGCGCTGCCTGTCGGGGAAGCCCGCCCGTCAGCTGCGCACCGGGTGGACCGATGCGTGGGACCGCGAGGACTGCCCGGGCACGCTGCCCATGCCGCTGCAGTACATGCTGACGGCCGAGGCCCAACGCCGCATCGCCAAGGCCCAGACCGCCGAGCTCATCGGCATCCCTGTCGGTCAGATCGTCGGCACCATGCGCAACGTGCGCCCGGTGAAGGACGTGATCTTCGAGATGGTCGAGGAGTTCGTCGACGCCAGCGAACGCCTCGGCAAGCTCTTGTCGGACTCCTAGAGGCGCTCGAGGATGGTGCCCGTCGCGAGCGCGCCGCCACAGCACATCGAGATGAGCGCGAGGGTCTTGTCGCTGCGCTCGAGCTCGTGCAGGGCGGTGGTGACGAGCCGGCTCCCGGTCGCACCCACCGGATGGCCGAGGGCGATGGCGCCGCCGTTGACGTTGACCTTGTCCATGTCGGGCTCGTGCACGCGCGCCCACGAGAGAGCGACGGAGGCGAAGGCCTCGTTGACCTCGAACAGGTCGATGTCGGCCATCGTCATGCCCGCCTTGTGCAGCACCTTGCGGGTGGCGTCGACCGGACCGTCGAGGTGGTAATAGGGCTCGGAGCCCACCAGAACTTGGGCCACGATCCGGGCGCGAGGGCGCATCCCTGCCGCCTTGGCGCGCGCCTCCGACATCCAGAGCACGGCGGCGGCGCCGTCGGAGATCTGTGAGCTGTTGCCCGCGGTGTGGATGCCGTCGTCGAGGACGGGCTTGAGCTTGGCCAACCCTTCGATGGTCGAGTCGCGCGGCCCCTGGTCACGGTCGACGACCGTCACCTCGAGGCCGTCACCGCCTTCGGCCACCTCGACGGGCACGATCTCGCGGTCGAAGCGGCCCTCCGCCTGGGCGCGTGCCGCGTGCTGCTGTGAGGCGAGCGCGAAGGCGTCGACGTCGTCACGCGTGATGCCCCTGCGCACGGCGATGCGCTCCGCCGCGCCGAACTGGTCGGGCATCTCGGCCGGGTAGCCGGGCGGGCGCGAGGTGCCGGGCCCGTTGATGACGTTCATCCCGAGGCCCACCCGGCTCATGGCCTCGACCCCGCACGCGATGCCCACCTCGATGGCGTCGGCCGCGATGAGGCCGGCGACGAGATGGTTGGCCTGTTGCGACGAACCGCACTGGCAGTCCACCGTGGTGGCGGCCACCTCGTAGGGCATGCCGGCGCCGAGCCACGCGTTGCGGGTGACGTTCGACGCCTGCTCCCCCGCCTGTGTGACGCACCCGCCGATGAGCTGCTCGACGTCGGACGGGTCGAGACCCGCCCGCTTCACCACCTCGACCTGGGCGGCCGCGAGGACGTCGGCCGCGTGCAGCCCCGACAGCCGGCCGTTGCGCTTCCCGATCGGTGTACGGACGGCTTCGACGATCACAGGTTGGGCCACGGTGCTCTCCTCCGACGCGGTCGCCGTGATTCTAGAATCGGTTCTACTTCCATGGGAACTGCACGTACCGGACCGTTGGCCGGGCTGAAGGTGATCGAGCTGGTGGGCCTGGGGCCGGGGCCGTTTGCCGGCATGCTCCTGGCCGACATGGGCGCGGACGTGCTCCGCGTCGACCGGGTCGAAGCCGGCCGGGCCGTCGATCGATCGCAACCGGCGAGCAGCGCCATGAACCGGGGCAAATGGTCGCTGGCCGTCGACCTCAAGCAGCCGAAGGGCGTCGCCACGCTGCTGCGCCTGGTCGACCGGGCCGACGCCCTCTTCGAGGTGTTCCGGCCCGGCGTCGCGGAGCGGCTGGGCTTCGGCCCCGACGTGTGCATGGCGCGCAACCCTCGCCTCATCTACGGCCGTCTCACGGGCTGGGGTCAGGAGGGTCCGTACGCGCACGTGGCCGGTCACGACATCGACTACCTCGCGCTGGCCGGCGCGCTCGAGCCCCTGGGGCGCGCCGGGCAACCGCCGACGCCGCCGATAAACGTGCTCGCCGACTTCGCCGGCGGCGGCATGCTGCTCGCGTTCGGCGTGGCGTGCGCCGCGTTCGAGCGGGCCGCATCGGGCAGGGGACAGGTCGTCGACGCGGCGATGGTCGATGGTGCCGCACTCATGCTGACGCCGTTCTACGCGGCGCGTGCGAGCGGGTTCTGGGGACCGCGCGGCACGAACTTCCTCGACACCGGCGCTCCGTTCTACGACGCGTACGAGACCGCCGACGGCGAGTGGGTCGCGGTCGGTGCCATCGAGCCCCAGTTCTACGCCGAGCTGCGCAGCCGGTTGGGACTGGCCGACGACGGGGACCTCGATGCGCAATGGGACAAGGAGCAGTGGCCCGTGCAGAAGGAGCGACTGGCCGCACTGTTCCGCACGAAGACGCGCAACGAGTGGTGCGAGCTGCTCGAGCACACCGACGCCTGCTTCGCGCCGGTCCTCGCCCCGACCGAGGCCCCCGACCATCCCCACAACCGGGCGCGGCACACGTTCCTCCGCATCGACGACGTGCCCCAGCCCGCCCCCGCACCCCGGTTCAGCCGCACACCCGCAACCATCGGCCGCCCGCCGACGCACTCCGGCGACGACGACGACGAAGTCCTCGCCGCGTGGGGCTTCACCCCCGCCGAGATCGATGAGCTCCGCGCGGCCGATACGATCGTCTGAGCCGGCCCCGCGCCGAGGCGACGGTAGGGTGAGCGCATGACCGCACCCGCGGTGGGACAACGGCTGCGGTGCGCCTCCTGCGGCACCGAGATCATCATCGTCAAGGCGCCCGGTGGGCCGCTGTCGTGTTGCGGGCAACCGATGGCCGGGCGCGAAGGGGAGGCGGCCGGTGGCAAACCTGCTGGGTAAGCGCTACACGTGCGAGGAGTGCGGCGCCCAGGTGCTGGTGACCAAGGCGGGCGACGGCGCGCTGGCGTGCCACGACCGGACCATGGAGGTCATGCAGCCCAAGCCCCTCCCGTCGTCCGACTGACCCCACTGACTCGCCTTCTTGTCGTAGTTAGGCGTCCTGAGGACGGCTAACTACGACAGGAAGGCGCATGACGCGCTCAAACGGCACGGTGCGCGTCGGCGTCGAGCTCCTCGTCGATCTCGAGCGGCCGCATGACGAGCTCGACGGCAACCCAGATCGTGCGCGACACCGGATAGAAGACCAGCGGCATGAGCACCGCCGCACTCACCGTGGCGAGCACGACCGGGAGCACCGGCACGCCGTCGGAGGCGTTCGCCTGCACGAGCACGTACGCCATCAGCAGCACGAGCAGCAGGCCCTCGGTCACGGCGAAGTTCACGACGTAGGCGCCGAGGAAGAACCCCTCCTCGCGTTCGAAGCGCATGCCGCAGCGCGGGCAGCGCTCGGCCATGGTGAACCACCGCGTGAACAAACCGCCGGCGCCGCAGCGCGGGCAGCGACGGAGCAGGGCTCGCCCGAGCGGTCTCGCCATCCCTAACATCCCAGCACATGCCGATGCCGCCGGAGTTCGAGGAGCTGGCCCGCAAGGTCAACAACTGGGGCCGCTGGGGCGACGACGACGAGATCGGAACGCTCAACCTCATCACGCCGGAGGTCGTTGCCCGCGGCGCCGCGTGCGTGAAGCGGGGTCGCACGTTCTCGCTCGCCATCCCGCTCTCGCTCGACGGTCCCCAGCTCGGCTTCATCCCCGGCCGCATCAACCCCCTGCGCACCATGGTCGCGATCAACCGGCCCCTCACGGGCGACCCCGACCAGTTCTGCTCGAGCGACGACATCGTGGTGATGGCCCTGCAGGCGGCCACCCACTGGGACTCGCTCGCCCACGTCAGCTACGCGGGTCGTCTCTACAACGGCTTCCCGGCCGCGTCCATCACCGACCGCGGCGCGGCCCATTGCGGCATCGACAAGATCGCGGCGATCGTCGGGCGCGGTGTGCTGCTCGACGCGGCACGCGCCCTCGGTGTGGAGCGGCTCGAACCGGGCTACGCGCTGACTGCCGACGATCTCGACGCCGCAGAGGAGCGCGCCCGCCTGAAGGTGACGGCCGGCGACATCGTGCTGTTGCGCACCGGCCAGATCACCCATCTGAAGGCGGGCGACAAGATGGGGTACGCGTACCCCAACCCGGGGCCCTCGCTACAGACGGTCGAGTGGTTCCGCAACCACGACGTCGCCGCGCTCGCGACCGACAGCCTCACGTTCGAGGTCTACCCGAGCGAACGCGCCGACCTGCCGCTCCCTGTGCACCTCCTGCACCTCGTCGAGATGGGGATGACCCAGGGCCAGAACTTCGACCTCGAGGAGCTGGCCGCCGACTGCGCGGACGACGGCGTCCACGAGTTCCTGCTCGAGGCCTCGCCGCAACCGTTCGTCGGCGGCCTGGGCACGCCGGTCAACCCGGTCGCGGTCAAGTGACGTGAAGTTCTGGCTGGGCGTCGCGTACCTCGAGCCCGACGAGCTGCTCGACATGGCCCGCCTGGCCGACGCCTCCGGCTACCACGGCATCGCGGTGTCCGACCACGTCTTCTACCCGGAGAAGTTGTCGACGCCGTATCCGTACACACACGACGGGTCGCCCCCGTTCACGCCCGGCACCCCGTGGCCCGACCCCTGGGTGCTGATCGGCGCGATGGCCGCGGTGACGACGCGCCTCCGCTTCATGACCAACGTCTACGTCGCGCCGGCTCGCAACCCCTTCCTGGTCGCCAAGCAGGTGGGCACGGCGGCGGTGCTCTCCGGCGACCGCGTCGCCCTCGGTGTCGGGGCGGGGTGGATGCGGGAGGAGTTCGAGCAGCTGGGTCAACCCTTCGGCGACCGGGGGCGTCGCCTCGACGAGATGATCGAGGTCGTGCGCGCGTTGTGGCGCGGTGGGATGGTCGAGCACCACGGCGAGCACTACGACTTCCACCGCCTGCAGATGTCGCCGGTGCCCGCCGCGCCCGTGCCCATCTACTGCGGCGGCCAGTCGCGCCGCGCCATCGAGCGCGCGTCCCGACTCGACGGCTGGATCGGCAACGCGTACCCGCCCGAGCGGGCGGTCGAGCTCGTCGGTCGGGTGCGGCGCGAGCGCGGCGACCGCGACTTCGAGGTGATCGTCAGCCTCCTGGCCCGCCCCGACGCCGACCTGTACCGACGCATGGAGGACGCGGGCGTCACCGGACTGCTGTGCGCGCCATGGATGCGGCCCGACGCGACCGAGGCATCGGCGCGTCGCGCCGCGGTCGAGCGCTTCGCCGAGACCGTCGTCGCCCGGCTGTGAACACGGACTCGACGAACACGGACGCAACGAACACGGCCTCGACGCCGCGTGCCTTCAACCTCGCCGACCTCTTCGAGGTGGTCGCAGACGCCTGCCCCGAACGGCTCGCGCTGGTGGCCGGCGACGTCCGGCTCACTTACGACGAGCTCGACCGCCGGGCCAACCGCGTGGCCCACCACCTGCTCGACCGCGGCGTCGGGCCCGGCGACCACGTCGGGATCTACGCGTGGAACCGGGCCGAGTGGGTCGAGACCATGCTCGGCGCGTACAAGGCCCGCGCCGTGCCCATCAACGTGAACTACCGCTACGTCGAGGACGAGCTGCGCTACATCTTCGACAACGCGGACCTGGCGGCGCTCGTGTTCGAGCGCTCGTTCGCACCGAAGGTCGCCGCCGTGCTGCCCGATCTGCCTCGCCTGCGCCACCTCGTCGTGGTCGACGACGAGAGCGGCAGCCACACCGACAGCCGCGCGACGACGACCCCCGGGGCCGTGCCCTACGAGGACGCGCTCGCGGGTGCGTCCCCGGAGCGTGGCTTCGGACCGCGCTCCCCCGACGACCTCTACATCCTCTACACCGGCGGCACGACCGGGATGCCCAAGGGCGTGATGTGGCGGAGCGAGGACATCTTCTTCGGGGCGATGGGTGGCGGGAACTTCGCGGGCCCACCCGCGGAGCGGCCAGACGACCTCGCGCGCGGCGCCGCGAACGAACCGGTCGTGGCCTGTGTGACCGCCCCCCTGATGCACGGCGGCGGCCAATGGGTAACGTTCATCACCCTCACCACCGCGGGCACGGTCGTGCTCTACACCGGCCGCGGCTATGACGCGGACGAGATCTGGCGCATCGTCGAACGGGAACGGGCCAACTCGTTGATGGTGGTCGGCGACGCCATGGCCCGGCCGCTCGCCGAGGCCCTCGGCGGGCACGACGGCCGCTTCGACCTCACCGCGCTCGCGGTGATCGGCTCGGGCGGGGCCATCCTGTCGAAGGCGGTCAAGGAGGAGTTGCGAGCGGCGCTGCCGGACGTGATGGTGATCGACAGCTTCGGCGCGTCGGAGACGGGCGCCAACGGCTCGGTGATGGACGTCGGCGCGCCCGCCGCGGGGCCCCGCTTCACGATGGGCGAGCACACGACGGTGCTCGGCGACGAGCTCCGCCCGGTGACGCCCGGCTCGGGGGAGGTCGGACGGCTGGCCAAGCGAGGGCACATCCCGCTCGGCTACTACAAGGACGAGGGCAAGACCGCGGCCACGTTCCTGCGCGACGCCGACGGCGTGCGATGGGTGGTGCCGGGCGACTTCGCGACCATCGAGGCCGACGGCGCCATCACCCTGCTCGGCCGCGGATCCGTGTCGATCAACACGGGTGGCGAGAAGGTGTTCCCCGAAGAGGTCGAGGCGGCGCTCAAGGCGCACCCCGACGTGTTCGACGCGGTCGTGGTCGGCGTGCCCGACGAGCGCTTCGCCGAGCGGGTCGTGGCGCTCGTGGCCCCACGCCCGGGCGCGAAGCCGACCGTCGAGTCACTGCGCGACCACTGTCGCAACTCCATCGCGAGCTACAAGGCGCCTCGTCAGGTGCACCTGGTGGACGAGATCGTGCGCACACCCGCGGGCAAGCCCGACTACCGGTGGGCGCGGGCGCGCGCGATCGACGCGGGCGACTACTCGGCGGTGAAGGGCCCGTAGACCAGGAGGCCGTGGAGCGCGACGGGAAGCCCCCAGGCCACGACCACCCAGACCGGCCAGAAGTAGCCGCGTCCGCCCATCAGCCACACGATGACGAGGAAGAGGTCGACCAACAGGTAGGTCGCGGCGTGCAGGGCGAAGTCGCGCTGCGCCTTCGTGCGGAGCCGGCGCACGGGCGGCGACGGCGGGGGCAGGGCCGGGAGCTCACGCAGCACCCGGTCGAGGTCCGCCTGCGTGCGGGACGCGAGCGCCTCGCTCGTCCGCTCCGAGAACTCGTCGACCGTCAATCGGCCCTGGGAGCAGTGCTCCTGCAGGACGTTCACGACGCGGTGCCGGTCGGCGTCGGACACGCGCAACGCCGGATGGGAGCGCCCCTCCTCGAGCTCGCCGGGCATGGCTGCCAGTCTTCCCCAACCGCCGCCGCGACAGAAAGCGCTACCGGTGGAGGCGCTCCAACCTCGTTCCCTGGCAGCTCGGCGGTGCGCTGACGGGGTTGCAGCGCGCCGTGCCTCCGCCCGGCAGAGCGACGAAGTAACCGGTGCCGAACGCCGGGTTGGGCACCGGGTAGTCGGTGCTCACGAACTGGGCCCCGCTGGCCAGTGCCGCGTCGCGCATCGTGGTGTCGCCGGTCCGGGCCTGGACCGTGTCGGCGTCGGCACGCGTGCGGATGATGTAGCCGCGGGCGGCGAGGTCGCGGATGAGCGCGCCGTCGCTCAAGGGATCGTTCAGCTTCACGAACCCGGCCTCCGGCGCGCCCGGTCGCGAGCTGGTGAACAGCACCCGCCCGCGCAACGACGGGTGGCCGGCCAGATAGAGGTCCTTCTCCCGGCCTTCGTTGTCCATCGTGAACAGCACCTTGCCGCGCGCTTCCGCCAGTCGGGGCCACCCGCGCGTGAGGACGGCCTGCTCGAGCGTGTCGTTGCGGCCGCGCACGTCGTCGGGCGTGATCAGCTCCCGCTCGGAGAACACCGAGCGGATCTCTTTGTCCACCTCGTCGACATCGGCCGCTTCGAACGGGCGGGGGACGACGAAGCCGAAGCCGGGGTCGGGGATGGCGTCGGACTTGAGCTCGACGAGGATCATCAGCGGCAGGTGGGACGGGTTCTCGTCGGACCACCGCTTGATCGTGCGCAGGCAGATGCGGAAGGTGAGGCAGGTGCTGCGGAAGTCGATGTCCTGCACGTGGAGCACCTTGAGCCCGGGGCGCCGGAGCACCCCGTTGGGGTCGTTGGGCGGGAGGTCGGGCGGTAACCCCGACTGGGCGACGATCCGCGGCCCCGCCGGGTCGGCGTAGAGGCCACCGAAGGGGTCGGTGAACACGTCGAGCTCGAACTGGCGGATGCCCTGACCGGCGAGCTGCTGATCGAGGGGGAGCTGCCCGTAGTCCAGGCTGTCGGCCAGCGCAGGGCTGAAGTTCCGGAGCAGCGAGAAGAGGCTCGGCCCGCCGTGCACGTGGTAGCTGTTGTGCGTCCCCAGCACCTGGATCTGGTTGAGGCGCACCTGCCCGGGACGGTGGTGCTCGGGGCCCTGCCGCTCGCCGCTCGCCCGGGCCGGCGCAGCCGTCCACAGGAGCAGTGTGCCGACAACGAGTGCGAGCGCTCGCCTCACGGTCCCCCCCGGTTCAGATGGTCTCGGCTCGACGGCGCGCCGTCGAGCACACGCAGTCAATGACACGGTAGCCGAGGGTCTCCTGCGACCGGCCGCCGTCGGGATCGTGGGCGATCGGACCCTTATAGGCCGTCTGCACTATTTCCCGCTTCGTGGGCAGTCCGCTACTTTCCGAGAGGGGGAAGGGGGTGTCTGCGATGAAAGTGCTCGTAACCGGTCACGACGGCTATTTGGGGCGAATCGTGGGCCCCACGCTGCGCGACGGCGGGCACGAGGTGATGGGCCTCGACGCCGGGCTGTTCGCGGGGTGCACCCTGGGCCCCGACGCCCACGACGTGCCCGGGCTGCAGCTCGACCTGCGCGACGTCCGGCCCGACGACCTGGCCGGATTCGATGCGGTCGTGCACCTGGCGGCCGTCTCCAACGACCCTCTCGGCGACCTGAACCCGGCGTGCACCCTGGCGATCAACCATCGGGCCTCGGTGCGACTGGCCCAGCTGGCCCGGGCCGCCGGCGTCGAGCGCTTCCTGTTCGCCTCGTCGTGCAGCCTCTACGGCGCCGCCGACCCGACCACCGCCGTCACCGAGTCGGCACCGCTCAGCCCGGTGACCGCCTACGGCACGTCGAAGTTCCTCGTCGAGCGCGACGTCGCCGCGCTCGCGGACGACGGCTTCAGTCCCACGTTCCTCCGCAACGCCACCGTCTACGGGTTCTCTCCCCGGCTACGCGTCGACCTGGTCGTCAACAACCTCGTCGGCTTCGCCCAGCTCACGGGCGAGGTGCTGATCATGAGCGACGGAACCCCATGGCGACCGCTCGTCCACGTGCAGGACGTGGCGCGCACCTTCCTGGCCGTGCTGGAAGCGCGGCGCGACGTCGTGCACAACCAGGCGTTCAACGTCGGGAGCGACATCGCCAACCACCAGATCCGCGACGTCGCCGAGATCGTCGCCGGCGTCGTGCCCGGCAGTCGGGTCGCGTACGCGCCCGAGGGCAGCGCCGACAGTCGCTGCTATCGCGTCGACTTCACCAAGCTGCACGCCGCCCTTCCCGACCTCGCCTTCGAATGGGACGTGCAGATGGGGGCAGAGGAGCTGCTGCGCGCCTACCGGAGCTACGGGCTGACGCTCGAGGAGTTCATCGGGCCGCGCTTCATACGGCTGCTCCACATCCGCGAGCTGATGCAGGCCGGGCTGCTCGACGACGACCTGCGTCGGCGGGTTCCCGCGGTGGGACGCTGACGTGGCCTCCTGCCGCTTCTGCCACGCCGATCTGCACCACACCTTCGTCGACCTGGGGATGTCACCGCTGTGCGAGACGTTCCTCGACGCGCGCGACCTGAACCAGATGGAGCCCTTCTACCCGCTCCACGTCTACGTCTGCGAGCAGTGCCTGCTCGTGCAGCTGGAGGAGTACGTCTCCCCGGCCGACATCTTCACCGACTACCCGTACTTCTCGTCGTATTCCGACAGTTGGGTCCGCCACGCGAGCAGGTACGCGGACGCGATCAGCGAGCGCCTGTCCCTGCACCCGGGGAGCCTGGTCGTCGAGCTCGGCAGCAACGACGGTTACCTGCTCCAGCACTTCGTGGCGAAGAGCATCCCGGTGCTCGGCATCGAGCCGGCGCAGAACGTGGCCGAGGTGGCCAACGCCCGCGGGGTGCGCACGCGCACCGTGTTCTTCGGGCCCGAGGTGGCGGAGCAGGTACGCGGCGAGGGTCGGGCGGCCGACCTGGTCGTCGGGAACAACGTGCTCGCGCAGGTGCCCGACCTCAACGGTTTCGTGGCGGGCATCGAGACGCTGCTGGCGGACGACGGCGTGGTGACGATCGAGTTCCCCCACCTCCTGCGCCTCGTCGCCGAGAACCAGTTCGACACCATCTACCACGAGCACTTCAGCTACTTCTCGTTCCTGGTGGCCGAGCGCATCTTCGCCGCGCACGGTCTCCGGCTCTTCGACGTGGAGGAGCTTCCGAGCCACGGCGGGTCGTTGCGGATCTACGGGTGCCATGCCGCCTCCGGGTCGCATCCGACGACCGCGGCGGTGGAGGAGATGCGCAGCAAGGAGCGGGCCGCGGGCGTCGAGCGACTCGAGTACTACGACGCGTTCAAGCACCAGGTGGAGGAGACCAAGCGGAAGCTGCTCGACCTGTTGATCGACGTGCGCGCCTCGGGCAAGACGGTGGTGGGGTACGGCGCGCCGGGCAAGGGCAACACGCTCCTCAACTACTGCGGCATCCGCGGCGACTTCCTCGACTTCACGGTCGACCGCAACCCGCACAAGCAGGGCCGGTTCCTGCCCGGCACCCACGTCCGCATCGGCGCGCCGCACGACGTCGACGCGGCTCGTCCGGACTTCGTGCTCATCCTGCCGTGGAACCTGAAGGACGAGATCATCGAGCAGCTCGCGCACGTGCGCGACTGGGGCGGCAAGTTCATCGTTCCCATCCCCGAGGCGAAGGTCTACGACTGATGAAGGTTGTTCTGTTCTGCGGCGGGCTCGGCACGCGGTTGCGGGAGTACTCCGACACCGTGCCCAAGCCCATGGTCGAGATCGGCTACCGCCCCATCCTCTGGCACGTCATGAAGTACTACGCGCACTTCGGCCACACCGAGTTCATCCTCGCGCTCGGCTACAAGGCCGACCACGTCAAGAACTACTTCATCAACTACAACGAGGCCCTCTCGAACGACTTCGTCCTGACCCGCGGCGGGACCGAGCTGCGCCTGCTGAACCGCGACATCGACGACTGGAGCATCACCTTTGTCGACACCGGCCTCTCCGCCAGCATCGGCCAACGCCTCCGCGCCGTGCAGCCGTACCTCGGGGGCGACGACGAGTTCCTCGCCAACTACAGCGACGGCCTCACCGACCTCCATCTCCCGACGTACCTCGAGTACTTCCGCTCGATGGACCGCGCCGCCAGCTTCCTCTCGGTGCGCTCCACGCACTCCTACCACGTCGTGACGGCCTCGCCCGGCGGGCTGGTGACGGCCGTGCAGCCCATCTGCGAGTCCGACGTGTGGATCAACGCCGGCTTCTTCGCGTTCAAGCAGGAGGTCTTCGACGCCATCGGTCCGGGAGAGTACCTCGTCTACGAGCCGTTCGAGCGGCTCATGCGTCGCGAGCAACTCGTCGCGTACAGATACAAGGGCTTCTGGACGGCCATGGACAGCTTCAAGGACAAGCAGCTGCTCGACGACATGTACGAGTCCGGCCACGCGCCCTGGGAGGTCTGGAAGCCGGGGTGGCAGGCGCGGGCCGGCTAGCCCGTCAACTGCCGTGCCGTTCGATCCGATGCAACCTGCGATGCCCTCGACCGCGATGCCCTCGACTGCGATGTTCAGCCTCGACTTCGACGGCCTGGCGGCCCGCACGCCCACGGTGTTGCTCCTGGGCGCCCACTGTGACGACATCGAGATCGGGTGTGGCGCCACCGTGCTCCGGCTCCTCGAGGCGAACCCGCAGCTCGAGGTGACGTGGGTGGTGCTCAGCTCCGACGCCGGTCGAGAGACGGAGGCGAAGGAGAGCGCCGATGCCTTCCTCGCGTCGGCGGCGCGCCGCGACGTCCGCGTCGAGACCTTCCGCGAGCGCTACTTCCCCTTCGTGGGGGCGGAGATCAAGGAGTACTTCGACGATCTCGGGCGCGAGCTCGACCCGGGCATCGTCTTCACCCACCGGGCCGCGGACATGCACCAGGACCATCGCCTCCTCTGCGAGCTGGCCCGCCACACCTTCCGCAACAGCCTCCTGCTCGAGTACGAGATCCCGAAGTTCGAGGGCGACCTGGGTCAGCCCAACTTCTTCGTCCACGTCGATGCGCGCCTGTGCGAGCAGAAGATCGGCTACCTCACCAAGTTCTTCCCCAGCCAGCACGACAAGCACTGGTTCACAGAGGACACCTTCTGGTCGCTCTTGCGGATCCGCGGGATCGAGTCGAAGGCGCCGTCGGGTCACGCCGAGGCCTTCCACTGCCGCAAGCTGGTCGCAGGATGATCTTCGAGCCCCTCACCGTCACCAAGGCGTTCCTGGTGAAGCCGGCCCCGCTCGAGGACGATCGCGGCTTCTTCGCGCGCACGTGGTGCGCGCGTGAGTTCGCCGAGCACGGCCTCGAGCCGTCGCTCTCCCAGTGCAGCATCTCGTACAACAAGGGCCGCGGCACGCTGCGCGGGCTCCACTACCAGGCGCAGCCCCACGCGGAGGCCAAGGTCGTGCGCTGCACACGAGGTGCGATCTTCGACGTCATCGTCGACCTGCGGCCCGCATCGCCGACCTACCTCGACCACTGCACCGCCACCCTCACCGCGGACAACCGTGACGCGGTCTACGTCCCGCGGGGCTGTGCCCATGGGTTCTTGACGTTGCAGGACGAGAGCGAGGTGCTCTACCAGATGTCGACCGACCACGCGCCCGGCGCCGCCAGCGGCGTGCGCTGGGACGACCCCGCGTTCGGCATCGCATGGCCCGCGGCACCCGACATCATCTCCGACCGCGACCGCACCTGGCCGCTCCTGTGAGCACCTCCGGTCGGGAGATGCACAAGCTCGTGGCCGAGCTGTACCCGCTCTGCCGGAGCATCACCGGCGACGGGGTGCGGGAGACGTTGCGGCGGGTGGCCAAGCACGTTCCGCTCGAGATCCGCGAGGTCGCCAGCGGCACGCAGGTGTTCGACTGGACCGTGCCCCCCGAGTGGAACATCCGGAGCGCGCACATCACCGGCCCGGACGGGCGGCGCGTCGTCGACTTCGAGACGTCGAACCTCCACGTCATGAGCTACAGCGTCCCCACCCGGGCCCGGCTTTCGCGGGCGGAGCTCGACACCCACCTCCACAGCCTGCCCGACCAGCCCGACCGGGTCCCGTACCGCACGTCGTACTACTCGCGGGACTGGGGTTTCTGCATGAGCGAGCGGCAGCGCGCCTCACTCGGCGACGGCGAGTACGAGGTCGTCATCGACTCGGACCTGCGCGACGGTCACCTCACCTACGGCGAGCTCCTTATCCCGGGTGAGACCGACGACGAGGTGCTCGTGTCGTGCCACGTGTGTCACCCTTCGCTCGCCAACGACAACCTCTCGGGCATCGCCGTCGCCACCTTCCTCGCGGCTCACCTGCGGACGTCCCGCAACCGCTATTCGTACCGGTTCCTCTTCGTCCCCGGCACCATCGGCGCGATCACGTGGCTCAGCGCCAACCGGGCGAACGTCGACCGCGTCAAGCAGGGCCTGGTGCTGGCGTGCATCGGTGACGGTGCCCCGTTCACCTACAAGCGCAGCCGGCGCGGCGACGCGACCATCGACCGCGCCGTGGCCCACACGCTGGCCCACCGGCCGGGTGAGCACGAGGTGGTCGATTTCTCGCCGTGGGGCTACGACGAGCGCCAGTTCTGCTCACCGGGCTTCAACCTTCCTGTCGGCGGCCTGACGCGCTCGCCTCAGGGTCGATTCCCCGAGTACCACACCTCTGCCGACGACCTCAGCCTCGTCCGCCCCGAGCACCTCGCCGAGTCGCTGAGCGTGCTCGTCGAGATCGTCGACGTGCTGGAGGGTGACCGCGCCTACCTCAACGTCAACCCCATGTGCGAGCCGCGCCTCGGCGCGCGTGGGCTGTATCCCTCGGTCGGCGGGGACGACGCCGGCGTAGACCGCGTGGCGCTGTTGTGGGTGCTCAACCTCTCCGACGGCACGCACTCGCTGCTCGACATCGCGGCGCGCGCCGGCCTCCCGTTCGCGACGGTGCGGGCCGCGGCCGACGCGCTCGTCCGTGTCGGCCTGCTCGAGTCGCGGCCGTGACCGCGCTGGTGACGGGCGCCACGAGTGGCATCGGGCGCGCCATCGCGGTGGCTCTGGCGGCCGAGGGCGCGCCGGTGTGGGCCGTGGGCCGGCGGCCAGAGGCACTCGACGCGCTGACCGCGGCCTGTCCGTCGATCCGAGGCGAGCGGGCCGACCTGGTCGAGGACGACGACGTCGAGCGGCTCGTCTCGACGCTCACGACAGAGGCGGGCGGCCTCGACGGGCTCGACGGCCTCGACGTCCTCGTGCACGCGGCGGGGACGGCCGTCCTCGGTTGCGTGGCGGCGGCCCCGATCGACGCGCTCGACCACATGTACCGCCTCAACCTGCGGGTCCCCTACCTGTTGACGCAACGGCTCCTGCCCCTCCTGCGGCGGGCCCGGGGCCAGGTGGTGTTCGTCAACTCCAGCGCGGGCCTGCACGCGTCGGCCGGCGCGTCCCAGTACGCCGCCACCAAGCATGCGTTGAAGGCGCTCGCCGATTCCTTACGATGTGAGGCGAACGACGACGGGATCCGCGTGCTCAGCGTCTATCCCGGCAGAACGGCCTCCCCCATGCAAGAACGTCTTCACAAGCAGCGCAGCCTTCACAGCCTTTTCCGCGAGAACAGCCGGCCGTACGTGGCCGCTCACCTCCTGCAGCCCGACGACGTCGCCGCGGTCGTCGTCCAAGCGCTGCGCCTGCCCCGCACCGCGGAGGTCACCGACCTGCACGTGCGGCCGTTCGCCAAGCCCCGCTGACCTCGTGGGGTCGACGACGAGCTCTGCGCGGCCGACCGTCTCCTTCGGGGTGCCGGTCTACAACGGTGAGGCCGGCATCGATGCCGCACTGGAATCGCTGCGCGCGCAGACGTTCGAAGACCTCGAGATCATCGTCTCCG
>Ga0066709_100000050_pt1 | contig 38937 bp, 36 predicted proteins | sample GraSoiAngelo_158_FD_79665 | JGI IMG/M metagenome (GOLD analysis project Ga0066709, IMG submission 79665) | Grasslands soil microbial communities from the Angelo Coastal Reserve, California, USA - 14_1009_16_30cm | ecosystem: Environmental > Terrestrial > Soil > Grasslands | place: USA...
TACCAGACCTGCATCGACCTCGACATCCCGATCATCGCCAACGCGGGCATCGCCGGTCCCCGTCTGCCGTCGTCGTGCCAGGACGTGATGCACTTCGACCAGGTCTGCTACGACTTCCCCGAGCTGCGCATCGTGATGCGCCACGGCGCCGAGCCGTGGGAGGAGCTGGCAGTGAAGCTCATGCTGAAGTGGCCCGGGCTCTTCTACATGACGAGCGCGTTCGCCCCCAGGTACTACCCGAAGGCGATCATCGACTACGCGAACACGCGAGGCGCGGACAAGGTCATGTACGCGGGGTACTACCCGATGGGTTTGAGCCTCGATCGCATCTTCGCCGAGCTGCCCGACGTTCCGTTCCGCGACCACGTGTGGCCCAAGTTCCTGCGTGAGAACGCGCAGCGCGTCTTCAAGCTGGACGGGTGACGACCGTGCGCACGATCCCCTACGCCGGCAGCGTGCACGACGAGTCGGAGATCGACGCGGTCGTCGAGGTGCTGCGCGGCGGGCCCACGGCGTTGCGGATCGGGCGGAGCGTGCGAGGGCTCGAGCAGCAGGTGGCCGAGCTGTTCGGCAAGCGCCGCGGAATCATGTGCAACTCGGGGTCGTCCGCGCTGTACCTCGCCGTCGAGCTCCTGCAACTGGCGCCGGGCGACGAGGTCATCACCTCGGCGGTGACCTTCTCGACCGACATCGCGCCGCTCGTGCGGGCCGGGTTGGTGCCGGCGTTCGTCGACGTCGAGCGCGACACCTACAACATCGACGTCGCCCGGATCGAGGCGATGATCACCGACCGGACCAGGGCGATCCTCGCGCCGAACCTGATCGGCAACGCACCGGACTGGGACAGCATCCGCGGGATCGCCGACCGGTACGGGCTGCAGGTCGTGGAGGACTCCTGCGACGCGCTGGGGTCGAGGTTGCGGGGCGCGCCGACGGGCACGCGGTCGGACATCAGCGTGACGAGCTTCGCGTTGTCGCACATCATCACGGGTGCCGGCACGGGCGGCATGGTGCTCGTGGACGACGACGACCGGGCCGACCGTTGCCTGCTGTTGCGTCGGTGGGGGAGGCGGTCCGAGGCGCAGCTCTTCGGGTCGAAGCGCGGCGACAAGCGGTTCTTCTCGCAGCTCGACGACGGCCTCGAGTACGACAACCTGTTCATCTTCGACGAGCTGGGGTGGAACTTCGAGCCCTCCGAGCTCTCCGCCGCGTTCGCGCTCGTGCAGTTACGCAAGCTGCCCGTTTTCCTCGCGCGCCGCAAGCGCAACTTCGCTCGCCTGTGCGAGCGCTTCGCCGCGTATCCCGACGTGTTCGTGCTGCCCCGCACGCAGGAGGGGCTCGACACCGGTTGGCACATGTTCCCTGTCCTGCTCCGGTCCGACAGCGGCGTGCGGCGGGCGCGCTTCCAGCAGCACATGGAGGCCAACGGCATCGACACCAGAATGGTCTGGACAGGCAACGTGCTGCGTCAGCCCGCGTTCAAGGGAGTACCCCATCGCGCGCCGCCCGACGGCTTGCCGCATGCGGATGCCGTCATGGAGCAGGGGCTGATCCTGCCGTGTCATCACGCGATGGACGATGCCGACGTCGACTACCTGTGCGACACCGTCGATGCGTTCCTCGAGGAGCACCGCTGATGGAGCGCTACACCCTCATCTCCGCGGACTGCCACGCCGGCGGCAACATGGAGATGTACCGCGAGCACCTCGACCCGGCATACGTCGACGAGTTCGAGCGCTGGCGCGGGGCGTACAGCAACCCGTTCCGCGACCTGCAGCGGGGTGGCCGCACCCGCAACTGGGACAACGAGCGGCGCATCAGCGAGCAGGAGTCCGACGGCGTGGTGGCCGAGGTGGTGTTCCCGAACACCGTGCCGCCCTTCTTCCCCACCGGTGCGCTCGTGGCCCGGCCGCCCCGACCGGAGGAGCTCGAGCTGCGCCTGGCGGGCATTCGCGCCCACAACCGGTGGCTCGCCGCCTGGTGCGCCGAGCATGGCGCCCGCCGGGCGGGGATCGCGCAGCTGTTCCTCAACGACATCGACGAGGCGATCGCCGACGTCCGCTTCGCCCATGCGCACGGGCTGCGCGGGGGCGTGCTGCTGCCTGCCGTCCCGCCCGACGTCGACTGGATCAAGCCCCTCTACGCTCCCGACTTCGACCCCTTGTGGGCCGTGTGCGAGCAGCTCGATGTCGTCGTGAACCACCATTCCGGCGGGGGGTCGCCCGATTACGGCCCCTATCCGGTCGCCGGCGTGCTGTGGATCGCGGAGACGACGTTCTTCTCCCGGCGCGCGCTCACCCACCTGCTCCTCGGCGGCGTGTTCGAGCGCTTCCCGCGTCTTCGCTTCGTCGTCACCGAGCAGGGCGCGTCGTGGATCCCGCCGCTCCTCGCCCAGCTCGACGGGTACCACGCGCAGATGAAGACGGGTCGCATCGGCGAGCTGAAGTACACGCCCGAGGAGGTGCTGCCGCTCGCACCGAGCGAGTACTTCGCTCGCAACTGCTGGGTGGGCGCCAGCTTCCCGAGCCCCGTCGAGGCCGCGTCACGACACAACATCGGGCTCGACCGGTACATGTGGGGCAGCGACTACCCGCATCACGAGAGCACCTACCCCTACACGCGAGAGGGCTTGCGGCGCGCCTTCGCGGGCACCGACCCGTCCGAGCTCCAACAGGTGCTCGCGGGGAACGCGGCGGCAGTGTACGGGTTCGACCTCGAGGCGCTGGCTCCGATCGCGGCGCGGGTGGGGCCGACGGTCGACGAGCTCGACACACCGCTCGACTCCATCCCGGCCGGCGCCACCAGTCCCGCGTTCTTTCGGCCGTGAGCGCCGCGCCGAGCGCCTGACGTCAGCCGTCCGGGTTGGGGACGGGACCGGGCGCGTCGCACAGTGGCGTCGTCACGCTCGGGTTCCTCGGCGCGGGCAGCGTCGGTGGGGTCGCGAACGCGGGTGACGATCCGATGTCGAGGCAGTCGAGGAGGGCGTCGGCGGCGGCGTCGCGGTCGGTGAGGGCGGGCAGGTTGTACTTGGTCTCGAGCAGCTTGAGGATCGACGTGTGGTCGTGCACCACGCGTGACACGTAGCTCTTCTTCGCGTACGGCGACACGACGACGGCGGGCACGCGGAACCCGTAGATGTCGTAGCCACCCGGAGTGTCGCCGGCCTTCAGGCGAGGGCCGACGTCGTCGGGGGGCACCGCCCGCGGGGGCGCGACGTGGTCGTAGTAGCCCCCGTGCTCGTCGTAGGTCCACACGAGCACCGTCTTCGACCACCCCGGGCCCTTCATCACCGCGTCGACCACCTTGGCCACGAACGACTCACCAACCGTGATGTCGGAGCTGTTCTCTTCGGAGCCGTGGTCGAAATTGGGGTCGACCAGGCTGAACGCGGGCAGCGCCCCGGCCGCCGCGTCGACGAAGAAGCGGTCGACGTTCACCACCTTGTCTCCGTTGGCGGTGGCCACGGGCGGGAACAACGCGGTCGTCGGCAGGTCGGTGAAGTAGTTGCGCCAGGTGATCCCGTGCCTGCTGAGCAGCTCCATGATGGTGCCGTTCGGAGGCGGGAAGTCGTTGAGCGTCGCGTTGTCCGTGTCGATGTTCCCCCGCGCCGTGCCCGCGAGGAGGAAGCGGCGGTTGGGGTAGGTCTGGCCCATGCACGACCCGAACCAGTGGTCGCAGACCGGGAACGTGTTCGCCAACCCGTAGTAGAAGGGGAGGTCGGCTCCGGTCCAGTAACCCATCGCCACCGGGCCGCTGTCGCTGCGCACGAAGCCGTCCATCGCGCCGTTGTTCCATTGCGCATGCGTCGCGTTCCACGCCTGGCTCGGCTCCTTGGCGAGCTGGCAGGTGTTGGCCATGTGGAAGGCACGCAGCGGCGTGCCCCCCGCATCGGGACACGCGTTGGTGGGCTTGCCGTCCGATCCCACCGTGAAACCCTCGCCGCGACCGAGCATGCCGAGGTAGTTGTCGTAGGAGTGGTTCTCCATCATCACCACCACGACGTGCTCGATGGCCGGCAGCGTGTCGGTGCCCTCGGGCCGCGAGGGGTCGGGACGGTCGCCTGCTCGCCGGCGCACGGTGCTCGGGTTCCGCGCGGGAGGCGGCGACGGCGCCGACGGCGAGCACCCACCGAGCGCAAGCCCCGCGGCCGCGGCACCGGCGCCGATCAAGAAGCTGCGGCGCGGCAGTGTCACGGCCCCGCCCTGCGGCTTCGTCGAGGCTGGCGGGCGGGCGGCACCGCGCTCAAGTTAGTGCCGTGACCGGTAACGTTCGCCCGCGTATGACGAGGAGTTGTCGAGACTGATGGTCACGACGGACGGCATCTGCCCGTGGGCGGTGGAGCCCCCGGAGAACCGGCGCTACCACGACGAGGAGTGGGGCGTGCCGGTCGTCGACGACGTCGCCATCCTCGAGAAGCTGTGCCTGGAGGGATTCCAGAGCGGGCTGTCCTGGCTCACCATCCTCCGCAAGCGCGACGCGTTCCGCCGCGCGTTCCGCGGGTTCGTCCCGGAGACCGTGGCCGCGTTCGGAGCGCGCGACGTCGAGCGGCTCTTGGCGGACGCGAGCATCGTGCGCCACCGCGGCAAGATCGAGGCCGCCGTCGCCAACGCCCGGGCGGTGCGCGAGATGCACGCGGACGGGGAGTCGCTCGCCGCGCTGCTGTGGCGGCACGAGCCGCAGGTGGGCGGCGCCCGCGCCGGAAGCCGGGCGCACCGCGCTCCACGGGCGCTCGCTGACCTCCCGGCGTCGACGCCCGAGTCGACCGAGTTGTCCAAGGAGCTCCGCCGCCGTGGCTTCCGCTTCGTGGGGCCGACGACCGCGTATGCCGCGATGCAGTCCCTCGGCGTGGTGAACGACCACCTCGCCCGGTGCCCGGCCCGGGCGCGGGTCGAGTCGCTCCGGGCCGCGCTCGTGCGCCCTTGACAACCCGTTGCCGTTCCGACAATCATTCACCACAACGTGAACGATCTCGGCCCGGACCTCGACTCCACGCTTTCCGCGCTCGCCGATCCCACGCGTCGCAAGGTCGTCGACCTGCTCCGCGCCGGCCCGCGGCGGGCGGGCGAGCTGGCCGCGACGGTCGAGATGAGCGCACCGGCGATGAGCCGTCACCTCCGCGTGCTGCGTGCCAGCGGACTGGTCGAGGCCGAGCTGGTCGACGACGACGCCCGCCTGCGCGTCTACCGCCTGCGTCCCGAGCGCTTCGTCGCCCTTCAGGCATGGCTCGACCAGGTGCAGGCGTTCTGGGCCGAGCAGCTCGGCTCGTTCAAGGCCCACGCCGAGCGCACGCGGGGCGGGGCGGTGTGAGCGACCGCGCGTCGGTCACCGCGAGCGTCGAGGTCGACGTCGACCCGACCACCGCCTTCGAGCTCTTCACCGCGGGCATCGACACCTGGTACAAGCGCGGGCCCCACAGCTTCACGGACCCGAAGCGGGCGGTCGGCGTGCGGTTCGAGCCCGGCGTCGGCGGCCGCTTCCTCGAGGTGCACGACCCGGCGACGGGTGAGGGCGTCGAGTGGGGCCGGGTGCTGGTGTGGGAGCCGGGCGAACGTCTCGTGTTCTCCGACCTGCTGTCGAGCTCACCACCCGCGCCCGCGACGGAGGTCGAGGTGCGCTTCGTACCCGTCGACGCGGGAACGCGCGTCACGCTCGAGCACCGCGGCCTCGACCGCCTCCCGCCTGACGTCGCCGCCCAGAGACGAAGGTTCGGGTGGATCACCCTGCTCGGCTGGTTCGACGAGCACTTCGCCGCGACACCCGAAGCCGCGCCATGACCCTCGTCATCGAAGCCGAGGCCCTCACGCGGTCGTTCGGCGCCCGGCGGGCTGTCGACGCCCTCGACCTCCACGTCGAGGCGGGCGACGTCTTCGGGTTGCTCGGACCCAACGGCGCGGGCAAGACCACCACCATCCGGATGTTGACGACGCTGCTCGCGCCCACGTCCGGCTCGGCCCGCGTCTGCGGCTTCGACGTCACCCGGCAACCCGGTCAGGTTCGCCGACGCATCGGCTACGTGATGCAGAACGTGGCGCTGCAGACCAACCACCTGCTCACCGGGCGCGAGAACGTGGAGCTCGAGGCGGCCCTGCGCCACGTGCCCCGCCGCCTCTGCCGCGAGCGGGCCGAGGAGGTGCTCGACCTCGTCGGTCTCCTGCCGCATGCCGACCGGCTCATCGCGGAGTACTCCGGCGGCATGCGCAAGCGCCTCGACCTGGCCGGCGGCTTGCTGCACCGGCCCGAGGTGCTCGTGCTCGACGAGCCCAGCCTCGGGCTCGATGTGCAGTCGCGCCACCGCATGTGGGACCACATCCGGGGTCTGCGCGATCAGGGGACGACCGTGCTGCTGGCCACCAACTACCTCGACGAGGCCGACCGGCTCTGCAATCGCCTCACGATCATCGACGACGGCCGCACCGTGGTGACGGGTTCGCCCGCCGAGCTCAAGCGGGCCATCGGAGCCGACGTCGTGCAGGTCACGACCCGCGCGGCCGATCGGTTGCGGGCCGCGATCGAGGACGAGGCGTGGGTGCAGCGCTTTGTCGTGACGGACTCCGGTGACGTGCACGTCTACGTCGACGACGCGTCCGTGGCGCTTCCGGCGGTCATGCGCGTGTCGCTCGACCACGGCGTCGAGTTGGAGCGCGTGACGTACAGCCAGCCCACCCTCGACGACGTGTTCCTGCTCCACACCGGGCGGGAGCTGCGGGAGATGGAGGTGAGCGCCTGATGGTCGACCAGGCCGTCCACGCGCCGGCGACGACCGCGGCGATCGGAACCGAACGAGACACGGAGTCGCGCCCGTGGGCGCAGGAGGTCGCCGCGCTCGCCCGGCGCTGGTTCATCCAGCTGAGTCGTGACCGTCTCAACCTGGTCTTCAGCGTCTGTCAACCCGCGCTCTGGTTGGTGTTCTTCGGCAGCGGGATCGAGCGTGCCGTCGATGCCAAGGTGATCGGCACCTCGAACTACATCGGGTTCATGCTGCCCGGCGTCATCTCGCTGACCGTCGTCACCAACGCGGTCAGCGGCGCCATGCCGATGCTCTGGGACAAGGAGACGGGCTACCTCGACAAGTTGCTGAGCATGCCGATCGCCCGGAGCTCGCTGATCGTGAGCCGCTTCGTGTTCCAGTTCGCGCTGGGCTGCGCGCAGGTCGTGCTCGTGTTCGTGGTGGCGGTCATCATCGGAGCGGGCATCGCGGCGGGCCCGCTCGGCGCGATCGCGATACTCGCCGTTGCCGGCGTGCTGAGCATGGCGTCCACCGCGGTGTTCATGGGCCTCGCCTACCGCGTCCCCACCCACGGCACCTTCTTCGCCATCACCGGCTTCGTCACCCTGCCGCTGGTGTTCATGAGCAACGCGTTCGTGCCGGTCGACGCCATGCCCGCGTGGATGGCCGCGGTCGCTCGACTCAACCCCCTCACCTACGCGATCGAAGCCATGCGCATCCTCGTGCTCGACGGCTGGCGAGTCGGGGTGCTGACCTCGCTCGGCGTGCTGGTTCTGTTCGCGGCCGCGTGCCTCACCGTCGGCACCTACGAGTTCCGCCGTCACACCGGTCAGCGGGTCGACGAGCGCCGCTGAGACGGCTGCTCATCGCCCCCGCCACTGAGGGGCTCGACCCTCGCGGGCGGCCCGCGCACCTTCCGCGGCGTCGTCGGTGGCGGCGGCGACCTTGCGCATCGTCTCGCCGAAGCGGATGGCCTCCAACGGCGGGAGGTGCTGCGCGCGCATCGCCACCTCCTTGGTGGCGCGCGCCGCCAGCGGCGCCGCCGCGACCAGGCGGTCGGCCAGGCGTCGGGCTTCGGGCATGAGGTCGTCGTGGGGGACGACCCAACCGGCCAGGCCGATCTCGCGGGCACGCACCGCGTCGATTCGGTCGCCCGTGAGCAGCAGCTCCATCGCGCGCTGCCACCCGAGGCGCGCCGGGAGGCGTATGGCACCGACGATGGTGGGCACACCGAGCTTCACCTCCGGAAAGCCGAAGACCGCGTGCTCGCTGGCGACGACGAAGTCGCACCAGCTCACCAGCGTGAGCCCGTAGCCGAGGCAGTAGCCGTTGACCGCGGCGATGACGGGCTTGAAGATCTCCCAACCGCTCTCGAACGAGTTCAGCGTCGGCTTCTCCCAGAAGGTGCCGGGGAAGTCGCCCGCGGCACCCTGCCCGTCCTTCATGTCCGCGCCGACACAGAAGGCCCGTCCCGCGCCCGTGACGATGGCCACCCACGCGTCGTCGTCGTCACGGAAGCGCGCGAATGCATCGTTCAGGCCGGCGCGCATGTCGGCGTTGATCGCGTTCAGCGCGTCCGGACGGTTGTAGGTGATGGTGGCGATGTGGCCTTCGAGCGCGTAACCCACGCTGTCCACGGTCATCTCCCCGTTGCTCTGCTCGTGGCCTCCGGGGTCGTGCCCGCCACGAACCGCATGTCGGGGTAGCGGTCGCCCGCCACGTCGCGCATGGGAAACGCCGCTTCGATGCGCGCCAGGTCGGCCGGCTCGAGGGTCACGTCGAGCGCCGCCACGTTCTCCTCGAGGTACGTGCGGCGCTTGGTGCCGGGGATCGGAACCACGTCGTCGCCCTGCGCGTGCACCCACGCGAGCGCGAGCTGGCCCGCGGTGCAGCCCTTCTCGGACGCGATGTCCTTCACCCGATCGACGAGCTCGAGATTGCGGGCGAAGTTCTCGCCCTGGAACCGCGGCTGGAAGCGGCGGAAGTCGTCGGCGGCGAAATCGTCGGGCGAAGTGAGCTGTCCGGTGAGGAAGCCTCGGCCGAGCGGGCTGTAGGGCACGATGCCGATACCGAGGTCGCGCGCGGTCGCCACGACGTCGACCTCGAGGTCGCGGCTCCACAGCGACCACTCGCTCTGCAGCGCGGCGATGGGGTGCACCGCGACCGCCCGACGCAGCGTTTCGGGCGCGGCTTCCGACAAGCCGAGGTGGCCGACCTTGCCCGCGGCCACCAGCTCGGCCATCGCGCCCACGGTCTCCTCGATCGGCGTGGCCGGGTCGGCGCGGTGCAGGTAGTAGAGGTCGATGTGCTCGACACCGAGCCGCCGGAGCGACGCCTCGCACGACTCGTGGACGTAGGCGGCGTCGGCCCGCAGGCCCCGGCGCCGCGGGTCGTCGGGGTCGCGCACGATGCCGAACTTGGTGGCGAGCACGACGTCGTCGCGCCGGTCGCGGACGGCCCGGCCCACCAGCTCCTCGTTGACGAACGGGCCGTAGACGTCGGCGGTGTCGAGGAACGTCACTCCCAGGTCGAGGGCGCGGTGGACGGTGGCGATCGACTCGGCCTCGTCGCCGGGGCCGTAGAACTCGCTCATGCCCATGCACCCGAGCCCCTGGGCGGAGACGGTGAGGCCGGTTCGCCCGAGGGCGCGTGCGGGAAGCGTCATCCGTGCACCCTAAGGCGTCGAGCGCCTCACGGCTGCAGCAGCAGACCCAGCCGCGCCGCCGCGACGCGGATCCCGACCCATCCCATCGCACCGAGGTACGCGGCGTGGAGCAACAACGTCCACTGCATGTCGCCGAGAATGAGCCCGCGCTCGAGGGCGACGCCCTGGTAGAGCGGCGTGCAACGCACCACCCAGGCCAGCGCGTGGGGGTACCGCGACAACGGGAAGAACGTCGCCGAGAACAGGAACAGCGGCACGATGGCGAGGTTCACGTAGTCGAAGTCGATGAACGAGCGCATCCACGTCGTGGCGGCCAGCCCCGCACCCGCGAAGCCGAGCCCGATCAGCACCGCGGCGGGGACCGCGAGCACGGCCCAGGCCGAGTCCACCAGACCGAGCACGACCATGGTGACGAGGAAGCCGGTCGCGTAGATCGTCCCCCGCAACAGCGCCCACACGACCTCACCGGTCGCCACCTCGCGGACGCGGAGGGGCGTTGCGAGCATGGCGTCGTAGGTGTGCATGTACTTGAACTTCACGAAGAAGTTGAACGTCGTGTCGAAGATGGCTCCGTTCATCGCTGCCGAGGCGAGGAGCCCGGGCGCGACGAACGTGCGGTAGGGAACCAGATGGCCTGCGGGCCCCGGCAGGTCGCCGACCAGCCGGCCCACTCCCACACCGATCGACAGCAGGTACAGGACGGGCTCGGCGAAGCCGGTGAGGAACACGTACCAGATGCGCCGGTACGCGAGGGCATTGCGCTCGACGATCCGGACCGGCCGGCGGGCCACGATCACCGGCACGACCTCCTCGTCGTCACTGGGCCAGCTTCCGCGTGAAGCTGCGCGTCCCCCACCACCAACCGGCGCCGACACAGCCGACCAACACGGCGACGTGGACGAGTGCGGCGGCCCAATCCACCGAGCCCGTGGTGGCGGCCCGGCAGAGCTCGACGCCGTGCCAGAGCGGCGACACCGCGGATGCGGCCCGCAGCCCGGCGGGTAGCTGATCGACGGGGAAGAAGGTGCCGGAGAACAGGAACAGCGGCACGATCGCGAGGCGGAGGATGAGGGGAAAGGTCACGTCGGTGTCCTGGGTGGCGGCGAACGCCGCGAGGGGAGCCGCGAACGCCGCCGCGCACAGCACGGCTGCCGGCATCGCGAGCACGCCCCACGGCGACGCCACCGCCCCGAGGAGCGCGGCGACGACGAGGAACGCCGACGCCGACATGGCCACGCGCACGGCCGTCCACACGACGAAGCCGCCGTAGACGTCGGACGCGCCGACCGGCGTGGCGACCATCGCGTGGAACGTGCGCACCCACTTCGTGCCGGCCATCACCGGCCACAGTGACTCGGCCGCGGCCGTCTGCATGGCACTGGAGGCGAGGAGCCCGGGCGCGACGAACGTGAGGTAGTCGACCCCGGCGACGGCACCGTGGCGCTCGTCGACCAGCCCGCCGAGGCCAAGGCCTATGGCGGCGAGGAACAGGACCGGTGTGAAGAAGCTGGAGTACACCGAGGTCCGCCACAGCCTCCGGAAGACCCGCGCCTCGCGTTCGACGACCCGGAGGAGGGCGGGCGTGACGACCATCAGTCCTCCAGCGTGCGGCCGGTGAGCGTGAGGAACACGTCCTCGAGCGTGCTCCGACGAACGAGCACCGACGCGGGTTGCACGCCGTTGCCGTCGAGGGCGTCCGCGACCGCGTCGCCGTCACCCGTGTAGACGAGCACGCGGTCGTTGAGCACCTCGACCCGCTCGCCCGTCGCGGCCAGCCGGGGCACCGCTGCCTGCGGCGCCTCGGCCGTCTCGAAGCGCAGCTCCACGACCTCGCGCGTCGAATGCCGTTGGATCAGCTCCCGCGGTGAGCCCTCGGCGACGATCCGGCCCCCGTCCATGATCACCAGCCGGTCGCAGAGCTGCTCCGCCTCGTCCATGTAGTGGGTCGTGAGGACGAGGGTGACACCCTGGCGCTTGAGCGAGTAGAGGCGTTCCCACAACAGGTGCCGGGCCTGCGGGTCGAGGCCCGTGGTGGGCTCGTCGAGCAGCAGGAGCTCGGGCTGGTTGATCAACGCACGGGCGACGATGAGACGCCGCTTCATGCCGCCCGACAGCGGGTCGACCCGGTCGTTGCGACGCTCGCGCAACTGCACGAACGTCAACAGCTCGTCGGCGCGTTCGCGGATCACCGCGCGCGGGAGGTCGAAGTACCTCCCGTAGATGAGGAGGTTGTCCCACACGGTCAGCTCGGTGTCGAGGTTGTCCTCCTGGGGCACGACGCCGATGCGTGCGCGGATTCGGGAGCCGTCGACGGCCGGGTCCATCCCGAGCACGCGCAGCTCGCCCTCCGACACCGGCGACACGCACCCGATCATGCGCATCGTGGAGCTCTTGCCCGCGCCGTTGGGCCCGAGGAACCCGAACGCCTCTCCCCGTCCGACCTGGAAGTCGATGCCGTCGACCGCCACGAACGGCCCGAAGCGCTTCGTGAGGCGGCGGCCCTCGATGAGCGGAGGCGCACCCACGCCGGACGACGCTACCGGCTGGCCGTCGCTCACCGCCCCCGACTTCTTGGCGTGGGAAGCCGTGCTGACGACGGCTGCGTACGACAAGAAGGGTTGTGTGACGGCTAGTTCATCGTCGGGTCGGGCGGGAAGGTCGACACGAGCGCGTAGTCGCCGCCCTGTCGTCTCAACACCGTGCGCCAGAGGCCGCCGGGCTCGGCGCACAGCGCATCGTCGGGGTCGGAGTCGACGACGAACCACGCGCCCTCGTCGATCTCACCCTCGAGCTGTCCGGGGCCCCAACCCGCGTACCCCGCGAACACGCGCAAACGGTCGAGCACGGGGATGTCGTCGGGATGACCCTCGAGGTCGAGGGTGCCGAGGCCGTCGAAGAGCGGACGCCACGCCTCGATCTCCGGCTCACCGCGCGCCCGGGCCAGGCAGATGGCGGCGCTCGGCGCGACGGGCCCTCCGACGAACACGACCGGCGGGTCGACGACGAACGCCTCCCACTGCGGCAGCGGTTCCGCGACGGCCAGCTCGCTCGGGCGGTTGAGGACCACGCCGAGCGCGCCGTGGTCGCCGTGCTCCAGGACGAGCACCACCGTGCGGTCGAAGTCGGGGGTCTGCAGGGCAGGGGTGGCGACGAGCAACCGGCCGGTCAGCAAGAGGTCGGACATCACCCACGATTCTCGCAGGTGGTGCCGCGTCAGCCTCGCGTCGTCGGCTGGTAGATCCCGATGCCGTCGGGGTAGGCGAGCCCGTCGGCCAGGACCTCGGGAGTTTGCGGCGCGCCGTCGACGAACCGGATGCGCCGCACGCTGCCGTTGGGGCCGGGCCCGACCTCGGGGCTGAGGACGATCCCGATGTCCGCGTAGTAGAGGGTGCCCTCGGCGTCGACGCCGAGCCCGAGCGGGGTGCCCGTCGAGTACGTCTTGGTGCCGAGCGTCTCGCCGGCGGGCGGCGTCAGCACGCTGCGGACGAACTTGCCGTCGTTGTCGACCTCGGCGATGACGCCGTTGAAGACGCTCGACACGTAGAACCCGCCGTGACCGGTAGGCACCATGGCGTACGGTGTGAGGATCGGGGGGGCGGCGGTCACGAAGGTCTGCCGCGACACGGAGTCGGCCATCGGCGCTCCGGTCGCATCCTTCTTGCCGCATCCTCCTGCCGCGTCGTCAGAGGTCGGGAACGGGCCCGTGTACCGCACCACACCCGTCGACGCGTTTCCGGGTCGCGCCGAAGCGACGTAGATGCGATCCTGCGCGTCGACGTAGATCTGCCCCGCGGTCGCGATGCTGACATCGAGCTTGCAGTAGCGCACCTGGCGCGAGTCGAACGGCGGGAACCACACGATCACCTGGCCGTCTCCGGTTCCCGCCGCCTGGTTGCCCACGTCGGTCGTGAGGACGCGTCCGTCGCGCAGGAAGCCGCAGCCGTAGTTCTCGGCGTTGCTGGCGGAGGGCTGGTACGTGGGTGTGAGCTTGCCGACCTCGGTGGCTTTGAACGTCCCCACCGTGTCGCCTGTGAGATCGAAGATGCCCCAGCCCTGTGGCGGGTTGGGCTGGTTGGTGTCCTCGCCCGCGATGAACCGGCGGGGCTTGTCCGGGAAGAAGCAGATCTGCGCGTTGATGTCGAGGCCGTTGGGATCGTCGTCGTGGTTGCGGATGACGGTCTGCTTCGCGAAGGGCGCGACGGTGCTGATCGCGTTGAGGTTGTTGCCCTCACCGTTGAACACGATCGCGGGCGCCCGCTTTGCGGACGCGACCGACGACTTGGTTCGCGCCGAGCGGGCCTTGGCCTTGCTGCTGTCGCCGCCGCTGCTGCACGCGGTTGCGGCGAGCGCGATCACCGCGCCCAGGACGAGCATCCGTCGAACCATGAACGATCTCCTCCTGTTCGACCCGCGCAATGCGCTCATCGGGGGCGAAGTGGCGGGTTGAAGGCCTGGGTCACGACCAGGCGGTTGACGCCCTCGGTGATGCTGGGCAGGCGGGACGTGTCGTTGACCGCCAGCACGGTGATGCGGCTGTATGTCGCCCCTCGACGGGGGATCGCGCTGCTGGTGCACGACAGGTTCGCGTCGAGCACACAGAGGAGGCCCCCCGTGGGGTTGTCGTCGCGCTCCGAGAGGAAGACGGCGAAGGCGCGTGCTCCCTCGGTCGCGGCCTGACTGCCGGGCCGCAGCCATGCCGCGGGCGCGCCCAGGCCCTGCGCGTGCACCTCCACCCGCCACGGGTCGCGGGTGACGAGCAGGGTCATCGAAGGCGTGAGGCCGGCGGGTGGCTGGATGAGGTCGAACGGCACCGAGCACGCGGTGTCGACGCACTTCTGCGGTCCCGGCGGCACCGTCGAGCCCGTGGGCTCGGGCTCCGGTGCGGGCTCCGCCGCGGTGGTCGTCGTGACCGCCCGGCCCCGCAGCGAGAAGAGGTACACGCCGCTCGTCTTGCTGGTCTGGTCGAGCCCGGGCTCGCGGATGCCGGCCACGGTCACGACGTCGTCGTCCACGATGGCGGACCCGCCCGACACCGCCCCCTTCATCTCCTGCGACCAGAGCACCTTGCCCGTCTCGAGATCGAGGGCGCGGAACGTGAAGTCGGTTGCGCCGATGAAGGCCACGCCGTTGGCGATCGCCGCGCCGCCGTAGGTGGCCGCGGCCGCGGGTTGCTGCCAGTCGATCGTGCCCGACGTGGCGTCCAGCGCGTGGAGGAACGGCGCACCGCCGATCGCCGTCCCGCCGACAACAACGCCGTTGCCTTGCGCGGTGGGACCGATGAACCCACCCGTGGAGTAGTTGCCACCGGGACGGGCGAGGCCGGGCTCCGCGACCTTGCGCTTCCAGACGAGGGCGCCGGTCGCCCGCGAGACCGCGTAGTACACCCCGTCCTTGTTGCCGAGCCCGACGAGAGGGGTGCCGTCGGAGCCGGTGAAGAGGTTCGGCGCCCCGGCGAAGTCCAAGTCGTTGTTGTTCGGCTGATGGGGTTGATACACCCACTTCGGCTTCCCCGTCCTCAGGTCGAGGGCGAAGATGGCCTCGGTGTAGCGGCGCCACCCCTTCGGTGACGTCGGGCAGTTCGCGGTCGCGGCGAAGACCAAGCCGGCTCTGGTGTCGACCGCCGGCGACGACCACACGTCGCCGCAGCCGTTCGGCTTGCCCTCCTCCGGGTCGAACACCCATCGCCGCGCGCCGCTCGCCGCGTCGAGCGCGAGCACGCCCGCGGGCTCGCCCGTCGGGCTGTTGTGCACGTCCCAGCCGACGATGACCATGCCCGCGACCACCACGGGCGAAGACTCGATCTCGGTCGGGTCGTTGCCGTCACCGGGTCGCCCGAGCTCGTGCTTCCAGCGCAGCTTGCCGTCACGCGCGCGCAGCGCGTACAGCGTCTTGCCACCTCCGAAGTACACGGTCTGCTCACCCGCCACGTCGGCCACGGCTGCGGACGACACGATCTGTCCCGAGTACGTCGTGGGATGAACCTTCGTCGAGTACTTCCACCGCACGCTGCCGTCGGCGCGCCGGAGGGCGTAGAAGGTGCCCGCCCAGTCGCCCACGTACACGCTTGTGCCGACGACCGCGGGCGTCGCGGTGACGACGTCGCCCGCCTTGAAGAACCACCGCAGCTTCAGCTTCGACGCGCTCGCGGGGCTGATGGCCGTGGGGCACGGGTAGGCGAACGTTCGGGTCGCGGCGTGACCCCACATGGGCCAGTCGCACCGGGCCACGGGCGCAGGCGCCGCGTCTCCTCCGTGGCCTCCACCGCCACCACACGCGGCCGCCAGGAGCAGGATCGCCACCGAGGCCGGGCCGCTCCGGGCTCCTTGCATCCCACCGCCTCCCTGGCGCGCCGGCGACCTGACGAAGGCGTCATGCTAACCGTCCCGTTCTCTGAACGATCGGGGTGGTCGGGGCACCGCGGATCGTTCAGAGAACCGGAAGGGGAGTGGCTACGTGCGGCGCAGTCGCGCCCGGGCCAGCACCCGGTACGCGCAGTTGCGCCCGACCATCCCGTGGACGCCGCCGCCCGGGTGGGCCGAGGCCGAGCACAGATAGAGGCCCTTGACCGGCGTGTCGTAGCGGAACCAGCCGGCCACGGGCCGGAACACGAGCTGCTGGTCGATGGCGATGGAGCCCGCACCGAGGTCGCCGCCGACCAGGTTGGGGTTCTCGGCTTCGAGGTCGGGCGGCGTGCGCACGGCGGTGCCCACGATGCGACCGCGCAGACCCGGCGCGTGCCGGTCGAGGCGGTCGAGCACGCGGTCGAGGAACGCGTCGCACACCTGCGGCCACGGCCCGGGGGGAATGAGACCGGCGCCGTCGCCCAGCGGCACGGGGGGCACGTGCGTCTCCACCCAGAGCGTGTGGCCGCCGGCGGGCGCGCGTGTCGGGTCGGCCACGCTCTGCTGGCCGACCACGAGCAGCGGCTCGGCCGGCAGCAGCCCGCGACGAGACTCGAACGCGGAGCGCGCCATCGTGTCGAGGTCGCCGACGACGTGCACTACGGCGCACCGGTCGAGGCCCTCGGCCTGCCACGGCACCTGACCGTCGAGCGCGAGGTCGAGCTTGAAGATGCCGGTGCCGTAGCGGAAGCGGCGCAGCTGCGCGAGGTACGACGGCGGCAGGTGGTCCTCGCCCACGAGGCCGGAGCACAGGCGCGCGGGGCCGGTGTCCGCCAGGACCGCGCGGCCGGCGCGGACGGTCGTGCCGTCCGCCGTGACGACGGCGGTCGCACGCCCGTGTTCGACGACGACGCGCGTCACCTCGGCGTTCACGCGGACGCTTCCGCCCGCCTCCTCCACCAACGCGACCAGCGCGTCTGCCAGCCGGCCCGCGCCGCCGACCGGAACGGGCATCCCCACCTGTTGGGCCAGCATGCAGAGGATCAGCGCGGGGGGCGTGCTCCCGGTGGCGTCGACCCCGAGGTCGGTGTGGGAGATGCCCGCGGCCACGAGCGCGCGAGCCGCGGCCGAGCGGAAGTCGTTGCGGACGAACGTCTCGACCGGCTCGAGCTGGGTCTTGGCCAGCTCGAGCATGCCCCGCACACCCGCGGTACGCAGCAGGCGCAACGCGGGACCGGTCGAGGGCAGCGGCGAGAGCATGACGCGCAGGAAGCGCGTGCCGACCCGCGTCCACCAGTGCTGGAGGTCGAGCCACGCGGGCCCGTCGAGCGGGTCGAACGCAGCCAGGCCCGCGGCGGTGCGATCGACGTCGCGGTGACAGAGGGCGGCGGTGTGGGGGTCGACGACCGCGCTCACCGGCACCTCGTGCCGCGCCCAGTTCACCCGTCGACCGAGGTCGAGGTCGGCGAACACGGGCGACGCGTGGAGCAGGCCGTAGAACGCGGAATGGGTGTCGTGCACGTAGCCGGGCTGCGTCAGCGCGTCGCTGCGGACCGCGCCTCCCGCCACCGCGTTGCGCTCGAGCACGGTGACGCTCCACCCCGCCCGCGCCAAGGTCGCCGCGGCCACCAGGCCATTGGGGCCCGAGCCGATGACGACCGCGTCGACATCGTCGCTCACGAGGCGTGAGCCTTCACAGGTCGAACACCATGCCCTCCGCCGCGGCCTGCACGTCGACGTCGGGCCGTTGATGGGACCGCACGATCTCGTCGACGGCGTCGTCGGTGCGCGGTGGGTCGTGGTGGAACAGGAGCAGCCGGCGGGCTCCGGCTCGCTCGGCCAGACCGACCGCGTACTCGGCGGCCGAGTGCCCGAACGTCGCCCGCTCGGGCAGCTCCGCGGCGGTGTACTGCGCGTCGTGCAACAGCAGGTCGACGTCGCGGGCCAGCTCGAGCGCGGCGTCGTGGTACTCGCCCAGCCCGTCAGGCCCGGGCCCCAGCGTGATCGGGCTGTGGTCGGACAGGTAGGCGATGGCGAGCCCGCCGGTCGATACCCGGTACCCGAACGTGCGTCCGCCCTTGTGGGGGATCTCGCGCGCCGTCACCGCGAAGCCCTCGATGGTGTGGTCGCCGGGCTCGAGCGCGTGGAAGGCCCAGTCGCCGCGCAGGTCGAGGGGCCCGATGGGGAAGTGCGGCGGCGACAGCACGCGCGCCAGCACCGCGACCGGGTCACCCTGGGCGGGCATGTGCAGGTCGACGTGAGCGTCGGGATGATCGCCGGCGCGGAAGAAGGGCAGGCCGTGGGTGTGGTCCCAGTGCAGGTGGCCGAGCAGGATCGAGCCCCGGAACGGCCGGCCGTCGAGCACCTGGGTCAGGCGCTGCAGGCCGGTGCCCGCGTCGAGCACGAGCGTCGGCGGCCCACCGTCGCGCGCGAGCGCGACACACGACGTGTTGCCGCCGTAACGGACGAACTCGGGCCCGGGGGCGGGCGTCGAGCCTCGCACCCCGCAGATGTACACGCGCACGTCGGCGTGTCTACTACCGCTTTCACGGTCACGAACGGTGTTCCTCGCGGCGGTGGCTCTGGCTCACCTCCGCGAGCGCGGCGGGGTCGAGGTCGTCGGCCGACGCCACTGCCACCTTGCAGGGGGTCACGGCCCGCAGGGTGGAGGTGCGCAACCCGCCCTCGAGGATGGCTCGCTCGCCGAGGATGGCGCCGGGGCCCAGCTCGGCCATGCGCTCGCCGTCGACCTCGACACGCAGCACGCCGTCGAGCAGGAGGAAGAGCTCGTCGCCCGGCTTCCCCTGCTCGGTGAGCGTCTCGCCCTCGCCGAGCTTGCGCAGCCGCGGCTTCTTCCCACCGCGCATGACCGCGGTCGACAGCTGACGCTCGAGCGCGGTCTCGACCTCGGTGACGAGCGCGGGGGAGTCCTCGTCGCCCCAGGGGGAGTGCTTGCCGAACGCGCGGCGGTACCACGTCGAGAAGTCGATGAGCCCGGACTTGGCCGCCAGGTTGCCGTCGCTGTCGTAGATCCAGTGCCGCGGGAAGGGGCTCGCGCCCACGACCTCGTGGGTGGACGAACCGTCGGCGTGCACGGTCAGCGCGAGCGTCGTCCACGCGAGCGGGGCGCGGAACTGCACGAACGGCTTCCGTCGCACGCGGCGTGGCGCGGGCACGCCCGTGCGCCCTCCCGCCGTCTGGACGAAGCGCACGGACGTAGGAGTGACGACCGGATCGGGGCGCAGGTCGGGGAGGGCAACCGCTTCGAACGTCGCCTCGCGGCGGCCCAACCGCAAGGTCGTGGATCCGATGTGGCCCTGCCCGAGGTGTCCGTGCCCGACGACGCGGCCGTCCTCCACGTCGATCCACGCCCGCAGCTCGTTGGCGAAGCGGAAGGCGTCGGCCCGGCGCAGCGCGTCGAGGTCGTCGACGGTCTCGGGGAGCGGCGCGTCGTAGTGGGCGATCCCCATCTCGAAGGGCACCCGCGTACCCGCTCCCTTGATGGCCTCCGACGGGATCCACGAGATCGAGATGACCGATGATTCGATGCGCATACCCGAACCGTAGGACGGGGGCAGGGCGCGGCCAAGGGTGGGGTCACGACGTGGCCCGGTGAGGGTGCCACCCCTCGGGCAGGGGATGGGCGCACGCTTGACCCGCTCGCCGATTTGCGTCCGAAATGGGCTATGCCCGACGGGCGGATCACGGTGTTCCTCGCCGACGACAACCTCATCGTGCGCGAAGGCGTGCGTGCGCTGCTCGGCCTCGAGGCCGACATCGAGATCGTGGGTGTCGCCGCGGACTACGACGGGCTCGTCGACGGCGCCACCGAGGCGCACCCGCAGGTGGTCGTCACCGACATTCGCATGCCACCTGCGTTCCAACGCGAAGGGATCGACGCGGCCAAGGAGGTTCGGAAGCGCCACCCGGGCACCGGCGTGGTCGTGCTCTCCCAGTACGACGAGCCCGAGTACGCCATCTCGCTCCTGAGCGAAGGCGCGGCGGGTTACGCGTACCTGCTGAAGGACCGGGTGGCGGAGGGCGACCAGCTGGCCCGGGCGGTACGCGAGGTGGCCACCGGCGGCTCGATGCTCGACCCCAAGATCGTCGAGGCGCTCGTGACGCCCGTGACCGGCGGGGGCGAGCTCAACGCGACGGAGGAGGAGCTGCTCCGCCTGGTGGCCGAGGGCCGGCCGATCAAGGCCATCGCCGTGGCCCAGCACACCACGCCTTCTGACGTTTCCGATGCGGTCGAGAAGCTCTTCCTGCGGTTGGCCGAGCAGGCCACGACCGGCGCGGCCGGCTCGCTGCGCCGCCTGCGCATGCTGCACCAGGCCATCGTCGACCGCGAGGAGCAGGGCGAGACGCTGAGTCGCCTACTGCCCGGGGGCGTGGCCGACAAGTTGCGCAACGAGGGACGCAACATCGGTGAGACCGAAAACCTCGTCGTCACCGTGCTCATGGCCGACGTGCGGGGTTACTCGACCATCGCGGAGGACGCTGACCTCAGTGTGCTCGCGCGCCAGCTCAACGAGCACCGGGCCGAGATGAACAAGGCCATCCTGGGCGAGGAGGGCACCGTCATGCAGTTCGTGGGCGACGGGACGATGGCCGTCTTCGGCGCACCGATCCCGAGGGCCGACCACGCAGACCGTGCGTTCCTCGCGGCGGCGGCGATGCACAGGGGCCAGGCCGAGGTCAACGTGCGCTGGCAGGAGCAGGGCCTGGCGCCATGGGGCATCGGCATCGGCCTCACGACCGGTGAGGTCGCGGCTGCCATGCTCGGGTCGGAGGAACGGCTGGAGTACACGCTCGTGGGCGACACGGTGAACCTCTCGCAGCGGCTGCAGCAGTGGGCGGAGCCGGGCGAGATCGTGTTGAGCGACGCGACGCACGCGGTGCTGACCGTGCCGTGCGACGCGGAGGCCCTCGAACCGGCCCTGGTCAAGGGCCGCCACACGCCCGTGCTGTCCTACCGCGTGCGCTCGTCTGGAGGCTCGATATGACGGATTCACCCAGCATGACGGAAGCGCTCGGCGCCAACGGATCCGTCGCCGACGTGCGTGGGGTGCGCAAGACCTACGAGTCGGAGGGCGTGCCGGTGCGTGCGCTGCGCGGCGTCGACCTCACGATCGAGCCCGGGGAGTTCGTCGCCATCATGGGCCCGTCGGGCTGTGGCAAGTCGACGTTGCTCAACCTCATCGCAGGCCTCGACACCCCGACCGACGGCGAGATCGCCGTCGCGGGCGAGTCTCTGCAGGGCAAGGACGAGAACGCGCTCGCGCGCATGCGCCGCGCGCACATCGGCATCGTCTTCCAGTTCTTCAACCTCCTCGAGGGGATGAGCGTGCTGGAGAACGTCACCCTGCCGGCGATCATCGCGGGCTCGTCACGCAAGCAGGCAGAGTCACGCGCGCGCGACCTGCTCGACCTGCTCGGCCTGGCGGACAAGGCGAAGAACGCGCCGGGCGTGCTCTCGGGCGGACAGCGCCAGCGCCTCGCGATCGCACGCGCGCTTGCCAACCAGCCGACGCTCGTGCTGGCCGACGAGCCCACCGGCGCGCTCGATTCCGAGGGTGGCGAGGAGATCCTCGAGCTCTTCCGCCGGCTCCATGGGGCGGGACAGGCGATCATGCTCGTCACGCACGACCAGTCCGTCGCGGACGCAGCCAGCCGCCTGGTGCGAATGCGCGACGGGCGCATCGAGAACGGCACCGCCTGAATGGCGACCGCGCTCGACCGGGTGCTCGCCGGGGAAACCCGTGCCGGCCCGCGCGCCACCGAGACGCGCTCGCGCGTCCCGCTGCTGCTCGTCCCGTTGGCGCTGGCGCTCGTGGGCGTCACGTGGGCGCGTGTCGACGACGCGGCTTCGCTCCGCCTCCTCCCGATGTCGCTGCTCGTCGTGGCATGGCTCGTGGCAGGCGGGGTGCTGCGCGCGCGCCGCCCGAGCGAGCCCCTGGGCCTCCTGCTCCTCGCGCTCGCCACGGGCGCGTCGATCGGCATGGCGTCCACGGTGGAATCGGGCCCGTTCGCCGACCTCGTGACGCGCATGGTGGCCGCGCTGCTCCCATTCGCGGGCCTGCACGTGCTCGTCACGTTGCCGGACGGCTCCTTCACCGCCCGTTCGCACCGCACGGTCGTACTGGTGGGCTACGCGACCGGCGCCCTCGTGGGGCTTGGGCTCTGGGCGGCCCGTCCCTCGTTGCCCTGGTGGCCGATCGCGCTCGAGGTCGTGCTGGCCGGTGCCGTCGGGTTCCCGATGGCGAACGGCCGTTACCGGCGGGCGGCCGTGCGGGAGCGTCAGCGCATGCAGTGGTTCGGTTGCGCGCTCGCGATCGCAGCCGAAGTCGCGGTCGTCGTCACCGCGATGCGCGTGCTGGTCAGCTGGCCGCAGCACGTCGTTCCGACGATCGCGATCGCAACCCTGCTCCTGCCTGCCGCGCTCATCGCCACCGCGTCGGGTCGTTGGGTGGGTCGCGCCGATCGGGTGCTCACCTACTGTGTCTCGCTCGCCGGGCTCAGCGGTGTGGTGGTCGCCGTTTACATGGTCATCGTGCTCGGGCTCGGGCGGACACCGTCCGCCAACGAACGCACGCTGCTGGTCCTGTCGATGGTCGCGGCGGGAGTCGCCGCCGCGCTCTGCCTACCGGCGCGTGAGCGGCTGGAGCGCTTCGCCAATCGCCTCGTCTACGGCGAGCGCCACGCGCCCGACGAGGTGCTGCGCACGTTCGGCAGCCGTCTCTCTCGCGCGGTGCCGCTCGACGAGCTGCTGCTCCAGATGGTCGAGTCCCTCCGCAAGACCCTGGCCCTCCAGGCCGCCGAGGTGTGGACCGGGTCCAACGGGCTCCTCGAGCGGACCGTCTCGGTGCCCGAGCTGGGCGCGGCGCGTGTCTCCCTGAACGCGTCCGAGGAGCCCGTCGTGGCGCGCGCCGGCGTGTCCGGGCCCGCGTGGGTCGAGGTCTGGCTGCCCGCGCTGCTGCCGCAGGGCGACGACCCCATCCTGCGGGTGGCGCCCATCACCAACTCGGGCGAGCTCCTCGGGCTGATCGTGGCGCGGCGGGCATCGGGGTCCGAGCGCTTCAACGACGAGGACGACCGCGTGCTCACCGAGCTCGCCCGTCAGGTCGGGCTCGCCCTGCACAACGTGCAGCTCGACTCCGCGCTGCAGGCCTCGCTCGACGAGGTGCGGCGCCAGGCGAGCGAGCTCCAGGCCTCGCGCGCCCGCATCGTCGCCGCGTCCGACCAGGCCCGGCGCCAGATCGAGCGCAACCTGCACGACGGGGCCCAGCAGCACCTCGTCGCGCTCGCGGTGAACGTCCGCCTGGCCCGCCAGCTCGCCGACGCCGATCCCGAGCAGGCCAAGCTCATCCTCGACGAGCTGGGCGGGGAGCTGCAGGACGCGGTGCAGGAGCTGCGCGAGCTGGCCCACGGCATCTATCCGCCCCTGCTCATGGACCAGGGCCTCACCGCCGCCCTCCGCGCCGCGGCCGGTCGGTCGCCGCTCGACGTGGAGATCGAGGGTGAGACGACCTCGCGCTACCCGCCCGACGTCGAGGCGGCTGTCTACTTCTGCTGCCTGGAGGCGCTGCAGAACGCGGCCAAGTACGCCGGCGAGGGCTCCCACGTGACGGTCCACGTGCACGAGGACGAAGGCAAGCTCGGGTTCGAGGTCGCCGACGACGGTGCCGGCTTCGATCCCACGACGCGCGCCGGGGGCGCCGGCTTCACCAACATGAACGACCGCCTGGGCGCCATGGGCGGCTCACTGCGCGTCGAGTCCGCGCCCGGCAAGGGCACGCACATCTTCGGCGCGATCCCCCTGTGACACTCCTCTGATCAGTTGAGGCCGTTCTCGCCTGCCAGCTCCTGCAGGGCCGCCGGACCGAAGCGCTCCTTGTTGAGGTAGGCGGCCGCTCCGCACGTGCGGGCGCCCGACGGGAGGTCGTCCTCCGAGTACGTCGACAGCAGCACGACCACCACCTCGGGGTGCGCGGCCTTGATGCGGCGGGTGGCCTCGATGCCGTCGATCCCGTCCATGTTGATGTCCATGAGGACGAGGCGGGGCGACAGCTCGGTCACCATCGTCTCCGCTTCCTCACCCGAGCGCGCCTCGCCGACCATCTCGAACCCTTTGGTGAGCGCGACGACCGTCGACGCGGCCCGCCGGAACGGAGCCTGATCGTCGACGACGAGGACGGAGACGGGTGTTTCTTCCACCTCGTCCATTCTCCTCCTGCTGCGTGATCTCGGGCGATGGTGCGACCACCCGGGGACGGAGGGTGGTCAGCCCCCCTGGTCGGACAGGAACAGCAGCACCGCCTTGACGCGGCGGTGGGCGTCGGTCTCCTGGCTCAAACCGAGCTTGGAGAAGATCGAGTTGATGTGCTTCTCGACGGCCCGCTCGCTCAAGCTGAGGGTGGCCGCGATGGCGGCGTTGTTCTTGCCCTGGGCCATCTCCGCCATGATCTCGTTCTCCCGCGGCGTGAGCCGCGCCAACGGCGACTGCCTGGCCCGGGCCCGGGCGTTGACGAGGCCCTCGACGACCCTCGGGTCGATCACCGAGCCGCCCCGCTTCACCTCGCGGATGGCGGCGAGCAGCTGGTCGACGTCGGAGACCCGTTCCTTCAACAGGTAGGCGCGGCCCGATGACCCCCGCTCGAGCAGCGCGATCGCGTAGGTCGGCTCGTCGTACTGGCTGAGCACGACGACACCGACGTCGGGGTGGCTGTCGCGCAGGTGCTCGGCGGCGCGAATGCCCTCGTCGGTGCCCGTCGGCGGCATGCGGATGTCGGTGAGGACGACGTCGGGCTCGTGCTCGTCGACCGCGGCGAGGAGCGAGTCGAGGTCCTCGCACACCGCGATCAACTCGAGCTCCGCCTGCGCCTCGACGAGCCGGCGCACTCCTTCGCGCACCAGGTAGTTGTCCTCCGCGAGCACAACCCGGATGCGGTCCACGCCGTGGAGGATAGGCGGAGACCGCGCACGGCCTACGCGATCACTTCAACACGTCGGACGTGCACGGCCCGCCTCCGCAGACGTCGACGAAGAACCCGTGCTCGTAGAGGAACACGAGTGCTTGGAACCCGACGCGGATCTCGCGACCGCCTGCACCGTGCGGGTCCTCGCCGAGGCGATTCGGCAGGTTGGCGTCGGGCGGCGCCGGTGTGCCGTAGTCCCACATCACCAGGGCCGAGCCATGGTACGGGTCGGACGGGACCGGGCGGATGTCCCACAACGGGTCGACGTGGGTGCTGCGCCCGGGGAGCAGTGGCGGCTCGTGCACCGGGATGTCGGCGGTGCGTGCCTCCGTCTCGGTGGCGATGTTCGCCACCTGATGGTCGCCGAACGCCTCGATCAGCAACACCTCGTGGCGCGGAGTGCCCGGGAGCGGGTCGTTGGTGAGATGCGCCGCGTAGCCGTCGGCCTCACCGCGGTCCCACAGCATCTGGACGAGGCCGATCTGCACCTGCCGGTAGACCTCGTCCGGGTAGTTGGGGTTGCCGATCGCCGCGTACTGGTCGTAGTCGACGCTCCGGTTGAGCAGGGTGCTGTAGTTCATGCCCGGCACGCCGAGCACGGCGCGCGTCCACTCCTTGGAGACCGCGGTGACCGCGCCCCCGAAGATGCCCCCCTGGCTGTTGCCGTTGTAGGCGACGTAGCCGGGCTCGAAGGCGGAGTGCGCCGGCGAGCCGACCTGGAAGGCGGGCGAGCTGGCGAAACCGCGCCCGTCCTTCATCAGCCGGGCGAGGAACTGGTAGTTGAGGATGGCCTGTTGCAGCCGGTCGGCCAGCGTGGCGAACTTGCCGTTGTCCTGGAGGATCTGCACGACGTTGCCGACGTCCTCGCTCGCCATCCCGATGATGTCGGTGCCGCACAAGGTGATGTCGCCGAGGTTGGTCAAGCCGCCGAACGAGTTGACCTCGTTGCGACTGCCGAGCAGCCCGTGCCCGTAGACGACGGCGGTCCCCGCCCGCGTCCTGGACGAGCGGGGGATGATGCAGAGGAACTTCGCGGTGAACGTGCCGTTGCGCGCGGGCAGGCCGTCGGGGCCGTAGTTGTACCGCGAGCCGGGCGCGCCCGTGCCGGTGAGGTAATTCGACACCTGGTACGTGCCGGTCACCCGGCGCAGGATGTTGCTGTCGACGTCGCGCTCAACCGTGTCGACGGTGAACGACGGCACGCCTCCGTGGAGCGACGCGAACGCGTCGTCGCGGATGTGCAGCACGCGCTCGCTGAGGCTGCGCTCGCTGGCGACGGTGAAGTCCCACGCAAGAGTGAGATCGGATCGCCCGACGTCGGCGTTGCCCAGCTCGTCGAAGAGCTGTTCGAGGTGGGGTCGGCGCGCCTCGATCGCGGGGATGAAGGTCGTGATGTGGTCGCGGTACACCTGGAAGTCACGACTGGGCCCGATCGTCGTGCCGCCGGCGTCCTTCAGGCGGCGCAGGGCGACGATGTAGCGCCCGCCCTCGTTCAGGTTGCGAGCCGGACGGATGATGAGGGCGCGCGACACGTCGCTGGTCGCGGTCGAATCCAGCTCGGCGAAGAACGGTTGGTGCTCACCAGTGTCGGCGTTGACCAGCACGATCGGCGCATTGTCATCGAGCGAGCGGGCGATGTCGGTTACGGGGGCGGCACCGGTGGTGCCCAGGTCGAGCCCGGGGATGTGGGCGATGATCATGGCGCCCGGGCTGAAGCCGTCACTCCGGTTCCACTCGGTCGGGTCCATGTGCACGCCGGCGATGTTGGCCGGCATCGACTCGAGGTTGAAGCTGACCCGCCGTCCCGTGTCGGTGCTCGGGTCGGCGACCGTGAAGCGGTCGCTGGGGAACGGGAGCAGGCAACGGTCCTGGCCGAGGAGCTCGCAGCGATCGGCTGCGGTGGTGTCGATGCCGGGCTCCCACGAGAACTCGCTTACCGCGCGGCGGACCGTGTGGCCGTGCTCGCGGCTCGCCGTCGCGGTGACCCGTGTGATCCCCTGCGCCAGGTCGGCGGGCCCGAACGACGCGGTCGCGGAGTGCTCGCCCTTGACCAGGCGGGCGGTGAGATCGACCATGCGACCGGCCGTCGGGTTCGAGAGCACGACGTGCAGCGAGCTCGTCTCCAGGCGGTCGTGGAGCTCGACGAGCACGGTTCCGTTACCGGCGACGGGCAGCTGGGTCTTGTCGGCGGGCGTGACGATCCGGATACCGTCACCTTCGGGGCTCGCGTCCTTCCCGGCCGCGCGGGCCGGGGTGGCCAGCAGGGCGGCGACCCCCGACAACGCGACCAGCAACACCAACGTCCGACTGCGGATGCGAGCCATGTCTCCCCCTTGGTTCCCCCCGGCGGGACGACCGTAGCCGCCGAGGTCAGGCGACGGCGAGCGTCACCACAGCGGCGACCACGGAGCCGTGCGCAGCAGCCGGCTCTCCCATTGATCGCGCAGGGTCAGGGCCTTCGTCATCCAGCTGTCCGCCGGATAGGACTCGGGTTCCTCGTATGTCAACAGGCGCAGGAGCTGGCTGTGGTCCTTCAGCTTTTGCACGAGCACGACCTCGCGGCGCGGCCCCGCGCCGGCTGCGGGTCGGAGGAACGCCTGCAGCTCGATGAGCGGGCTCTTGCGCACCATCGGCTCGTACCACTCACCCAGGGCGCGGACGTAGTCGTCGAGCTTGCCCTCGAAGGGCCAGCCCGTGTCCTCCATGTACAACGACGGCTCGTGCTCGGCGGGTGCGGCGTCGACCCGGGCGAAGTCGACGTCCTGCATGGGTGACCACGGCGTGGGCAGCAGCAGCTTGCCGCGCACCTCGTGACGCAGCTCGTCGAGCTCGGTCGCGAATCCCTGCAGGTCGCCCTGCTGCACGCGTCGGGCGAAGTCGTGCCAGGCCGGCGCGCCGGTGAAGGCGGTGACGGTGACGACCGTGTACGAGAGCCCGGTGCCGTGGGCCTGGTGGAAGTACCACAGCAGGCGTGCGTCGTCGCCCTTGGCGAGAATGGCCCTGTAGTCGTCGCGCATGGCGCGCTCGAAATCGCGCCAGCGGGTGCCGACCAGACGATGAACCTCGTGCAGGAACAACATCGGCCTACGCGAACTGGGGGAGCCAGGGACGGGTGGCCGCGAGCAGCTCGTCGGTCATCTGCTCGACGTGGTCGTAGTCGATGCGACCGGTCAGCGGGTCGGCGAGGAGCGCGGCCAGGACGTCGTCGCGACGGCCGCTGACCGCGGCCTCGACGGTGAGCTCCTGCGCGGCGGACACGCGGCGAAGGTGCTCGGCGAGGAACGGCGGGGCAGACGCCCGGTCGCGGCCACGCACACCGTCACCGTCCGCGACGCACATGGCCTCGACCACGACGTCGGGCGGCAGATCGGGGCACTGGCCCGCGTTGGGGAGGTTGAGCGGGAGCGAGCGCGCTTTGTCGGTGATGAACGAGTCGATGAGCGGCGCGACCATCTCGCCCGACGGGAGATCGGGCACGTCGTCGGCGGCGAGCCGCTCCTCCAGCCGTTGCACATAGCGCTGCTCGTCGCGTTCACGGTCCTCGATCGTCGTGAGCGTCACGCCCCAGCGCTTGCCCCAGGCCGACTCCTCGGTGACGAAGCCGGGGAAGAACTCCACCACGTGGCGGTCGCCGGCCCCCGGCAGCGCGCCGAAGCGGTGGAACAGCTCGAGCTTGACGCGGTTGATGTCGAGCAGGTCGCCCTTGCGCCACTCGGCTCCGTCGGGCCGGGGCTCGTGGCCCAGGTCGGCGGGGAGGGCGAACGGCAGCGGGTCGTCGCGACGGCGTTCGTCGGCGGTCAGCGCGGCCAGGCGGGCCAGCCCGTCGCCGTCAACCGTCCCGCCGCCGTGCGCGCCGTCGATGCGCAGCTCCGTGATCACCGGCAGATGGTTGACGCCGGTGATGACGGGCTCGATGGCGCGGAAGTCCGTGTCGAGGAGGAGGGACAGGTAGAAGCGGGTGATGGTGATCTCGTGGCACAGGCCGACGGTGCGCACCGACGTCTCACGCGTTACCGCGCGGCACAGCGTGGTCATGGGGTTGGTCAAGTTGAGCAACCAGGCGTGCGGACACAGCTCCTCCATGTCACGCGCGATGCCGACGAGCACGGGGATGTTGCGCAGCGCCCGTGACACACCACCCGGGCCCACGGTGTCGCCGACGGGTTGGTGGATGCCGTGGCGCGCGGGGATCTCGAGATCGTGGCGCATGCTCTCGAACCCGCCCGTGGAGATGTTCACCACCACGTAGTCCGCGCCCTCGAGTGCCACGCGCTGGTCGGTCGTCGTCGACACCGTCATCGGGATCTGCCGAACGCGGGCGACGTGCTCGACGTAGGCGGCCAAGCGCGGGAGCCGGGAGGCGTCGATGTCGTCGAGCACGATGTGCGCATCGTGCAACGACGGCCGGCCCGCCATGTCGGTCACGAGCGTCGGTGCCCATTGATGACTGCCGCCGCCGACGATGGCGATGCGAGGGCCCACGGCGGGCAGGGTAGCCGGGGCCGTCGTCGTCTACCCTCTCCGCCGGGGTGTGCCGGGAAGACTGGTCGGCGGCCGGTCGTCGACGCCCAGGAGCCTCCCGTGGTCACGCCTTCCCGTTGGTCGAGATCGCGACCCGACCGCCCGCCCACCACGCCCGCGCGGGCCAGCACGGTCGCCCGGCCCGTGCGCGAGTTCTTCGCGACAGAGGCGAGTGGCGGGCTCGTCCTGCTCGGGGCCGCCGCGGTTGCGCTGGTGTGGGCGAACTCTCCCTGGCAGGCGAGCTACCGGACGCTCTGGTCCACGAACCTGTCGCTCGGTGTCGGCGGGTACTCGATCGACGGCGCGCTGCGACTCTGGGTCAACGAGGGCCTGATGACGATCTTCTTCCTCGTGGTCGGGCTGGAGATCCGCCGCGAGCTGGCGTCGGGCGAGCTGCGGGATCGTCGGCGGGCCGCGCTGCCCGTCCTGGCTGCCGCGGGCGGCATGCTCGTGCCCGCCCTGCTCTATCTCGTCGTGAATGCAGGCGGGCGCGGCGCGCGGGGCTGGGGCATCCCCATGGCCACCGACATCGCCTTCTCGCTCGGTGTCGTGGCGCTCCTCGGTCGACGCGTCCCCCCGTCGTTGCGGCTCTTCCTGCTCACCCTGGCCGTTGCCGACGACCTCGGCGCGCTCGTCGTGCTCGTCGCGGCCTACTCGACGGGTGTCTCCATGAGAGCGCTCGTCGTCGCCGTCGCGCTCGTCCTCCTCGTCGTGGTGCTGAAGCGGATCGGTGTTCGGTGGACCCCGCTCTACGTCGGGGTGGGCGTTGCGATCTGGCTGGCCCTCCATGAAGCGGGTGTCAACCCCACGCTGGCGGGTGTGGCCATGGGGCTCCTGGCGCCCGTTGAGCCGGCTCTTCCCGAGCACGCGATCGCGACCGTACGCTCCCGCCTCGGGGACGTGTCGACCGTGGACGCGGCTCGCGACACCGCCCGCCTGGCGCGCGAGTCGGTCTCGGTCGTCGAGTGGCTCGAGCACCTGCTGCACCCGTGGGCGAGCTACGTGGTGGTGCCTGTGTTCGCGCTGGCCAACGTCGGTGTCGTGATCGGGAGCGACCTGGTCGAGACGACGTCGCGTTCACCGGTGGCGCTCGGGGTGCTGCTCGGGAAGGTGGTCGGCAAGGCGTTGGGCATCACTGCGTTCACGTGGATCGCGTGTCGGCTCGGGCTGAGCTCGCTCCCCGCCGGCGTCCGTTGGCGCCAGGTCGTCGGAATCGGTGCGGTCGCCGGCGTCGGGTTCACGGTCTCGCTGTTCTTCGTCGACCTGTCGTTCGCTGACCCCGACCTGCAGGACGAGGCCAAGCTCGCGGTCCTCGTGGCGTCGGCCGCGGCCGCCGGTCTGGGCGCGCTGCTGCTCCGCGCCGACGGGCGAGGCGAGGTTTCCGCTGCCGAAGACCCCGGGTAGCTCTCCTGGATGGCGCCCAGGCAGCCGGATGACGCCGTACCCGAGGAGCTCGAGGAGCTACGGCGCGCCAAGGACGACGAGGTGCTCGAGCGGGAGGGCCTCGAGACCGAGCTCATGGAGCACGACGAGTCGGAGGCCGGGGAGGACATCCACCACGTGGGCTGACCGACGCTCCATCGTTGTGGCACACGAATGAGGAGGTCCGCGATGAGGTTGCGGAAGCGGAGCACGGCACGGAGCCGGGGAGCGGCACTCGTGAGCGAGTCTCGGCGGGACCGGCGGGCACTGGCACGCGACGCCGGGCTCGGACGGGTCTCGGTGGTGAGCCTGCTCGGAGGTGTGGCCGCCGCGGTCGCCGCCTTCACGGTTCTCATCGGCGCGGCGGCGGCGGCGACGAGCGCCGCCAACTTCGACACCGACCTGATGAGCCAGGAGTGGCGCAAGCTCGACGCGTCCGACGCCGCCATCCTGAGCGCGGCCCTGTTCCTCGCCTGCCTCTTCGGCGGCTACGTGGCGGGACGCATGGCGCGACGGGCGGGCGTCAGCCACGGCTTCTACACCTTCGCCCTCGGCGCGGTGCTCCTCGTCGGCGCGGTGGCAGGGCTCGATCAGATGACGCGTGGCGACGCGCTGCCCACGGCGTTTCGCACGCTGGGCATCCCCACCGCGTTCGACGAGTGGCGCGACCTGCCCGCCCTGGTCGGGCTCGCGTGGGCGCTGACTGCGCTCGTGGCTGCGTGTCTCGGTGGCGCGTGGGGTGAGCGCTGGCACACGCGGCTGGTCGAGCGGGCGGCCGACCCCAACGTCGGTCGGGGCGCAGCGGCGCGGGTCGCGGCCGGCGACCGCCTGCGTGGCGACTCCGGCATGGTCGACCTGGGCGAGCGGCTCGGAACTCCGCCGGCGCCTGAGGCGGAGCCCGTCGCGGGCGCCACCGAGCAGGAGACCGTGCGCACGCCCTAGACGGTGTAGACCCGCGGGATGGACCTCCGGGTTGTCCGCTACGAGGTCGACCGGGGCGTGGGCCTCGTCACGCTCGACCGGCCGGACCGCATGAACGCATGGACCATCCGCATGGAGCGGGAGTACGCGTGGGTGCTGCGCCGGGCGGACCGCGACCCCGACGTGCGCGTGGTGGTCCTCACCGGCGCGGGACGGGGCTTCTGCGTCGGCGCCGACTTCAAGGCGCTCGACGTCATGAGCGACACCGGCACGTACGACGTCGCCGGGGAGCGGCCCGCCGATGAAGCCGAGGTGGTCGGCGAGCATGCGCCGACGTTGGCGATGCGCCTCTCCAAGCCGGTGATCGCGGCGGTGAACGGCCCGGCCGCGGGGGTGGGATTCGTCCTGCTCTGCTTCGCCGACATCCGCTTCGCGGCCGCGGGGGCCAAGCTCACCACCTCGTTCGGCCGCCTGGGCCTGCCCGCCGAGCACGGGGTCTCGTGGCTGTTGAGCCGGCTCGTGGGGCCCGGACGCGCCGCCGACCTGCTCTTCTCGAGTCGCGTCGTGCTCGCCGAGGAGGCGGTCGAGCTGGGCCTGGTCAACCGGGCGTTCCCGCCCGACGAGCTGCTGCCGTTCACGCTGGACTACGCGCGGCGCATGGCGGCCGACATCTCACCGTCGTCGCTCCGCGTGATGAAGCGCCAGCTGTGGGACGACATGACCGGGGAGCTGGCCCCCTCGGTGAAGTTCGCGGTGGAGATCATGGAGCGCATGGTCGGTGAGCCCGACTTCGCCGAAGGGGTCGCGGCGTTCCAGGCGCGCCGGCCGCCGGTGTTCGGCGCAACGGAGGTGAGCACCCCGGTCGAGGAATGACTCAGTACAAGCAACGAGGAATGACTCAGTACAAGTAACAGAGCGCGTACAGGAGAGCCGTGAGCGAGAGCCCGTCGCGCACCTCGCCCGCCCGCGCCAGCCGGCGCACCTCCTCGAGCGGCACCCACTCGACCCGCTCGGCCTCGTTGACGTCGGCCGGCTCGCCGACGTGTGTCGCTCCCTCGGCGACGAACAGGTGGAAGCGCTTGTCGGCGAGTCCGTTCATGGGGTTGTAGGTCACGAGGTGACGCAGCGGGCCGGGCCGCCAGCCCGTCTCCTCCAGCACCTCGCGCGCCCCCGCCGCCTCGGGCGACTCGCCGGCCTCCACGTGACCGGCGGGCACCTCCCACCCCCACGTGTCGGTGATGAAGCGATGGCGCCACAGCAACAGCACCCCCCGTGTGGCGTCGGCGACCACCACGCCGGCCGCCTCGTAGGGCGTGCGGACGACGTGGTGCTCGAAGCGGTCGCCGTCGGGCAGCTCCACGTCGACGAGGCGGAGGTTGACCCAGTCACTCTCGTAGAGCGAGCGCTCGCCGTGCACCGTCCAGCGCATCAGCCGCTCCGGCGCATCAGGTGACGGCGGACGTCGAGTACTGCGTCTCGTAGAGCTCGGCGTAGAGGCCACCGGCCCCGACGAGCTCGAGGTGGGTGCCCCGCTCGACGATCCGGCCCTCGTCCACGACGAGGATCTGGTCGGCAGCCTGGATGGTCGAGAGACGGTGGGCGATCACGAGCGACGTGCGTCCGGCCAGCGCCTCGGCGAGGGCCTGCTGGATCAGCACCTCGGTCTCCGAGTCGAGGTGCGCGGTCGCCTCGTCGAGGATGACGATGGCGGGGCCCTTCAGCAGGACGCGCGCGATCGCCAGCCGTTGCTTCTCGCCGCCCGACACGCGATACCCGCGCTCGCCGACGACGGTGAGGTAGCCGTCGGGGAGCGACACGATGAGGTCGTGGATGCGCGCCGCCTTGCACGCGTCCACCAGCTCCGCGTCGGTGGCGTCCGGCCGGGCGTAGCGCAGGTTGGCCGCGATGGTGTCGTGGAAGAGGTGGGCGTCCTGGGTGACCATCCCGATGGTCCCCGCCAGGCTGGTCAGCGTGAGGTCGCGCACGTCGTGGCCGTCGACGCGTATGGCGCCGCTCGTGACGTCGTAGAGACGCGGCACGAGGTGGGACAAGGTGGTCTTCCCTGCGCCCGAGGGACCGACGAGCGCCACCATCTGGCCGGGCTCGGCCGTGAACGACACGCCCTTGAGGATCCAGTCCGACGGCTCGTCGCTCAACACCGCCGTGGCGTCGGCCTCGAGCGAGGCGATCGACACCGTGGAGGGTGCCGGATAACGGAACCACACGTCGTCGACCTCGATCTTGCCTCCCTTGGACACCAGGTCGTAAGCGCCGGGCCGGTCGTCGATGGCGCGAGGCGCGTCGAGCACCTCGAACACCCGCTCGAACGAGACGACCGCGGTCATGTAGTCGACCCGCGCCGAGGTGAGCGCGGTCAGTGGCTGGTAGATCCGCTGGACGTAGAGCGCGAGGGCGACGAGCGTGCCCAGCTTGAAGGTGCCCTGGATCACGAATCGACCGCCCAGCCCGTAGACGATGGCCGTGCCGGCCGCGCCCACCAGACCGAGGGCCACCATGAACGTGCGCGTGTACATCGCGCTCCTTACGCCGATGTCGCGCACCCGGCCCGCCTTGTCGCGGAACTCGCTCCGCTCCTGCTCGGGTCGCCCGAACAGCTTCACGAGCAAGGCGCCCGAAACGTTGAACCGCTCGGTCATGGTGGCGTTCATGGCCGCGTTGAGCGTGAACGACTCGCGGGTGATGCGCTGCAACTTGCGACCCACGAACTTGGCGGGGACGAGGAAGGCGGGCACGACGACGAGCGCCAGCAGCGTGAGCCGCCACTCGAGGTACACCATGGCCCCGAGGGTGAAGGTGAGGTCCATGATGTTGGACACGATGCCGCCGAGCGTGCCGGTGAGCGCCTGCTGCGCGCCCACCACGTCGTTGTTCATGCGGCTGATGAGCGCGCCGGTCTGGGTGCGGGTGAAGAAGCCGAGCGGCATCCGCTGCACGTGGTCGTGCAGCGCGGAGCGGAGGTCGAAGATCAGTCCCTCGCCGATGCGGGCGGAGTACCAGCGGCCCGCCACGGTGAGGCCTGCCTGGGCGACGGCCAAGCCGAAGGACAGCGCGGCCAGCCGGTAGACCTGCCCGAGGTCGTGCCCAGGGATGGCGTCGTCGATGATCTGCTTGAAGACGAGCGGCGGCAGGATGCCCGCCAGCGACGACAGCACGATCGTGGCCAGGAAGAGCCAGAGCATGCGCCGGTAGGCCCGGGCGAACCGCCACACCCGCCCCATGACGGCGCGGTCGAGCGTCTTGCCCGCGACCGCTTCGGTGTCGCGGCCCATGCGCATGTGCCACATCTGCATTCCCACGACGCAACAGGTTGCCAGACCTGACGGACTAGCTCTTCGCCGTCGAGGCGCGGTCGAGTGCGTCAGGCGTGACCGACGTCATCTTTCCGCCCGCGCCGCGACGGGCCTACGGTGTGGCCGTGAGTTCCCTGGAGCGCAGGCGTTCCGTGCTCGACCGGCTCGACGACGGGCTCCTCGTCATCGTGGCGCTGGTCGGCGTCGTCATCTTGTTCTCGGTGGTCGGGTGGGTCGTCCACACGGTGGTCTTCTTCGTGAAGCTCGCCCTCGTGGCCGTCTTCATCGGGCTCATCGTCCGGCTGGTCGCGCGCCACCGGTAGACCCGTCGAGTCACCGCGCCACCGGGCCTGCTGCTACTGCTCGGCGAGCGCGGCGGCCGTCGCGGCGCGGTCGTCGAAGATCCCCCTCCCGTGGACCTCCAGCACCACCTGCTTCAACGTTCCGGTGAACCGGAACGGGCTCTCGTAGGCCGGGCTCACCGGGGTCTGGGTGTCCTGGCCGCAGTCCAGGGGCTCGAAGCCGGTGATGAGGCAGGTCTTCGCGATGTCGCCCTTTCCGACCTCGACGCCGTCGATCAGCAGGGTGACCTCGCCGGCCAGGCGGTCGGTGCGGTCGAAGCGCATCTCGAGCGTGCACGGGCCCGTCGGCACGTCGGTGTCGGAGGTGACCACGTAGCGCTCCAGCCCCACATAGTTGTGCTCGTAGACGAGGCGGTTGTGCTGCACGTAGAGGGTCCACCCCGCGAAGCGGCCGCCGATCGCCAGCAGCACGCCCTCTTGTGACGCGTCGGCGCGGTCGACCTCGGCCGTGATGGTGTGGCTCCGGCCGACCGTGCGCGCGGCCACGATCGGATGGAGGCCCGACATGCCCGGGTAGTAGGTGAACACCGTCTGCTTCTGGGGACGAAGGGCGCGGCCGACGCCCCGGTCGTCGAGCGGGAGCACGTTGTGCTTCCCGGCCTCCGACCACCATCGTTCGATGAGCTCCCGCACCTTGTCGGGATGGCGATCCGCGAGATCGTCGAGCTCCGAGAAGTCGTCGTCGAGGTGGTACAGCTCCCAGCGATCGTCCTCGAACGGCTGCGGGAAGACCCAGTGGACGTCGCGCTGGTGCGCAGCCACCGCCTTCCAGCCGCCGGCCCAGACGGCCCGGTTGCCGAACATCTCGTAGTACTGCACTTCCTTGCGGGTGGGTGCTTCGGCGTCGGTGAACGTGTAGCCGAAGCTGGTCCCCTCGATCGGCAGTTGGGGCACGCCGCTGACGACGTCGGGAGCCTCGACGCCGATCGCCTCGAGCACGGTGGGCACGATGTCGACGACGTGGTGGTACTGGTTCCTGATGGCACCTCCGTCGCGGATGCGCGACGGCCAGTGCACGATGAGCGGGTCGCGCACCCCGCCCGCGTGCACCCAGCGCTTGTACCACTGGAACGGCGTGTTGCCGGCCTGGGCCCAACCGATCGGGTAGTGGTTGTAGGTGGAGGGACCGCCCAGGTCGTCGATGCGCGCCAGGTTGTCCTCGACCGTGGCCTCGATCAGGTTGAAGAAGAGCCACTCGCTGACGAGCCCGTGGTCGCCTCCCTCCGCGCTCGCCCCGTTGTCCGAGTTGAGGGCGATCAGGGTGTCGTCGAGACGGTCGATCTCGCGGAGGAACGCGACGAGGCGACCGATCTGGTCATCGGTGTGGGTCAGGAACGCCCCGCAGACCTACATCAGGTGGGCGTAGAGCCGGCGCTCGTCGGCCTAGCGGTCGGCCCACGCCTTCACCACCGAGTCCCTCGGCGCCAAACCGGCTCCCGCCGGCGCGATGCCGAGCTCCTTCTGACGCGCGAGCCACTCGTCCCGCGTCTGGTCCCAGCCCTTGGCGTAACGACCCGCGTAGCGCTCGATGTACTCGCGGGGCGCGTGGTGGGGCGCGTGCGCGGCGCCGAAGGCGAGGTAGCAGAAGAACGGCTTGCCCGGCGCGGCCGACTGCTGGTCGCGGATGAACTCGATCGCCCGGTCGACGAGGTCGGCGCTGAGGTGGTAGCCGTCGTCAGGCGACGCGGGCTGCTCGACGCGGTGGTTGTCGTAGACGAGGTCGGGGTTCCACTGGTTGTTGTCGGCACCGAGGAAGCCGTAGTAGCGGTCGAAGCCGCGGCCGAGCGGCCAGTCGTCGTACGGGCCGGCACCGTTCTGCGCCTCCGCCGACACGAGGTGCCACTTGCCGAGCGCGAACGTGCTGTAGCCGTGCGGGCGGAGCATTTCCGACAGCAGCGCGGCGCGCTTGGTGATGCGCCCCCGGTTGTTGGGGAAGCCGTTGGTGGCTTCCGCGATGCACGCCATCCCCACCGAATGGTGGTTGCGACCGGTGAGCAGGCACGAGCGCGTCGGCGAGCACAGCGTGGTGGTGTGGAAGTTGTTGTAGCGGAGGCCGCCCGCGGCGAGCGCATCCATGTGCGGGGTGTCGATGTCGGACCCGAAGCAGCCCAGCTGCGCGAACCCGACGTCGTCGAGCACGATGAACACCACGTTCGGCGCGCCCTCCGGTGGAGCGAGCTCGGGCGGCCACCAGGGTTGCGAGTCGTGCCACGTGCGACCGATGACGCCGGCGAAGTCCGGCTCGAAGATCGACATGCCGAGATCAGATCACGACCCGACGCCGCTGACCAGCGCCACCGCGAACCGTCACTTGTCCGTGCAGCGCGGAGCCGACATGCTCACCCCGTGAGGGGAAGCACACCTGCGACTCGGGAGGGCGGGTTCGACCTCCGGGACAGCGACTCGTTCGTCGACGCCTTCCCCGGACTTCGTGCCGCATTCGACGGTCCGTCGATGGCGTCAGCCCTCGGCGATGCGCTGGGTGTCGGAGTTGTCGCCTGCGAGCCGCGCGAGGCGCTCTTCGAGCCCGACGGCTACTGCATGGTGCGGTGTCGGGCAACGCTCGAGCGTGGCGACCAGGTGCTCATCGGCGCCCGCCTGTTCCGCGACGCCGGCGCGGCGGAGGCGTTCCGGGTCGACGCGCTGGAGCAGCCCGCGGCCGACCTCGACGGGCGGCCCCACCGGCCGCCTGTGCCCGTGCTGGCCGCCACCCTGCCGGCGCTGGCGATCGCGGTCGCGGTGTTCCCGGTGGACGGGGAGCTCCCCACGCTCGTGCGCGTCACCGATCCGGACGAGACGGCCTCGCTGCTCGACCGCGCCCTGCCCGCCGTGACCGGCCCGTACCGCGTGGCTGCCGCCCAGTACGGTCGCCGCCGCCGTTGTGCCCTGCGCTTCGAGGCGGGCGCCCCCCGCGTCTCCGCCGTCGCCTACGGCAAGGTCGTCAACGACGGCAGCGGCGGGCAGACCCGCGCGCTCACCGACGCGTTGCTGCACGCGGGCGCCGAGTTCGACGTGCCGCCGGTGCTCGTCGACCGCCCCGAGCTCGGCCTGACCGTGCTGGGAGCTATCCCGGGCGCGCCACGCGTGGCCCAGCTGCTGAAGGCGCGCGTTCGCGAGACGGAGACACCACCCGACTCGCCGGCACTCGAGGAGGCGGTTGCCCGCTGCGGACGGATCGCGGCAACGGTCCACCGCGTCGAGCTCCCGCTCGGGCCCAGCCGTTCGCTCGACGGCGAGATCGCCCCGCTGCACGACGCGATCGATGTCGTGCGCGCGTACACGCCCGAGCTGGCGGCGCGGATCGAGCCCGCCATGTTGTCCGCCGAATCGCGTTCGGCAGGCACGGAGACGATGGCCGAAGCCACCGCGCACGGCGACTTCAGCTACACGCAGATCCTCTTCTCCGGCGATCGGTACGGTCTCGTCGACTACGACGGCGCGTGCCGGGCCGAGCCTGGGCTCGACCTCGGGCACTTCCTCGCGTACCTGCGGTTCGCGATGGTGAAGGCCGCGGGTGTCGAAGCGCCCCGGTTCGCTCCGCTCGGGGACGCGCTGGAGGCGGTCTTCCTCGACGGCTACCGGTCGGCCGGTGGCGTCGCGGACCGAGCGGTCGAGGAACGGGTCCACGCGTATGAGATCGTCAGCCTGCTCCGGCTCGCGGTGCACGCCTGGCAGAAGATGAAGCCGCA
>Ga0066709_100000051_pt1 | contig 38667 bp, 43 predicted proteins | sample GraSoiAngelo_158_FD_79665 | JGI IMG/M metagenome (GOLD analysis project Ga0066709, IMG submission 79665) | Grasslands soil microbial communities from the Angelo Coastal Reserve, California, USA - 14_1009_16_30cm | ecosystem: Environmental > Terrestrial > Soil > Grasslands | place: USA...
CACCCCACACCGCCAAAACACCAATAAAAACGCATTATTTAACTCCTTGCCACAGGAGTGATACAGCTTTAGGCAATGAAGGTCTATATCCGCCGAAAAGATCCAGAAAAAGGGTGGCGTTATCGCGCTGTTCCGAAGACCGGTCTCAAGCGGATGGTGCGCTCCACATGGAAAAAGAGATTAGCTCGCTCGAACTCGGCAAAAAAGCCGATTTCATCATGCTGAACTTGAAGATTCCGAATGTTGTGCCTATGTTTGACGTATATTCGCAGGTCGTCTATGCGCTGAAGGCCAGCGAAGTGGACGTTGTCGTTGTTGGCGGCAAGCCACTTCTAAAGGACGGTAAGCTGCTCACCGTGGAATAGATCTTCGGCGGAGGCACTGGCCGTCCGCTGGTGATTGCAAACCTCACGCGGCGGAACACAGGGCCAAAGCTAAACGAGGCTGGTGTTCCGTGGCACGGGCCGGCACGGCTTTCGACGGCGGTCTTTCGACGAACTTGTACGTGCTCGGCATTCAGGATATGGTGATTCAGGCGATTCTGCGCCATGCGAACGTCGCCATGACTCCGGGGCACGACATCAAGACTTCGACCGAGCAGGCCGAAACTGCGATAAAGGAGCCGGCAAAAGCCTGGAAGCGTGTACGCAAAACGGTACGCCAAAACAAACGCACTTGAACGCATTTGTTCGCAGTTATCAGTTCCTGGTACGCGCGAAAACACTGCAAAATTCGCCAGGACTACAACCGAGCATAATTCGGTGGCTGCGCATGTCATAGGTTCAAATCCTATCTCCCACATACATTCCTTTGACACTCTGTGATGTCTCCACTCGTCCGCAAGTCCGTTGCTGAGGTGCCAGTCGACTCGATTCGCTGCCGCGGAATGCTGTTTGACTTGGATGGCGTGTTAGTGGACTCGACGCCAGCCGTGGCGCGGGTGTGGGCCTGGTGGGCCCGCGAGCACGGGTTCAATGCGGACGAAGTCGTCGAGCAAGCTCACGGGCGGCCAAGCATCGCCACGATCCGGGAGCTGCTGCCCAATAGCGACTATGAGGCCGAGAATCGTGAAGTCGAGCGGCGGGAAATCGAGGATATCGAAGGCGTAATTGCTTTGCCCGGTGCGCTTAAGCTGCTTGAGGCTCTGCCGCTCGACAGGTGGGCGATCGTAACATCCTGCACGCGCCGGTTGGCCGAGGTGCGAATCGGTGCCGCCGAGCTGCCAAAACCAAAGTATCTTGTCACCTCCAATGACGTGAGGCGTGGCAAGCCCGATCCCGAGCCCTACCTAAAAGGAGCGCAGCTTCTGGCGGTGCCTGCAGAGGAATGCGTGGTTTTCGAGGATGCGCCGGCAGGAATTCGCGCCGGCAAGGGGGCGGGAGCGCGCGTGGTCGCCTTGCGGACGACGGCAGGCGACGCCGAGCTTCGGGAAGCGGGCGCCGACTGGATTGTCAATGACTGCTCGGAGCTGTCCGTGGATCTCCCCCGCAGCGGCGAAGAGTTTTTGCTTTTGCGTCGTCTAACAAAATAGTCTCTTTATTCGTAGAAACAGTTAGAATCCCGAGGTTTCACTGGAACCGAAAACTCGGTGTGCGTCGAGGAGAGAGCCCATGATCCGCGTGAAGAGCCTTGGTGTGTTGCTCGTGGCGACGATGGTGCTGAACGTGACCACAACGAAAGTTCAGGCTCAGGAAAAAGAATCCAGGCCAGCGGACAAGCTCCCCGAAGCAACGGCCACGCCGCCTAAGGAAGAGTCGTCGGTCACTGATCACACCATCAAAATTGCAGGCCAAACCATCCCATACAAGGCGACGGCAGCAACCATTCTCATCAAGAATGACAAGGACGAGCCGACGGCGCTGATGTATTACACGGCCTACACGCGAAGCGACGTCAAAGACATGAGTCAGCGCCCTGTATCCTTTCTCTACAACGGTGGACCGGGCTCCGCTTCGGTGTGGCTGCACATGGGATCGATGGGCCCGCGCCGGGTGGTGACCGTCAACGCCGATGTGACGCCTCCCGCGCCCTACAAGCTGATCGATAATCCGGATTGCCTGCTCGACAAATCCGACCTCGTGTTTCTTGACCCGGTTGGAACGGGGTTCAGCCGCGCTGTCGGCAAGGCCCAGGACAAAGATTTCTGGGGTGTGGACCCGGACGTGAAGTCCCTGGCAGAGTTTGTCACCACTTATATCAGCCGCAACAACCGCTGGAACTCACCGAAGTTTTTGGTTGGCGAAAGTTACGGCACATTCCGAAATGCCGCGCTGGCCAATTACCTGCAAGGCCACGACAACATGTACCTGAATGGAATTGTGATGGTTTCTACCGTATTGGATTTGGGCACAATCTCATTCTATCCCGGGCAGGATCTCGCCTACATTCTCTATTTGCCGAGCTACGCCGCCACCGCCTGGTTTCACAAGACTCTCAAGGATCGCCCGGAACATTTGAATGCGTTTCTCGACGAAGCGCGAAAATTCGCGAGGGGCGAATATGCCGATGCCCTCATGAAGGGCGACGCACTCGGCAAGGATGAAAAGGCGGAGATCGTAAAGAAAGTGGCACGATTCACGGGACTCGGCGAAGACTATCTCAACAAAGCCAACCTACGAGTGCGCTTGTTTCAGTTCATGCAGGAACTCCAACGGAATCGCGGGTTGACCACCGGGCGTCTCGATGCGCGGTTTGCCGGACCCACTTACAACCTGATCGGCGAAGCTGCCGATTATGATCCGCAGGATACGGCCATTAGCGGCGCATTCGTTGGCGCGTTCAATACCTACGTCCGCGAAGAACTGAAGTTTGGGCAGGACAAAACTTACAAGCCCGCGGCTGAGTTTGGCGGGAACCGTTGGGACTGGAAACACGAGGGCAACGATTTTGGCTTTTTCCCCGGTTCTCCGAGCGTGGTGCTGGACCTCGTACAAGCCATGATTTCCAACCCGCGGCTAAAGGTGGAAGTGGAGGACGGAATCTACGACTTGGCAACGCCATTCATGGAGGCGGAATACACCGTGGACCACATGGGCCTGCCGGAAAACATCCGCAAGAACATCTGGCACCAGTATTACGAGGCAGGCCATATGATGTACCTACACGATGAAGACCTGGCGAAACTCAAGAAAAACGTCGCCAGCTTCATCGACATCGCTTCCAAACCATAAACACCGTTACTCTCACGCCATCGCCGCAAAAGTAAGCAAACCGGACATTTCGGTCGATGCTCTAGAATGGGCAGCGTCTGGCACATGAACTCTTGGCGCTTATAACGACGGCTCCGCTTCCTCTCCACCGGACGTCGAAGGATCACGCGACAAAATGGAAACACCCACCCAAACGCTGCCGCCTCCCGCTGAACCATCTCCAGCTCCAACGCAAAGAAAGATTCACTCAGCGCAACTCGTTACGGCGATGCTGAAGGCCAGTCCGCACGTGAGCGATCTTATTTTCTCCCCCGGCCGCGCGCCTCAAATCGAAGTCGGCGGCCAGCTCGTGGAGTTGAAATACAAGGGACTCGAGTGCCTGACTTCACAAGACACCAACCTGATTGCCAACGACATCATGGGCAAGAACGAAACACCCATCCGCAAGCTGGAACAAGAGGGATCTGCGGACCTGTCGTATGGGCTTGCCGGCGTGGCGCGCTTTCGCGTGAATGTCTTCAGGCAACGCGGGAGTTGCGCCATTGTCATGCGTGTCATACCGGACAAAATTCCAGGATTCGCGGAGTTGAACTTGCCGGCGGCCTTAGGCGAGATCGTAGATCTCCGAAATGGCATCGTGCTCGTCACTGGCCCGACGGGATCCGGAAAATCCTCGACATTAGCTGCCATTCTGGACAAGATGAACGAGGAAAAACCCTATCATATCCTAACGATCGAAGACCCCATCGAATTTCTGCACCGCCACAAGAAAGCGACCATTCACCAGCGCGAGCTGCACTCCGACACGCCTAGTTTCGCGCTGGCGCTGCGCGCGGCTTTGCGGCAAGCGCCCAAAGTCATTCTTGTCGGTGAGATGCGCGACCGGGAAACTATCGAGATTGCGCTCGAAGCTGCCGAGACGGGTCATCTGGTGTTGTCCACGCTGCACACGATTGACGCTTCCAAAACCGTCGAGCGCATCGTCGGAGTTTTTCCCCTCGGAGACCAGCAGGCGATCCGCAGGCGTCTCGGAAAAGCATTCCGCTTTATCGTTTCGCAGCGTTTGCTTCCCACCAAAGGCGGACGGCGACGCGTCGCTGCCGTCGAGATCCTGAAGTCCACAATGCGCACGCGCGAATACATCGAAAAGGGCGAAGCCGAAGGCAAGACCCTTCTGGATGCCATGCGCGATGGCACCACCGAAGGTATGCAGCACTTCGACGGAGAAATAGAAAAGCTGATTCGGGCCGGGGTTGTCGAATTCGAGACGTGCATGTCCTATGCGACGAACGCCGGAAACTTGCGGCTGGAAATGGCCGATTTTCTAGAAGAGCGCGCTACCGGCACACCGTCCGCCGGCTCCGGCGAATCTACGGAGATCGAGATCGAACGCTAGGCAAGTCAGGACGAGCCCTCTCTCGCAAAAATCGGTTATCCTGTAGCGGTCCGGAGCCTCACGCTGTCGCTCTGAACCGAAGACTTTCCCTGAGATGAATCTTTCGAGCAGCGACACGATGCCGCAGTTTCCCGGCGAATTTTGGACCCTGCTTGGTGTCGTGTTCGCGTTTATATTGCTTGCCGTGCTTGCGCCTGTTTGGTGCGAGAAGGCACAGCAAGCGATCGTGGGGCCATTCTCACGACTAGCCGCACGCAAAACACTGGTCATCGGGGTCCTCTTTTTTTCGATCATCGGCGTTCGCCTTGCCGTCCTGCCGTTGCTCCCGGGTCCCGTACCCGGCATCCATGACGAATTCAGCTATCTGTTGCTCGGCGACACGCTGGCGCACGGGAGGCTCACGAATCCCACCCACCCGATGTGGATGAGTTTCGAATCGTTTCACATCAATTGGTTCCCGACTTATTGCTCAAAATATCCGCCAGGCCAAGGCGCCGTTCTTGCGCTCGGCGAGTTGCTCGGGTTGCCGTGGATTGGCGTGATTTTAAGCGTCGCGGCGATGTGTGCCGTGATGCTGTGGATGCTTCAAGCGTGGTTGCCGCCAAGGTGGGCATTGCTGGGCGCCGTGCTGGTGGCGGCGAAATTCGGCATTGCCAATTATTGGATGAACAGCTATTGGGGTGGAGCCGTGGCGGCCACAGGCGGCGCACTCGTGCTCGGGGCGATGCCTCGCGTGGTTGTTCAGGCACGGACGCGCGACGCCCTGCTGCTGGGACTGGGACTCGCGGTTCTCGCCAATACCAGACCCTACGAAGGGTTACTTTTCTCCTTTCCCGTGGGTGTCTGGTTTTTCTGGTGGCTTGCGGGAAAAACAACATCCACCGCGATTGCACGAACGCGAATGACTAGAGTGCTCGCGCCCTTGGCTGTTGTTTTGGTTTTGACCCTCGTGTTTATGGGCTATTACAATTGGCGGCTCACCGGAAACGCACTGCTCTTCCCGCATGTGTTAAACACACGGACCTACCGCACCACGGGTCTCTTCCTGTGGGACCACGCTAAACCACCCATGCATTACCACAACCAGCAGTTCGAGGATTTCTATAACGGCTGGGAACGCGAGAATTACCAAAACACTTGGCCGGACGTTTGGAGAGTCTCGGAGGAAAAACTGATACGAGGCGGCGGCACCTATTTTTGGTGCGGCGCTCTGCTGCTCCTGCCCGGCCTGCCATTTGCCGTGCGCGACCGCAAGATGCGTCTTCCGGTTTTGCTTTTGCTGTTGGGCGCTGCCGGTTTTTTTGTGTTGATTTGGTCGATGCCCCACTACGCCGCGCCGACCACTTGCGTAATTTTTCTTTTGTTGGTGCAAGCCATCCGCCATTTGCGGACCATACGTCTCTCGGGACGGCCCCTGGGCGTTGCGCTTTCCTGCGCCGCGGTTTGTCTGCTGGCAGTCGAAGTTGGCTTCCAGGTAGCAAACCACAGCTGCGACCTATTGGATTGGACGTGCCAGGGAGATCCGAGCCGCGCCGCCATCCAGCAAAAACTCTCTCACACTCCGGGCAAGCACCTCATCCTCGTGCGCTACGGCGAAGATCACAATATTCATGATGAATGGGTCTACAACGGCGCGGAAATCGATTCCGCCAAAGTCCTTTGGGCGCGCGAGCTGGATCCGCAACAAAATGCCAAGCTTTTATCCTATTGCAAAGATCGTCATGTCTGGCTTGTCGAGCCCGACAAAGATAATACCGAGCTGATTCTCTATGCTCCTCCGCCTGAACAGTAGCTTGCTCGGCTCTTTCTGCGATCATTCGAGATGTCAACGAAACGCAGCCATCACATTGTTCAACCCGAATTCGAATCGCCGATGCACGAATCGCTCGAAGCCGATGCGCTCGAGCAGCTGTTGAAGAGTGTCCAGGGGAATCCGTTTCTGGTGCTCGCTGCTTTCCATTTCATCGCTCACCAAACGCAGCTTGTGAAATAGGCTCAAAATCGGGTCGACCATTGCAGAAGGCCAGGTCATGATCAACGACCCGCCGGGCGCGATCACTCGGAAGGCCTCGACGAGCACGCTCTCTGGGTCCTTGAGGTGCTCAAGAACCGCCAGCATCACAACGTGATCAAACTCACTGTCTGCAAATGGCAGCGGTGATTGCAGATCTGCGCGTACCCGCTTCCAGCGCCCCTCGACGCCGACGGCAACCTGATCGTCCAAGCCGACGCCCTGCGCGATGCGATCCGCGGCGTAGTCTAGAAACGCTGCTTCCAAGCCGCAGCCCAAATCACACACCCTCGTTCCAGGGTTGATGAATGGATAAGCCGCGCGGAAGCGCATTCGCGCAACAAGACGGTCAACCCAGGTGTAGGCCATTTAGTGGAATACCCGCCGCAGGTCCCACCTACCTCGGCAAAGGCTCATCGCGTGCGTCATCGCCAATGGACCCTGCCTGTCGAGGGAAATGGTCCCTTACTGTTACTCGATTCGATGAAAAATCCCGGACGCCTAATGCAAATCGTAATCGCCGATATACGTGCCGCGGCTGATGCCAAGCATGCTGAGAAAAAAAGAAGCGAACGTGACCTGCACACCGATGAACAACCACATGGACCAAAACAAAACCTTTCGAACCTCGTGCAAAGGCCCAAACCCGCTAGCGGCCCACTTCCACGCAACCCACGCGCAACCGGCAAATCCTGCGAGAAAAAGCGACCCGCCAACCAATAATCCCGTCTCGAGCTTTACGCGCTTCAGCAGCCGCTTGAGCGAAACCGGGTTGCGGTCAAAACGCTCCGCGTAGCTGAAAACCTTCGCGAACGACCCGATGGAAAGAATTTGTACTCCCAGCAGCGTGAAAATCACGCCGAAAATCATGGTGTGGATGTCCAAAACGACGCGAGCCGAAATCTGGCGCGGTCCGGGCAGCAGCCAGAAGACAAGGAACAGGCCGGCCGCCAGCAGCGCTCCGCCCGGCAGCAGAAAGAGCCAATTCGGCGCATACAGCAGCATGAACCGCAGGTGCCGCCAGCCGTCCCGAAAACTGCGCAAGTGCGGGGGCCGTCCCCGCTTGTCCGGCCACAGCGTGATGGGAATTTCCGTGATGCGCGCCTTAATTTGTGCGGCTTTGATGACAAACTCCGAGGCGAATTCCATCCCCGTGCTTCGCAAGTCCATGCGCTCGTATACCGCGCGCGTGAACCCGCGCATCCCGCAGTGGCTGTCGCCAATGCCGGCGCGAAAGAAGAGATTCAACAATGCGGTAAGGCCGGGATTTCCTATGTATTTGTGGTGCCAGGGCATCGCTTTCGGCCTGATCTCTCCCTGAAACCGGTTGCCCATTACCACGTCGTAGCCCTGCCGTAGCATTTCTGCGAACTTCGGAACTTCGCCGAAATCATAACTGTCGTCCGCATCGCCCATGACGATAAACGGGCCTCGCGCGGCGGCTATTCCTGCGCGCAAAGCAATGCCGTACCCTCGCTCTTCGACGCGCACCACGCGTGCGCCGTGCTCTTCGGCAATCTGAATCGACCCGTCGGTCGAACCATTGTCCGCCACAATGACTTCGCCGGACAGGCCTGCGCCGCGGAACGCGGTCACCGCTTTATCTATGCAAAACGCCAGCGAGTTCGCTTCATTGAGGCACGGGATGACCACGGACACTTCCACCGGCACACTGGTGTCAACCCGTTCCGATTGTGACTTATCGGACGCCAACACAGTAACCATGGGTCACATCATATCGCGCTCGGCGGGACTTTTCACTTCGCGGAGGAAGCAAGCAATTCGCCCATCAGAACGGGCTTGAATCAACCGTCCTTCTGTTGAACTTGCAATTTCCGTGCTGGAAGTTATGATGGCCGCCTTGGCAACGTATGGCGATCTTTAGCGGGGAAAATTGACGACCAGCTCGTTGGCGTCTTCCACTCAACCTTACAGCCGCGGCCGGCTGCTGAAAGCTCTGGGCATGTGGTTTGGGATGGCGGCGGCAATCGGAAACACGATCGCTGCCGGCATTGTCTACACTCCGGGCAATGTCGCCCAGCAATTGCCTAACGCTTGGTTATTTCTGGGAATTTGGATTCTCGGCGGGCTGTATGCTCTTTGCGGTGCGCCTTCCATGGCCGAGCTCGGAGCTGCGATTCCTCGTAGCGGCGGCCAGTATAATTTCTCGCGCCGAGCGCTCGGGGACTACGCCGGCTTCATCGTCGGCTGGAGTGATTGGCTTTCCACCTGTGGCACGGCTGCCGCCGTGGCCATCGTCATCAGCGATTACAGCGGCCATTTGTTCGCCATCTTATCGGGACATGTTCAGAGCCTTTGCGTCGCGATCATTGTAGGATTTGGCGTCTTGCAGTGGCGTGGCATCCGATGGGGAAGCGGCGCGCAGCTCCTGACCGCTGCACTGAAGACCGGTGCTTTCATAATTCTTGTGGCGGCAGCTTTTCTATTGGGCGGCCCGGCCCACAAAGCCGCAAGCGAGCCCGGGCTCGCAGCACTTCCCTTGTTATCGGGCTGGCCTCTCACCATCGCGGTTATGCTGGGACTTCAAGCGGTGATCTATACCGTGGACGGGTGGGACGGCATCATCTATTTCGGTGAGGAGGTGCGCGATCCCGGCCGCGATATTCCTCGCGCCATCTTCGGCAGTGTCTTTTCCATTATGGGAATTTACCTGCTCTTGAACCTCATCGCGCTGTACATCGTGCCCATGAACGAAATCGCCGGCAACACATTTGTCCTTGGGACCGTTGCCAATCGCGTTTTCGGAAGTTTTGGCGATCCCATCATACGGTCGATCATGGTGATTTCCATGCTGAGCTGTCTCAACGCCAATCAGCTCTTCTGCACGCGCACACTGTATGCCATGAGTTGTGACGGGCTCTTTTTTCGGAGTGCGACAAGCGTTAATACTGGCGGAACCCCAACCGTCTCGCTGCTTCTCAGCACGATGGTCGGCGTACTCTTCCTGGTAATCTCCTTCATGGGCGGAGATGCCTTCCAGCGCATCACGGCCATGCTCTCGTTTTTCTTCGTGGCGAATTACACACTTTCCTACGCGTCCGTCTTTGTCCTGCGAAAACGAGAGCCGCAGATGCCGCGTCCGTATCGAGCTTGGGGCTACCCCTGGCTCACCGGCGCTGCGCTAGCGGCCTCGGTTTTGTTCTTGATTGGTTCGATAGTCACGGACCAGAGGAATGCTCCTCTGGCGCTAGGAATGCTCACCCTGAGCTATCCGGTGTTTCGGCTGATGAAGTTCGCCTCAGGCCGCCAGTCGACGACGGAAAAGCCAAACGCGGCCTGAAGAACCTCTTCGGCTAGCGCAAAGTTGGGCTCGACAACTTGCAGTCTCGCAAAATCAGCGCACCTACAACAGTTTGCCTCTGCCGTGCAAAATAGCTCAGGCCCAAGGCTCTAGTTGACCTTTTCCGCGATGGACTTGGCTTGCAGGAACAGCAGCAGATAATCTTTTCCACCGGTCTTGGAGTCTGTTCCCGACATGTTGAAGCCGCCAAACGGATGGGCACCCACCATAGCGCCGGTGCATTTGCGGTTCAAATACAAATTGCCGACGTGGAACATTTCTTCGGCCTTCCGGATCTTTTCCGGATTCTTTGAATACACGGCGCCGGTCAATCCAAACTCAGTATTATTGGCGATTTCCAGCGCCTGGTCATAATGGCTCGCTTTGATTACCGCCAGCACTGGGCCAAACACTTCTTCCTGCGCCAGCCGCGCCTTGGGAGGCACGTCGGCGATGATCGTCGGCTCAATGAAGTAGCCGTCGCCCGCGGCGCGCTTTCCGCCTGCGACCAAGCGTCCTTCTTTCTTACCCACTTCGATGTAGTCCAAAATTGACTTCATCGCCGATTCGTTGATGACCGGGCCCATGTAATTGTTCGGATCGTCGCTTGGCCCAACCGTGACTTTCCTCGTGCGGTCCACCAGTTTCTGCAAGAATGTGTCGTAAACCTTCTCGGCAACGATCGCACGCGAGCACGCGGAGCACTTCTGGCCCTGATAGCCGAACGCCGCCGCCACCGTTCCATCTACGGCAGAGTCGATGTCGGCTTCCTCGTCGACAACGATCGCATCCTTGCCGCCCATTTCCAACACCGTGCGCTTGATCCAGAGCTGTCCTGGCGAAGGTTTTGCAGCCAGTTCGCTGATGCGCAATCCGACTTCCTTCGAGCCGGTAAATCCAACGTAGCGGGTCTTGGGATGCGTCACCAGCGTATCGCCAACGGCTCCGCCCGAGCCGGTGACGAAATTCACTGCTTCTTTGGGAAAGCCCGCTTCGTAGAGTATGTCAATGAATTTGGCCGCGATGGTCGGCGAGTCGCTTGCGGGCTTCAGAACCACAGTATTGCCGGTTACCACGGACGCGACAACCAGACCAGCCATGATCGCAGAGGGGAAATTCCAGGGCGGAACAACCACACCGACGCCTAGAGGAATGTACACAAGGTAGTTGCGTTCCCCGCGCATGGGAGTCAGCTTCTGCGGCTCGGCAAGCCGCAACATCTCACGCCCATAGAATTCGCAGAAATCAATCGTCTCCGCGATGTCCGCGTCCGCCTCCACCCAGCTTTTTCCGACCTCGTAGCAGACTAGCGCGGCAAGCTCAAACCTGCGCTCGCGCACAATCTGCGCGGTGCGGAACAAGCACTTCACGCGTTCCTGCGCCGGCACTTTTTTCCACGTGTCAAAGTACTTGTTAGCGGCTTCCACGGCCTGCTTGGCCATGTCGGCCGTGGCATTCTGGAAGACGCCAACGACCTCCGACGGCCGCGAGGGATTCGTCGAGTTGCGCTTGCCCGGCGTGGTCACCTTCTGCCCGCCCAGCCACATCGGATACTCTCGGCCAAATTCGGATTTCACTTTTTTCAGCGCGTCTTCCATGCGTTTGCGGTTTTCCGGCTTCGAGAAATCAATAAACGGCTCGTTGGTGAACTCGGATATTGGCAGTTTTTGTTCGGCGGTGGCCACGGCGGGATTCCTCCTCAATCAGCAACAAGTCATTGTACAGCCCTTCGAAACTCCCTCACAAGCAGGCCGGACCTCACGCTTTTCCGGAGAGGGAACACAGAAAGAAAGCAAGTCAATCTTCGAAATGAAACTGGATTTTAACCGTCACGTGCGCGGCAACGGCCCTGCCATTTAGCATGGCGGCCTGGTATTTGTAATTCTTAAGCGCTTGCAACGCCGGCCACCGCAACGACGGAGGCCCCGACAACACTTTTATAGCAGTAACGTTTCCGCCCGTGTCGATGATCGCGTCGATCACCACACTTCCGGTCTCGAAGTCCCGCAAATCATCGATCGAAGCAGTGGCCCGCTCCGATTTAATCAGCTTCGGCGGAACGTCGATGGAATTCGCGCCCAAAGCTTGGACGGAATTCGCCGGATTCGTCGGTAGGGAATGCGCAGGTGTCGTCTTAGCTATCGAAGCAGGGGGTATGTTTCTTTCTCTAGCCACCGGCTTCTCCACGACCACGATGGGCGCCGAGGAGTTGATGCCCTTCTCACTGCCACGTGTGGCTTTCACCGGAGTTTCACTCGACAACCCAGCGCCGGGAGCTGTTCCGTTCATCCGCGTTCCATTGATCTGCGTCGGGGCATTCGTCCCCGGAGTATGCGTCGCTGTCGATACCGGAGTCGTGACGCCGCCAGCCCAGGAGGAAACGGAGATCTTTTTGGGATGGTGTATCCCAGGGAGCCACCCCTTGTACCATGCTGTGCCGAGTAATGCGGCCAGAATGCTGCTCAGAATTGCCAGCCGAAGCATTCCCGCCCGAAATCCCGGAGTGAATTCCCCGCGCGCCCGGAAGGACCGCTTGGACGGTGGCAGCGACTTGCGAAAAACCAGAGTCGGCTTGGGCGCCGGCTTTCGCTCCGGGGGCGGCACCCAGGTCGGCTCTATCTCGGCGTCATGCGGCAAAGCTTGCGAGCCGAGGCTGATAGCTTGAGCATATTCAACGGGTCGACTGGGTTCCACCGGTTGCGGATGCGGCGAAGTTGCCGAAGAAAGTGCGGCAGAAGCAGGCGGAGTTGGCGTTGCTACGGAAGACCTCGCTGGTTCCGCCTGGGTTTCCCGCTGGTCCAACCGGCTCCGCAGCGCTTCGACTTCTTTCTTCAGCGCTTCCACTTCCGCCAGGTTCGGAGGCGGGGCAGCCTCATCAAGCTCATCTTCGGTCGTTTCGGCGGACGCAATCAATTCGGCAGCCACCTCTTCTTCTGCATCTTTAGGCAGCAGTGCGGTTGCGGCCGAGAATTCCGTCCCCCAAAATCCCGACGCGGCTTCAGTAAATTCCAGCTCCACATAGCACTCGGTGGGGCGGTAGGTGCGCTTTCGTATCACTTGCGCGACCACCTCACGCTTTGATTCTTCGTTGGTCAAGAAAAGAAGCTGTCCAGGGGTCACGGCCGCAGCCAGCCGGATCACTGCGCCCTTTTCAAAAACCAGCACCGTGGTGGTGTTTTCGCCAAATAAATCGCGCTCTTCCGAGGCGTTTCCCGCCCGCGCGCCGGTGACCTTTACCCGTATTTCGCGAGCCAGGGCGTTGACCCTTGGGAGAGGTTTGGTTTTCAGTGGTGCGGCTGAGTCCCCCTCGGACTCCACGGGAGCCTGGTTAGCCGAGACGCCTGTCTTCGAGGCGGTTTTGCCCGGTCCTCCCGACGCAGGACCTCGCCCGTTGCTGTCTTCTCGATAGGAATCGACGGCAACCTCCTCCGGCGAGGAGTTCGAAGCCGCCTGTGACGGCAACACTGTTGAAGAGGTTCGGTCCTCTGCGGAAGACAAATCCGTTGTCCTTTGTACGCCGGGGCCACCGAGCGCCACTCTGCAAATGGAATCAGACCGCCGACCGCTGCCTCAAAACAGGCAGCTCGCCAAGCATATCATCTTTTCACTCGTGCTGATCCAGTCGCTATAGTACCAACGTACTGCCGTGCGCAAACAACATACCGAAAGCTTTTGAAATTCGCCGACGGCGAACCCCATTGATCAGCCATTTTCCGAGATCGCCGCCTCAAAGCGCCAGAGAACGGGCGATTCGAAAACCGTAGTCGGCGTATTGGAACGGCGGCGGAATGCTCGAGCGCGCCGCGTTTCGACTCACCTTGATGTGATGCCTCCAGGAACCACCCCGCGAAGCCTTTCGCGTGCCATCGCTTGGTCCTTGCGGATTTCGATTGGGAGAGTAGCTGTAGTAGTTGGCGTCGTACCAATCGGCGCACCATTCGTGCACGTTGTCTCCCATGTTCGAGAGCCCGTATGCGTTTGTCGCATAGAGACCGACTGGCTCCGGCCCGCTTTTCCAGCGGTTGGCATAATCGGGAAGCGCGTCCGGCGGCGAGTTTCCCCAAGGATACGCGGATCCCTCGATGCCTCCGCGGGCCGCGCTTTCCCATTCGGCTTCCGTCGGCAAACGATACCGTTTGCTGGTAATGGCGCTCAGCCAATCGCAATAGGCTGCGGCTTCATACCAGGACACCGCCGCCACCGGCATTTTCGGGTCATTGAAATTCGGATCGCTCCAACAGGGGGGCGCGGAAGCAGGCGTCGCGTCGAGAAAGCACTGATACTCTGCGTTCGTCACCTGATACGCGGCCAATTCGAAGGAATCGACCCACACGCGATGGAGTGGCTTCTCGTCACCGCGACCCGTTTCGCATCCCATCCAGAACCACTGCTCGGGGATCCGAACCATAATGGGTTCAATGAAACGCAACCCTGCGCCGCTCAGCTTTGTTGATGCTGCAGTCACTCTGTTGTTTCTCCTTGCGTCGAAGAGCGAACCATTTTCCCATCTTCAGATGCCTGTGATTCTTCCGGAGTCGTCCACGTCAATCGATGCGGCTCGAGAAACCCTGGGCAGCCCCGGCATGAGCATCATGTTGCCCGAAATCACCACAACAAACCCGGCGCCGGCGGAGAGCGACGCGCTCGTCACGTTTAGAGTCCAACCACTGGGCGCCCCGAGTAGCTTGGGGTTGTCTGACAGGGAATACTGGGTCTTTGCCATGCAAACCGGCAGTTTTCCATAGCCCCAGTCCGAGAACTGTTTCAGCTTCGCGCCAGCCGCCTCTGAGAATTTCACGCCGTCCGCTCCGTAAATCTTTTGCGCCGCTTTCTTGATTTTATCGACAAGCGGCTCTTCAAACGAATACAACGCATGGATGCCGGGCGAAGGGCTTTTCTCAATGATCTCGATCACTTTTTCCGCCAGTTCTTTCGCTCCCGGGCCTCCCTTCGCGTAACCCTCCGACAGCGCCGCGGTAAGGCCGCGCTCCCCGCAGTAAGCCGCCAATCGCTTTAGATCGGATTCCGAATCGTCCGGAAAGCGATTGATAGCAGCAACGATCGGCACGCCAAAATTCTTCAGGATTTCAATATGCTTTCCCAGATTGGGCAACCCACGTTCGAGGTCTCCCTCTCCCTGGTTCTTCATGCTCCGCACCGTCGTGACCAGTACCGCAGCCGAAGGCACGATGCCCGACTGCTGCATGACGATGTCGAAATATTTCTCCGCGCCCAGATCGGCGGCAAATCCGCATTCGTTGACCACGTAATCGGCCAGACGCAGTCCCATCTCCTGGCAGATGACGCTGCTCGTGCCGCGCGCGATGTTTCCGAAGGGCCCGGCATGGACAAAAGCGGGCGTGCCGTCGGTAGTTTGCACCAGATTGGGAAGAATCGCTTCATTCAAAAGCGCCATCATGCCGCCGGTGGCAGCCAAATCTCTGGCGCGAACCGGTTTCCCGTCTCGCGTAACGCCAACGACGACAGCATCCAGTCGGGTGCGAAGGTCCTTGCGGTCTTTCGCAAGCGCGACAATGGCCATAATTTCCGAGGCGGCGGTAATGAGGAATCCGCCCTGCCGTCCTGCGCCCTCCTTTTTTGAGTCGAGGGAAAGAGTGATGTGGCGCAGCGCGCGGTCGTTCATATCCAGGGCGCGCGGCCAGGCTATCTGGTTTGGATCGAGGTGGAGCTCATTGCCATGGAAGAGATGGGCGTCCACCAGCGCCGCGAGCAAATTGTGGGCTGAGCCGATGGCGTGGAAATCACCGTTGAAATGAAGATTGATTTTCGAGCTCGGCTCGATTTGAGAAAGTCCGCCCCCCGCAGCGCCCCCTTTCATTCCGAACACCGGGCCGAGCGATGGCTCACGCGAAGTAATAACGACCTTTTTGCCGATATGCGCAAGCCCCTGCGTCAGGCTGATAGAAGTGACGGTCTTGCCTTCACCGGCGGCGGTAGGGGTCGTGGCCGTGACGACGATCAGTTTGCCGCGGCGCTTGAAACCGGGATCGGAAAGAAGCTCGAGCCGGACTTTGCCGCGATCCGAGCCGATCTGCTCGAAATATTGATCAGGAAGTTCGAGTTTGCGTGCTACCGCTTGAATCGGGAGAAGAGATTTTGACATAGAAAGTCGTGGGGCTGTCGGCGCCAAACAGATCCAAGCACGGGAAAAAAGATTAACACAGGTTTGATACACCGCTCAAAAACTATGGCATCGGGATGCATCGGGATGACAACGCTAGCGTGTCGGCTCAAGATCCAGCTTCTGGATGCGCCAGTTGAGAAGCTCCGCGACAAAGAGCTCGTTCTCGTTGGGGCAGGCGATCTCGTGGATCCAGCCAAACTGGCCAAGCTGCTTGCCGGACTTGCCCAGAACGCCGAGAACTTTGCCGTCGAGAGTTAGCTTGTAGATGCGGCCCGGAAAAGCGTCCGAAGCGTAGAGAACTTGATTCGGTCCGGGCGTGATGCAGAGGGCCCAGGGCGCGCCGGGCGACATGGTGCCGGCAGTGGAGGCAGGCTTATTGCCGATGGCGGGGCGGGCATCGGCGGGAGCGGGCACGTCAATGGTGAACTGGCGGAGAAATTTTCCTGCTGTGTCGAAAACCTGGATGCGGCGGTTGCCCCGATCGGCGATGTAGATATGATCGTGCGCATCGACGGCGATGCTGTGCGGGGTGTTGAATTGGCCCGGCCCAGCTCCGGGCTCGCCCCAAGACATCAGCCAGTTGCCCTCCTTATCTACTTTGGCAACTCGCGAATTGACGTAGCCGTCGCTAATGTAGGCGTTCCCGGCGGAGTCCCAGGCAACGTCGGTCACCTGGCGAAACATGCCGTCGACCGGCGGCAGCGGCGGCCTCACATGCTTCAGCGGCTCGGTACCCTCGTCTGAAGCCTCTTGCTTGCGGCCGAACACCAGCGCGACACGGCCGGCAGGATTGAACTTGATCACCATGTCCGAGCCCTTGTCCGTCGCCCAAATGTTGCCCTCTTGATCGGCTTTCACGGTGTGCGCAAAGGACCAGGCATAAAGGTTGTGCCCGATCTCGCGCAGGAATTTTCCGTCGGGAGTGAATTCAAGCAGTTGCGCGGCCGCTGCGGCATAGGCAGGCCCGGTGGTGTTGCCCCGGGAGAACACAAAGATGTGGCCCTGCGAATTCACCGCAACGCCCGTGACTTCGCCAAGATAGAGGTCGGGCGGGAGTTGCAGAAAATCCGGAGCGGAGTGGAAGCGAATTTCCGGCGGCTGCTGAGCGAAAGCAGGCGTCGCGAACACCAGCGCGCACGCAAGGAAAAAGTGTTTCATCGGATGCGACCTCCTCGGCGCTCCGCATCATACCCGGGTTTGCGCCGTCAGTCTCCGGTCAACGATTTGTATTGAGCTGCGGTTAGGGGAACCACGGAAAGGCGGCCCTGCCGAACCAGCGGCGAATCAGCGAAGAGCTTATTGCCCTTGATTTGCGCGAGACTCGTAGGTTTTGCCAGTGGTTTTCCTGCCTTGATGGTGACCACGGGGTTCTTGGGATTAGAAGCGTCCACGGAAACCACGGTGGCAGTGCCGACAGCGGTTTTTTGATCGCCGGTCTCGTAGATGATGAGTCGCGTGCCCGGCGTCATCTCGCGAAGGTTTCTGAGCGCCACGGGATTCGAAACGCCATCCCACTCGGTGACCTTGTCGCGTTCGAGATCGGCAAAAGAATATCCGGAAGGTTCGGTCTTGAGCAGATAGTCCGAGGCCATTGGTGCGCCGCCTTTTCCAAGCGAAGTGAGCGGTTATTCTACACGCGCGGCGGATGTCGGCTCAACTTCAGCGACTATCACACTATCAGCGTTCTTCTTTTGCTCTTTGTCAACGTGCTCTCGGTTTTTCGTTGACCTCACCATTGCCCCTCCAGTATATTTCCCCTGGCCCCGCTTGGAGGCTTGATGACGCGCTCGCGCGTGCCCGAAAGCTTTGTGATTGCCCGTGCCGCTCTCGCTATTTTGCTCTCGCTGGCGCTTTTGGTTTCAACCCTCTGGGCCGCTTCGTCCGCTGTGCTAGGAACCGTGGTTTTCGCCGATCGCGCTCGCGTGGGCGACGCCGGCATCTCTGCGGGGGCGACGGTCTTTAGCGGTGATCGCCTCAGCACGGATCATGTGGGTACGGTTCAAGTACGCGTTCGTGCGGCGCGCTTGCTTCTGGCCAGTTCAAGTAGCGCCACGCTGGCCCAAGAGGAGCCGGGCCCTTCGGCCACTCTTACCGCAGGCACCGCCACGTTCTCGACCGCAAACTCGAAAGCTTTCACCCTTCACGTGGCTAGCGCGGTCCTCCGACCGAACACGGACCAACCTACCGTCGGGAAAGTGACCGTGTTAGGCTCCAACGAACTCATCGTGAAAGGCATCCGCGGCTCCCTTGAGATTGCTGTCGAAGACGATGTTCGTGAAATTCCTGAGGGCGCCGCTTATCGCGTGGTTCTGGACAGGAATGCTCCGGAACCGCAAGGTCCGCGCGGCGCCGGAACGAAGGGCATGGGCGGCCCTCCTATCAAGGGAGCCAAGAGCAAGTTCATCTGGTACGCGATTGCCATCTCGGGCGGCGTAACGATTTGGGTAGCTCACGAAGCCACGGAAAGCTGCAAGAAACCCCACGACCACTGTTAGCCAAACTGCACGTCCTAGTTAGACGTTTCTTGGTGCTACGACTCCTCCAAGATCAGCGCGTAATCAAAGTCGATTGGCTGGCAATGCATTCCCATCGGCCGTTTTGATCCAGCCAGACGTTCGTAAAGCGCCCCCGCCGGGAAAAAGGCTTGCCTTTTTGAATGCCTTTGTCCCGGTAGATGCCGGTGCTGACTGCCACACCGTTGCCGTACAGGTGGACGGTCACGCCCTCGTTGTTGATCTGCTCTCCGGCAATGTCTCCGCTCTTCACGCTTGCCAGAAATTGCTGCTTCGTGCTGATGGATCCGTCGTAATCGACATAAACGAGATTCTCGGCCAGCAGGTTTGCGAGCGCGTTGCCGTCTTTGTTTTGCTCAGCTTGATCCCACGCCGACTCGAGCGCAATGATTCTTCCCTCTTCCCCGCTGGGTTTTGCCGGCTGTTGCGCCTTCCCAAAAACCGCGCACACGCAAAGCAAGGAAAGCACGGAAGCAACCGCCTTCATAGACGAACCTCCTCAAGCAGGTTTCGAACATGAGAAACACATCGATTCTAAGGGAGACGGTTTGGCGGAACGGCCAAAAACTCGGCGTCTTGCAGATAACCAGTTTCCGGCGCTGTTCTTACATCAGTTCTTCAATAAAGCTGCGCGCCACGTCGGCGGGCACGCGCAGTTCGCCATGCAACAATGGGCCTTCGTTGAGGACCGGCTCTGCGGCATGCAAAGCCGGCAAGTCAGTACGCTCAAAGAACTTCCCGATGGGTATTTCTTCTCCCCACAGCAGTGACTTCTCCATCGCGGCAGTCCAGTCGGTTGCATCGTAGCCAGAGTCATCCTCGAGTTTTTTCACGCGCGGCCGATACCACTGGTAGGTATTGTCGAAGTTATAGGTTACGCAAGGGCTGAATACGTCTAGAAACGAGAAGCCTTTGTGTTCGATGCCCTGCTTGATCAGGTCGGTGAGATGTTTTTGGTCGCCGCTGAAACCGCGCGCCACAAAAGTAGCGCCCGCGGCTAGCGCCATCGAAATAGGGTTCACCGGCGCTTCGATATTGCCGAACGGCATGCTTTTCGTTTTCATCCCAATGCGGCTGGTCGGCGAAGTCTGGCCGGTGGTGAGCCCGTAAATCTGATTGTCCATCACGATGTACAGCAGGTCCACGTTGCGCCGCATGGTGTGAATGAAATGGTTGCCGCCAATGCCAAAACCGTCGCCGTCTCCGCCGGTCACCAACACCGTTAAGTCGTGATTTGCCAACTTCAGGCCGGTCGCCACGGCAAGCGCCCTTCCATGCAGGGTGTGCATCCCGTACGTGTTGATGAACCCGGGAAGATTGGAGGAGCAGCCGATGCCGCTGATGGCCACAACGTTGTGATTGGGAATCTGCAGGTCGACGAGCGCCTTCTGAATCGCCGCCAGCACCCCGAAGTCGCCGCACCCCGGGCACCAGTCGGGATCAACCCTGCCTTTCAAATCGGCCACCGTCAGTTGACTTGCTCGCTGTACGCCTGTAGCCATGTGCGTCTCCTTCCTCCCATTCAGCGCTCAGACCATAATCTCGTGCGCGGGAACGGAAAGTTTCGTTTTTCCGCCGAGCTGTTCCTTGACGGCTTCCACGATGTGATGAGGCATGAAAGGCTCGCCGTCGTATTTGCGAATGTTGCCGTCCGGCACAAAGCTGGTTTCGCTGCGCAGGTAGCGCGCAAACTGCCCGCTGTAATTGTTCTCGACGATGATGGTGTGCCGAGCCTTCCTCAGGAGTTCGAGAATCGCTTCCCCGTGCAGCGGCACGAGCCAGCGGATTTGCAACTGGTTGGCCGAGATTCCCTCCTCGTTGAGGATTTCGCAGGCTTCCTCAATCACTCCTTTTGTAGAACCCCAGCCGATCAAGGTAACTTCGGCATCGCGCGGCCCGCGGAGCTCGGGTGGCCTTACCGCCGCCTCGATTCCCGCAACCTTGCGCATGCGCTTTTCCATCATGGCGCGGCGCTTGATGGGGTTGGTGAACTCGTCGCTAATCAACACACCGTCTTCCATGTGCTCGTCGGTAGCCACGGTGTGGATGTGGCCTGGCACGCCGGGAACGGCGCGCGGCGAGATCCCGCTTTCCGTGATCCGGTAGCGCTTGTAATCCCCATTCGTGGCCATCCCGGCGCCAGCCCCGTTGCCATTCGTACCGGTAATAAGTTCGCCGCGATCGATGACCGGGTGGAAGTCCAGATCTTTCGGGTCGACGCCGAGCCGGCCTTCCGACAGCAGCAGGTCGCAAAGCACCAGCCCCGGGCACTGGAAGCGGTCGACGAGGTTGAACATTTCGGGAATCAACTTGAAGCAGTCGGCGATGTCCAAAGGCGCGGCAATCGCGCGCGGATAATCTCCGAATGCCGCGCCGAGCATTTGCCACAAGTCGCCCTGCTCGGTTTTCGTAGGAACGCCCGTCGATGGCCCCGCGCGTTGACAATCAATGACCACGACGGGAGTTTCGATCATCGCGGACATCCCCAGGCCCTCGCTCATCAGTGCGAACCCGCCCCCAGACGTGGCGCACATCGCACGCACGCCCCCGTGAGCGGCGCCAATCGCCATGTTGATCACGCCAATCTCGTCTTCCACCTGCCGGACCATGATCCCGGCCTTGCGCGCGTGCGCCGCCATCCAGTGCAGCACGCCGGTCGAAGGACTCATGGGATACGCACAATAAAACTTCACGCCCGCTGCCGCGCCTCCCATGGCCATGGCGATGTTGCCGCTTAGCACCGCGTAACGTTTGTCCGTCTTCGGAAGCGGATTCAGGAAGGCCGCGAAGTGCCTAGCGGCATAATCGTAGCCCGCGCGCGCTACGCCGACATTTTCCGCCACCACGGCCTCGCCTTTTTTCTTGAACTGCTCGCGCAGGGCTTCCTCCAATGCAGGGAAGCCGATGCCCATCATGTGCAGTCCCGCGCCCATAGCCAGCGTGTTCTGCGCCACTTTATTTCTGGTGATGTCGGCAAGCTCGGAAACAGGAAGAGGGCAAAGCTGCACGCCGTCCGCCGCGACACCGGGCTTAATCGTGTCCGCGTTGTAAATACACGACGCGCCGTTGCCGAGCAGCTTCAGGTGCCGATCCATGGTGTCCTGGTTGAGCGGAATCAGCAGATCGATCCGGTCACCCATGTTGGTGACCGGTTCGGGGCCGGTGCGGATCGTCAGCAGCGTGTGCCCGCCCCGAATAATGGACTGATAGGCGTTGTAGGCATTCAGGCTGAGGCCCCTCCGGCTAAAGATCTTCGCGAAAATATCACCCGGCGTGGCCACCCCTTGGCCCGCAGCACCTCCAATGGCGACCGCAAAGGTCTGTTTCATGGCACCCTCTTTGGTTGGAAGTCTATTTGCGAGCTCGCCGCTACAGTCTTGTACAAGCTTCGGGCGTGACTCGAAGGAAGAGTCGGATCCCCGTGGAAAATATACGGCATGGGAATCTCCGCTTGCTCGTCTGGGTAGCCGGGAGTATACACCCAATTACCGCTATATTCTCCTCTTAAATGGCCGCGGTGGCCGCGGCCAGCGTCGCCACCATTCCTTCTGTTGTACGTATCTTTCCTCGAATCGGCCGCCGGGAAGCAAACGCAACATCATGGCCCGGCCTGAGGAATTTAGTTTTCAAAACAGTCAAGACATTTCGGTGCCTCGTGTTTTCAAAGGTTTGCGGAAGGTGATTCGAGGGGATTCAGGGTTCTCCGAGGACTGTTTGGGTACACGATTTGGGTACACGATTAGGTACACGCGGGTACAAGAGCAGGCGGTGCTTCGAATCCATTCAGCCCCGCGTAAGCCCACAGAGGCCTCGACCAGGCCAATTTGGCACTTGATTAAGTACTAGGACCATGATAGTGTTTTTGGTGGAGACCGCCGGTACCGCAGCCCCGGACAGCCGTGTTAGGGTCAAGGGCGGTTCTCGCGTAGTGTGTTGCCGGACCCCGTACGTAAACCGGGGAATCCGCCGTCAAGGATTAGACGGCGGTAGCGGAACCCGGGTTGGCAAGCAGTTACCTTGGCAGGCACACCTGCCGGGGCCCCGTTAAAGACCAACATCCCACCTAATCAAGGTCGGGTCATCCATGACCAGGGCGTAGTGCGCCCAACTGGATGACTCAATGTCACTTTCAAAGTCTAAGAAGCCGCAGTCCAGCGGTACGAGTCCGACCACGGCTCTACCCGCAGTATCAGAACCAATCCTGACAATCGGGCAAGTCGCCGAGCGTTTGCAAATGGAGGTCTCGACCGTTCGAGAACTTCTACGCAAACGCAATCGCCGACCGTTGCCTTCTTTGAAGTGCGGGAAATTCCTCCGATTCAAATGGAGCCTTATCGAGCAATGGCTGGATGAGAGCCGGAGGGCGGCATGAGCACCGCCCTCAATCCAACGCAGAAATACATGCTGCGTCTCGTGCTGTTCAACGCAGGTAAAACAATCCAACACAAAAATAGAATCTGCGAAGTAGTGGAAACGCACGACCAACTTCGCCAACTCCAGCCGCTTGTAGACGAGGATTTGACCGAACCAAAAACAAATCCGTTTTGGGTGCCCCGCAGACCTGTAGCCCGCAAAGAACTGCGCCAGGAGCGTATCCGTCGCTTATACATCGGCGGAATCCGTTCGCCGTTCAATCCGCCGCATTGGACAGGAGATTCAATGGAAGGACTCACAGCCGTACCGCTTCCCGCAAGCGGATTGGACAGCGAATACGTGCTGACTCTTGTCCGCGACCTCGGCTATCCCATAGATGCCGCCCTTGCTGCGATGGCTCACCCTCCCAGAGTGCGGCAGCCAGACCGCCGCCGAAAAGTGGAAGAGGGCGGGAACACTGTCATCGCCCAGCCCGTTTCGTACACCGCCGCCCCCAGCCGTCGTACCGAACGGGGTGGTTTCACCCGCGATTCGGTTCGGAAGGCAATCGCACGCATGAGAGCCTCTTCTCAGATGCGACTGGCAGTCTTTGAGGTGGTTTTCAGTCGCCGCTCTCCTAGCCGTATTTCGGTGCAGTTCGGGGTGGGTACCCGCGCCTTGAACAAGGCGGCGAGCAGGATACGGAAAGACATCCGACACGCTGGGGAGGGGGTCTCGGAGGGTGTTCAAAAACCCAATAAAAACGCGGCTTCCGAGGCTCTTATGGGTAGTTCTTGGCACATATATGAGGGGAGCAACGAAAATGAAAGAACTGAAAAACCTTATTAAAGAGGGTGCGCCGCTCGTGATTATCGTTCTCAGCCAGGAGGGGCTGGAAAAGTCCTTCGTCTTTTATGAGGAAGAGAACGCCGAAGCGTTGGAGCAGGGGAACCTGCTACTCGCTCGAATCTCGTGCCTGTTGTCGCTATTGGATAACGCCGTTCGTCACGGAGGAGAACCAGCGGAAGCGGTCGGCAGGAACAGGGACAACAGGAAGTTCCGCTGAATTAGTGGCGGTAACCAACGGTAAGCAATAGCGGTAGCAGCAACCCAGGGTAGCGCGAAGAAGCGGTTAATGAGTTCGTGGGGACCTCGGCACTTTAGGAGGATTCCATGAATTCCATAGATTGGTGTGTGACGTGTCAGCGCGTAGTACCGGAAGGCGAGGAACACGACTATATAGCGCACGGCTCGACTCGAGAACGCGCAGAAGAGTTGCTGGCTTGGAAGAGAAGTTTTGAGCAAGAACGCCAACAATAGGTGAACAATGCTGCAGTAAACAAGCCCGCGAGTGGCGTCGTGGTGCTTGTGCCCGAAAATGCCATAAATGCTTAAGCGAATAGGCGAATGGGCGAGAAGCCAAAGAAAGGTGGTGAACGCTGCCAGTAATCAACGGCTGGCATCGCAAATTCTAGTTGAAAAGTAGAGAGTATGAATAAGGAAGCAGTCGGCACCTTGACCGGGAAATACTTCCACAGCGTCAAGAGTGACCGTGAAACGATTGAATGGCAGGGGCAGTTTCTCGGGCTAGCGTCTCCGGGACTGTATCGCGTGCAGTTGTACGAATGGATTAACGGAACCGAATCGGAACAGCGTTTGGTGCCAGCGACCGACATGCGGTACTGGAAGGTATACGACGCGCAGGAGCAGATGCTGGATGCGTACGAACTCTACGCGAAGCGTCGCGGGAGTGCTCCGAAGGTGGGCGTATGAGCGCGACCACGACCCCACTCCATAAACAGTTGCATACCGAAGCACAGTTCGAGTCTGCAATGAAAGCATTGACGGCCACAAAAGGAAACCGGGCAGAGGCCGATAAAATTCTTTATCGCGAATATGATTTGACGAATGACGCGGCTCGGAAATCTGCCTTAAATGAAGCGGTGAAAGGGCAGTTTGTAGACCCACTGCCAGATGTTCCACAAACATTGAAACAACTTCGCCAGTGGGTTCGCTGGGAACTTGAACCGGACAAAGACGGCAATCCAACCAAGGTGCCGTATCAGGTGAACGGTAAGAAAGCGTCATCGACCGACCCGAACAGGTGGACTGATTACCGTACGGCTGTGACGGGCGCGACGATTGATGCGTCTGGTGGTGTGGGTTTCGTGGTAAACGGCGACGGGATCTTCGGCATTGACTTGGATGGTTGCTACAACCCGAAAACCGGCAAGATCGCCGAATGGGCTGAGCGCATCATTGATGCGTGTAAGAGCTACACCGAGTACACTCCGTCGGAAACCGGCCTGCGTGTATGGGCGCGCGGCGTTCTTCCAGCCGGTCTCCGCGTATTCAACTTGGACCCGGCGGTTGGTTATGGTGAAAAGGTCAAGATCGAAATTTACGAGCACAGTCGTTATTTCACTGTGACGGGCGACGCATTCTTCGAAGAGTCAGGCATAGAGGAGATCGACACGGCAGCAATTTATCAAATGCTCCACGATATTCGTGCTCAACATCCGGCTCCGGTGAACCAAAAGACAGCGGAGAAGAGCGCGGCGGCCGACGACACGACTGGCGTTCAAATTGTTTACGCGCCGGGCTCCAATATCAAGATCGACAAACACGCCATCTTCATGCGGGGCCAAGTTGTGAAGGATGGCAGCGGATTCCATGTGACGTTGAACAACAAAGACGGTCTAGCCTTTGCCACGGTAACCTACCCATCACAGAGTGAAGCCGATCTAGGCTTTGCTACGGTGCTCGCGCTTATCCATGATGGCGACGTGGACAAGATGGACGATGATTTCCGTAAGTCTGCGCTTTACCGGGAGAAATGGGAGCGCGAGGATTACCGAGAGCGCACCTTCACGAAGGCTTTGGAAACCGGTGAGAAGATTCGCAAAGAGAAAGTGTTGACGGTGCAAGAGCCGACTCCATCCACTCCCACGGTAACTGTGGCTACTTCCACGGACACTGTGGTCACCGCACTGACTCCCAGTGTGATTCCGGGCGACGAAATTCCAGCGTTCGATGAGTCGGCAATCACAGGCATCTACCGCGACATAGTGGACGCAGCAACGAACGGCACCACTATTCCTAGGCAGTTCGCGTTTTTGGCGGCGAGGGTTTATATCGGCGCGATGATCGCGGGCAAGATCACCTTCGAGGGGATGGAAGACACGTCCAGTTACTACGGCGTGCCCATCGGGCTGTCAGGCACAAGTAAGGGCCTCGCATGGAAGCGAACGGTGGACGACATTTTGAGCCTACCGAATCTCGCACTCTCCGTGAAAATTCTAGAAGGCAGCGGCGACAGTGGTGCGGGATTGAAGGACTTCTTCTTTGACGAGCCTAGGAACGCGCCAGTCGTCTGCATGATTGACGAAGCTATCTCGCTTGGTCACAAAGCAGGAGATAAAAAGAACCCGGAAATCTTGGACGCCATCGTCGAGTTGGCTACGAAGCACAAGTTCACTCGTGTGAAGGCTGCACGCGGTAAGGGCAAGGCGGGTCGCTCCCACGACAACGCACACCTTAGCATCTACTTGTGCGCTCAAGACAAGGAGGTAATCGCAGCCGCATTCCCGAACCGCCGAGGCATGGGTCTCTTTGAGCGATTCTACGGCGAGTATTCCGCGCCCATCATCGCGGGCAGACTGCCAAAGGTTGACACGCTGGTCGCGACCAAGATTTGGGAGGCGGTGCAGAAACTTCCGAAGTCTGGTCACATGACGATGGCGGCTGGAGTGGAGGAGAGAATTGAGTCGTACTGGGCGAGCCTACCCAGGGATGTTCAGACCAAGGTTCGATTGAAATCTCACCTGTACCGCGACATGTACATGGCGGCACACGGACGTGGTTCCATGATTGCCGAGATGCGGGACTTGGACTCCACGCTGGTGAACTTCCCTCGCCAGATTAAGATTCGAGAGGCGTTCTTCACTACCGAGGTGCCAGACAAGATTGGGCTGTACTTGAGCCGCTTGAAGGCGATAACGGAGAGTATGCGCCGCCGACTCAACTCGGGGGAACCTGTGTGGGCGGTGGCTCTCTCACAACGGGACTTCCAGACGGATACGCTGGCCTACAAGAACAACGAACTCCACTTTTTTGACACCGCATGGCGCAGTTGGCTCTCCCAAATGATGCCAGTGAAGATCAAGAAGACTAACGGGCACGAGTACGATAAGTTCGCCCCGAAGCCGCTCGAGAACGAGGAAGGCATGTGGAAGTAGAGGCAAACGACTTGCTACCGCATGGGGGTAAAACGACTTGCTACCGCATCGAGTAGGGCCAAACGACTTGCTACCATTTGGAGGCAAATCGGCAGTAGCAGGTCGATTTTCGGGTCGGAAATCAGGGTCATTTGGTAGCAGGTCGATCTCCATTAGAATCATAAGGTTAGCCACCATTTTTGAACGACTTGCTACTAATACAAACATCAATCAATTTTCATGTGTTGTGTATCTTGGTAGCAAGTGGTAGCAAGTCGTCGTTTCTGACAGGAAGTAGAGGGGTCTGGTAGCAAGTCGTTTCCGTGTCGGAAACCGAGGGTAAATGGGACGCCCGCGCGGTCTGGCCCCACCGGTTCCGATTAGGACTGGTGCGAGGCGTTTCCCTTACAAACGCTTCCCCGCGCGGCGCGAACAATGTGATTGTGTCAATCCAGACACATGCAAGGGAAACCTTGCACCTATCTCAGTACTTCTAGTACCCTACAACGCTGCCCCCGACACGCTGTAATGTGTCCAGGAACGCACCAGGGACGATATAGGCTGGTTTCCCGTGTCTGGCATGCCAGAGGGCTAGACCACGGCAAATCGCCTTGGAACGAATGGCAGCGGGGCGGCAGCGTGGGAACCGCTTAAAAATGAGCGGTTGCCGCGCGGGATTAGCAGGGCAGTGTCGCGACCCGGGTCGCTCACTCCGGCGAAACGCGAAAGCCGGAGCCACACAGTCGACTCCGTCCGTCGAAACGCAATCTTACGCTACCGAAAACAAAACCAGCCGCCCCGGTAAGTTGCTCATTCTCGGGAACGGCTGGATTGGAAAACGCAATACTTTGCAGTAGACCCTTGCGTTTAAAAAACGTTGGCCTCGGCCTGCCGGGCAGCCTTAGCCGCAGACTCGTCGGTGCTGTGAACGTAGCGCAAGGTTGAGGACAATGCCCGGTGACCAGCCGTTTGTTTCACCTGGTTGATGGGTGAGCCGCCGTCCAGCAGATGGGTGACCCGGGAATGCTTCAAAGCATGAACCGAACGCCCTGTGATACCAGCTTCCTCGGCAACCGTGGCAAACAGCCGCCAGATGGCGTTGGTGGTCAACGAGCCGCCCTTCTGGGATGTGAACACGAAGTTCGAGTCGTCCTTACGTTCCATGAGCCACAGCCGCAAGGCTTTCGGCTCGTCGAGCAGCGGTTGCCCGGCTCGCTTCTCGAGCGGCTGGATAGTCTCGAGACTGCCCTTGACGCGCCGGACGCGGATGGTTCGCGTTTTCAAGTCCACGTCGTTCAACGTGAGATTCGAAAGTTCTTGTGCTCGGAGCGCGTGGCGATAGCCGGTCAATAGCAAAGCCCAATCACGAACAGAGCGTTCCCGTGCGGCTTTGAGCAGGCGGAGCAGTTCATCGGTCGTAAGCCAGTTGTTTTCCATGTTCTTCGGTCTCCGTTTCTTGGTCTTGTGTTTCATCGACGCAAGATTAGAACAAAGTATTGCGTTTGTCAAACGCAAAGTTTGACCATCCCGCAAGGAATCGGCACCGCAGCGTCAAGGCAAGAGGCCTAATCGAACGCGTTACCGGAAACGGATGGACGCGCGTAGAGAAAAATGTTTTGGAAATTAAATTGCTCCCCCAGCAATAGGACTTCAAAGCCGACACCCGGGCGGGACTGCCGGTAGGGCGGGAGCCCCAGCCGTCAGGTTCTTGGACTTCAGCAGCGCGTAGTTCTCGAGAGTTTTTCAAAAAGTTGACCGGGCAATTTTCCCCGGATGGGACCCAAGAGGGGGGCGGCATCTTAGAAAAAGTTTGTTTCGGAAACAGGAAAAAAGGAAACCCCGTACGCGGGGACCGGGGAGAATATGATGGAAGCAGCAGAACAGTATCAACGCGATATCGCGAGATTGGACGCTATCGAAGTACTGACGAAAGTATAGGAGGAAGCAATGAATTGGCATCAAGAATCGCGCGGTATGTTCCGTACGGGAATTTTCGCCATCGTGTCACGTGCGCCCAACGGCAAGACGTTGGAAGTACTTCGCGGTCTCCCCGGCTGCGGAGACGCTTACGGCACACTGACCGACTTCCACGCTGAGTTGACCGCGATGGTTACAGAGGGTCTGATTTATTGTGACCCGTTGAACAACGTGTATCGTGCTCGCATCACGAGTGACCAGTATTGTCGGATGACCGGAGAGTCGCCACAGAATTTAGGTTAGTTTAAGGACTCGTAGGTAGAGCGTCGCAAGCAAGGAGAGCCGCCCCGATGTTTGGGGCGGTTTCCATTTAGCAACACAAATTCAACCCAATAGGGAGAAAGGATGATGGCAGACGAAGTAGTAGGCACCGCGTGGGTGCCGCAGGAAGGAGTGTCGCTAGAGCCTGCGCCGCAAGAAGACTTGGCAGCAATTGCTGCGCGCGAGGCCGAACTCATAGCCAGCGCAAGGAAGAAGCGTTACGCCAAGGACAGAACCGAAGCGGAGACCAAGGCTTTCAAGAAGTACCAAACAGCCAAGCAACACCAGACCCGAGCCCGCAAAGCCGCGAGGAAAGAAACGTTCAATTCCGCCTACGACGGCGCAGCAGTTTCCAAGGCGGATGCTAAGCAGATTTTAAGTGAACGCCAGATACAGCACCCGCATGTGCTCGCTACGTGCGTAGCCTTAGCGGAAGCAGCGGCAAAGCATTTCAAGATTCCGTTCAACGCTCATTTGCTGCGCTGTGGTCTCCGCGACACGCTTCAAGCCATCGAAAAGAAGCAGGATGCGGAACCTGTAAACATTCCGCCCGAGGTAATCGACGCCGAGGTTATCCATCACACCGATGCATACGCCCTTTGGGATTACGGCTTCTGGCGTCAGCCGGACGTAACGTTTGAACAATGGCTCCAAGACCGCCGTAAATACAAGTCATCTGCATTCGAGACGTCGAAGTTGCTTGGCAAGGAAGACTTCGGTTCAAAGCATGAAGAATGGACTGCCTTTGCTCCACGCTGGAATCCCGAAGGTCTACGCCCTAATTACACACAGCGCGAGGCTTTAGCGTGGCTTGACGCGCAGCGTTCCGATACCGAGGGCGACACGAAGCGATATTTGCTGGTCGCGAGTCGTAACAGCATGAAATCGACCTTCGCGCGCATCCATGCGCTATGTCTCACGCTTATATGTCCTGATTCATCGATTCTGATTATCAGCGAAACAAACAAGTTGAGTAAGAAGGCGATAAAAGAATTCAAGGGTTACTTGGAGTTGTTGCCGGATAACCCCACACTCTTCCAGCAATATTTTCCAGAGTACGCCGTACCCGTTGGGGATTCCGCGCAGCAAATATACGAGAATCCGCTTGCTCATCTGGGTCTTCCGCAAAGTGCCTGTGAATCCAGTTCCATGGAGTCTGCGAATACCGGCTCGCGATTTTGGTACGCCATCTTTGACGACCCCATTTCTCGGGATAACGGAACATCGAACGAGGAGCAAAAGGCTGCAGCATTATCAAAATTTGGTTCGATTTCCCGTCTCCGTGAACCGGCGGGATACATTTTGAACATACAAACTCCGTGGGTCCCCGGTGATTTAGGGGACACGATGATTGAGCGTAATAAGCAGGATGCGGAACACCCGCTAGCGGTTCGCATAGACCCGGTGTTTGAGGTCAAGCCGGAAGCGCGTCGTAAGGCATTACTCGACTTGACCGAAGACGATGTTGTTTTGAACTTCCTGCCAAAGTTGAATTGGAGATTCGTCAGAGACGAGATGCGTAGTCCGGAAGGCATCACCTTCTTCAAGACGCAATATCTCTGCCAGTGGGTAGAAGAAGAGGATGGTCTGAAGTGCCAATTTGACCACGATGAATTATGGGCACGTGTTCGCCCGTCGGCATTTTTCGGCGACTCTTCGGTTGCCCAGACTTGGATGGTTCTCGACAGGGCATACGGAACGGGTAAGTATTGCGATTTGTCGGCTTTGATTGTCGGCAAGATACAGCCGGTTGAAGGACGTGACGCCCTCGTCATTTCCCATTGTTTCATGGAAAGGCTCAAGGAAAGTGACCTGGTAAAGAAGATTGTAGACCTTATCGCAGCGCATCATCCCCAACTGTTCATCGCGGAGCGTGATAAATCGTGGGAGGCACTATGGCAGGCGATTATTCGCGGGTGCGGTTTGAAAAGCATTCCGTGCCCGTCGTTCCGCTGGATAAATATAGATAACACCGAACGCGCGTTTGCCCGTCGTGCCAAGGCTATGGAACTTCCGATTTCGGACGGTCGTTTGTGGTTTGCAAATGCTTATCCGCAACTCGAGCAACTCTTGCTCCAACTGGAACGCTTCGACGGACGCAAGCGTTCCGGCTCGTCGCTTGGCTCAAAAGACGACGGAGTTGCCGCCCTCTCGCTTTTGTGGCAGGAGGCGCGAATGCTGCATCAAGTAACCGAGGTTGAAAGCCCGGAAGACGCGGAACGAAGAAGAATGTTGGAGGAAGACGAGGAGAGAGCCGCTCGCCGACGCTTCTTTTACAACCGTATGTTCAACGACTCGTACGTACCACCACCCACGCCCGAGGCGACGGAACCATCCAAGCCTGCTGACCCGCGTTTGCTCATCTTCGGGCGGAACGGGCGAATATTTCGAATGTAGGAGGATACATGATTTTATTTTGTGTTTTATGCGAAAACCTCGTGGATGTTTCGGCAATGCAACTTGTCAAGGATTTCCGAGGGCATGGTAAGGCAAGCAGGGCATGTTTCCTTGACCGAAAAAATGGATTGTCACACGTCGTGTTAAATGAAGAAGCCTCCAAGAAATTCCAGGAGTCGAAGGAGAGAGAATGAAAACAGCAGCAGATTTGAACCAAGATCGCGCTGCCGTCGCGCACGCGGCGCGCATCGAGCGCGGCATACGTGAAGTTTACGCCGCGTTCCCCGACCTTTGTGTCAACGACGCCAATTCGAACATGATTCGACACTGGTGTTCTCAGTTCAGCGGAGTGCAGGATGCCGTCCCGTCGGTTCCGTTATTCCGTGCCGCCAGGGATGCGAACCGGGAAGAGTGGCGCAAGACATTCGTGTTGAAGCCGATTGCCGACCAGATAAACGGACTGATTGACGAAATCGTCGGAATGCTTCGTACGCACGGAAGCCATTCGGAGAAGTCACTTGCCGCTAAAAAGCAGAATCAACTTTCGTGTTTCTCGCGACAACAACTGCTCGATTATCGCGACCAGTTACGACTGAAGCAGGAATTTAACCGGTTGCCCGCCTCAGACTTGAAGCAAAAATTGGCAAGGTTCCGCGAATCGGAGGCAAGGATGGCGTCGAATGCTTTGCCGGAGGAATGGTCCGCGTCGAGGTTAAAGGGCAATGTTGAACTTTTGAAGCATGCCTGCCGCAGGTTTGGCGTCGAAGCCGTAAACGCCCGACTTCGAGGGGAAAGTTAACAAAAGTTTTGAACAGCGGAGATTCGGCGACCTCGACAGTCGCTCGGTTCCATACTGTTTAACAGGTTGCATCGGGTTGGGTGCCAATATCTCGCACTCATGTCGAACCGGTGTATGCCCTGACAGTCGTATACGCTCCTGAAATGGAAATCGTGTGTGTACAGCGCGGTGGACCGAAGGACCAATGTATACGGCGGTGAAATCAAGCACCAGGAGAATCGCGGAGACCGCAAGTTTCCGAGAACGATGACCGACGCAGGTCAGCACTTTCTAATCCTTCGACAAGATTGGTAAGCATGCTGAGCGCGTTCTAGTCGCTATCGGAAGCGAGTAGTCTCCGCGCCCTGAATCTAAGGAGACTCAAATGACAGTGGAAACAGCAGTACAGCCAGACCTTCGCCCCGCGAATATGTTTGCCTCGCAGCGCGAATATATCGAGGCGGCTTTTGCGGAGTTGAACCGCAGGTTGGCACCGGCACGGCTCGCGAACCACAGCCTCAACGGTTCACTTCTATTCGCGAATCAGAACGTAGCGGGGAGCAACCCACAAAATGTTGGAGAACTCGCCGACCTGCTCGAACGCGCGATTAAGAGCGTCGTTTACGAAGGCAAGTTGATTTGGGACGTCAAGCCGAAGACGCTGGTCGGACCGAACAATCCTGCAAAACAAATATCAGCCGCCGAGTCCGAGGAGCAGTTCGGCAAATGGCAGAAAGACGCCGAGGCTAAGGCTAAGCACGACAAAGAACAAGCCGCAGCCGAGAAACGGGTTGCCGCGTTAATCGCAGCCTTCACGCCTACTAAAAACGGTCGGCTGGACTACCCACTGATTGAGAAGGTGAACGCGCGCCATCGTGGCTGGTTCGAAGATGCAAAGAAGGACGGCAAGGATTTGCTGAAAGTGGAAGAACAGATTCGCCGCGACCAGCAAGTCACCTATGACCGCGTTGAACGCGATTCGTGGAAGATGTAAGGAGACCGAATATGACACGCATGCGATTTTCTGACTTCAAGGCAATGTACCAGAGCCCCTTCAACGACCTCTATCACGCCCTGCTAGGAGCAGGCGCAAAAACCGAGCCCGGAAATGTCGTTATAGGTTTGAACGTAGACCGCTTGAAGGAGGCATTCCAGCGCAGATGGCAAGAATTTGTGCGCCTTAATCCCGATAAAATCCTCGGCGAGCCAGCATCTGACCCGGAACTGGATGCGGTGACAAATCCAGACCCGACACCAGTTGCACCGGTCAAGCCGGTCGTAACCAAGCAAACGCTCAACAAAATGGACCGGGACATTAAGGACTTGGAAGAAGCCCAAGTGCGGTTCCGATATTGGCAAAGTCAGGGGCTTCTCAATACGACTGAAAATTCGTTGCTAATCGAGTCGTGGCTGGCAACGCAAGAGGGCGACCATTATTCAGCGGCGGGGCTAGACCGTTGTATCACGGCTAATCGTGCGGCACTTATGTGGTACGTACCGCCGGTTATTGAACGTCTGAGGAACGGCGACGAGCGCATGCCATTGACCGCGCGCCCAAGTGCCCGTTGGACGAAAGCACAACTTCAAGATTGGGACGCCCGTAGATTGGCGGCAATAAGTGCCGAACGTCGAAAGAAAAATACGGAGTTAGCGAAATCCCTCGCTGTTTAATTTCATCAACAACAGTTTCTTTGGCGCGCTTGCGCGTCGAAGGATGAAGACCTGCTGCATGCTCATTTGGGTGATGGGAGTGTGGCGGGTCTTCTGTTTCAAAAGAGATGAAGATTGGAAAGGTTTCCCGACAACGTCGGGGAAGCGTCGAACTATAGCGGCGCAAGCAGTACCCCGCACAGCGGGGAAGGAAAACTCATGAGTCACAAAAGTAAGAACGGTCAGAATCCTACAAAGGATTCGATTCCGAAGAAGGGCGGTAATCCGCCACACGTTGTCAATCCCGAACAAGGTGCGCACGACATTCCTGTGCCAACCGTTGTTCGCGAAGGGGATGGATTCCACAGCGGGAGACCGACACCGAAGCCGACCCCGCACCGTGATTTGGATAGGTAAAACTTCACATCAACACTAACCTGGCGGCATGTGCATCCATGTGCCGCCAAATTTATTTCAGGAGACTAGAATGCCCAATTTTGAAGAGACATCCGACCTTGCAAAACAGGTCCGCAAAATGAGTATTCGCAATGCCATCAATCTTCTCGCCGATGTTTTGCAAGAGCGGCAAGAAATGGAGCGTGGTGAGCCCGGACCTCAAGGTGTCTCAGGAAAAGATTCAACCGTTCCCGGACCAGAAGGAAAATCTGGACGAGATTCCACTGTTCCAGGTCCACAAGGTGTTCCGGGGGAAAACGGAAGAGACGCGACAATTTCTATCGGCACTGTTACCTCAGGTCCCGCATCCGTAACGGTGCGTGTCGAAAATGGCGCGCATGTTTTGGACTTCGTCCTTCCACAAGGCAAGACTGGGGCATCCGGGGAAACGGTGGTTGGACCGAAAGGCGAGCCCGGAGCACCGGGTAAAGACGGGGTCACGCTCGCCGAAGTTGCCAAGTCCATCGACGACATTCTCGCCATTTTGTCTCGCGTAAGCGAGGTCCGCCAGTTACTGGGAGAGTCGGGCGCGGACGTGGTGCAACAATTGGTCGACGTAAAGAATCAGGTTTTTGTCATAGCATCCGACCCGCGTTATGCACGAACAGACGCGCACAGAACGGAAATCGTCCGAAGAATCACGCAGCACTACACCAAGCCAAGCAAGTACGACTAAAAGTGAGTAGGAGATTCAAATGAAAAGATTTTCACAGCAGGACGTAGCGGAGTCCGAGCACAAGTACACATACGCGGACTTCACGAGCGAGCCCACGGAGTTTCAATTGCCAGAAGGTGCCCCGTATAGAGACCGAGTCGCCGTGCTGGAGAAAAAAGTCGGTGAATTGGAGGCAACGGTTGCGTATCTTAAAGCCGACGCCAAGAGCGTTGATGACTTTTTTCGAGCGCGTATCGGTCACTTGGTAGGCGAGTTCGTCGAGCGTTGCAGGGAAGCGACGCCGCCTATCGTCGAGATTCAGCAAGCGGTTGAAGAGATGTTCCATCGGGAAGCGAACGGGTTGGCTCAAGCAATTTTCAAAACGCTAGTGGCGAAAATTCAGCCATACGCATTGAAAGCGCAATCGTAACGAAAAAGATTCTTCCCGGCGGGCTGCGGCCTATCGCAATAACCAAGGCATAAGATGGAAGAACTACGCCATCAACTCTCCCTCAAAGTCCGTAAGCAACTGAAGGTGATCGTCTGTTTGAAGTGGTGCTCTAGAAAAGTATTTATGCTGGTCTCTGTCAGTGTTTAGCTTTCTCTCAAAGTGAAAAGCTGCTACAGCCAAAGGAGGAAACGATTGTCTCGGCCAGAAACTGACACCGCCAAACTCAAAATCAAAAGGTCCGTTGCTGGAAGTAGCTTGTGCAATTTTAGTTGCAAACTTCTCGAAACCAGGGTTAGCAAAATGTTTCAAGGAAAAGACGTTTAACTCGCTGAGGTAAAGTCTTTTCCGAATCATTTCTGGTCTAAAATTGAGACTAAATTCCGCAGAAGCCGAGATTAGCACGTCTTCTAGGAAACGGTCGGTGTCCCGGGTCGAGGACTGAGTGTTTGCCATCAGTCCGTCGTTATAAATCTTGAGTTCAACATGCACGAAAATCTCTTCCTTTGCTTGGTATTGCCCATTTGAAAAGACGAAGGCTTTCGTATCATCTACATCTGTCAAAGAGGAAGGGACTTTCTGAAAATCATAAGCTTCCTTGAGCCATTCAAACAAGTCAGGGAATAGGGCCTTGCCACGGGGATTGAGCTCCGCAATGTCAAAGAGCCAGACTGACCTAGCCGTGATAACATTTAGAAGCTGCATGTCTTAGTCTGCCGCGTCTGCAAGAAGTGGACTCTCTTGCGCAATAGGGATGCGTCGCTGCTCTTGGCTTTGTGCTACTTGGTCCTGACTACGGGGTACGCTTCCGAAACTAGGTTCGACTGCTCCATACTCTTGCCTGAAACTCGGGACAGCGAGAGAGGTTGTAGAAAGCCCTGGGTCGGTTAAAGGCGTGCCGGTGGCCCATGCAATTATTTGGCTAAAAGGTACGAACCGAACTACTAACGCTACATCAAAAACAGCCGCAAGTTTTTTCAGTGTGGAAATTGTTGGTTTTGTTTTTGACGAGTTTTCCAATCGGTAGACTTGATTTTGAGTCGTGCCAATCTCCTCAGCCAACTTTGGCTGACTCCACCGATTGCGGTTCCTTAGAGCGCGAATTTGAAACGCAATTCCGTTGCTAATGTGCGATGCGACAAACTTAGCCCGTGACTCTGGACTTCTCGCCAGTCTCCTCAGAAGGGCCTTCTGGGTCCATATTGAATTGGTGGAGTTTGGCTTCTCCATTTTGGAGTTGGCGGAGGCGTCTTTTGGCGATTGCTTTTCCATCTTTGTCATTCCTCCGTTTTTTGTTTGTGGCATGTAGGAATTTGTACGATTCCTCTTCCTCTAATCCAAAGAACCCATAAATACGATAATAGAACTTGCCGCGAATGCACTTGATGGGATCGAACCGTATTTCTGAGATTTCTCCTCCCTCGCCAACCAAGGGATCAAAAAATGGCTCGTCCCAAAGGCTCCGAGGCGTCACTTGCAAAAAACCTAGCCGGTCCTTGACTTCGTCGCGGTGATCCTCAGGAAGACTGTTGAACCAAGATTGGACTGGTTGCCCTTCATCAGCCGATTCAAAGTCGAGAAACGTCCACTTGCAGTCCTGGTCTTCCGAATTCATAGGCTACCACAAAAAAGGTGTAGGTCAAAGGGCGAAATTGAATGCAGTGCTTGATAGTACACCAAAATAGGTGTGGAACAAGGGGCACCGTCACCGTAGCCCCGAATCCTACTTGGTCCCCAGTCATCTTAGCATTACAGAGTGAGGGTCGAGAAAGAGAAATTCGGCGCGCTACTCTGGAAACTACTGGACAGCCAAGCCCATGACAATCGCCTCGTAAAGATATTCCATCGCGCTTCTCCCGTGCTTTCGGTCACAGGCCTCTCGCGCCGCGAGGTTCAAACCGATGCCGCCAGGAAGACTGACGCACTGTATGGCACTCCGCGCACAAGGCCAAATTCTTGATTGATGTGCCCGATTTTGCGCTGCTCGAACAACGGCGTTATTTGCAGTGTGGCTCCTCACGCGGAGAGATTGTGTGGTTGAAGGAGGGCGTTGTCAATGCCGCCAGAAGCTGAACGCGAAGGGCTCCTAAGAAAGTGTGCGGTTGTTGCGTTCTCTTCTGGATCCTCGCGGTGCTCACCGTCGCGGCGGCGTGTGGGTTTGGCGTTCACGTTGAGAGGCATCGCGGCGCAAGTAGTCCGGGCGGGGAATCGCTTCCCACGCCCTTCTCATTGCTGTTACCTTTGGTGGCGTTCTCATCTCAGTCACCAAGCAGCTTCTCCAGCACCCCGGTAAGTTTCTTTCCCCATGAGAATTCCACGTCGGTAATGCCGAAAGATTCCGCCGACTCAAACAACTTCCGAATTTCCTCATCCGATGGTGCCGTCTTTCCATCCGCAACCTTTAATCGGCTTATGTATTTCGAATCTTCATCTCTTTGGAGTCCAAGTTGTTCCGCCGCCTTGAAGAACAGTTCCTCCCCGGTCTTCAATCTTTCCAATTCCTGCCGTAGATATCGCCGGGCGTCGGCCTGAGGTAACTTTTTGGAGATGATGAAGTACTTCAATCCGTAGAAAGCAAGTGGCTCCATCTTGTGCCACTCAACGTCCTTCTTAAGGTCTGCGATCTTTTCCTCAACATCGGTAATGTGAAAGCGGCTTTCAGCATCTCTTTTGCGGAGTTCCGATTCCATCACGACGCCATCATGAACATCTTGGTGCTTCGGAACGTCGATATCCTCGCCCTCATCTTCAATCAAACGGCACAGCACGTCCGTTCCTTCCAATCGGTATTCGTAAACGCTCTTCGACTGGCACGTGTCAAAGAGATAGTAGGTGCGGAAGTGATTCGGCATCGGTCGGTAGTTGAGACCGATATCAAGTTCAGTCGTGTGCCGCATTTCTTCTTTGTTCTCGAACACGAACTCGTTGCTCTTCCTCGATTTGTAATAGCCAACGAGGAC
>Ga0066709_100000052_pt1 | contig 38666 bp, 39 predicted proteins | sample GraSoiAngelo_158_FD_79665 | JGI IMG/M metagenome (GOLD analysis project Ga0066709, IMG submission 79665) | Grasslands soil microbial communities from the Angelo Coastal Reserve, California, USA - 14_1009_16_30cm | ecosystem: Environmental > Terrestrial > Soil > Grasslands | place: USA...
CCTCAATCGCAATCGAGCCTGCCCCGTCGCCTCCCAGACGGGGCAGGCTTTGAGCAGTTCAACGCGCGGTTCAGTCCTCGCACGCTGAGGCAGTTGCGCTCGCGTTCGTCTCGCGTACGCGTACCGGCAGGAGTACTCGCAGAGCGCTATGTGGAAGAGGGACTGCGCATGGACGAGCATCCGTTGATCTCCTTTCGCGACGGTGCGGCCGGGCGGCGGCCGGCCCTGATGGGTACCCGGCTCGACGTCTGGCAGGTGGTCGAGACCGTCCGTCAGAACGAGAACTCATCGTCGGAAGCGGCGGACTACCTGCGACTGCCGGTTTCGCACGTGGACGCATGTCTCGCCTACTACGTCGACTATCAAGACGAGGTCGACGGATGGATCGCACGCGAGCACGCAGCGGTTGAGCAAGCGGAGACGCGAGCAATCGTCGCCAACAACGTCGGCGACTTCATGCCACTTGTCCAGGAAGCACTCCAGACAGGCTCCGGTTTCAGTGGCGTGATCTTCACGAGCGATAGATCGCTGCCCCGGAGCCCGAACACGATCGGGACATTCGTCAAACTTCTCGACGACCTCTTGAAGCGGCTCCCGGCCGACGACGGGCTCAACGGTCAGATTCACTTGCTCGCGCCCTGAGTGGCGCAGAGCGATCACGCCGCTTCGCCGAGCGCGCCCCCGGGGTCCGTGCCGCGTGAGCCGATCAGCTCGGCGAGGCGGCGGCGAGCCCGCTCGATCTCCGCCCCGTGAGCGACGAGCTCAGCGTGGCTCACGCCCCGCTTCTTGAGGACGCCCTTGACGAGGACGAGGCCGCGAACCTCCCGCAGGAGCTGTTCGATCTCCTCGTTGAGCTGGGCACGGAGAGCGCGGTCGGGACTGACTGTTCTGATGAGCTGCATCAGGCTGCCTCCTCGAACGACGGGATTGCATGCTCCGGTGCCCCCTCGACGGCCACCGCCCGAGGACGGCTCTCGACGAAGAGACCGGCGATGGCGGCGCACACGAGCGCGAGCGCGGTCAGGACGGCAAACGCGGTGACGTAGCCGTGCGTGAGAGCGCGGGCGCCGACCCCCGCGAGGGCCACGTGACTCGTCGCGTAGTGGCTCGTCGATGTCGCCGCAATCGTGCTCACCGCGGCCAGACCGACGGCCCCGCCGATCTGCCGGCTCGTGTTGATCAGACCGGAAGCGACGCCCGCGTCCGCGCGCTCGACACCGGTCAGACCGGCGATCGTCACGGGCACGAACGAGCCCGCCAGGCCGATGCCGCCGACGATGAGCGCGGGAAACACGTCGCGGAAGTAGCTGCCGTCGGCCGGAAGCCGGGTGAGCAGCGCCAGCGACGCGGCAGACACGATGAGCCCGCCCGTCAGCACCGGGCGGACGCCGAGCCTCGTCACGAGCACCTGTGCCACGTTCGACATGACGACGATGGTGAGCGTGATCGCCGCGAAGGCGACGCCCGTCTGGACGGCCGAATAGCCGAGAACGTCCTGCAGGTACAGCGTCAGCAGGAAGAACTGCGAGAACCCGACGGACGCGATCAGCACCGCGGTTGCATTGGCGGCGGCCAGGGTGCGCAGGCGGAAGATCTGCAGCGGCAAGAGCGGCCACCGCGACCTGGACTCGATCACGACGAAGCCGACGAGCAGCGCCGCCGACGAGGCCAGCAGGGCGATGGTCGACGCCGCCGTCCACCCGGCCGCCGTCGCACGCGTCATCGCGTAGACCAGAAGCATGATCGCGGCGGTCACCGAGATCGCTCCCGCCACATCGAAGTGACGATGCGCCACGTCGAGCCGGCTCTCCCGCAGGAGCAACGGCGTCGCGGCTACGACGACGGCGGCGACGGGGAGGTTGATGAAGAAGATCCACGACCAGCTGAGGTAGGACGTCAGCACCCCGCCGAGCAGGACGCCTGCGGCGCCGCCGCTCCCGGACGCTGCTCCCCAGATGCCGAGGGCGACGTTGCGCTCTCTCCCCTCCGTAAAGATCGTCATCAGGATCGACAGCGCAGCGGGCGTGAGCAGCGCGCCGCCGAGCCCCTGGAGGGCGCGAAACGCGATCAGCGACCCTTCCGACCAGGCGAGACCGGAGAGCAGTGACCCGACCGCGAACACGGTCACTCCGGACACGAAGAGACGGCGACGACCGAGGACGTCGGCCAGCCGGCCACCGAGCATCAGCACCCCGCCGAAGAGAATCGCGTAGGCGGTGATGACCCACTGGAGGTTGGACTGCGAGAAGTGGAGATCGGTCTTGATCGAAGGCAGCGCGACGTTCACGATCGCGATGTCGAGGATGACCATGAACTGCGCGGCGATGACGACGGCGAGGGCCCACCAGCGTCTCGAGTCACTATTCTTGTTGCCGATAGAGGCGATCTGCATTTATAGCCTCCCTAAATCGTTGGGTTCTTCCATAATGTAGCAGACTAACGCTTTGGTGGGCTACACTTATTCCCGATGAACGCACTCGACTCGAAAATCGTTCCCAAGACGCTCGTCGCGCGCCCCCCACGCGCACTGATCTCGAGCACGTCGCACCTGCTCAAGCGGCTCGGCTTCAAGGTCAAGGAGCGCTCCGTCGACGCGTTCGAGGGCAGCGGGGTGACCCCGATGCACTACGGCGTGCTCGTGCTCCTCGACGAGGATCCACGCGAGACGCAGGCGACGATCGCGGACGCGCTGGGCTACGACCGCAGCCATCTGGTCGGCCTGCTCGACGAGCTCGAGGAGGGCGGTTTGATCGAGCGCCGGCGCGACCCGGACGACCGGCGCCGCCACCTCGTCAGCCTCACGCCCGAGGGCAGGAAGGCGCTGACACGGTTGCGCGCGATCGTGACGCGCGTCGACGACGAGTTTCTGGCGCCGCTCGACGCGGACGAGCGCGCGACCCTGCACCAGCTGCTGCTCAAGCTCGCCGCGGCGCACGACGAGCGCTACGCCCCTAACGGATCGGCGTAGCTTTCCGCGTCTTGACGAACCGGACGTGCGTGACGCCGGGCGCGTCGATCGCCTCGACCTGATCGAGCTCGGGCACCGGGTCGCCCAGGTTCTCGAAGAGGCGGGTGCCACCGCCGAGAAAGATGGGGACCAGCGAGATCGTCAACTCGTCGAGCAGCCCGGCGGCGAGATACTGCTGCACCACGTTCGCACCGCCGCCCAGCGAGACATCCTTCCCGCGGGCAGCGGCTCGGGCCTTCTCCAATGCCGACTCGATGCCGTCCGTGACGAAGTGGAACGTCGTTCCGCCCTGCAGCTCGAGCGGCTCGCGCGCATGGCGCGTGAGCACGAAGACGGGATGGTGGAAGGGAGGATCCTCGCCCCACCACCCCTGCCAGGGCTCCTCGCCCCACCCGCCGGGGCCGCCGCCGAACATGTTCCGCCCCATGACCGTGGCACCCGTGCCGCCGAGGATCGCCTCGGCGACCGGCGTGCTCGCATTGACCTCGCCGTCCGCTGCTCCGTGGCTCTCGCGAAACGCCTCGAGCGGAAACAGCCACTGGTGCAACTGCTCCCCACCGATCCCGAGCGGGTCGTCCACGCTCTGATTCGGGCCGGCGACATAGCCGTCCAGCGACATCGACAGGCTCGATCTCAGTTTGTTCATCGGGGCTCCTCCCGTTGTCGTACCTGTGGGTAGGACGATCGTTCGGAGCGAGACTCATCGCTACGGCGCTACCGACGCCGAGGACACCTCACGGATGCGAGGATTGCCGGGTACAGCCCGCCCTTCAGAAATGGCGCCATTGCTGATCAACAACGAGTGGCACGAGGTCGACACCGCGGGTGGTAGGCGGTTGGTCGACGTGCTGCGAGATGACCTCGGCCTGCTCGGTACGAAGCTGGCCTGCGGTGAGGGCGCGTGCGGCGCCTGCGCAGTGCTCGTCGACGGCGCTCCAGTGGCGTCGTGCATCCTCCTCGCCGCTGCGGCCGAAGGGCACGAGGTGGTCACCATCGAAGGGCTCGCGTCCGGCGGCGCAACGGCGCTGGTCGACGCGTTCGTCGCGGAGGACGCGCTGCAGTGCGGTTTCTGTACGCCGGGGCAGATCGTGAGCGCGTCCGCGCTGCTGGCGCGCACGCCGCAGCCGACCTCGGAGGAGATCCGCGCGGCGATGGCCGGAAACCTGTGCCGCTGCGGCGCCTATCCGAAGATCGAGCGGGCGATCCTCCGCGCCGCGGGAGCGCAGGCGTGACGGTCCGATTCGTCCGGGGACAGCGGGAGATGGAGGGCCGATACGAGGACGTCTGGGTCCTCGTCGACGAGGATGACGACCTCGAGACCTGGAACGACGAAGCCGAGCTCGACGTCGTCGGCAGCCCGGGCGTTCGGCTGGACGGCCACGCTCGCGCGTCCGGCCGCGTGCGCTACACCGTCGACATCCGTCCGCCGGGCATGCTCGAGACCGCCGTCTTGCGCTCACCCGTGGCGCACGGACGCGTCAGCGGACTCGATGTCGACGCGGCGCGCGGCCTTCCTGGTGTGCGGGCCGTGCTCGGCCCGGACTCGGAGCTCAGCCTCTCGACCAGGGAGCAGTTGCTCGTCGGCGAGCCCGTCTTCGCCGGTCAGCCGATCGCGGTCGTGGCGGCCGACGCGCGCCGCCACGCGGAAGCGGCGTTGGCGGCGCTGGCGCTCGAGATCGAGGCGTTGCCGCACATCGTCGACCCCGAGGCGGCGCTTCACGACCAGCGGTTCACCAAGGATCCCGAAGAGGAGTCACGCGGGGACGTCGAGGCGGCTCTCGAGGCCGCCGAGGTACGGGTCGAGCTGGAGCTCGAGACGCCGGCGCACCTGCAGACGCCGCTCGAGCCGCACGCCGCCGTCGCCTTGTGGGACGGCGACCGGCTGACGGCGTACGTCTCGACGCAGGGCATGTTTGCGGCGCGGGACGAGCTCGCCGAGGCGTTCGGCCTCCGTGCCGATCAGGTGCGTGTGATCAGCGAGTACGTCGGCGGCGGCTTCGGAGCGAAGCAGGGCGCGGGATGGGAGGCGCTCGTGGCTGCGGAGCTTGCGCGCCTGACGGGGCGACCGGTGCGGCTGGTGAACGACCGGCACGGGGAGCAGCTCGCCGGCGGGCGCCGTGCGTGGACGCGCCAGTCGGTTCGGCTGGGCGCTCGCCGCGACGGCACGCTCGTCGCCGTCGATGCGGACGCGCTGGTCGCGATGGGCCAGGGCGGCTGGGTGATGCCCGTGCTGGAGCCGGCGCTGACGTTGTACGAGGTGGCGAACGCGCGCGCGATGACGTTCCCGCTGAAGACGAATCTGCGATCGCAGAACGCGTTCAGGGCACCCGGGGTGATGGAGGGCGTGACGGTCTTCGAGCAGGCCGTCGACGAGCTTGCGCTCGCGCTCGATCTCGACCCGCTCGAGCTTCGACGTCGGAACCACGTCGACCGCGACCAGGGAAGTGGACTGCCGTACTCGAGCAAGGCGCTTCTCGCGTGCTACGACCGGGCCGCGAAGCTCGCCGACTGGGAGAACCGTGATCGGCTGCGAGAGCTGCAGCCGGACGGGTTGCTGCGCGGCATGGGGTGTGCGACGCAGATCTGGTGGGGCGGCGGCGGCCCGCCTTCGCATGCGACGGTCAGGCTCGACGCGGCGGGCCATGCGCAGGTCGTGACAGGTATTCAGGACATCGGCACCGGGACCCTGACTTCGGCCGCCATCGTCGCGGCGGAGGAACTCGGCCTGACGCTCGACCACGTCACCGTTGTCGGCGGCGACACGAAGCCGAACGTCTACGGGCCTGTCGCGGGCGGCTCGCAGACGACGCCGTCGGTGATGCCCGCGGTGCGGTCCGCAGCGGCCAAGGTGAGACGGACGCTGCTGCAGCTCGCAAGCGACGTGTTCGAGATCGCGGCCGACGATCTCTCCGTGCGCGGCGGCCGGATCCGGTCGCACGACGGCGCGCTCGACGTCGACGTGATCGAGGTAACGGGGAAGCTCGGCGACGCCACCATCGACGGCTCGGGCTCGCGCGGCCCCAACCCGGACGGCTTTCGGGTACACACGTTCGGCTGCCAGATCGCGCAGGTTGCGGTAGACGCCGGGACCGGCGAGATCCGCGTCGAGCGCATCGTGGCGGTCCACGACGTCGGCCGTGTCGTCAACCCGCTGCTGGCCTCGAGCCAGGTCGAGGGCGGCGTGCTCCAGGGGATGGCCTTCGCCCTCACCGAGGAGCTCGTCGTCGATCCGACCACCGGGGTGCCGGTGAACGCGACGCTGGACGACTACAAGGTGCCCACGATCGCCGACACACCCGAGATCGTCGTCGACTTCGCCGACGTCCCCGATCTCAACTTGCCGAACGTCGGCGCCAAGGGCCTGGGGGAGCCGCCGATCATCCCCACCGCGGCCGCGATCGCGAATGCGTTCGCCCACGCCACCGGCAGGCGCTGCCGCGCGCTGCCGATGACACGGGCCCGCGTCCTGGAGACCCTCGCGTGACGACCGGGTACGCGCGCCCGGACACGATCGGCGCCGCGATCGAGCTGCTCGCGCAGGACGGAGCGGCCCCGATGGGCGGCGGCACGGACCTCGCGGGCCAGATCGACCGCGGCCTCCGGGAACCGAGCCTGCTCGTCGACCTGCAGGCGCTGCCGCTCGACTCGATCGACGAGGACGAAGGCGAGGTACACGTCGGCGCCACCGTGACGCTCGCCCAGCTCGCCCGCTCACCGGAGATCGCTCCATATGCAGCGGTGGTTACTGCCGCCGAGGAGGCCGCCTCGCCGCTCCTCCGGAACGCCGGCACAGTCGGAGGCAACCTCTGCCAGCACACCCGCTGCTGGTACTACCGCGGCGTCGAGTGGCACTGCTGGCTCGGCGGCGGCGACACCTGCTACGCCCAGATCGGCGACCACCGCAAGCACAACCTCGAGCCGGGCGACTGCATCTCCGCTCACCCCTCCGACCTTGCGCCGGCGCTCGCCGCCTGCGACGCGACCGTCGTCGTCATAGGACCGCAAGGCGAGCGCGAGCTCCCGCTCCTCGATCTCTACCGCCGCCCGACGAGCGACAACCGCTCCCTGCTGACGCTCGGGCACGGCGAGCTCGTCAGCGCCGTCCGCCTTCCTCCCCCACCCGACGCCTCCGTCTACCTGCGCGCCGGCGAGCGCCAGGCCTTCTCGTTCCCTCTCGTCAGCGTCGCCGCAGCACGCCGAGGCGATCAGGTTCGGCTCGTCGCAACCGGAATCGCAAACATCCCGCGCGAACTCGACCCGAAAGACCCGCTCGCCGATCTACCCGGCAACCCACAAACCCACTGGAAACGGCAACTCCTCGCGACACTCGTCGAACGCGCCGCCGCCTCGCTCTGAAACGGTGTGCGCGGTTAGCCGGCTGCGCGCCGCGGCTGCTGCGGCTCTGCGACCTCCGCAATGCGTGAGGCGGGTTGCGGGCGGCCGAGGTGGTAGCCCTGGAGGGTGTCGCAGCCGAGCGCCTCGAGGTGACGCTTGATCTCCTCGGTCTCGACCCCTTCGGCGACGACTTCGAGGCCCAGGTTGTGGCCGAGGTCGATCGCCGAGCGAACGATCGCTGCGTCGCCGGTGTCTTCTGTCATGTTCTGGATGAACGACCGATCGATCTTGAGCACGTCGATCGGAAGCTGCCTGAGGTGGCCGAAGGACGAGTACCCGCTTCCGAAGTCGTCGATCGCGAGCCTGACGCCGAGGCTGCTGAGCCGGGCGAGGACGACGCGCGCTCGGGGCGGGTCGGTCATGATCGTGCTCTCGGTGATCTCCAGCTCGAGCGCTGCCGGTTCGATGCGCCATTTCGAGAGCAGCTTTCTCACCTCCTCGGGAAAACCGAGATCGACGAGCTCACGACCGGTGATGTTGACCGCGATGCCGAGGTCTCGGCCCTCCGCTCGCCAGGCGGCGCATTGGCCGAGAGCCGCATCGAGAACGTAGCTCGTCAGCGCCCGGATCAGCCCGGTCTGCTCGGCCAGGGGTATGAATTGATCGGGCTCCAGCAGCCCGCGGTCCGGATGCTGCCAGCGCGCCAACGCTTCGACCCGGCGCATCTCGCCCGTCGCCGCATCGGATTCGGGCTGGTAGTGGACGACGATCTCGTCGCTCTCGAGTGCGCGCCGCAGCTCTCCGACGAGCGCGAGACGAGCCAGCGAGTGATGGTCGTAGGCGGCGGCATAGACGATCGGCGTGTGCGTGTTCTTGCTCACGTACATCGAGACGTCGGCGTGCCTGATCAGCGTCTCCACGTCCTCTCCGTGGTCGGGGTAGATCGCGATTCCGACGCTGGCCTCGACCTCGATCGTGAGCCCACCGACGACAACCGGCACTGCCAGCTCGTCGCGGAGCTTGTCGGCGATCAGCCTCGCCGTGGAGCTGTCTGACAGCCCCGGCGCGACGACTCCGAACTCGTCTCCGCCCAGGCGCGCGACCGTATCGCTCTCGCGCAGCGCGCGCCGCAGCCGGCCGGCGATCTCCCGCAGGAGCAGATCGCCGCTGTGATGCCCGAGCGTGTCGTTGACCTCCTTGAAGCGGTCGAGATCGATCAGCATGACGGCGAAGCCCGATCGCTCGCGGTCGGCGGTCAGGAGAGCTTGCTCGGCGCGGTCCTGGAAGAGCGTGCGGTTCGGCAGGTCGGTCAGGGCGTCGTGCAGCGCCTGGTGCTCGATCTGGTGCATCTGCGCCCGCAGCTGCTCCTGGCTCCGTTGCAGCGCCTCCTCGTTCCGCTTCCGCTCGGTGATGTCGATCATGTACCCCTGCGCGTACAGCGGACGTCCCGCCGGGTCACGGACGACCACAGCCGCGTCGTGGATCCAGACCACGCGACCGTCGCGGGCGACGAGGCGGTACTCGCACTCGAACGATTCCCCACTCTCGTGCATCGCCGCAAATCCGGCGAGAACCCGGTCGCGATCTTCGGGATCGAGGACGCTCGCGAAGAAGTTGGGGTCGGAAACCCATTCGTCCGCTGTGTACCCGACCAGGTCGGCGATCTGGGGGCTGACGTAGACCGCGCTCTCCGCGTCCAACTCCTCGACGTAGCTGGCCAACGGCAGCTGCTCGACCAGCGTTCGGTAGCGCCCCTCGGCCTGGCGCAGCTTCTCCTCAGCCTCCTTGCGCTCGGTGATGTCCTGGCCGACGCCGATGATTCGGGTCGCCCTTCCGCCGTCGTCCGTCAGCACGTCTCCGACGGCCGTGCGCCATCGAGTCTGGCCGTCGGGGAGAACGAGCCGGTACTCGAGCTCGAACCGGCGTGCTTCGTCGGCCGCCATGAGAAGAGTCCGCCTGACGTGTTCTCGATCGTCAGGATGGACGTGGTCGAGGAAGGACTCGAGCGTGCCACCGAAGCTGGCCGGTACGTGACCCGCGGTCAGCTCGGCGTCGCGCGACCAGCCCGCCTCACCTGTCTCGACATCCCACTCCCAGGTGCTCATCTGCGCGAGCTCGAGGGCCAGCCGTAGCCGCTGCTCACTCGCGCCCGTCAAGCGCCCCGCAGGCCGAAGAGCCTTCGTGAGTCGACGCAGAATCATCAGGACGAAGTCAGGCGCAGACCAGCGGCACGAGCGTCGCTGAGTCTTCCGGGCAGAACCCGTGGCGTTAGGACGCCAGTGCCGCAACCGAGTCTCACACGGCGACTATCGGTCAGGCACGTGACGGACCTTACATACGGTTCGAAAACGCGAGTCGCAGAGCGCCTTGGTCAGCGATGGAGCTTCCGCTCCGCGCCGACCTCGGTGCGCATGGCGGCGAGCCAGCCGGCGTGGAGGGATGTGAGCAGCGCCTCGCCGATCTCGAAGGCGGCGTCGTGACGGGCGAGCATCTCTCCGCCGATCTCGCGCGCCTCCGCGTGGATCGCGGCCTCGTCGATGCCGGTCACGATGCCCTGGCGGACGACCCAGCGGCCGCCGATCATCGTCGAGTCGACAGCGAGTGTGGTCGAGCCGAAGACGGTCTGATGCAGCGGGTTGTTGAGAGGCGTGAACGGGATCGTGTCGAGGTCGAGAAGGACGAGGTCGGCCCGCCGTCCCGGCTCGATACGTCCGAGACCGTCCGCATCGCCCGCAGCACGAGCACCCCCGACGGTGGCCATCCTCCAGGCCTCCTGCGCCCCGAGCCACTCCTCGTAGTCGACCTCCCATAGCTTGTGCAGGAGACCCGCAATCTTGAGCGCCGCGAACATGTCGTTGCCGTCGTTGGAGGACATGCCGTCGGTGCCGAGGGCAACGTTGACTCCCTCGCGAAGCAGCGTCGGCACCGGGCAGATGCCGCTGCCGAGCTTCATGTTCGAGACCGGGTTGTGGACGATCGTCACGCCAGCGTCGCGGACGAGTTCGATGTCGCTCCGGGTCAGCCAGATGCCGTGCTCGAAGTTGACGTTGGGCCCGAGGAAGCCGATCGCAGCCATGTGCTCGGGCAGTGTCCGCCCGTACATGCGCTGGCCGGAGACCGCCTGCATGCGCGTCTCGAGCACGTGGATATGGATTGGAACAGCGAGCTCGGCGGCGAGCGCGGCGCAGCCGGCCAGCATCTCGTCGGTGCAGCGCTGCGGCCCCGAGGGGCCAAGTCCGATCGAGATCCCCTCGTCCGGTCGATGATGGTGCTTGACAGCGCTGCGCGTGAACTGCTCCCACTCCGCCCAGCGCGGCGGCTTCTCACGCTCGAGCCGCTCCATCAGCGAGCGCTCGACGAGGTGCTCGTCGAGCACGACGGTCTCGTGATAGGCCCGGTCGGACATCCCCAGCGCGACGAGGGCGCGCAGCCCGAGATCGCGGTAGGCGTCGACGATCGCCTGCAGCGATTCCTCGGTAAAGCCCTGTAGCTCGTAGAGGAAGTCGACGACGCAGGTCGCTCCCGAGCGAACCATCTCGATCCCGCCGAGCAACGTCCGTACGTAGATCTCGCGCGGGCTTTGCGCCGGTGCAGCGAGCACCGGGTAGGAGAACAGCATCCACGGCTCGAGCGGGAGGTTGTCCCACATGCCCCGGAACCAGTTCTCGTTCGAGTGGCAGTGGCTGTTGACCATGCCCGGCACGACAGCGAAGCGCGTGCAGTCGACGACCTCGGCGGCCGTACCTGGCTCTTCCCGGCCGACCTGCTCGATCCGGCCCCGCGACACGGTGACGTTGGCGCGACGAAAGTCGCCCGCGCCGACATCGACGAGACCGTTACGGAGAACGATGTCCGCCACTTATGTGGCCGTGGCGATGTCCGCCGCCTCTCTCGAGGCGATCTCCTCGTCTCGGACGTAGCTGGAGAACGCAAGGACGTTGCGAAGGTTCGGCACGACGCTTCGAGCCACCGCCACGCCGGCGACGTAGAGAACGCCGGCGATCGCCCAGGCCTCGACCGGCACGGGCCCCCATCCGTTCGGCTCCGACGCGTAGATCCAGCCGTTCGGCCAGTTGGCCGTGCCGGTCACACCGAAGAACACCGCGCCGAGCAGGGCGGCGACGGCTGGAACGTTGATGAAACCGGTCTCCTCCCAGGCCGGAACCTTGGTCAGCGGCCGCGAGATCCCGAACAGACGCGGAAGGACGAAATGGTCGACCGCCATGATCACGGTCGCGCAGGGCACGGTCACAGCCAGGAAGCCCGCAACCTTGAACCAGCCGTTGATGAAATGGAAGTTGACGAGCCAGGCGCCGATCACGCCGCCGCCCGCGACGAGCAGACACGTCAACCAGCGGCGCCAGTGCCGCCAGGCGCCGACGAGGTTCTGGCCCGCGTTGACCGACTCGTAGTAGTTGCCGTCGTTGATCGCGAACTGGCTGATCGTGGCCAGGATCCAGGCGAGCCAGAACGCGCCGAACAACGAGTAGTGCGTCGCGTAGCGCACGACCGGCGCGGTGTCGATCGTGCCGGCGAGCTGCGCCATCATCCAGCCGCCGACCACGAAGAGCAGGAACCAGAGGCCGGCGAAGAGGTACGAGGGCAGCGGCCACCAGAAGCTCGGCTTGCCGTAGCGCCAGACGTCCGGCTCGTTGCCCCACATGGCGAAGCCGATCACTGCCACGACAGACACCCAGAACGGGAAGCCCGTGCCCGCCGGCGTGCCGCCGAGCTTGCCCGAGTCGGTGGTCACCGCCTTGATGACCATGTAGATGACCCAGAGGATGATCAGCGGCGTCACCAGGTAGCGGGCGAAGACGCTGATCCCGGTGAACCCGAGCAGGTTGTTCATGATCATCACTCCGCCGAACAGCAGCGTGAGCGTGAAGATGTGACCCCAGCCGTACAGGCCGTCCCAGATCTGCACCATGAGGCCCGCTTGGAAGCCGACCCAGCCGAGCGGCGCGATGAGCACGAACGCGCAGACGATCCACGAGCCGCCGACGCCGAAGATCGATCGCGTCAGCAGCCCGTGCGTCTGACCGGTACGCGAGCCGAGGTACGCGCCGAACATCGCGTACGCCATGTAGAAGACATAGCCGAGCACCGTGATGGCGATCACGCGGGCGATGCTGTTTCCGTCGTGCAGCTCGAAGCCGAGGAACAGGAACGAGAAGCCCGCCGCGAACGTGGTCCACAACCCGGCGAAGTGCCAGAGTGGGCGCCGACGGTCGAGCGGCACGATCCCCGTGTCGCTCGTCGAGTAGTCGTGACGGATCGACTCGTCGAGCGCCTGGCGCTCGAAGGCGAGGTCTTGGACCAGATCCTCAACGTCATGCGCGAGCTCGTGCCGAGACTCGCCGTTCGAACCAGCGGGACCTGTGCTCATCGAGCGCCCTCCTCCGGGGGGAGTGGCAAGGTGCGGCGAGTCTACGAGCCCCGCCGTCATTTTCCAAGGGCCCCCGGGCAGCGTCGTTCGGCGGCGCGAGGCGCCCGTACAGTGCGAGTCCCACTGCGAAGGAGGCTGCCGTGAAAGTCGATCAGATCAGGATCGACCCCGACCCGTACGAGCCCTACCGGCTGTCACAAGGATTCCGGGTCGGCGACATCCTGTTCATCTCCGGCCAAACCGGGATAGACGAGACCGGCGAGCTCGTGGGAATCGGCGACTTCGACGCCCAGGCCGAGCAGACCTTCCGCAACCTCGCTCGCGTGCTCGAAGCAGGCGGCTCGAGCCTGAAAGACGTCGTCAAGGTGACGATCTTCCTGACCGACATGACCAAGTTCCCGAAGATCGTCGAGCTGCGGGGAACCTGGTTCACGCCCCCCTACCCCGCCGACACGATCGTCCAAGTCCAGTCGCTGTACCGGCCAGAAGTCGAGATCGAGATCGAAGCGATCGCCGTCGCGCGCTAGCGGCGGGACTGGATCTGCTCGCTCAAGACCGACTCACGTGTCGCTATCCGCGGTATCGGTCAGAGCGCGCGCGAGGCGATCATGAATGCCCTGCAGCAAACCGGGATCGAATTGCCGGTGTCCTGAATCTCAGGCTGTGGGTGCTTGACATGTGGACGACTCGGTGAAAGAGTCGTGACGCTGAAACCCGGGGCCTGGTTGCTCTTCGGAGCGAAGGGTCGCGGGTTTCGGCATTTCGCGGCCTCTTCCATGTCAAATCGGCGCCAGTGAACACCTGGCCAAACTTGCCCGTGTGGCTCTCGGAGCTTGTCGCGAACACCTGGCGGGCAGCGGAGTGGTTGGCGTGGGAGCGTGTTTGGAGGCCGGAACTGGCGAGGCGAAGTGTCACGCCTGACATGCTCGAGCCGGTCGGCGATCCTTCGCGGCCGACGGGAATCTCAGCCTTCTCGCCCGAGCGGGGCTGGCGTTCGGGACGCATCGACTGGGAGGCGGACGCAGAGCTGACCGCGGTGCTGACCGGGATGCGCCGCCTCGTCGACGAACTCGACCGGAAGTAGCCCGTTGATGCGGTCGCCGCGGTCGGGCGTACACTCCAAGCACGCGATTCGTCTCTCCGCTTTGACTTTCCGGCCACGGCGCCCAGACGAGAAATTGAAGGCGCAAATGCCACGCTTCCTGCTCGTCTTCCGGCACGCCGATGGTGATCGCAGCGAGCTGCACGACAAGACGGATGGACAAGCTCGCGTCAATGGCACGCCGCTCGAGGACGGCATCGTCTTCGAGTTCAAGGGCATGCAGTGGGTGGCGACCCGCGAAGACATCGACAACGATCTCGTTCGATTCGTCTGCACGCCGGTCTAGCGCGCCGAGCCGAAGCTTCTTCCAACTCGTTCGGTTTGTTACATGCCAGCCGGGAGAAGTCCGTCAGATGGACTCCGTTCCGAGGAGCTCGTTGCGACTTCTCAGCTGAGACGACGCGTCTGGTCACGCCGGGACGACACGCTTACTCCCTGAAGGGCGGGAGATCGAGCGCCCGTTCGAAGGCGCTCCGATCGTGCACCGGCTCGCCGTGGGAGACGATCACGTGCTCGAACGGGAGCTCGAGCATCTTCCGCAGGGCAGGGAGGACGCGATTCTCGTGACCGCGTGAGCCCCAGACGAGCAGCCGGCCATCTCGCTCCGTAAGCGCGTCGGCGAACACAAGAGCTCGCTGCTCCGGGAGCCAGAGCGGAGTCTCCATCCGGTAGCGGCCGTCATAGAGCGCGAGCAGCCCACCGGGCAGCTCGACGCCAGGCTCGAGGTCTTCCAGTTCCGTCTCGGGAGCATCACCGCGAAAGAACAGCCAGGGCCCGAACGCGCGACACGAATAGCGACCGACGAAGAGATCGACGTCGCGCACGTGGTCGGGCTTCAACACCACGGCGACCGAAGGCGCATTGGCGTCCAGACGACCCCACACCTCCTGAGCGTCCTCGGGAGGCGCGAGCGCGTCCAGAACGAGCACTTCGCCGCGCGACTCCACACACGTCGAGGTCACCGAAGGGTCCCAGCTCGACGTCGGACCCCACGACGGGTGCTCCAATCGCCAGATCCAAAGCCCTGGCGCCACATCACGAACCTCATACGGCACCAGCCGAATCATCCCATCGCGTTGGCCGGACCCAGGGACGAGCGGTGGCGCCTACGGAAATAGAATCGCGCCCCATGTTCACGATCGAGCAGCGGGATGCTTTCCGCGAGCGCGTGCTACGGCTCGGGGATGAGGATGAGCGCGTCGTTGCCGGGGCCGCAGTGGGCTCGCTCGCCGTGGACGGCGGCGACCGATTCTCCGACCTGGACCTCACGTTCGCCATCGCCGATCACGTGCCGGTTGCGGACGTGCTCGACGACTGGTCGCGCACACTCGTCGACGAGCTCGACGCGGTGCACCTCGCCGACCTCGAGCGCGATCCGACCATCTACCGCGTGTTCCTTCTGCCGGAGGCGCTGCAGTTCGACCTCTCGTTGTCCCCGGCGGCGCAGTTTCGTCCGGCCGGTCCGCGATTCCGGCTTCTCTTCGGCGAGACAGCGGCCGTCGACCCGCAGGCGGCCAGACCGCCGGTCGCCGGCGGTCTCTTCATTCCCACGCCGGCGGTCGCGCACGACCTCCTCGGCTGGGGCGTCATCTACGCGCTTCATGCGCGTGCCTGCATCGAGCGTGGTCGTGTCTGGCAGGCGGAGCACTACGTCGGCGCCGTGCGCGACCATGCCCTCTCGCTCGCCTGCCTCAATCAGGGGTTGACCGCGGTGCAGGCGCGCAGCTACGACGACCTTCCAGCCGAGAGCCTGGCGCGACTCGAGCGTGCCCACCTCGGCGCGGTCGAGCCTGATGCACTCCGAGCGGCCCTCGCCGCCTCGGTGATCGAGCTCATGCGGCAGGGCGAGGAGGCGCGTCTGGCGCACGCGGAGACCGTCGCGTTGCGGCTCGCCGAGCTTCGTTGACGGTCTGGGCTTCGGCGAGCGCACCTTATCGACGAACCGCTACGAGAACTTCGTCCTGGGCCGGTCCTGCAGCACGCCGTCGACGTAGATGTCGACCTTCTCGTTGTAGAAGCAGATCAGCCCGGCGATCTTCTGGCTCTCCGGCAGCGGCGTGCGGTACGACCAGGCAAGGTCGTCATGCACGGTTTCGCCCGCGTGCACCGACCAATACTCCGCCTCGCCCTTGTACGGGCAGTGCGACCGCGTGTCCGCCGGGGTGAGCAGTTCCAGGTGGACGTGTGTCTTCGGGAGGTAGTAGCGGACGGGCAGCCCCGTCTCGAAGAGCAGCGTCGGCTTGCCGGACTCGGCGACCGTGACACCGTCGACCTCGACGCGGATGCTGCGTGAGCTCGGGAGGATGTCCACGCGCGTGTACGGATCGCGCGGATGCGTGAAGACCTCTTCGTCCTCCTCGAACCACGCGTCCATCGCATTCCATTCGAGCCGGACGGCGTCGCGCAGCTCCTCGAAAGGCGAGGTTTCGTAGCGCACGGCGGCAGCGGGAGCCTCTTTCCCGCCGGCTCGGACGGTGAAGGTCCGGCCTTCGCCCCTGCTCGGCGAGTGGGCGCTGCCGCCGTCGGGTTGGAGCAGCTCCATATGGACGTCCGCGACGGGGAAGTAGTACGCGGGGTAGTACGGCTTCTCCCAGACGAGGAGCGGCGCCGTCGTGTCCACTACGAGCTCGCCGCCGAGATACGCGCGTACGCGCTTCTGTCCGTGCTCGACGCGCACCGAGCCGCGTCTCGTAGTCGGTTCCTCCGTGATGGCGGTCATCGTGCCTCCTTCGTCAGGTCTCGGGCGACCCGTCTGACGTCCACGCCGAGACGTTACGAGGTTTGCAACGCCGGCCGTGGCTGCAGCCTTCCCTGTCGATCTCGAGCGACCGCGCTATTCTCCGCGCGATTGGCTCTCCGGCGTCGGGCCACGGAGGGGTCGAGCGTTCAACTGACGTCGCCTGATCGTGCCGCTTTTCAGACAACAAGGAGGGCTGATCGATGTTCAACGCGGCGAACACGGGGTTCATGCTGCTCGCGGCGAGCCTCGTGATGTTGATGACGCCGGGGCTGGCGTTCTTCTACGGCGGGCTGGTAGGCCGCTCGAACACGCTGACGATCATGATCCAGAGCTTTGCCTCGATGGGCATCACGACCGTGCTTTGGTGGCTCGTCGGGTATTCGCTCTGTTTCAGCGGCGGTGCCGACGGCATCTTCGGGAACTTCCACCTCGCCTTTCTGCGGCACGTGGAGCCCGGGTCGATCTACGCCCCTTCGGGGATTCCGGTAACAGTGCTGATCGCCTACCAGATGATGTTCGCGATCATCACGCCGGCCCTGATCACCGGTGCGTTCACGAACCGCGTCACGTTCAAGGCGTACCTGCTCTTCCTGATTGTCTGGCAGCTGTTCGTCTACTACCCGTTCGTACACATGCTCTGGGGCGGTGGGCTCCTGGCCGTCTGGGGCGCGCACGACTTCGCCGGCGGCATCGTCGTGCACGCGAGTGCCGGCTTCGCCGCGCTCGCCTCGGTGCTCTTCGTGGGGCAACGGCGCTCCGCGGACAGCCCGCACAATATCCCCTTCATCGCGCTCGGCACCGGGCTGCTCTGGTTCGGCTGGTACGGCTTCAACGCGGGCAGCGAGCTGAAGGTCGACGACATCACCGCGATCGCCTTCCTCAACACCGACCTGGCCGCGTCGTTCGCCGCCGTCACCTGGCTCTTCATCGAGTGGTGGCACGCGAAGAAACCGCACTTCGTCGGTCTGCTCACCGGCGCCGTCGCCGGTCTGGCCACGATCACGCCCGCCGCCGGGTTCATCCCCATCTACGCCTCGGTCGTGATCGGCATCGCCGCAGGTGCCGTCTGCTACCTCGCGATCCAGCTGAAACAACGGATGCGCTGGGACGACGCGCTCGACGTGTGGGGGGTCCACGGCGTCGGCGGGCTGCTGGGGATCATCCTCCTCGGAGTCTTCGCCGACACCGCCGTCAACACGGCAGGAGCGAAGGGGCTGATCCATGGCAGCGGCGCCTTCTTCGGCAAGCAGGTCGCAGCCGGCGTCGGCTGCTCGCTCTACGCCTTTCTCTTCACCTACGTGATGCTGAAGGCGATCAACGTGGTCACACCCGTCCGCGTCACCGACGCCGCCCAGGAGACAGGCCTCGACGAGCACCTCCACGGCGAGACCGCCTACGTCATGTAACTCGAGACGCACTGGCAGCACCGAGAAGCTCGAGCGAGACGTCGAGCGAGCGCGCCGAATGCGTGAGCGCCCCGACCGAGATGAAGTCGACGCCGGTCTCCGCAACGGCGCGCACTGTGTCGAGCGTGATGCCGCCCGACGCCTCCAGCTCGGCCTTCCCCGCAGTGACCGCGACCGCATCGGTGAGCTCCACCACGGTCATGTTGTCGAGCAGGATCCGGTCGGCGCCGGCCTCGAGCGCCTCGCACACCTCCGCGAGCGTCTCGCATTCGACCTCCACCGGGAAGCCCGTGGATCTCGCGAGCCTCACGGCGGTCCGGATGCCGCCGCTCAGCCGCAGATGGTTCTCCTTGATCAGCACGCCGTCGTGGAGGCCGAGGCGATGGTTAGTCCCTCCGCCGTTCCGCACCGCGGCCTTCTCCAGCTCGCGCAGCCCCGGCGTCGTCTTGCGCGTGTCCAGGATCGTCGCGCAGGTGCCGGCGACGGCGTCGACGTAGCGCCGGGTCAGGGTCGCGATCCCCGACAGCCGCCCGAGCAAGTTGAGTGCGAGGCGCTCGCCGACCAGGATCGCGCGCGCCGATCCCTCCAGGCGCGCGATCTCGGACGGACCGACCCGGTCGCCGTCCGCGCGGCGGCCGTTGAACGACACGTCGGAGTCGAGCTCGCGAAACACCAGCTCGCATGTCTCCAGACCCGACACGACGCCGGGCTCCTTCAGGAGCAGGCTCGCGACACACCGAACGTCGGCCGAAACGAGCGCCTCACTCGTGACATCGCCGGCGCCGACGTCCTCGGCCAACCAAGCACGGATGTCGGTCACGGGTCGACTACCCGGGTGCGACGGTCGTGCCACCCCACTCCTCGGGTGCCGCACGCACATCGGGATAGACCAGGACGGGGGTCACCGTGGCGGGCGGCGCCGAACGATTCGTCAGCATCAGTTCGAGGGTACTGCACGCGCCCTGGCCGGCACAGCAATACTCGCGCGGTGCAGATCGCGGTCATCGGTGCCGGACGCATCGGCAGGACTCTTGGTGAGAAGTGGGCGGCCGCCGGGCACACGGTCGTCTACGGCGTGCGAGCTGCGGAAGGAGCAGACGAACGACCAGTCCGGGAGGCTGCCGACGGAGCGGACGTCATCGTCCTCGCGGTGCCGGGCAACGCCGCGATGGACGTCATCGAGTCGCTCGGACCGACGCTCGCCGGACGAGTCGTGATCGATGCGACGAACGATGTAGCGGCCCCCGGCTCGGGCACGCTTCGCGCCCGCGCAACGCTCGCGCAGGGCGCCGATCCCGTACGCGCCTTCAACACACTCGGTTGGGAGAACTTCGCCGACCCGATCGTGGGAGGCGTGCCCGCCGACCTGCTCTTCGGGGCCGAGGAGGGCCGGGGCAAGGACGTCGCCGAGCAGCTGATCCGAGATATGGGACTCGAGCCCGTGTGGGTCGGCGGCGTGGATGAGTTCGACGTCGTCGACTCGGTGACGCAACTCTGGTTCACGCTCGTCTTCAAGCGACAGCTCGGCCGCCGCCTGGCGTTCAAGGTGCTGCGCGACCCGTGATCGGTCCACTGGAACGGTGACCGCTGGGCCGCTTCCGAACATGGAGTACCTGCGCCTCGAGGTTCGAGGCGCTGACTACCTCGTGGCGACCGGGGGCGAAGGATCGGCGGTGCTTCTGCTCCACGGCTTTCCCGCAGACGCACTACTGCTGGCGCCGCGTCGTCCCGAGCCTCGCCGTGCAGCACACCGTCATTGCCCCGGATCTACGCGGGTACGGCGGGACCTCCGCTCCGGCAGGCGGCCCCGAGGGCCAGGGGTATACGAAGCGTGAGCTCGCCAACGACCTCGTCGAGCTGACACGTCTTCTCGGCATCGACCATCTGGCCGTCGTCGGCCACGACCGCGGCGCTCGAGTCGCCTACAGGATGGCGGTCGACCATCCGAATCTCGTCGAGCGGCTCGTCGTCCTCAACATCCTTCCGACGCTGAACCAGTTCGAACGAATGGGAGGCGGCCCATCGCTGGGCTACTGGCCCTGGTTCCTGTTCGCGCAGCCCGCGCCCTTCCCGGAAAGGCTGCTCGCCGCCGATCCCAAGAGCTTGCTCGAGTTCGTCTTCGACAGCTGGACCGCCGACCGCGATGCCATCGACGCCCCCGCCTTCGCCGAGTACCTCGCAGCACTGGACGAATCGACGATCGCCGCGATCTGCGCCGACTACCGCGCGAGCTTCTGGCTCGATCGGGACCATGACGCTGCCGACCGCAACGCCGGCCGAGGCATTGTCTGTCCGATGCTCGTCATTACAGGCGAGGCAGAAACGCAGCTGGGCGAGGCACCGCAAGTCTGGAGCGAATGGGCCCGCGACCTCCGCGCAGCGACGGTGCCCGGCGGCCACTACATCCCCGAGGAGGCCTCGGAACAGCTCGCCCACGCACTCCTCGAATTCCTCGCCGCACCTTGACCTGCGCCCGGCATTGCCACCGCGCCGATCGATGACTTCCCGACGACAGCAAGGTCTACACGTCAAACATCGAGACGGAGGTGAGACGTGGGAGCGATACATGTGCACGAGTTCATGAGCCTCGACGGCGTGATCGACACGCCGACGTGGACGTTCGACTACGGCTTCCACCCCAGGATGGGAGAGGCCATCGGCGCAGTCACGAGACGTTCCCGGGGAATCCTGCTCGGGCGCACGACCTACGAGATGTTCGAGCCGGCGTGGTCGACGCGGACGGTGGACGACGATCCTGGGGCGCCGTTCTTCAACGACACGACCAAGTACGTCGTGTCCGGGACGCTCCCGACGGCAACGTGGAGGAACTCGACGATCGTCGGACAGTACGACCCGGACACGATTCGCCGGCTGAAGGCCGAGGTCGCCGGCGACCTCTACGTCAGCGGCAGCGGCACGTTGGTGCGAGCGCTGCTCGCGGACGGGCTCGTCGACGAGCTGCACCTCTTCGTCTTCCCGCTCACCCGGGGCTCCGGCCCCCGGCTCTTCCCGGAAGGCGCTGCGCCGAGCAAGCTGTTGCTCGCGGCCAACGAGTCGTACGACAACGGCGTCGTCTACCTGGCCTACCGGCCGCAGGCGTGACCGGAGCGGGAGGAGTCGCCGGATAGCCTGAGGTGCCTCCGTTACGATGGGGCGAAGCCGCGAGACGTCGCGGGCAGCCGCCGGAGTTCCCTCACAAGGACAGGAGCAGATGAGCCGCGAACACACGACGCACCGCTGGTGGGTCCTCGCCGTCGTCGGGGCGGCGTTCTTCATGACGATTCTCGACGTCGCGATCGTGACGGTCGCGATCCCGTCGATCCAGAAAGACCTTCACATCGCCGAGTCGACGGTGCAGTGGACGCTCACCGCGTACGCGATCACGTTCGGCGGCTTCCTGCTCCTCGGCGGCCGCGTGTCCGACCTGCTCGGCCGGCGCATCGTCTTCATCGGCGGGCTCGTCCTGTTCACCGCGGCGTCCCTGGCCTGCGGGCTCTCGGGCAGCGCCGGCATGCTCATCGCCGCGCGCGCCGTCCAGGGCGTCGGCGCCGCCATCATCTCGCCGGCTGCGCTCTCGATCGTGACGACGACGTTCACGGAGGGGGCCGACCGCAACAAGGCGCTCGGCATCTGGGGAGCGCTCGGCGGCTCGGGCGCGGCGGTCGGCGTCCTGCTCGGCGGGATCCTGACCAAGTACCTCGGCTGGGAGTGGATCTTCTTCGTCAACGTTCCCGTCGGCGCTCTCGTGCTCGTCCTGACGCGCCCGATCGTGCCGGAGAGCCGCGCCGACCTCGGCCACCGCCGTTTCGACGTCGGCGGCGCGGTCAGCGTCACGGGCGGGCTCGCGCTCCTCGTCTATGCGATCTCGAAGGCGCCCGACATCGGCTGGGCGACCGGCCGCACGATCGGCCTGCTCATCGCCTCCGTCGCGATCCTGGCCGCATTCGTCGCGTGGGAGTCGCGCGTGACGGCGCCGCTGACGCCGTTCTCGGTGTTCCGGATCCGCAGCCTGACCGCCGCGAACATCGTCGGTCTGATGCTCGGCGCGGTCATCTACGCCAACTTCTTCATCCTGACGCTGTACGTCCAGCAGATCCTCGGCTGGTCGGCGCTCCGCACCGGGCTCACGTTCCTTGCCACCGCAGGGACGGCCGTGATCTGGGCCGGGGTCGCGCAGGCGTTCGTGACGAAGGTCGGACCGCGACCGGTGATGACGCTCGGCCTCGTCATTCTCGCGCTGAGCGTGCTCGGCTACACCCGCCTGCCCGTGCACGGCCACTACTGGCCGGATCTCCTGCCGCTCTACCTGACGTTCTCGGTAGGGATGGTCTTCGGCTTCGTGCCTGTGACGATCGCGGCCTTCATCGGTGTGCCTGAACATCAGGCCGGACTTGCGTCGGGCCTGATGAACACCACCCAGCAGATCGGAGGCGCGATCGGCGTCGCGGTTGCGGCGACGATCTTCACGTCGAAGGCCAAATCAGGGCACGGCACGGCGGCGGCCTTCACCTCGGGCTACCACTGGGCATTCGCCGCACTCGTCGCGTTCGCGATCGTCGGCGCGGTCGCTGCGTTCGTCATGCTCCGCGGCATCCGTGCGCCTGCGCCGGAAACCGAGCCTGTCCAGGTTGCCGCGTAGGTCAGCCCGCGACGATCTGTGCGTGGATCGTGCGCCAGGTGCGGCCGCCGTCGCGGGTGACGACGATCGTGCTGGAGGGATCGGCGTCGCGGAAGCCGTAGGCGACGGTCGAGCTCACGGCGTCGAGGTCGTAGGTGCCTGCGTCGAACGGCAGCCTGACCATCTGCCAGTGCCTCCCGGCGTCGTCGGTCCGAACCAGGAGATCGAACGGTGCGCGGAGGTTCCCCTGTCGCTGGCCGGTTATCCACACGTTTAGCGCGTCGGCGAAAATCGCCTGCCGAGCACGACCCAGTGGCGGGTCACTGCCCCGCCAGTGGACCCCGGCGTCTCGCGTCCAGAGCACGCGGGCGAACGGCCTCCCGCCGCCGTTGGTCGTGAAGCCGATCACGTAGACGGCCGCGGTCTTCGGCGTGAAGAACAGCGGCGCCGACGTCTCGCAGGCGCACTGGCTCGGCGCCGGAAGCGACTGGCGGCGCCACGTCCGGCCGCCGTCGTCGGTGCGGTAGAAGAAGGGCAGGCCGCCCGCGCAGTAGCCGCCGGCCCAGCCACGGCTCGTCGTCGCGAAGCCGAACCCGCGCTTGTCGCAGCCGAACGGAAGCGAGCCACGAGGCGGATAGTTCCACGTGGTACGCGAGACGAACCGCCAACGGACGCCGCCGTCGCTGCTCGTGTACAACGCCTCTCCCTGTGATCCCGCTGCGGCTCCCTCGTCGACGGCGAGGTAGAGGTGCCGACGGTCCACCGAGAACGGCTGCCCTGCGCCCAGACCATGCGGGTCGCGGAACGGGGACGAACGGCGCCACGTCCGGCCCGCATCGTCGCTGCGCTCAACCGCGAAGACACGCTGCCTCACCGTGGTCGAGAACAGCAGGGTCTGCCCGGCGACGGTCACCGGACCGCTCGGATGGATCGCTCCGCCGCCCGGCGTGACGTCCCGCCAGTGGCGGCCGCCGTCGCTCGTCGAGAGCAGCCGTTCGCGCTCGGGATCCTCGCCGCTCACGGCGTAGCCGCGCGACGTGTCGATCATGTGCAGCCAACGAAGCGCCGGCCGGACCGTCGTCGCCGATCGGCCCGCGGCGGCAGCCACTGCGAGAAGTGCGACGGTGATCAGGAGCGACGCAGATGCCCTCACGGGACCACCCACAGCGCCGCGGCCGTGAACGGCGCCTCGTACGTCTTCGGCGCCAGCTGCCAGGTGAGGCTGTTGTTGCCGAGCCGGGCGGTCGCCGGGATGCCGAGTTGCATCTCGAAGTGCACCCTCGCGCGCGGCGCGATCGCGCCGACGGGACGGCAGTTCAGAACGTATGCCTGCGCGGCCTTGCCCTGGAATTGCTCGATGTAGCTCGGACAGCTCGAGGTCGCGAAGTGGAACGGCTTCCCGCCGGTGTTCGTGACGGCGACGTCGTAGTGGAAGCGCTCGCCGCGATGGACGCGGAATGCGCGAAGGCCGCGCTTGATCGCAACGGGTCGCGAGCCGACGATCGCCGCCCGGAGGCGCAGACGCGAGCTCTCGGGGAGGTAACGAGGCGTCGGCGTGAACGGCCCGACCGTGATCGTCGAGGGGTACTGGGGCGCGTCGCAGCGGGGCGCGCGGAGCAGCGGGACGTGGATAGTCGTCCTGCTCGCGAGGTGGAGGGCGAGAGCATCGGGCGGCGTTCCCGGCCCGCCTGCGGGCTGCGCTCCCGGCCCGCACCAGTTCGACCAGAACACCGCAACCGTCGCCGACTTGCCCGGCTGCAGCGCCCGCAACGAGCCGGGCGGGTCGGCGAGGACGTCCACGGGCGCCGCCGACGCTGCGAGCTTCCTGACGCGCCAGCGCTCGCGAGCGGCTGCGGCCCCCGTGAAGGACACGGCCGGCCAGCCGACGAGCGAGCACACGGTCTTCCCCGTGTTGAGGAGGTTGACGCCGCCGACGAGCGAGCCGGTCGCGCCCTGCAGGAAGAGGTGGGCGTGAAGAACGCGCGCGCGGCACGGCGCAGCCGGCGGCGGATGGGCCGACGCCTTGGCCGGGCGCTGGTTCAGCCAGGGCACCGCGGGTGGCGAACCGGACGCGACCGCGGCGAGTGCAAGCGTCAGCGCGCCGGCTCCGGCGTAACGTCGAGGAGAGCGGCTTCGTTTTGGCGCGCTGCTCATCGGCGGCCCGACGGTACGACGAGGGCGTAAGAAAACGGTGATCCCGGGGTGAAGATCCTTCGGCCGAGCTTCAGCGAGGAGAGCCGACAGGCGCCAGGCTCGCCAGGTGGTCGTGGAGATAACGGACGACCATGGCGCCCTCGCCAACCGCGGTCGCACAGCGCTTGATCGAGCCGGAGCGCACGTCGCCGACCGCGAATATCCCGGGAACGCTCGTCTCGAGCAGCCCCGAGCCACCGGCGGCCGCACCGGTGAGCACGAACCCGTCCTCGTCGACCGCGAGCGTGTCGCCGACCCACGAGGTGCAGGGCGACGCTCCGAGGAACAGGAAGAGGAACGAGAGCGCGAGGCGTGTTCCGTCCTGGAGCGTGACCGCTTCGAGCTCGCCGTCGACGCCGTGCAGCTCGGCGATCTCGCTGCGGCCGCGGACGGCGACGCCGTAGCGATCGAGCTCGTGGATGAGATAGTCCGACATGGTCTCCCGGAGCTCTGCGCGGCGATGGAGGAGCGTCACGATCGCGCCGCCACGAGCCAGCCAGACGGCGGCCTGCCCCGCCGAGTTGCCTCCCCCAATCACGCCGACCCGGGTCGCTCCGCACTGGCGGGCCTCGGACGGGCCCGCCGCGTAGAAGATGCTGACACCCTCGTACGATTCGGCGCCGGCGATGGGGAGGCGGCGGTAGTCCGCGCCGGTCGCGAGCACAACAGCCCGCGCTAGCACCTCGCAATCACCTTCGAGAAGGACGCGGTGACGCTCGGCCCCGGGCTCGAGCCCGACCACCCGGTACGGCGTGGCGGTACGCGCGCCGAACTTTCGCGCCTGCGTGACCGCCCGTACCGTCAACTCGGTGCCCGAGATGCCGGCCGGAAAGCCCAGGTAGTTCTCGATCCGCCGCGACGTCCCCGCCTGGCCGCCCAGCGCGCTCCCTTCCACCACCAGGGTGCCGAGCCCTTCGGAGGCGCCGTACACGGCTGCGCCGAGACCGGCCGGGCCGCCGCCGACGACGAGCAGATCGACCTCCTCGACCGGCGCGAGCTCGAGACCGATCCCCAGAGCACGTGAGATCTCGCCCGACGTCGGGTTGTGCAGGTCGGGCCCGCCGGGCAAGCGGACGAGCGGTAGGTCCGCCTCGGCCAGCCCTTCGAGGAGCGATCGAACCCGCTCGCCGTCCTCGTGCTCGGTGTCGACCCACGTGAACGGCAAGCGGTTTCGCCGCGCAAAGTCCACCAGGGCCCGAGTCGACCCCGAGGACCTCGGGCCGATCACGTCGAAGCCAATCCCCTCGCGCTGCTGGAGTGCTTCACGGCGGGCGATGAACGTCGCCAGTACGAGATCGCTGAGCGGACCGTCCTCCAGGAGCAGGTCGCGCAGCTGCTCGCGCTCGACGGCGACGTACCGCATCGGCTCGGTCGCGACCGCCGTCAGATAGACGGTTTGCCCGGAGAGCAGGTTCGTCTCGCCGAGAAAGCCTCCGGTGCCGTGGCGGATCACTTCACCGCCGCTCGCGTCGAGGATCGCCGCCTCTCCCTCCAGGATCGCGATCAGCGGGTAGCGCGTGTCCCCGATCCGAAACAGCACATCGCCAGGTGCGGCGGACCGTTCCTCGCCATACGCGCGCAGGAGCGCCAGCTGCTCCGGCGACAACACCGCGCGAACAGAGCCCGTCACCCGCCCAACAGTAGCCAGGCAACCCCGCCAGAGGGCGGGGTCAGAGGTAGCCCTGCGCGTCGGCGTACTCTTGAGCGACGTACTTCGACGGTGACGGGCACGCTAGTCGTCAAACCCTGCTGGAGGGAGGTGCTCGGCAGCCCAGCGGCCGATCTGCTCGAGCGCAGGCAGGAGCGCCCGGCCCGAATCCGTGAGCGCGTAGGCCACTGAGAGCGGCGGGCCCTCGTCGACCCTGCGCGTGACCAGACCGGCGCGCGTCAACTCGCCGAGCCTGTCCGAGAGCACCGAATCGCTGATTCCTTCGACGGCACGCCCGAGCGCGCTGAATCCGGCCGGTCCTCCGCTCAGCGTGCCCAGCACGACCCCCGTCCAGCGCTTGCCGAGAAGATCGAACGCGCGCACGAGCGCCGCGTCTGCCGCGGCGCACGTCTGGGCGTCGACCTCGGCCCGCCGTCTCGCCGGAGCACTCATGGAATAACGCTAGCAGTGCCCTCGTTCCTTGTCCTGCAATAGTTACTAGCTATCTGCTAGTAACTCCGGGGAAGGAGGAACAGCATGACCACGACCCAGTCATCCGACCGCTTCACTGCGCTGCCTGACCAGGAGACACTCGCCGTGACCGTCGTCGCGCTGGAGGAGCACGGCTTCAGCGTCGAGGTCGTCGATGACCTCGACGCTGCGCGGAACGCCGTCCTCGCCCGCATCCCGGAAGGATCGTCCGTGATGACCAATACCTCGGTGACGCTCCAGGAGACCGGCATCGCAGCGGCGATCGACGGCGGCGATGGACGTTACGAGTCTGCGCGCAACAAGATGACGGCGCTCGACTTCGGGACGCAGCTGCAGGAGATGAAGGCGATTGCCGGCCAGCCCGACTACGCGCTCGGCAGCGTGCATGCGATCACGCGCGACGGAACCCTCGTCATCGCGTCGGCCTCGGGGAGCCAGCTCGCCTCCTACGCCTGGGGTGCCGCCAACGTCATCTTCGTGGTCGGCGCGCAGAAGCTCGTGCCCGACCCGGAAGCCGCCCGCGAGCGGATCTACAGGCACAGCCTGATCCTCGAGGACGCGCGCGCCTATGCCGCGTACGGACAAAACAGCCGCGTTGGCAAGATCCTGGAGATCCATGAGGAGAACCCGGGCCGCATCCACGTCGTTCTCATCCGACAGACGGTCGGCTTCTGAGAAGCGAGAACACGATGACCGAGAACTCTGAGTCGACGATGGAGCCGATCGACGTGGCCGCCGATCACGTCCGCGGCCCTCTCACCGGGCATCTCATCGTCGAGTATGGGGACTACGAGTGCCCGTACTCACGGCAGGCGTACCGGGCGATCCAACGCGTCGAGGACGGGCTCGACCCGGGCGTCCGCTTCGCCTTCCGCCACTTCCCGCTCACGGAGATCCACCCGCACGCGCTCCCAGCAGCAGCCGCCGCCGAGGCGGCTGCGCTTCAGGGCCGGTTCTGGGACATGCACGACCTGCTCTTCCATCGCCAGAAAGCGCTCGAGAACGACGACCTGCAGCGGTATGCGGCAGAGCTCGGCCTCGATATCGCGCAGTTCGACAGCGACCGAGCCGGAGCAGTCGTGCTGAGGCGGATCCGCCGGGACGTCGAGAGCGGCATCGCGTCGGGGGAAGTCCTCGGCACGCCGACGCTCTTCATCGACGGCGTCGTGCACCGCGCCGGGTACGACGCAGAAACGCTGATGGCAGCCCTGACGGAGTAGGCTCGACCGGGGAGATGGAGCTGACGCCGAAACCCCGGCGATACCGGGGCGTTGCCGTGGTGGCACTCGCTGCAGCGTGGCTTGCAGCCCTCGTCGCCGTCCGGGCAAGTCCGTCCGCGCCCAGCGGGGCCGTCCCCTCGTCGACGAGCGTGCCGGTCGTCGCCTCGACGTCCGTCGGCACGCCGCCTCGGCGGCTGACCGCGAAGACGCGGCTCGTGCGGCATTTCGAGTACGTGCTCCCCGACGGCGAGATCGACGTCTACGACATCGACCGCGGCCACCGGCGCGTGCAGCGGATCCTGCTCCCGCAGGCCCGTGGCATCCGCGGAGCCGTGGCGAGCGTCCGCACGGGAATCGTCTACGTCAGCTACGGAGGCGACGGCGGCGGTAACGGCAACGGCTCGATGCTCGCGTACGACCTCGTCCGCGAGCGCGTGCTGTGGCAGCGCTCGTACGGCGCCGGCATCGACAGCATGGCCGTGACGCCCGACGGGAGGACGATCTACATGCCCGAGGGCGAGCAGTCGCGCACGCCCGACTGGTTCGTCATTCGGGCAGTGACGGGCGAGCCGACGGGGGTCATCACCGCCGGTGCGGGCCCTCACAACACCGTCGTCGGCCTCGACGGCGCGTACGTCTACCTCGGCGGGCGCAACGACCCCTATCTGTCGGTCGTGAGCACTTCCGCCAACGCGGTTGTCAAGAAGATAGGACCCGTTCGCGGGGGCGTGCGGCCGTTCACGGTGAACGGCACCCAGACGCTCGTCTTCACGACCGCGACCGGATTTCTCGGGTTCCAGGCAAGCAGTATCGAAAGCGGACGAGTGCTCTTCACGGTAGATCTCCGCGACCTCGGCTTTCCGTACGACCCGAAGACGTTCGTGCCGAGCACACCGAGTCACGGGATCTCCCTGTCCCCCGACGAGAAGCAGGTCTACGTCATGGACGCCGCGAACAGCATCATCCACGTCTTCGACGTCAGCGGTCTGCCGTCGTCGGCGCCCGTCCACCTCGCCGACGTCAAGCTCACCCACCCGCTCGTCGGCAGCGAGAGCCCGTGCCTCTACGATTGCCTGCGCGACGGCTGGCTGCAGCACAGCCGTGACGGCCGCTACGTGTACGTCGGCGACTCGGGCGACGTCATCTCCACGAAGACCCGCACCGTCACCGCGTTCGTGCCCGCGCTCCGCAACTCGCGCAAGAGCCTCGAGATCGACTGGCGCAGGGGTCACCCGGTGGCGACGACGTCGCGCTACGGGCTCGGCTACGTCCGCGCCCGGCGCTGAGGGCCGCGCCCTTCTCGGCCCGGGCGTTACAGCCGGACCACAATGTCCTTCGGGATTCTTGATCCTTTCGTGACGAGGGCGCTCTAGCGTCACGCAGATGGAAAGGCTCCTCCCCGTGGGGAAGGAGACCAAGGGAGCCGCCGGGCTCCTCCTCGCCGCGCTCCCTGCGGTCGGCGCCTTGCTGACCGCGCTCGCGATCACCGGCGACATCGTCGGCCGCATGGCCCGCAACCATCCGCTGACGACGCTCGGCGCATTCGGGTGCGCGGCGCTCGCGGTCGTCCTCGGCGCCGTCGCCGCGTACGGCCTGCACGTGGGGTCGATTGCCGAGCGGCGCGTGCTCCAGCTCGGGCTCGTCGTGCTCGGCGCCGGTCTCGTCCTCGGCGTCTTCGCCGGTGTCGAGACGTGGGGCGACAAGACCGAGCCCAGCATCACCGTGACCCCGAGATCGGGCTCGGTCGTCTCCATCTCGGTCAGCGAAACGGGTCTGCGGTCGAGCGACCATCTCGTCGTTGAGGTGGAGCAGCTGCTGCGGGTCGCAGGCGCCGGCGGCGAGCCCGCCTGGAGACAGGGACAACCTCTCTACGGAGCCTCGCTCGGCCCGAACAGCGCTGGCGAGATCGAGCACACCGTGACCCTCACCCTGCCCGCCGGCGACTTCGACGACCTCGGCGCGCGAGCCTGGGTGGGCTCCGAGCCGAAGCCGTGCTACGGCCGCGGGAACACCACCGGCTGCGTGCGCGTGCACATCCAGCGCCCGCAGGAACGGCCACAGCTGGCGGTGACCTGGGAGACCTACGTCAGGCTGCCGAGACTCCTCGTCCGGCTCAGAGCGCGCAACCTCGGTCAGCACCCGACGCTCTCGATGACGCTCCGGGTCTACGGCACCGTGCCCGGGCAGCCGCCGCGGACGCTCGCCGAGTGGTCCCTCGCACCGGACGCCGACGGGAGCTTCGACCGCCGGCTCTCGATCGTCGTCGGGCACTTGTACTCCGACGTCTGCGTGGTGGCGAGCCTCACGTCGAGCGAGCCGTCGTGCCCGGCGAGCGGCGACGACAGGACGGTCTGGGCCAAGCTCGCGGTTCCCGCCACGCGGTAAGGAGAACGGTGGGTCAGGCCCGAAGGCCTGACCCGTGCGCTCAGATCAGCTTGCGTACGAACGCGAAACGGGAGTGTCGCGTCCGCCGCCGCTGCGTCGCGTATGCAACTCCGGCGACGGCGAGCAAGCTCACGGCTGCGGTGGCCATAGCGAATTTCATGGGCCCTCCGATCAGAACGTGTTCGTCGTCGATTGACCTGGTCGTCTCAAGTGTACGGTCGCGCGCGGACAGGACGGCGCATCAGCCGCCATCACGGAGATCGACGATGCGCTGCGCCTTGCCCGCTGAGCGCTCGATCAGGCTCGGCTCCAGCACGTCGATCTCGACGCTGACGCCGACGTTCTCCTTGACGAGCGCAGCGAGCGCGTGACGTGCGCGGGCGCGCTCGTCCGCTCCCGCGGCGTCGACTCGCGCCTCGACGCGGACGGTGAGCTCGTCCAGCCTGTGTGGCCGCGAGAGGACGAGCTGAAAGTGCGGGGACAGACCCGGCACGCGCAGGATCAGCTCCTCGATCTGCGTCGGGAACAGGTTGACGCCGCGGAGGATGACCATGTCGTCGCTGCGGCCCGCGACCTTCTCGATCCTCCGCATCGACCTGGCCGTGCCGGGGAGAAGCCGCGTCAGGTCCCGCGTCCGGTAGCGGATGATCGGCAGCGCCTCCTTCGTCAGCGACGTGAAGACGAGCTCTCCGCGCTCGCCGTCGGGGAGCACCGTGCCCGTGTCGGGATCGATCACCTCTGGAAAGAAGTGGTCCTCCCAGACGTGCAGCCCGTCCTTCGTCTCGACGCATTCGCTCGCGACGCCGGGGCCGATCACCTCGGACAGGCCGTAGATGTCGACGGCATGCATGTCGAGGCGCTCCTCGATCTCCCGGCGCATCTCGTCCGTCCACGGCTCGGCGCCGAAGATGCCCACCTCGAGCGAGCAGCCGCGAAGGTCGACGCTCTGGCGCTCGAACTCGTCGACGATCGCGAGCATGTACGACGGCGTGACCATGATGATGTCGGGCTCGAAGTCGACGATCAGCCTCACCTGGCGCTCGGTCATCCCGCCCGAGACCGGGATCACCGTGCAGCCGAGGCGCTCGGCGCCGTAGTGCGCGCCGAGACCGCCGGTGAACAGGCCGTATCCGTACGCGACGTGGATGCGATCGCCGGGCCGCCCGCCCGCTGCGCGGATCGAGCGGGCGACGACATCCGACCACATCTCGATGTCGCGTCCGGTGTAGCCGACAACCGTAGGCTTGCCCGTCGTCCCGCTCGAGGCGTGGAGACGGATGACCCGCTCGAGGGGCACGGCGAACATGCCGAAGGGGTAGGTCTCGCGCAGGTGCTCCTTGGTCGTGAGCGGGAACCTGGTCAGGTCGTCGAGCGCCCGGCAGTCATCGGGATGCACGCCGGCCTCGTCGAACCGGCGCCGGTACGAGTCGACATGGTCGTATGCGTGACGAAGCGACCAGCGCAGCCGCTCGAGCTGCAGTGACTCGATCTCGTCGCGGGAGGCAACCTCGATCGGGTCGAGGTCTTGGCGCGCCGGTGTCAGGTCGCGCATCGGTGGACGAGAGTAACAGCGGGTCCGCTACGAAGGTCTTCCGTGGATGGTTGATGCCAACGATCTGGCGCGTCCGTTGCGCTGTCTGGCGTGTCTGGGCCGCGCCCCGACACGTACGATCTCGTGGCATCAACCATCTAGCTGCGATCCTGCCGTTCATGAGCGACGCGGAACGTTCGCATGACCTCGCAACACCAACTCAACGTCGGTCGTGCTTTCGTTCAACGTGACCGATAACGCGTGAAGGGAGCCTTGGCGTGAGCGAGCAGCCGACTGAAACCTCCATCTCGCCGGTCGAGGCGAAGGACCGTCTCGAGCAGGCGCTCTTCGAGATCCGGCGGATCATCGCCGGCCAGGACGCGATGCTCGAGCGAGTGCTCGTCTGCCTGCTCGCCCAGGGGCATCTCCTAATCGAGGGTGTTCCGGGCCTGGCCAAGACGCTGACGATCAAGACGACGGCGGGGGTGCTCGGCGGCTCGTTCGCCCGCGTGCAGTTCACACCCGACCTGGTCCCGTCCGACCTCGTCGGCACGCGCGTGTACCGCGCCGGCGAGGGCTCCTTCGACACGGAGCTCGGCCCCGTCTTCTGCAACTTCCTGCTCGCCGACGAGATCAACCGCGCGCCGGCAAAGGTGCAGTCGGCGCTCCTCGAGGTCATGCAGGAGCGGCAGGTGACGATCGGCCACACGACGTACCCGGTGCCGGATCCGTTCCTCGTCATGGCGACGCAGAACCCGATCGAGTCGGAGGGGACGTACCCGCTGCCCGAGGCGCAGGTCGACCGCTTCATGCTCAAGGTGACGATCGGCTACCCGGAGCATGACGAGGAGCTGACCGTCGTCCAGCGCCAGCTGGTCGCTCCGCCCGACCTGCGGCAGGTGCTGACGCTCGAGGACCTGCAGGAGCTGCAGCAGGCGGTCTTCGGGGTGTACGTCGACCCGGCGCTGATCAGCTACGCCGTCTCGCTCGCGATCGCCACGCGTGAGCCCGCCAAGCACGACGTGCCCGAGCTGGCGCCCTACATCGCCTTCGGCGCCAGCCCTCGCGGCCCGATCAGCCTCGTCCAGGCGTCCCGCGCCCTGGCGCTCGTCCGCGGGCGCGACTACGTGCTCGCGGAGGACCTGCAGTCGCTTGCGATGGACGCGATGCGCCACCGCCTCGTCCTTACGTACCAGGCGCTGGCGGAGGAGGTGAACCCGGACGACATCCTCGGCCGCGTGCTGGCGGCGGTTCCCGTTCCGCTCACCGACCTGGCCCGCTCGAGCGTGGCGTGACACTCGTACGGGCGCATCGAAGCGGGACGCCCGCCCGGCCCGGCCCGGGGCCGATACCCGAGCAGCTGCTCCGTGCGCTCGACGTGGCGATCGGGCGGCGCGTCGAGGGGCTGCTCGCCGGCGACTACCGCTCGGCCATGATGGGCGTCGGCACGGAACTGGCACAGGTCCGGCCGTACGTGCCGGGCGACGACGTGCGCCGGATCGACTGGAACGTGACGGCCCGCACCGGCGAGCCGCACGTGCGTGTGCATCTGGCTGAGCGCGTGCTTGTCACCTGGCTCGTCCTCGATACGTCGGCCTCGATGCAGTTCGGCACCGCCGACCGGCGGAAGGCCGACGTCGCCGAAGGCGTCGCGCTCGCACTCGGCCGCGTCGCCACGCGCCGCGGCAACCGTCTCGGCATCGTCACGTTCGGCGAGGGCGCGCCGACGGCGTCGCCGCCGCGCCAGGGCCGAGTCGGGCTCATCGGCCTGCTCGCCAGCCTCCGCGAGGAATCCGGCGGCGCCGCAGGACGTGCGTCGCTGGGCGAGGCGCTGCGCCAGACGGGTGCGATCGCGCGTCAGCGGGCGCTCGTCGCCATCGTCTCCGACTTCCGGGGCCCGGTCGACTGGCGCGTCCCGCTCCTCGATCTCGCAGGCCGCCACGACGTCGTCGCGATCGAGATCCGGGACCCGCGCGAGCAGGAGCTCCCCGACCTCGGCGAGCTCTGGCTCGTCGACCCCGAGACCGGAAGACAGATCCGCGTCGACTCACGGGACGCCAAGCTGCGCGCACGTTTCGCGGCGGCGGCGTCGGGCGAGCGACAGGGAGTGTCGCGCGCCATCGCCTCGACGGGCGCGAGGCACGTCGTCCTGTCGACGTCAGGTGACTGGCTCAGACCGCTGGCCGCGTTTCTGCGTAGGACCGTCCGGTGACATTCGGCTATCCCATCGCGCTCGTGGCGCTCGTCGCCGTCCCCGCGCTGGTCGGCATCTACGTGCTGCACGAGCGCCGCAGGCGGGCCGCCGGTGCGCGCTTCGCCAGGCTCGCGCTGCTCCCGAACATGGTCGAGCGTGTTCCCGGCTGGCGGCGCCATCTGTCGATCGCCGTCCTCCTCGTCGCGCTGGCCGCGATGATCGTCGGTGTCGCCCGGCCACACGCCACCGTCACGGTGTCGAAACGGGAGGCAACCGTCATCCTCGCGCTCGACGTCTCTCGCTCGATGAGCGCGACCGACGTGAAACCGACCCGCATCCAGGCCGCACGGACGACGGCGAACACGTTTCTCGCCGAGGTGCCGAAGGCGTTCCGGATCGGCGTGATCGCGATCGGCTCCAACGCGACCGTGGCACTGCCGCCTACGACGGACAGGACGCTCGTGGCCGCGGCGTTCAGGTCGATGCGCCGGAGCGAGGGAACGGCGCTCGGCGATGCGGTGGCGCTCGCCGTCCAGGTCGGCCAGAAGCAGCGCACGTCGTCCGGCGAGCCGATTCCGACGGCCGTGCTCGTCATCTCGGACGGAGCCAACCAGGGAAGCCGCGTCTCGCCGCAAACGGCAGCGACGCGGGCGAGGGCGCTGCACATCCCGATCTACACCGTGCTCGTGGGCACGCCGAACGGCATCGTCCAGCGAACCTTGACCGGCGGCTACCGTGAGCAGATCCGCGTTCCTGCAAGCCCGACGACACTTCAGGAGATCGCCCGCGCGAGCGGCGGCGAGTTCTTCACCGCGCCGACCACCCAGCAGCTGCGCGACGTCTACAAGCAGCTCGGCACGAGGCTCGGCCACAAGCGGACGTCGCGCGAGGTCTCGGATCTCTTCGCCGGCGGCTCGGCGCTCTTGATGCTCGCCGGCGGCGCCATGTCCGCGCTGTGGTTCAGGAGAGTCCCGTGAAGGCGGTCGTTGCACTCGCTTCCGTGCTCGCCCTGATCGCGGCGGCGCCGGCCGCCGCGCCGGCTGCGTCGGCCGCGACCCACGAATGCGACGGCCTGCAAATCTGCGTCCCGGTTACGGGCCCGTGGGTCGTCGTCCCGACGGCGGCGCAGACGGCGACCGAGTACCAGCTCGATTGCCCACGCGGGTACATCGTCGGCGGCCTCGATGCGGAACTGACGTCGACCCAGATCGACGTCTCGTTCGCGGGGACTCTCGGGAGCCCGGTCAACCCGGGGATCACCACGGCTCGGTCGGTCGTCTTCTCCGGCCTCTATGTCGGCCTCGGAACGCGCGCCGTTCCCAGCTTCCGGCCGCATGTCGGGTGCATTCCGGCGTCAGGTGGAGGCGGCAGGGTGCCGACGTCGGCTGCGACCATCGTCCGCCCCGGTCACCCGACGATCCGCAGGGTGCGGACCGTCCGGGTGGAGCCCGGTGCGACCCGCGTGACCAGCGCGTGTGCCCGCGACGAGCACCTCATCGCGGCCACCCACGCGCTCGGGTTCTTTGCCCCGGCACCGCCGGACGCGCAGCTCGCCGGGGCCGTCAGCGCACGCCGGGTCGTCCGTGGGTCACACGCAGACGTCTCCGTCCGGGCGGGCAAGCTCGTCAGCGGTGTTCGAGCGGTGATCCAGGTCGGCGTCGTCTGTGCAGGTGGGAAGTGACGTTCATCCATCCCTGGCTGCTGCTGACGCTCGCGATCCTGCCGATCGCGATGGCCGGGTTCGTCATCGTCCAGAGGCGACGGGCCCGCTTCGCCATCCGCTACACGAACATCGACGTGCTCGCGACAGTCCAGGGCTCGCTTCCCTGGCGGCGGTACGCACCGCCGTTGCTGTTCATGAGCGCGCTCGCGGCACTCTGCGTCGGGGTTGCCCGCCCGCAGGCACGGACGCTGGTGGCGACCGACAAGGCGACGGTGATCCTCGTGCTCGACCAGTCGGGCTCGATGTTCGCGCAGGATCTGCACCCGAGCCGGCTGGGCGCCGCCCAGGCCGCCGTGCGGACCTTCCTGGACAAGGTGCCGAAGCGGATCCGCGTCGGCCTGATCGTCTTCGCCGGCGAGGCACAAGTCGCGGCGCCGCCGACGTCGGATCACGAGCTCGTGCGCGCCTCCGTCGATGCGCTCGGGACGTTCCCCGAGGCGCCGGGCACGGCCATCGGCGACGCCCTGGCGGCGGCGACACAGCTCGCACAGACCTCGCTCGCGGACGGATCGACGGGAACGCCCGAAGGCTCCTCGAGCTCGTCGGCGGCGGCCGCGCCCGGTTCGGCGGCCGCGACGCAACATCCTCCGGTCTCGGTGCTCTTCCTGTCGGACGGCTCCCAGACCCGCGGCTTGCTGCAGCCGCTCGAGGGCGCGGCGCGCGCCAAGGCAGCCAGGATCCCCGTCTTCACCGTCGCACTCGGCACGCCCGAGGGGACGATCACCCGCTTCTTCGGCGGCTTCCAGCGGACGATCCCCGTCCCGCCCGACCCGCAGACACTGTCGGCGATCGCAGAGGAGACGGGCGGGAAGTTCTTCGACGCGCGAACCGCGGGCGCGGCGCGCGCCGCGTACGCGCATCTCGGCTCGACGCTCGGCCGCGCGCCCGGGCACACCGAGATCACGTACGCGTTCCTCGCAGCCGCTGCAGCGCTGCTGGTGGCCGCGGGGCTGTTGTCGGGGCTCTGGGCGCCGAAGCTGCCGTAGGCTCCCGGTGCGTCCGCGTAGACCGCAGCCTAGAAGCTCGCTGGCGTGTAAGGGCGGCAAGTCTCCGCGACGCCCGTCGGCACCTGTGGCCGAGCAGATCCGGTCGTGGCAGAGGGCGAGTACACTTTGGCGAAGTCCACGAGGGGAAGAATGAACTCGAGCGAGCCGGTTGGCACGATCCGGGCGCTGTGGAGATACCCCGTCAAGTCGATGCTGGGCGAGGAGCTCGACGCGGTCGACGTGAGTGAAGGCGGGGTTGTCGGCGACCGCGCATACGCGCTCCGGGACAGGAAAACCGGCAAGGTCGCGAGCGCGAAGCACCCGAAGCTGTGGCCCGACCTGCTCGCGTGCCGGGCGGCATTCGTCGAGGCGACACGTCCAGACGACGAGCCACCACCGGTCCGAATCGAACTCGCGGACGGCAACGTGGTGCTGAGCGACGCGCCCGACGTCGACGCCGTCCTGTCGCGCTTCTTCGGCCGCGACGTGGAGCTGGCACACGCCGCGCAGAACGGCTACACGATCGACCAGTATCACCCTGACGAGGAGAACTACGATCCCGAGGGACACCGCGACGAGGTTGTTGAAGCGCGGCTCGGTGCGGCGTTCTTCAACGAGCAAGGTCTCCCGTCCGCTGTCCCCGAAGACTCCTTCTTCGACCTCTTCCCGCTCAGTGTCATCACGACGTCAAGCCTCGACCAACTAGGCGAGCTCGAGCCACAGAGCCGCTTCGACGCCCGCCGGTTCCGCATGAACGTGATTGTCGAGACCCCCGCTCGTGGGTTCGTCGAGAACGAATGGCTCGGTCGCACTCTCACGATCGGCGACGACGTGCAGATCAGCGTCGCTTTGCCAGATCCTCGTTGCGTCATGCCGAGCCTCGCGCAGGAGGACCTTCCGAAGGATTCCCGGATCCTCAAGGCCCTCGTCCAGCACAACAGGATCGACGTCGCGGGTACGCGCTACCCCTGCGCCGGCGTCTACGCCGTCGCGGAAGCTACAGGCGCGATCCGCAAGGACGACAGCGTCAGCCTCGTTTGAGATCGCCGACATCAACGCAACGGTCCGCCGCGGTGTGCGCATGCGATCGCTGATTGTTGAGCTTGAGCCTTGTCGAGCTTGAGAAGAACGTGCTGCTGGTCGGGATGCCGGACTCTGACCTGCGCCAGCGGCGCGAATGCCACGCGAACGGTCACGGGGTGTCTGGTTCGAAGGCGAGAATGGGTCGGTGGCTGTCGCAGGGCTGTTGCTCAACGTCTGTGGCATCCGACTGGTCGAGCCGGTAGCGGACATCGGAGACGGTGTAGCCGCTGATCGCAGCGCCATCGGCGGGCGCGACAGGCCGCCGGTTGTCTGCGCGGGCCGCGCCAACGACCACGATCGCGTCGACAACGACGACCAGCACGACAGCCGCGAAAAGCAGCCGCTTGACCGCCGCGCATTCACTCATAGCGCCTCCCTGGTTTCGAGAACCGTGCAGGTGCTCGTAGCTAGAGATCCCTGCTCGGCCACGTTTCATGCGCGTCGCGGGTGAGCATCCACCGTTCGAGGGTCGGAAATCACCCTGTTGGGCAGGGGTAGTCCAATCTCATAGGAACGGGCTGTTGCAGAGAAGGCGCACGTGTCGCCTTGCCGCGGTCTCGGGACGCACGCCGCGGCTTGGGCTCACCGCCCGCCGCGGTCGTCTGTCTCGCGATTGATCGAGCGACGGCCTTCGGCGTCCCGACCTCTGTGAC
>Ga0066709_100000053_pt1 | contig 38636 bp, 37 predicted proteins | sample GraSoiAngelo_158_FD_79665 | JGI IMG/M metagenome (GOLD analysis project Ga0066709, IMG submission 79665) | Grasslands soil microbial communities from the Angelo Coastal Reserve, California, USA - 14_1009_16_30cm | ecosystem: Environmental > Terrestrial > Soil > Grasslands | place: USA...
ATCGAGGGCGCTCGCTCGATTGACCAGGCCCCCGGGCGCGACTATCTTACGCGAACGGTGAAACGCAGTACCGAGCGCATCCTGACGACGCACGCCGGAAGCCTGGCGCGGCCCGACGATCTGCGCGACCTGCTGATCGCCCGGGACACCGGCCGCCCCTACGATCACGCCGCCTTCGCCAGTCGCGTTCGACGCGCCGTCACCGAGGTCGTCAGGCAGCAGGTCGCCGTCGGCCTGGATATCGTCAACGACGGCGAGGAATCGAAGCGCAACTTCACGACCTACGCGCGCGAGCGCCTCGGCGGGGTCGAAGAGCGTGCGCTCGCCGAGGGCGAGCGTGTCCTTGCGATGATCTACGGCCGGGACGCCCTGGAATTCCCGGAGTACTTCGCGGGGCGCGGCAACATGGCCGGCCGCGAGGCCGTCTGCAAGGCGCCCCTCAGCTACATCGGACAGGCGGCCGTCGAGACGGACAGCGCCAACTTCAAGGCGGCGCTGGCCGGTCATTCGGTGACCGAGGCGTTCCTGCCGGCGGTGGCGCCCGGCACCATCGAGCACTGGCTGCGCAACGCTCACTACCCGAGCGACGAGGCGTACCTCGCCGCGATCGCGGAGGCGATGAAGGTCGAATACGACGCGATCGTTCGCGCCGGCTTCCTCCTTCAGATCGACGATCCCGATCTCGCCGACGCCTGGCAGATCCACCCGACGCTGACACTTGCGCAGTACCGGAAGTTCGCCGCGCTGCGCATCGAAGCCCTCAACCACGCGCTACGCGACATCCCGCCGGAGCGTGTGCGCTTTCACGTCTGCTGGGGGAGCTACCACGGACCGCACAAGCACGACCTGCCGCTGCGTGATCTCGTCGACCTGGTCCTGGCGGTCCGGGCGCAGGCCTACTCGATCGAGGCGTCCAACCCGCGCCACGAGCACGAGTGGCGCGTGTGGGAGAACGTGAAGCTGCCGGACGGCAAGATCCTCATCCCCGGCGTGGTCGGCCACGCCAGCGATTTCGTCGAGCATCCAGAGCTCGTCGCCGAGCGTCTCGTCAGGTACGCCGAGCTGGTCGGGAGAGAGAACGTGATCGCGGGCACGGACTGCGGCCTCGGGCCGCGAGTCGGCCACCCCCGGATCGCGTGGGCGAAGTTCGAGGCGCTCGTGGAAGGCGCGCGACTGGCCACGCGGCGGCTCTGGGGCCGCTGAGCCCCTCGGCCGCGGACCCGATGAGCGACACGGTCCTTCGGCTCGACGGCGTCAGCAAATCGTACGGCACGGTCCAGGCGGTCGACGGCGCGTCCCTCGAGGTCGACCGGGGCGAAGTGTTCACGTTGCTGGGCCCGAGCGGTTGCGGCAAGACCACCACCTTGCGCCTGGTGGCCGGACTGGAGGATCCCGACGGCGGCGAGATCACCCTGCGCGGCCGGCTCGTCGCGTCGGTCGCGCGCCGGCTCTTCGTGCCTCCGCACAAGCGCAACCTCGGCATGGTCTTCCAGTCCTACGCGATCTGGCCGCACATGAGCGTCTTCGAGAACGTTGCCTACCCGTTGAAGCTCCGCGGCGTAAGGGGACAGGCCATGCGTGATCGCGTGGCCAAGGTGCTCGAGCTGGTCGGGCTCGGCGGGCTCGAGCGCCGGTCGGCTACGCTCCTGAGCGGCGGCCAGATGCAGCGCCTGGCGCTCTGCCGCGCGCTCGTGTACGAGCCCGACCTGCTGCTGCTCGACGAGCCGTTCAGCAACCTCGACGCCAAGCTGCGGGAGCAGATGCGGGTCGAGCTGAAGCTCCTGCAGCGGCGGCTCGGCATCACCGTGCTCTTCGTCACGCACGACCAGATCGAGGCGCTCAGCCTGTCCAATCGGATCGCCGTCATGTCCCGTGGGCGCGCCGAGCAGATCGGCTCCCCGCGGAGCCTCTACGAGCAGCCCGCGTCGGCCTTCGTCCGCGACTTCCTCGGCCAGACCGTGATCTTGAAAGGGCGGGTCGATCGCGCGGAGAGCCAGACGGTCGCGATCGCGCTGGATGGATCGCTCGCCGGCCAGACATTGGCAGGACGCATCGCGCCGGGCGCGAGCCTCTCCGCCGGGGCTCCGGCGCACGTCGCGGTTCGGCCCGAAGACATCGAGGTCGGATCGAACGATCGGCCGGCGGCGCGTGGCCACACGCTCGTCGGGGTGATCGAGACGCTCCTGTTCGTGGGCGACAGGTACGAGGCCCGCGTGGCGCTGAGCGAGGAGCAGCGCATCCTGCTCTTCCTGGCACGCGGAGGCGACTGGCGCGAGGGCCAGCAGCTTCAGCTCCACTTCCCTCCCGACGTGGTCAGCGTGTGGCCGGCGTGAGCCGTGTGAGGGCGAGCATGCCAAGAGCGCCCGAGGAACCCTATAATGCGCCCGCGGTGGGGGACCAGGCCTGCACAGGAGGTCGCCGATGAAATGCGACGTTGCGGTCGTCGGACTCGGGATCGTGGGCGCTTCGGCCGTCTACGCGGTCGCGTGGGCGGGTGCCCGCGTGCTGGCGCTCGATGCCGGCACCCCCGGCGGGGGGACGAGCGGCAGCTCGTTCGCATGGCTGAACTCGGTCAGGAAGGAGCCCGATGTCTACCATCGGCTCAATGCGGCCGGGATGACCGCTCACCGGGACCTGTCGCGCGAGCTCGGCGGCGACGCCGGCTATCACGAGGGGGGCTCGCTCGAGTGGGCGGACGATAGCGACGCGGAGCGAGAGCTCCGCGAGCGCGTCCATCGGCTCGCGAGCCGGGGCTACCCGGCTGACTGGATCAGCCGCGAGCGCGCGACCGAGCTCGAGCCCGGCCTCGCCATCCCCGACCAGGTCCGCGACGTCGCGTTCTTCGCCGCCGACGCGTGGCTCGACGCCCCGCGACTGATCGGACGCCTTCTTGCTGCCGCCTCGGCGCGTGGCGCTGAAGTGAGAGACGGCAAGGCGGTCCGATCGCTCCGCATGCGCGGTGATCGAATCGAGGCCCTCGTCGTCGACGACGACGAGGTGACCGCGCGCTCGTTCCTCGTCTGTGTCGGCCCGGCCACGCAAGCGTTCCTCGAGCCGCTCGGCGTGGTCATCCCGGTCGGCCGCGTACCCGGCTTACTGGCGGTCACCTCCCGCCCGGCAGTGGCGCTCGGCCGGGTCGTGCACGCGCCGGGGCTCCACCTCCGGCCCGACGCCGGCGGCGGACTCTTGCTCGGGGCCGAGGACGTCGACACGCTCGCGGCGAACTCGGGCTCGCCCGCGTCGCTGTCGGCGCTGCTGCTCGAGCGGGCGGGGCGCGTGTTTCCCGCGGCGCGCCCGCTCCGGATCGTCGACAGCCGCATCGGCGTGCGCCCCATGCCGGGCGACCGACACACGATCGCCGGTCGGATCCCTGGCCTCGCCAACGGCTGGCTGATCGCGACCCACAGCGGGATCACGCTGGGCCCGCTGCTCGGCCGCCTGCTGGCGGATGAGATCGTTCGCGATAAGCCCAGCCCCACCCTGGCGCCGTTCCGCCCGGATCGCTTCCTGGCCGCTGGCGTCACGGCCGGGTGATCAGTTCGCGCTGCAGGCCGTCGCGGGGCTGGGGCCCCGCCGGCCGAGGCGCGAGTAGGAAGGAGGAGGCGGCTGATGGGACGGCTCGACGGCAAGATCGCGATGGTGACGGGTGCGGGCGGTGAGCACGGGCTCGGTCGAGCCATCGCCCGGCGGTTCGCCGACGAAGGCGCCGATCTCATCCTGACGGATGTGATTTCGACCGGGCTACGCGTGTCGCCCGTGTTGACGCCGGGCGCCTGGGGTGGCATCGAAGCGGTCGCGGACGAGATCAGGAAGCGCGGGCGCCGGGTGATGACCGCGCTCGCCGACGTCCGATCGACTAGCGAGATGACGAAGGTGGTCGCGGAGGCCCTGGGCGAGTTCGGGCGCATCGACATCCTCGTGAACAACGCGGGCGCGCCGGGAAGTCTCGACAAGACGCCGGTCGTCGAGCTGCCGGAAGACCAGTGGGATACCGTCCTCGACACCAACCTCAAGGGGACGTTCATCACCTCGCAGGCCGTCGCGCGCTCGATGCTCGAACGTCGCGTGCGCGGGCGCATCATCAGCATGTCGTCGCAGTGGGGCAAGAAGGGCGGCGCGCTCCGCGCGGCGTACTGCGCGTCGAAGTTCGGGATCATCGGCTTCACGCAGTCCCTGGCGCAAGAGCTGGCGCCCGCGGGGATCACGGTCAACGCGATCTGCCCGAGCGCGGCCGAGACGGAGCGCCTAGATCACATGGGGCTGCGGCCGGACGGGAGCTTCGACCAGCGGCAGCGCGAGGAGCGGATCGGGCAGACCGCCGCGTCGACGCCGCTCGGCCGGATCGCCAGACCGAGCGACGTGGCCGAAGTCGCCGCGTTCCTGGCGGGTGATGCCGCCGAGTACATCACCGGTCAGTCCATCAACGTGACCGGCGGCGGCGTGATGCACTGATCGCCCGGAGCGTTCCGCGCCCCCGCCCCTTCGCCATCGAGCTGTCGTCGGTGGCCTGCACGGTGGTCCTGCTGGCCGTGGCGTTCTGCGTCGTCTACCCCTTGCTCCTGGTGGTGCTGGAAAGCTTCCAGGTGGCGCCGCCCGGGCAGCCCGCGCGCTACGGGCTGGATGGCTGGCGCGCCGCGTTCGCCGAGCCGCTCCTGCGCGCGGCGCTCCTCAACACGCTGAAGGTCACCGTGGCCCGCCAGGTTCTGTCGCTCGCGCTGGCGCTGCTGGTCGCCTGGCTGATCGCGCGGACCGATCTGCCGGGCCGCAACTGGATCGAGTTCGCCTTCTGGGCGGCGTTCTTTCTGCCGACCCTCACCGTCACGTTGAGCTGGATCCTGCTGCTCGATCCCGACTACGGCCTGCTCAACACCGGGCTCGTCGGCCTCGGCCTGGTCGGCAAGGGGCCGTTCGACATCTACTCGTTCTGGGGCATCGTGTGGATCCACGTCATCACCGGATCGCTGACGGTCAAGGTGATCTTGCTGACCCCGGCCTTGCGCAACATGAACGCGGCCTTCGAGGAGGCTTCGCGCGTCGCGGGCGCCGGCACCGCGCGGACCGCGCTCTCGATCACGATCCCGGTCATGGCGCCGGTCGTACTGTCGGTGCTCCTGCTCGGCACGATGGTGTCGCTGCAGACCTTCGAGGTGGAGCAGGTGCTGGGAGCGCCGTTCCGGTTCTTCGTGTTCAGCACGATGATCTACGACCTCGTCGTGACGCGCGTGCCGCGCTACGACGCGGCGACCGCGCTGGCGGTGCTCGTGCTGGCGGCGATGCTCCCGCTGATCTTCACCCAGCAGTGGCTCACGCGCGGCCGCCGCTACACGACGATCACCGGCCAGTTCCAGAGCCGGCGCCACCGGCTCGGACGCTGGCGCTGGCCCGCGTTCGCCCTGGCGCTCGCGCTGACGCTCGTCGTGCTCGGGGTGCCGCTGGCTTTCGCCGTGCTCGGCACGTTCATGAAGCTCTTCGGCTTCTTCAACATCCCCGACCCGTGGACGCTCAAGAACTGGACGACCGTCCTCGCCGACGACCTCTTCCTGCGCTCACTCTGGAACACGGTCGTGCTGGCGACCGGCACCGCGGTCGCGGCGGTCCTCGTCCACTCCCTGATCGCCTACATCGTCGTGCGCACGCGCTTCCGCGGCCGCCGGGCGCTCGACGTCGTCTCCTGGCTTCCCTTCACGGTGCCGGGCGTGATCCTCGGGCTGGCGCTCCTGTGGCTGTTCCTCGACGTGGCCGTGCTGCGGCCGCTGTACGGCACGATGGCGGTGCTGATCATCGCCGGCTTGATTTCGGGCATGCCGCTCGGCGTGCAGATCGTGAAGGGCGGGCTGCTGCAGCTCGGCGGCGATCTCGAGGAAGCCTCGCGCGTCGCCGGCGCGTCGTGGTGGGCGACCTACCGGCGCATCGTGCTGCGGCTGATGGCGCCGACCCTGGTGGCGGTGGGCATGATCACGTTCGTCGGCGCGGCGCGGAACATCGGCAACATCGCGCTGCTCGCCACCAGCGCCAATCGCCCGCTGTCGATCCTGCAGCTCGATTTCATCGCCCAGCGGAAGTTCGAGGAGGCGATGGTCGTCGCGTGCATCATCATGGTCATCTCGCTGGCCGGCGCCCTCGTCGCGCGCGTGCTCGGGCTGCGCGGCGGCCTGGGATGACGCGCTCGCGCGACCGCTTCGTAGCCAGCCTCACCGGTGCCCACGACCCTTGATGCGCCCCGGCCCCAGCGCGCCCTCGATGTCGTCCCTCCGGTGGTCCGCCGAGTGCGCGTCGAAATCGGCCGGCCACTTGGGCGAGCGCTGACGCCGCGAGAACCACTCCGGGGGATTCGCCGCGAGCGTCTTCCGCACGTCGCGCTGGACGCGACGATGCCACGCCACGACCTCGGCCGGCCGCCGGCGGCGCCAGCGCCGGTAGATCAGACGGTTGATCTGCTTCACGTCGAGACCGCGCATCTCCGGGAGCCGCCGCTCGCCCCGGAAGACGCGGGCGCTGTGCTCCTTCCAGTAGACGATGTGGGCGAGCGCGTCCTTCACGGTCCACGGATCCCGCGTCGGCGGGCGCGGCACTGGCCGCTTCCAGTCGGCGGCCCGCAGCCGGGTCACGAGGCGATCGAGGATGGCGTACTCGCGCCGGGTACGGGCCATGACGTCCTTCTTCTTGTGCCGCATCCTACTCGCCGCCCGGGCCCTCCTTGGCGAGCGGCGACTGCACCTGCCAGAAGGGCGCGTCCTCCGTCGTGACCACGTCGAGGACGATCGGCTCCTTGGCGCCCGTGACCCGGTCGAGCTCGCCCACGAGATCCTTGATCGACTCGACGCGGACGCCGACGCAGCCCATGGCCTGCGCGATCCGCGCATAGTCGTTGCGGCCGAGCTCGGAGGCGATGAATCGGTTGCCGCGCCGGCGCTGTCCGTCCTTCACCCAGCCGAGCACGCTGTTGTTCAGCACGACGGTGACGACCGGGATCCGGTACTGCGCGGCGGTGAAGAGCGCGTTCATCGTCATCGCGAAGCCGCCGTCGCCGCAGACCGCGACGCAGTCGCGCTCCGGGCTTGTGAGCTTGGCCCCCATCGCCGCCGGCAGCGCGTATCCCATGCCGCCGATCGACGAGGGCTGATATACCGTGCCCGCGCCCTTGCACTGGAAGTAGTGGGTCATGTAGAGCCGATTGGCTCCTGCGTCCATCGTGACGATCGCGCGCGCGTCGAGCCGGCGCGCGAGCTCGGTGATCACCCGCTCGGGACGGAGCGGGACCGCGTCCGAGCGCTGCTCGGGCTCGGCGAAGTAGCGATGGAGGGGCTTGAGCTCGGCCAGATGCTCCACGCGCCTCTGCCCCGCGGTCTTCCGCGCGGGCGTGAGCCGCGGCCCGAGCTCGGCGGCGAGCGCCGCGAGCGCCTCCCGCGCGTCGGCGACGATCGCGTCCTTCACGGGGAAGTGACGGCCGACGTTGAGCGGCTCGACGTCGATCTGCAAGAATGTCTGGCGGTCGGCGTCGAGCAGCTCCGGGTTCTCGAAGCAGGTGTCGGTCGGCGCCAGGCGCGAGCCGACCACGAGCACCGTGTCGGCGGCCGAGACGACCTCGTTGGCAACGGTCTGGCCCCAGTTGCCGAAGACGCCGAGCGCCAGCGGATGGACGTCGGCGATCGCGCTCTTCCCGGACGCCGTCGTCGCGACGGGGATCTTGAGGAGATCGGCCAGCTCGGCGAGCTCGGCCCATGCGCGCGAGGCGTGGACGCCGTTGCCGGCAATGATCACCGGGCTCGAGGCGGCGAGCAGCGCCTCGGCGACCCGCGCGACGTCCGCGGCCGCCGGCCGAACGATCCCGTGAGCGAGATGGCGCCCGGTCGCGTGCAGGCGCGGTGGCCGGCGCGTCTTCACGGTCGCACCGAACGCCCGGCTTCCGAAGATGACCGCCACCGGTCCGGGGCTGCCCGTCGTGGCGTGCTTGATCGCGAGCTGGAGCGTCTGGACGGCCTGCTTGGGCTCGGAGACCGCCGCGGTGTACTTGGTCGCACCCGCGAGAAGGTTCCTCAGATCGTGGTTGCCGTGCTCGCCGGTCCCGGCCTGATAGGGCGCGTGGTGCATGAAGGGCGCCATGTCGGTGAAGTCGCCGAGCAGCAGCATCGGCGAGGCGCCCTTCACCGCTTCGAGCGCGCCGAAGAGCGCGTTGCAGGCAAGAAAGATCCCCTGGCCCATGACGACGCCGGGCTTGCCCGTGAGCCGGCCGTACATCTCGGCCATGATCGAGCCGACCTGCTCGTGGCGCACGAGGATCGTCTGGATCTCGCGCGAGTCGTGGAGCGCGTCGAAGATACGGCCGGTGTCGCCGCCAGGCATGCCGAACACGAACTGGATGCCGGCCTCCTCGAGGACGTGCACGAGGGCGTGGGGAACGTCGATCTCGTCTAGGGTCATGCCGGGTCTCCAGTTATGTCGCTCGCCTCGTTATATCGCTCGCCTCGGCCGGCGGAGCCCCAGCCCCGCGACGGCCTGCGGCTCGCACTGCCCTATTTCCAGAGCTGCTTCGACGCCAGCCGCGCGCCCTCGGCCATCGCCTTGAACTTGGCCCAGGTGATCTCGGGCTCGACCTGGTTGACGGACCGCGCGAAGGTCGCAAAGCCGCAATCCGTGCCCGCGATCACCCGCTCGCGTCCGACGATCTCGGCGTAGCGGACGAGGCGCTGCGCGACCAGCTCGGGGTGCTCGATGAAGTTGGTCGTCGAGTCGAGCACGCCCGGGATGATCACGCGGTCGTCGGGTAGACGAATCTCGCGGAACACGACCCATTCGTGCTCGTGGCGCGGGTTCGCGCCCTCGAAGGACAGCGCCTGCGGCTTCGCCCTCAGCGCGACCGGCAGGAGCTCGCGCAGCGGGATGTCGCGGTGGTGCGGCCCTTCGTAGTTGCCCCAGCAGAGGTGCAGCCGCATGCGGTCGGCCGGAACGTCGCGCAGCGCGTGATTCAGCGCCTCGATGTTGGCCGCGGCGATCTTCAGGAACTCGGCGTTGCTCAGCTCGGGAAACGCGAGGTGTCGCCCCATCGCGAGGTCGGGACAGTCGATCTGGAGCACGAAGCCCGCCCGATGGATCGAGTCGTACTCTTCCTTCATGACGTCGGCGAGGCGGGCCAGGTACGCCTCGCGGCTCGGGTAGTGCTCGTTCTTCAGGAAGTGCGCGATGACACCGGGCGACGCTGCGGTCATGAAGGCGTCGGCCGGCTTGGCGGAGGCGAGCGCCGCCTTGAAGTTCGCCACGTCCTTCTGGACCGCGGTTTTGTCCCTCCAGTCGATCGGGCCGTTGCACGCCGGCCGCATGATCGTGGAGCGTCGCTCGCTGCGCGCGGCCGCCTGCGGGAAGTCGGACCAGTCCGCCCTCACCGGCACCGCCGCCTGACCGTCGAAGCCGGTGAGGCGATGCCGTACGTAGGTCGAGTACCCGACCTTGCCCTGCTCGCCATCGTTGACGATGTCCACACCGGCCTCGAGCTGCTGGCGAACGATGTCGCCGACCGCGCGGCGCACGCGTGTATCGAACGCCGCCGGATCCGGCATACGGCCCGAGTCGAGCGCCTCCAGGGTCGCCGTCAGGTCCTCGGCCCGCGGAAGGCTACCGGTGTGCGTGGTCAGGATGCGGTCGGTGCTGAGCTTCATTCGTGAGCCTCCTAGGGTTCCCGGTACCAGTGGGCGATGTTCCAGCAGTTCGAGTCCCAGCCGCTGATGTCGGTGCCGCGGAGCCTATTCGAGACCGCGGAAGCGGTGCCGCGCCAGATGAGCGGCACGACCACGACGTTCTGCGTGAGCAGGTCGTTCATCCGGACGAACTGAGCGGCACGCTTGACCGGGTCCATCTCGGTCTCCGCCGCGCGGAACAGCCGGTCGTATTCCTCGTTGCGCCAGCGGGTCGTGTTACGCCCGGCCCACTTGTTCTCCTTCTGCGAGACTTCCCACGACACGAACGGGTCCATGAACCGTTGAGGGTCCGGCGAACCGCTGTTGAAGGCGTACATCTGGATGTCCGCCGAGAAGTGCGACGACGTGTCGAGATTGGCGGGATCGGTCGAGAAGTACACGGCCGGCACGATCGACTTCAGCTCCATCTCGATGCCGACCTTGGCTGCGACTTGCTTGACGATCGCCTGGGTCTTCTGCCGCGGCGCATTGATCGCGGTCTGAAATAGCATCCGGAGGCGCTTGCCGTCCTTCGTCCGGATCCCGTCGGGCCCGCGCTTCCAGCCGCCCTCGTCGAGGACACGGGCGGCCTTGTCGACGCTGAATTCCCAGCGCGTGTTCTTCGACCTGAACATTTCCGGCGCGTTCAGATAGTTCGCCGTGGTCCGCCCGAGCCGGCCGTAGATCTGCTCCTGAATCGCCGAGCGGTCGACCAGGAGGCTCAACGCCGTCCGGACGGTCGCGTCGGTCAGGAACGGATGCGGCGCCTTGATGCTCGAGCGCTCGCCGTCGATCTCGCGCAGCGGGTCGGTGAAGTTGCAGAGGATGTGCTCGACCTGGCCGCCCCAGGCGACGTCGACCTTCCCCTTGCCTCCCTGCTCCATCCTCTGGAGCACGTCGTCCTCGACCTGCATGTTCCAGGCGAAGTCGTATTCGCCGGTCTGGATGACGGCGCGGGCGGCGGAGACGGCATCGCCCCCGCCCTTCATCTCCAGCCGATCGAAGAAGGGCCAGTTCGCCTCGTGATAGCCGGGAAAGATCTCGGCCCGGACGATGTCGCCGGGCTTGAAGTCCACGATGCGGTAGGGCCCGGTGCCGACCGGCTTGAGGTTGGCGGGGGCCTCGCGTGACTGCCCGCCCTTGAAGGGCCCGAAGACGTGCCTCGGGATGACGCTGCGGAACGCGTTGGCCCAGAACGGGGTCGGCGTCTTGTAGGCGATCTTGACCGTGTGCGTGTCGAGCTTGTCGATCCGCGCGATGTCTCGATACGACCCGGACGACACCGCCAGGGTGGCCGGGTCGGCGGCGTACTCCCAGGTGAAGACGACGTCGTCGGCCGTGAAGGGTTTGCCGTCGTGCCACTGCACACCCTTCTTCAGCTTCACCGTGACGGAGAGACCGTCGCGAGCGACCTGCCCGTTCTGCAGGGTCGGCACCTCGGCCGCCAGAACCGGCACGAAGTTGCCGTCAGGGTCGAACGAGACGAGCGGCTCGTAGAAGAGGCGCGAGCCGTCGCCGTCCTTCACGCCGATCGCCAGGTGCGGGTTGAGGATGGTCGGCGCCTGCCACCAGAGCATCTTCAGATCGCCCCCGCCGCCGCGCCGAGTCGGGGCGAAGGCGCCGCGCTTGGGCTGGGCGTGCGCGACTCCTCCTGAGCGCAGCAGCTCGGCGATCAGCGGCGGTGTGAGCCCGAGCGCCAGCAAGCCCCGGGCGAATTCTCGGCGGCCGAGCGAGCCGCGCCGCACACGGTCGAGCGACTCCGTCAGCACGTGCTCGTCGGTCATCATCGGCCCTCCGCCGAATGCTGCCCGGAGGAAGGAGTCGGCGTCAAGGAGAACCAGGGCTTGACGCCGGCGGGGCTCGCAAGACAGGATTGGCCACCATGCCCACAGAACGTTCGCCACGCTTCGTCGATATCGTCGTTGCCGCGCTGCTGATTCTGACCGTCGCCTGCCCCCTTGCTCCCGCGGCCCTGGCCCAGACCGGCGGCACGCTCGTGATCGGCCTCGATCAGGAGCCGCCGACCTTGGATCCGCACGCGTCGCCGTCGGCCGTGACCTATCAGATCATCGCGTCCGTCACCGAGAACCTGCTCTATCGGGCACCGGACGGCAAGCTGGTACCGTGGCTCGCCGAGTCGTGGCAGAGCGCCAGGGACGGCCGGAGCGTCACCTTCAAGCTGCGTCGCGACGTCAAGTTCCACGACGGCACGCCGTTCAACGCCGAGGCGGTCAAGTTCAACTTCGACCGGATCGTCGACCCGAAGTTCAAGGCCGGCGGCGCGCGCGCCGCGCTCACGACCTACGCGGGCTCGAAGGTCCTCGACGAGCACACGGTGCAGGTGAGCTTCGAGACTCCGTACGCGCCGTTCCTGAACCTCGTCGCCTCCGGCCCGCTCTCGATCGTGTCCCCCAAGGCCGTGCGCGAGACCGGCGACCAGGTGCACACGCGCCCGGTCGGCACCGGGCCGTTCATGGTGACCGAATACGTCGCGAAGGACCACGCGACGATCGCCCGCAATCCCGCTTACACCCGGAAGGCGCCGTGGAGCGACCGGAGCGGGCCCGCATATCTCGACAGCATCGTCTGGAAGTTCGTCCCGGAGGCGGGCACGCGCGTCACCACGCTCGAGAGCGGTGAGACGCAGGCGATCTACCAGATCCCGGCGCAGTCCCTGCCCCGGCTCGAGAAGAACACGGGGCTGCGTGTCGAGAAGACTCCCTGGCCGGGCGCGCCGCGCATCTGGCTCCTCAATACCACCAAGCCGCCGCTCGACGACGTGAGAGTACGGCGCGCGATCAACTACGCGGTCGACAAGGACGCGCTGCTCGCCACCGTCGCCAGGGGCATCGCGCTCAAGGCGTTCGCGCCGCTGACCGCGGTGATGCTCGACGATCCGGCGCTTCGCCAGGCCTATCCCTTCGACGCGGCGAAGGCGGGGGCGTTGCTGGCTGAGGCGGGCTGGCAGCCGGGCTCCGACGGGATCAGGACGAAGGGCGGACAGCGGCTCGAGATCGTCCTGAACGCGATCGATTACGGCGGCGGACCCGAGCCGACGGTGCTGCTGATCCAGTCTTCGCTGCGCGACGTCGGCATCGACGTCAAGCTCAAGGCCCAGGCGCGGCCGCCCTGGTACGAGGACAACTATCGCTGCGCCACCCACGGCCCCGTGATGTTCTTGAGATCGATCGACCCGGACGGGCTCTTCTCGCTGTTTCATTCCTCGTTCGTCGGCGGCAACTTCAACTGGTCGTGCGTGAAGGACGCCAAGCTCGACCAGCTCCTCGAGCAGGGCCGACGCGAGTTCGATCCGGCGAAGCGGCGGGCGGTGTACCTGGCGATCGAGAAGCTGGCGATCGAGGAGGCGCTCACGGTGCCGCTGCTCGACGACCTCTCGGTGTGGGCGTACCGCGCGAACGTGCAGGGGACGAAGTATAACTTCAACGCGTACCCGGTCCTGAGCGACGTCACGATCCGCCGGTAGCGTGAGCTCCGCCCTGGCGTGCTGACGTACCTCGCCCGGCGGTCGCTGGCCGTCGTCCCCGTCCTGTTCGGGGTGACCCTCGCCGTCTTCAGCATGCTGTTCCTGGTGCCCGGCGATCCCGTGAAGATCATGCTCGCCGAGTTCGTCACGACGCCGGACCAGGTCGCCCAGATGCGGGCCCAGCTCCACCTGGACGAGCCGATCCTGAAGCAGTACGGCCGCTTCGTCGTCAACGCGGTCCGCGGCGATCTCGGCACCTCGATCCGGAGCCGGCGGCCCGTGTCGACCGAGATCGGCGAGAACGTCGGCAGCACCGCGCAGCTCGCGCTGGCCAGCATGGCGGTGGCGGTGGCGATCGGCGTTCCGCTGGGGCTGATGGCGGCGCTCGCCCGGAACTCCTGGTTCGACGTGGGATCGATGATCGTGGCGCTGCTCGGCGTGTCGATGCCGAGCTTCTGGCTCGGTCTGCTCATGATCGTCGCCTTCTCCCTGCACCTCGGCTGGTTCCCCGCCACCGGCGGCGGCGATCTCTGGCACCTCGTGCTGCCGAGCGTGACCCTCGGGATGATCGCCTCCGCGATCATCGCGCGCCTCACGCGCTCGAGCATGCTGGAGGTGCTCGGCCAGGACTACGTGCGCACGGCGCGCGCCAAGGGCCTGGCGTGGTGGGGTGTGGTCGTGCGGCACGCGCTGAAGAACGCCCTCATCCCGGTGATCACGATCTTCGGCCTGCAGTTCGGCAATCTCCTGGCGGGCGCGGTGATCGTCGAGACCGTGTTCAGCCGGCCGGGGCTCGGCCGGCTCATCGTCGGCGGAATTCTCGCCAAGGACTTTCCGCTCGTGCAGGGCACCGTGCTGTTCGTGGCCACGGCCTACGTCCTGATCAACGTCCTGGTCGACATCGCCTATGCCTTCGTCGATCCCCGCATCCGATTCGGATAGCCGGCCGGGCGCGCTGCGGCGCCTGACGCGACAGCGCGGCGCCGTCGTCGGCCTGGTGATCTTGACCGTGCTCGCGTCGATGGCGGTGGCGGCGCCCTGGCTCAGCCCCCGCGATCCGATCAAGACGGCGCCGCGCGAAGCGCTCCAGGCGCCGGGGGCGCGTTTTCTCCTCGGGAGCGATCAGTTCGGCCGCGACGTCGCGAGCCGCGCACTCCACGGCGCCCGGCTTTCGCTGACGGTCGGTCTCATCGCGGTCTCGATCGCGATCGGCCTCGGCACGCCGGTCGGCCTGCTCTCGGGTTACTACGGGGGCCGCGTCGACGGGTTCGTGATGCGCGTCATCGACGTCCTGCTTGCCTTCCCCGGTATCCTGCTCGCCCTGGCGATCGTCAGCGTGCTGAGCCCGGGCTTGAACAACGTTATGCTCGCGGTCGGCCTCTCGGCGGTGCCGAACTACGCTCGGCTCGTCCGAGCGAGCACGCTCTCGGCCCGGGAGCAGCTCTACGTCGAAGCCGCGCGCGCGCTCGGCGGGCGCGATCTCTCGATCGTCGCCCGCTACATCCTGCCCAACGTCGTCGCGCCCCTCATCGTGACCGCCACGCTCGGCCTCGGCACGGCGATCCTCTCGGCGGCGGCGCTCAGCTTCCTCGGGCTCGGCAGCCAGCCGCCCCAGCCGGAGTGGGGGCGCATGCTGAGCGAGGGGCGAGACTACCTGCGGGAGGCCTGGTGGATCTCGACCGTACCCGGGCTCGGCATCATGATGACGGTACTGGCGATGAATCTCCTCGGCGACGGGCTTCGCGACGTGCTCGATCCGCGCCTGAAGGTCTGACCCTAGCGCTTGGTGGGCCCGCTGTACGGCAAGTAGGTCCGCCCGGTTCCGCTACCTCCGTCGACACTTAGCACCTCGCCGGTGATGAACTCCGCGAAGGGGGACGCGAGGAACAGCGCCGCGCGGGCGATGTCCTCGGGCGACCCCGGCCGGCCCCATGGGATCGTGGCGACGAGCGTCTTCACGTACTCGTCCGACACCTCGTTGAGGTTGCGGTCGACCGTGACCAGGCCGGGCGCGATGCAGTTGACGTTGATCCGATGCTGTCCGAGCTCCATCGCCAGCACCTTGGTGAACATCACCACCCCGGCCTTGGATGCGCAGTAGTGCGCGGCCCCCTTGCGGCCGCTGTTGTAAGCGCCCGACGAGATCGTGATCAGCTTGCCCGGCGTACCCTGGGCGACCATGCGTCGGCTGACCGCCTGACACGTGAGGAACACGCCGCGAAGGTTGGTCTCGATCACCCGGTTCCACTCGTCGATCGTCATGTCCAGGACAGGCGAGTTCGGATAGACCCCCGCGTTGGCGACGGCGACCGTCAGCGGCCCGATGGCGCGCTCGGCGGCCTGCACGAAAGCATCGACCGACTTGCCGTCTCGGACATCGAGGGCATGCGTGAACACGCGCTCGGAGCGGCCGAGCTTCTCGGCGGCCTGCGCCAGCCCCGGCTCTCGCAGGTCGCCGAGAGCGACCCGCGCCCCGGCACCATGAAACGCCTGGGCGATGCCGAGACCGATGCCGGCGCCCGCACCGGTGACGAGGACCGCGTGGTCCTTGAAGTCGAACATAGTGTCCTCTCAGTCCACGACGAGCACGGCCTTGCCGGGAAACCGGCGGGCCATCAGGTCCTGCGCCACCTGCGCGATCTCCTTCCACGGCCGCTCGAGGCTGATGTGGGGCGCGAGCTGCCCGGCGGCGACGAGGTCGGCGAGCCGACGGAGGCCGACTGACGCGGGCTCACCCACGAATTCGGTGAAGAGATAGAAGCCGTAGAGCGTCGAGCGCCCGGTGACGAAGAAGTCGCGCGCGTCGAACGTGACCTCGGACGAGGCGGAGACCCCGAGCGTCACGCAGACGCCGCCACGCTGGAGCGCGGCCAGCGCGGTGCCGAGGGTCTTTCCGCCGACCGACTCGATGATCACGTCGTACTTCGGCGAGGCGGCGATGGTGTCGCCGACGACCACGTCGTGAGCGCCGAGCTGTCGTACCGTCGGCACCTGGTCGGCCCGCCGCACGCTCGCCGTCACGTGGGCGCCGGCCAGCCTCGCCAGCTGCACCGCGAAGTCGCCGACTCCGCCCGTCGCGCCCGTCACCAGCACGCGCTTGGCGAGGAGCGGCCCGCCCTTGCCGAGCGCGTGGAGCGCCGTGAGCCCCGCCACGGGGAACGTGGCGGCCTGCGAGAACGTCACCTTGTCGGGCAGCTCGGCCAGCGCGTTTCGCGGCACGACCACTCGCTGGGCCCAGGCACCCTCCGGAAGGAATCCGACGACGCGCGTACCGACCGAGGGGCCTTGCCCGTCCGCCGGGGAGCGCTCGACGATGCCGGCGAGGTCCCATCCCGGACGCCAGCCGGCGGCAGCCATGCCCGAGCGCCGGACCTCGCCCCGGTTGAGCGAGATCGCGTGGACGCGCACGAGCGCTTCGTCCCGATCGGCCGTGGGCTCGGGCACCGGGCGGATGACGAGCCGACCCGGCGCCTCCGGATCGACGACGACGGCGAGGTTGGTGGCCATGGGTTGTCTCCTTCGGGCGGCAAGGATATCACTCGCACCAGGCCGCTTCTTGACATTGGTCCGCGGCGTTTGTTTGATAGCGACATGACCGAGCGCAAACCAGCCGGCAAGAGCTGGGAATCGTGGCGTGAGGAGCTGATCCGGCTCGCCCACGAAGAGGGCGCCTTCGATAATCTTCCCGGCGCGGGCAAGCCGCTGGCCGACCTGGGCGACACCTACGACCCGGACTGGTGGGTGAAGAAGCTCGTTCAGCGCGAGAAGGTTTCGATGCTCCCGCCGGCCCTCGAGGTGCTTCGCAAGGTCGAAGCGGAAGTCGAGCGAATCTGGACGCTTTCTCGCGAAGACGAAGTCCGCGAACGAATCCGCGCGCTCAACGTCGAAATCGCCCGGGCGAACGCGCGAGCCGCTGAAGGCCCGCCAACACGCGTAGCCCCACTGGACGCCGACACGATCGTCGCCGAATGGCGTGCGGCGAGTAAGCCGAGCTCACCGCCTCGCTGAGGCCTAATTAGACTCCATTCGGGTTGGTGGATGGCACGCGGCACGCCGCGCAGGCTAGTAGAGCCATACCCGTGAGCCCGACGGCAACGCCTTACCCGACTGCGGACTGAAGTGCTCTATGCCGAGGAGCCACTGGCGCTCAGGAGGCATGAGATAGAGCCTCAACGCGTCAATTCTCGAGCCGCGGTTGCCGTTAGCCGCAAGCCGGCTCCCGAGCATCTCTTGCCAGGCCGGCCGCCACGAAGCTGCTCGGATATGGATGGGATCGAATCCGTACCAATCCGGATTCAGATGGAAGAACCTGACGCCTCGGGCAGCCGCTAGCCCGGCCAGGCCAGCATTGACTCGCTCCGCCCTCTCCACAACCTGGTCGAACGACAACCGGCATGACGGCACCAGGATCGAGCGAAACGCCAGGAACTTCGCCCGGGACAAACGGCGGATGCTGGCGAGCGGAAGATCGGTGAGAACGATGTCCTGGGTAAACGACTGCAGGCGCCCCAGAGCTTCCTCCACCCATGCCAGGGTCTGCTGTGCTGAGAACCCATAGAGGATGTCATTACCGACGTCAGTGATGAGGCCACGAGTGGGAACCACAGGAAGCGACTCCAACTTCCGCCACAGACCCGACTGCAGGATACCGGGGAGGGTCCGAACCACCACTCGGCTCTGGGCACCATACGATCGGCCGTGGCCGAGAGCAGCAATCATCTCGACACCTGGCCCCCACGCTGCCCGAGCCGTCGCGACGACGGTCGGAAACCCGCGAGTCAGGTTGCTGGCGCCGAGTGCAACGACCCGCGCGACCTCAACTGGCATCGTCCGATCCTATCGCTAACGCGGAGTTGGCCTAACTTCTGAATCCACAGACCTGTATAGCTCCGCCTCGCAGCATATCTCGCAGCATAGCGCGGCGAGCGCGTGGCGCAGTAAGGACGAATCGCGCCCGTCTGACGGAGGACTTCGGTCGCACCGCGGCGCCAACATCGAGGGATACCCAGACCGGGGCATCGAGACTACAGCACCGGCCGTCCGAAATCGGACGAACGGTCGAAATCGGGAATGAACGGGCGGCCGGAAGGAGCGACTCGTCCGAGCGGGACGAGCTCCTCAGCGAAACTTCGGGATGACGTCCTCGCCGAAGCGTCGCATGGAGTCCATGATCGCGGTCTGCGCCAGGTAGCCATAGCTCATCTGGCACAGCACGTGGTGCACGCCGGCGTCGCGCAGCTCGCCGATCCGCTCGGCCACGTGCCGGGGCGTCCCGCAGAGCGTGGACGTCTCGAGCGAATACCGCACGCCCTCCTCGTCGGAGACCCGCGGATCGTTCCAGGGATTCACGCGCGTCGCCTCGACCTGAAAATCGGCCGGGTTATTGGCCTCGCGGGCGTGGACCATGTGCCGCCGGGTCTGGAGGAGCGCCTGCGTCAGCTCGTCCTCGGCCTGGGCCTGGCTCTCGGCGACGTGGACGAACCGCCAGAGCGCCGCTTGCTCGCGAAGCTTCTGCTGCCGCTCGGCGTCGAGCCCGCTCTCGGCGAGGCCGGCCTGGTACGCCGCCAGGCGCTCCGGCACCCGGGCGAGCGGGATCCGCGCCATCATGATCGGGGCGCCGAGGCGGCCGCACTCGCGCAGCGAGCCGCCGGAAGACACGCTGCGCCACACCGGCGGATGCGGGCGCTGGTGCGGTCGCGGACGCAGCTCGGGCAGCCGGAGCCGGTAGAACTTCCCGTCGTGGACCAGCGGCGACTCGGTCCACGCTCGGACCATCACGTCGAGGGTCTCGTCCATGCGCTCGCGGCTGTCGTCGCTGCGCAGGCCGAAGCCGACGAACTCGTACTCGTTGAAGTTGGTGCCGTGGCCGACCCCGACGTCGAGCCGTCCGCCCGAGAGATTGTCGAGGAGCGCCAGCTCCGTCGCCAGCCGGATCGGATGGCGCAGCGCGAGCTGGAGCACAGCGAAGCCGATGCGGATCCGCGACGTCCTCGCCGCTACGACGCTGGCGAACGGGATCGGGTCGCAGTACACGCTCTCGCCCGTGAAGTTGTGCTCGGTGAGCCAGATCCCGTCGAAGCCGGCCGTTTCCGCGAAGCACGCCTGGGCGACCAGATCCTGGATCGCGGCGTAGTCGGTTTCCGGCGAGCCGGAATGGGCGAGCGTCAGCCAGCCGAACCGCATCTGTCCGTCGTGGGCTCTCACCTAGAGCGCGCGCCGGTGCGAGAAGGCGATCTCTTCGCTGGTGATGAACTCCAGCAGCACGGCCTGGCCGTCCTGGTTCGCCTTCCGGGCGCGCTGCAGCGCCGGAATGATGTCCGCCGGCTTCGTGATCCGCTCCGCCTGGCCGCCCATCGCGCGCCCGAGGTCCGCGTAGTTGCCGCCGATGTCGCGCGTCCGGTAGCGGTCGTGCGAGACGACGAGCGCGTGGCGCTCGATCGCCATGGCGGAGTTGTTGAGGACGACCGTCGTGATGGGGATGCCACACCGCACGGCGGTCTCGAAGTCGAGCCCGGTCATCCCGAACGCCGCATCGCCCATGAAGTTCACGCAGAACTTGTCCGGGGAAGCGAGCTTGGCGCCCATGATGAGGCCAAGACCGGTGCCGAGCGCGTGGGACTTGCCCCAGCCCATGTAGCCGCGGGGCGCGGTGGCGCGGTAGAAGGGCACGAGCTGGTTGCGCGGGCTGCCCGAATCGTGGGTCACGATCGCGTCGCGCGGATCGATCGCCTGCATGAAGTCCCAGATGACCCGATACGGCGTGATCGGCACCTCGTTCGAGGTGAGCTTGGGCATCCACTCGTTGAGCCAGGTCTCCCTCGCCTGCTTCACCTCGGCGGCGGCGCCGGCCTCGCGAGGGCGGCCGCGCAGGAGGTCCTTGGCCGCGTCGATGAACTGGCGCAGGACCGCCTTGGCGTCGCCGAGGATCGGATGGTCGGCGGCGTAGTTCTTGTTGAGATCGCGCTCGTCGTTGGTCGCGTGGATGAGGGTCTTGCCCGCCGGGATGTTCGACGCCATGCCGTGCTTGGTGAAGCTGCAGCCGATGCCGAGCACCACGTCGGCCTGGGACAGGAAGTGATACGACGGCCCGGACATGACGCCGCCCCCGCCGGTGCCGAGCGCGAGCGGGTGATCCTCCGGGAACGCGCTCTTCCCCTCGAGCGTGGTCATGACCGGGATCTGCAGAAGCTCGGCGAGCTCGGTGAGCTCGGGGCACGCCTCGGCGTACAGCACCCCCTGCCCGGCGTGGATCACGGGCTTCTTCGCCTCGATTAGCACTCGGGCCGCCGCCTCGATGTCGCGCGCGTTCCCCGCGGGGCTGGTCGCCTTCACCGGCTTGTACTGGAGCGCGACCTGATCGGCGACGTCGGCGACCGCCACGTCGGCCGGGATCTCGACCATGACCGGCCCGGGACGCCCCATCTTCAGGAGGTTGAACGCGCGCCGCATGACCTCGCCGAGCTCTCCGGGCTGATTCAAGGTCTCGACCCACTTCGTGACCGAGGCGTAGGTGCGCGCCGAGCTGAAGAGCGGAAACACCTGAGCGCGATCGCGCTGGTGACCGAGCGGCAGCACGAGGATCGGCACCGAGTCGGAGTAGGCGGTGGCGACGCCGGGGAACGCGTTCTCAGCGCCCGGGCCGTACTGCATCGCGAACACGCCGAGCCGCCGGCCGTTCGTGGTCCGGCTGAAGCCGTCGGCGATGCCGACACCGACGCGCTCCTGGCGGCAGAGCACCGGCCGGATCCCGGCGGCGGCCGCCGCGTCGATCACGGGTGTCGTCGGGTACGTGCTGAGGAATTCCACGCCTTCGCGCTTCATGATCTCGGCGATCGCGTCGACCACTTTCATTCTCTTCTCCTATGTGAGTCCTATCGCTTGCCGGCCGAATTGTTCGGCGATGAGGTCCCAGCTGAGCGCCGCGTGGTGCGAGGCGCCGTGGGCGTCGCGATGGCAGCGCTGGATCGGCTCGGCGTCGAGCACGGCGCGCGCGCCGCTCCCGTCGAACAGGCGGTCGACGGCGCGAACGCTGAGCCGTGCGATGAACGCCTTGTCGCGGCGGTAGCGGACGCGATCGAGCTCGGTGAACCCTTCGCCGCGCGCCGCCCGGTCGAGGATCTCGCGAATGTCCTGGCGGTGGAGCGCGCGCGCCGCATCGACCTCGGCCGCGGCCTCCGCCAGCCTGAGCTGCAGGGCCACAGAGTCCGCCGCCCGGCCGGGCCCGGACATACGCTGAGCGCGCGCCGTGAATTCGTCGATCGCGCCCTGAGCGATGCCGATGAGCGGCGCCGCCAGATCCCACCCGGCCAGACATCTGAGCGGCGCGCGATAGCTGAGGCGGCCGTGAAGCTCCCAGCCGGTCATATCCTCGGCGCCGCACCGTTCGGGGTCGACGGCTCGGTGGGCGGGCACGAAGGCGTCCTTGATCACGATGTCCTTGCTGCCGCTCCCCCGCATGCCGGACGCGAACCACGTGTCGACGATCTGGTAGTCGGAGCGCGGGAGCAGGAGCCACAGGGGCTCGTTGGGGCGCGCGCCGGGCACGGCTACCATGACCCAGGTGGCCGCGTCGCAGCCGCTCGAGAAGCCCCACCGACCCGAGACCCTGAACCCGCCGCTCGCGGGCTCGACCTTGCCGCCGGCCGGGTTCAAGCCGCTGGAGAAGAGCGTGTCCGGCCCGGTCGCGAAGAACTCCTCCTGACACTGAGCGGGAAAGTGGCCCAGCCACCAGTTGTGCGCCGTCCAGAGCGAATAGCACCACGCCGTCGAGCCGCAGCCGCGACCGAGCTCGAATCCCACCTCGAAGGCCGTGTCCACCTCGACGTCGTGGCCGCCGTACCGGCGTGGATTACCGATCCGGATGAGGCCGGAGGCCAGCAGATCCTGGACACTCTCCGGGAGCACTTGCCGGAGCTCTTCCGTGCGCGTCGCGCGCTCCTTCAAGACCGGGACGAGCTCGGCGGCTCGACGCAGCAGCTCGCCGCGGGTCAGCGACGAATGCGCGATCCCGGCTGAAGCGGATTTTCCTGGGCTCACGGCCCCCAATGCTACGCCGGACCGCCCGTCTGGGCGAGACCGGATCGCGGGCCGACGCGGGAGCGAATCGGCGGGCCCGCCTCAGAAGGCGAGCCCCAGCGCCCTGGCCAGGAATCGCATGAGCGGGGTCGCGCGGCGGGAGGCCGCCACGAAGCGGGCGGGAAAGTCCGGCGCGAAGGCCTGGCGCTCGCTGAACTCGGTGCCGGTCGTGAACGAGAGGCGCTTGAGATCCTCGATCAGCGGATGGTCTGGGTCGAACCCTCGCGGCGGCCGCTTCAAGGTCACCTCGTCGTGCGAGAGCCCCGGACGCCGCGCCTGCTGCCACCCGCCCGGATCCTTGACGATCGCCTCGCGGATCGCGCGGAGCGCGTCGGCGCCGGGGTGCCAGAGGCCCGCGCCCATGAACACCGATCCGGGCTCCAGGTGCAGATAGTAGCCGGGCGCCTCGAAATCCCTCGGGGCCTTCAGACCGAAGTGGATGCCGACGTTGGTCTTGTACGGCGTCTTGTCGCGACTGAATCGCGTGTCCCGGTAGATCCGCATCAGCGAGCCGCCCGAAGGCCGCGGATCCACCGAGAGGTGGCGGCTGATCCGCGCGAGCCCGGGCGCGAGCGAGGCGATCAGCGCGAGCATCGGATCGCGCACCTCGGCCAGGTACCGGTCCTTGTTTTCGTTGAACCACTCGCGATTGTTGTGGCGTCGGAGCTCGGCGAGAAAGGCGAAGACGTCGCGGGATACGCGCGGCATACGTCCTCAGACCGCGCGGTGCAGCCCGCCGTCGACGTGGATGCGCTCGCCCGTGATGTAGCGCGCCTTGGGCGAGCAGAGGAACGCCGCCAGGAACGCCACGTCGGACGGGTCGCCGAAATAGCCGAGCGGGATGTTGCGCGCGAACTCGGCCTGGCTCTCCGGCGTTGGATGCAGGCGCTGGTCGATCTGCTCGCTGTGGACGCGCCCGGGCGACAGGCAATTGATCGTGATCCCGTTCCGCCCGATCTCGCGCGAGAGCCCCTTCGCCCAGGCGTGGACGCCCGCCTTCGCGGCCACGGCGGCGTTGACACCCGATGGCTCGGCGCTGCCGGTGACGCAGAGGATCCGGCCCCAGCGCCGCTCGATCATGCCCAGGAGGAGTGCCTGGGTCGTCCGGCGCACCGCGGTGAAGTTGATCGAGAACGATTCGTCCCACGCCGCGTCCGGCGAGTCCCACGGGATCGGCCGCGAGCCGCCGGCGTTGTTGATCAGGATATCCACGCGCCCGTAGGCCGAGAGCGCGGCGTCGCGGATCCGCGCGGGAGCATCCGGCGTGTGCAGGTCGAGCGGCAGCGCCACCGGCCGCGCACCGCCCGCCCGCTCGATCTCGTCCTGGAGCGTCGTCAGGAGATTGGCGCGCCGGGCGACCACGAGCGTTCGCGCGCCCTCCGCGGCCAGCACCTTGGCGATCTCGCGCCCCAGCCCGACGCTGGTGCCCGTGACGACGGCGATCTTGCCGCTCAGCTCGAGGTCCATCGCGATCTCCGGCGAAGCTCCAGCAGGCTTCCGACGACGCCCTTGGGCAGGAAGATGATGAACAGGACCAGCAACACGCCGTAGACGAGGTTGTCCCAGCCGACCGCCCGGGTGCCGAACCAGATTCTCAAGACTTCCGCGAGCAGGATGGTGATCACGGCGCCGATGGTCGGGCCGAGCGACACGTAGATGCCCCCGACGACGACGGCGAAGACCATCTGGAGCGAGACCGAGATGCCGCTGACCGTATCGGGCGAGATGAACATCTGGTACTGGCAGTAGAGGGCGCCGGCGAGGGCGGTCATAGTAGCGCTGAGCACGGTGATCTTGAGCTTCTCGGCGGTCACGTGGACTCCGGTCGCGGCCGCGGCGTCCTCGTCCTCGGAGATCGCCTCGAGCGCATAGCGGAGCATGCTCCGGTCGACGCGGTTCCAGACGTAGAGGCCGGCCGCCCACACCGCCAGCGCGATCAGATACCACGTCGTCTTGTCGCCGAACTGGAACGCCCACAAGGAGCTGCCGCCCTGATAGCGCTCCGGCGTGTAGCCGAGCGAGCCGCCGGTGTAGTCGCGGGTCGCGGTGATCACCTGGAGCACGATGCCCGAGAGCGCCAGGGTGACCAGCGCGAAGTAGTGGCCGGTGATCCGAAATCGAAAGCACGGATACGCCACCAGCGCCGCCAGCGCCGCGCTGGCGACGACGGCCAGCGGGACGCCGATCCAGGGGCTGACGTGACCGTAGTTCCACGCGAGCGCCGTGACGTAGGCGCCGACCCCCATGAAGCCTCCGTGCCCGAGCGAGACGAGGCCGAAACGTCCCATCACCGACCAGGAGGTGTAGGCGAACGACCAGATGAGGATGATGATCAGGATGTGCAGTGGATACGGGGAGCGATAGACGAACGGCAGCGCGACCAGCGCGGCGCCGCCAATCCACGGCACGTAGCGGGTCACGAGCGCCGGGCCATCAGGCCCTCGGGCCGCACGAACATCATGACGATGAAGAAGGCGAACGCGAAGACGTACCCCCACTCGAGGTCGAGGTAGAGCCCGCCGACCGAGATGATCTCGGCGAACACGAAGGCGGCGACGAAGCCACCGCCGAAGTTTCCGAGGCTCCCGAGCACGCAGATCAGGAAGGTGATCGGCCCGAACGTCAGCCCCACGAAGGGATGCACGTCGTACTGCAGCACCAGCAGGCACGCGGCCAGGCCGGCCAGGGCGCCGCCGAGCCCCGAGGTGATCAGGTAGATCCGGCGCGTGTCGACGCCCATGAGCGGCATGATCTGGCGATCCTGCGCGATGGCGCGGATGGCGGCACCGGTGTAGGTCCGAGTCAGCAGCAGGTATACCAGCACCATCGCGATCAGCGCCGCCCCGAAGGCCAGCAGGCGCGAATAGCTGACGAACATGCCGGCCACCTTCAAGACCGGCAGGCGCAGCCCGAGATTCTTGAACTCGATGCCGAACAGCACCGTCGCCGCGGATTGCAGGAAGAAGAGGACGCCGCCGGTGGCCAGGAGCTGGTTGATGGGCGCCGCGCCGAGAAGCGGGGCGATGACGAGCGCGTGCAGCGCGAGGCCGAGGATTCCGACGCAGACGATGCAGACCGCCCCCGCCACCACGATCGGCGCGTGGTAGACCGTGTAGAGGAAGTACATCCCGTACATGCCGAGCATGATGAGCTCGGCGTAGCAGATCCAGACGACGTCGATGACCCCGAAGACCAGGTTGAGCCCGAGCGAGAGCAGGGCGAGGACGCCCCCGAGCAGGAGCCCGTTGATCACCGCCTCGAGCAGGAAGATGTCGAAGATGCCCAAGGAGCGCGGTCTCCTCAGACTCCGAGGTACGCTTCGCGGATGCTGTCGCTCGCCAGGAGCTCGGCGGCCCGCCCGGCGGTGTGAATGCGCCCCGTCTTGAGCAAATAGGCGCGGTCGACCACGCGGAGCACCTGCTGCACGTTCTGCTCGACGATCAGCACGGTCAGGCCGCTGGCGCGGATGCGGTTGACCAGCTCGAACACCTGCTCGACGAGAACCGGCGCCAGCCCCGCGGACGGCTCGTCCAGGAGGAGCAGCTTCGGCTCGGACATCAGCGCGCGCCCGATCGCGCACATCTGCTGCTCGCCGCCCGACATGCTGCCGGCGAGCTGGTGGCGGCGCTCGCGCATCCGCGGGAACAGCTCGTAGACGACCTCGAGCTGGCGGCGGAACTTCGGGCGCGCGGCCGGCACGAAGCCGCCCATCCTCAGATTGTCCTCGACCGTCATGCGCGGGAACAGGCGGCGACTCTCCGGGACGTGGGCCACCCCGAGCTCGACGATCCGATGCGCCGGAGTGGCCGCGAGATCGACGCCTTCCATGACGAGCGTTCCGTCAGTCGGCCGGATCAGGCCGGAGACGACCCGCATCAAGGTTGTCTTGCCCGCGCCGTTGGGACCGATGACGCCGACCGCCTCGCCGCGATGGACCTCGAGCGACACGTCGAACAGCGCCTGGAAGGTCCCGTACCCGGCGCGCACGGCCTTCAGCTCGAGCATGAGCGCGGCCCGCCCGGTCAGGCGCGGCCGGCGGCCGCGGCCGCCGACACCGCCGCCGCGCGGGTGCCGAGATAGACTTCGATGACACGCGGATCGCTCGCGACCCGCGCGGGCAGCCCCTCGGCGATCTTCTCGCCGTGATCGAGCACCATCACGCGGTCCACCACGCGCATCAAGACGCCCATGATGTGCTCGACCCAGATGATCGTGACGCCGAGCTCCCGGCAGATCCGCCGCAGCAAATCCGCGGCCTGCTCCATCTCGTGCTCGTCCAGGCCGCTGAGGCTCTCGTCGGCGAGCAGGAGCTTCGGATCGGTGGCGAGCGCCTTGGCCAGCTCGAGCTTCTTGAGCGCGGCCGCCCCGAGCCCCTCCACCGTGGTCGCGCGGTCAACCGGTAGCCCGACCAGCCCGAGCGCGCGCTCTGCCGCCTCGAAGGCCTTCGCCCGCGAGTGCCGGCCCTGGCCGAAGAAGCCCGCGAGCACCACGTTGTCGAGGAGCGAGAGCCGGCGGAACGGGCGTGGAATCTGGAACGTGCGGCCGATCCCGAGGTTGATGATGCGATAGGGCGGCTGCCCGGCGATCTCGCGCCCCTCGAAGCGAATCGAGCCGGCGTTCGGAGCGAGCGTGCCGGAGAGCATGTTGAAGATCGTGCTCTTGCCGGAGCCGTTCGGACCGATCAGGCCGAGGATCTCGCCCTTCTCGACCCCGAACGACACGTTGTTGACGGCGGTGAAGCCGCCGAAGCGCTTGGTGAGGCCCTGGACGGCTAGCAAATAGCTATGTCGCCAGGCTCACTGCGCCGCGTACGGTGACGTGCCCGGCAGCGGTAGAACCGGCTCGCGCTGCTGCTGGCTCTTGGGCCAGACGAGATAGGGCTTGTCGTCGATGTACTGGAGGATCACCGGGAAGGCGCGATCGTTCTGCCCCGCCATGGCCCCGGACTCCCCCTCGAATTTCACGCCGAAGCCGAGCATGGTGCCGCCCTCCGGCAGATCGACCTCGAGCGCCGCCTTCCGCAGCGCTTCGGCATCGACGCCGCCATGCTTCTTGATGGCGCGCGGCAACACTTCGGTCATGAACACGTACGTGTTGCTGGCCGACATGCCCACGTGCGCCGAGCGCACCTGTGTGCCGGGCCGAGCCTTCTCGTACTCCTCCCCGACCATCTTGATCATCGCCGGCAGCGGCGGGCGCAGCGACTTCTCGTTGGCGAGCCAGATCGAGATCGGGTCGACGTTGAAGAAGTAGTTGACGTCCCGGCCGAGCGACTCTTTCAGCTTGTCGTAGACGCCGTAGCCGGCGCCGTGGCCGATCAGCGCGCTGAAGCGGAGCCCCTGCTCGCGGGCCTGGCGGAGGAACAAGGTGATGTCCGGGTTGTAGCCGGTGTGGAAGATCACATCCGGGCGGCCGCGCTTGAGCTTGGTCACCAGCGCCGACAGATCCGGGGCCGTCGCGGAATATCCTTCCTTCAGCACGATGTTGAAGCCGGCCTTCTTGGCGCCTTCCTCGTTGCCCCGCGAGACGTCGACGCCGTACGCGCCGTCCTCGTGGATGATCGCGACGCGCAGGTCCTTGGGCTCGCGGCCGAGCTTGCTCTTCGCGTTCTGGGCGAGGAAGTCCGTCGACATCAGCCCGAACTGCTTGCCGCTCGGCTGCGTGCGGAAGACGTACTTGAGATGACGGTTCTCGAGCACCGCCGAGGAGATGCACGTGGTGATCCACATGAACTTCTTGAGCTGCTCGACCCGCGCGGCCGCCGGCACGCACTGCGCCGACGAGTAGAAGCCGAGCAGCATGTCGACCTTCTCCTGCTCGATCAGCCGCACGGCCTCGTTGATGGCGACGTCGGGCTTGCTCTGGGCGTCGGCGTACACGGCCTCGATCTGATAGCCCTCGACGCCGCCCTTCTTGATGAAGTAGTCGATCATGATCTTCGCGCCGAGCGCGTGCAGCTCGGAGCCGCCGCCCGCCAGCGGGCCGGTGTAATCGTAGACGACGCCGATCTTCAGCTTCTTGCCCTGCGCCGGCGCATCCGAGGCGAGTACCAGACCCAGCACCACCGCCAGCGCGATCAGCCCACACGCGACGCGCAACGGTCCGTTCCGAAACATGAGAGCCTCCCAGGGAGCGTAGGTCGGCAACCGCTCTGCGCGGGCATTAGAAGTTGGTCGTCCGACAATGTCAAGGGCCCGGCACCGGGCGATGAGACGTGGTACGGTTCGCGTTCATGAGCCAGACTTCTTCCGCGCGTGACGTGGTGGCCGGGAACTACCGCTTCCTGCCGGGTATCGCGCCGTTCTCGTCGGGTGTGGCGGCGGCCGGGGGTTTCCAGGTGGTCCACGCGACGCTTCGCGCGCCGATCCCGTGGCGAGACGGGTTCGCCCTGATCGACCGTCACCTGCGCGCGGAGGGCCGGCCCCGCGCGGCGCTGTGCGCGATCGAACTCAGGAGCCCGGCGCCGTTCACCTTCGACGGATTCGACGCGTTCAACGCCGGGTATCAGGCGCTTCTGAAGGAATGGAACCTGCTCGTGGACGGCGCCAATCCGATCGCCCGCACGAACGTGGCCCCGGTCGCCGGCGCCCCGCCGGAACCCTCTCTGTACGGCTTCGGCTACACCGTGCCCGGCGCCACGCAGCGCCCGACCTTCATCGTGGCCGGCGCGGGCGAGATGCGCGAGCGCGGAGTCGGCGTCGAGGGTATCGTCCGCCACGGCGAGACGTCGGCCGCGGCGATGCGCGAGAAGGCGGCGCACGTGATGCGGATCATGCAGGCGCGTCTTCAGGGACTCGGCGGCGCGTGGTCCGACGTGACCACGATCGACATCTACACCGTGCAGCCCATCGAGCCCTTCCTCGCCGACACCGTCCTGGCGCCGGCCGGCGCCGCCGCGATCCACGGCGTGCGCTGGTTTCCGAGCCGGCCGCCGGTGATCGGGCTCGAATACGAGATGGACTTGCGCGGCGTAGCGCGAGAGCTCGTGGTCTAGCCGCCGACCTTGACGCCCGCCAGGCGCTCGAGCACCTGGATGATGGCCGTGCCGTCCTGCTTGCCGAGCCCGGCCGCGCGCGCCATCTGGTAGACCTGCTGGCTCACGTTCGCCAGCAAGAGCGGCGCCCCGAGCTGTTTCGCGAACGCCGTCTCGAGCTCCTGGTCCTTGAACGAAATGTCGACGGTCCCGGCCGGCGAGAAATCGCGCGCGAGCATCCGCGCCGCGCCGCGCTCGAAGGCCGAGCTCGTTCCGGTGCTGACCCGCACGACCTCGTAGATCGTGCGCGGGTCGAGCCCGGCCTTCACGCCCAGCACGAGCGCTTCGGCTACCGCCACCATGTTGACCTGGACCAGCATGTTGTTGACGAGCTTCATCGCGAGCCCCTGGCCGAGCCCGCCGACGTGGAAGATCTTCGTGCCCATCGACTTGAAGAGGTCGCGACAGGCCTCGAAGGTCGCAGCATCGCCACCGGCGATGATCGAGAGCTCGCCGGTCTTCGCCCGCTCGGTGCCGCCGCTCACGGGCGCGTCGAGCATCGCCACCCCGCGCGCCGCGAGCGCGTCGGCCAGCCGCCGCGCGACGAGCGGGTCGATCGTGCTCATGCTGATCACGATGTGCCCGGACCTGGCGGTGCCGAGGATCCCGCGCTCACCGGTGATCACCGACTCGGCCTGCGCGGTCGTTTCCACCATCGAGATCGTGCGATCGGCCGTCTTGGCCACGGCCTCCGGCGACTCGACGACCGTCGCCCCGCGCGCCCGCAAGGGCTCGACCTTCGCCGGGTCGATGTCGTGAACGATCAGCGGAAAGCCGTGTTTCGCGAGGTTCAGCGCCATCGGTTGCCCCATGTTGCCGAGTCCGATGAATCCTACGGCTCCAGCCATCGTGCCCTCCCTGGGGAGCCACGGTAGTCTTCGCGTCGCGAACAGTCAACAGCGCGACGGATCGCGCATTCTTACTCGATAACAATTACGCGATCTCGCCAGCGCCGGCGCGCGATCTCGCTCGCCCGACGTACATGTGGGTCGTCACGAGCGCGGCATGCGCGTGGCACGCCTCTTGCCCATTGAGCGATGAGAGCGCCTGGGATGTTCCGCATCACGCCGAGCGCGTCGAGCTGAGAGTCAGGTCATCACCCGATGCGCGTGCAAGTGGCGGTCGGCGTGAGGGGGCGTCGATGACGATGAGCGACACGGCCTGGCTGATCGTCGCCGTGGCCGTCGGCATGCTGGTGGCTGTGGGCTGGGCGTCGCGCGAGCGCGCGATCCATCGTCGCCGTCGGGCGGCGGCCCAGCGGAGAGGAGACGAAAAAAATGGGTCCGACAGTTGGCATATTCTTCGATCGAGCTTCCGCCGAGCGCGCCGTCGGAAATCTGAAGGCCGGCGGCCTGTCGCCGAAGAGCATTCACGTGCTGGTTCCGGATTCGGAGCCGCTGGTCGCGAAGATGCCCATGAGCGAGGCCGAGCAGCCCGGTATGGGTAAGGCGATCGGCGGCGTCATCGGTGGGGCCGTGGGGGTCGCCAGCGGTGCGGAGATCGGCGCGGCGGCGGCCGCGAGCGCGCTCTTGCCGGTTGCGGGTCCGGCCATCGCGATCGGGATCGTCGGCGGCGTGCTCCTGAGTCTGAGCGGCGCGGCCGTCGGCGGCGCTTTGGAAAACGCGCTGGAGAGCGGACTGCCCAAGGACGAGCTGTTCGTGTACGAGGAAGCGCTCAGGCGCGGCTACGCGATCGTGGTCGTCACGCCCACCGACGCCGACGGGCACGAGCGGGCCGTGGCGGTGCTGGACGGCTCGGGCGCCGAGAGCGTGGACGCGGCCCGCGAGCGGTGGTGGATCGGCCTTCGCGAGGCCGAGGCGTTCGAGTATCGCGCCGAGGGGCTCGACTTCCACCGAGACGAGGCCATCTACCGCGAAGGATTCGAGGCCGCGCTGGCGGCGCGCGGACGCGATCGCGCCGAGAGCGACCCCGATGCGTTCTTGAAGGACCGGTACCCGGCCACGTACCGGGAGCCGGCATTCCGCCGCGGCTTCGCGCGAGGACAGGCCTACTACCGGCGATCGCTGGGCGGCCGGTGAGCGGGCCCGCGCGACGGCGCGTGAGCGGGCCAGGGTTCTAGGGACCCGAGAAGATCCGCAGCTTGAGCCGTCGGGGAACCCAGGCAGCCAGGACGCGCGCCGAGCGAGCGACACGCTCGAGCGACTCCGGGCTGCCGGGCCAGTATTTGAGCACGAGGCCCCGGTTCACGAAGTTCAGCATCCCGTCGACCAGGATCGCGGCGACGAAGACGTCGTCCAGGTAGCCCAGCACGGGGATGAAGTCCGGGATCAGGTCGAGGGGCGAGACGAGGTAGAGGACGGCGGCGGCGAGCACGACCTTGGCGGCCTTCGGCAGCACCGGGTCGATGGCGAGGCCGCCGATCGTGCGCACGATGTCCGGCAGCGCGCGCAGGAGCGCCTTCACGGCTCGAGGCTCTCGGCCACCAGCTCGCTGACGTCCTTCACGGCGAGCGTGTCTTCGGCGCCCTTCACCTTGCGACCGAGATCGATCATCGCCAGGCAGAACGGACAGCCCGTGCCGACGAGGTCGACCTTCGCCTCGAGGGCCTCTTCCACGCGGATCAGGTTCACGCGCTTCTCGGCCTTCACTTCCATCCACATGTGGCCGCCACCGCCGCCGCAACAGAGGCCGCGCTCGCGGTTGCGCGGCAGCTCGACCACGCGCAGCCCCGGCACCGACTTCGCGACGTTCCGCGGCGCCTCGGTGATGCCGTTGTAGCGCCCGAGGTAGCACGAGTCGTGGAACGCGAGGGTGGCCTCGAGTGGCTTCGTCGGCTTGATCCGTCCGTCAGCGATCAGCTGCTCGATGACCTGCGAGTGGTGAAGGACCTCGTAGCTGCCGCCGAACTGGGGGAACTCGTTCTTGATCGTGTTGAAGCAGTGGGGGCAGTGCGTGATCACCTTGCGGAACCGATACTGCTTGACCGCCTCGACGTTCTCCTGCGCGACCGTCTGGTAGAGGTATTCCTCGCCCAGGCGGCGGCCGACCTCCGCGTGGCAGCGCTCTTCGGGCATCACGCCGAAGCTCACGCCGGCCGCCTTGAGGATCTTCACCACCGAGCGCGCGATCGCCTGGTTTCGCCGGTCGTACGAGGCCGAGCAGCCGACCCAGTAGAGGTACTCGACCTCGCGCTCCGGCTGCATCAGCGGCACGTCGAGCCCCTGCGCCCAGGCCAGACGCTCGCCGGCCGGCAGCCCCCACGGATTGCCGGCGCGCTGGATGTTCTGGAGCGACTGGGGCGCCGTCGAGGGCAAGGCGCCCTCCGAGAGGGTCAGATAGCGGCGGAGATCGACGATCGTGTCGACGATGTCGATGAAGGCCGGGCACTCCTGGACGCACGCCATGCAGGTCGTGCACGCCCAGAGCTCGTCGGCCTTGATCAGCTCGCCGTGGATCGGGCCCGGCAGGTCGCCGTGCATGTGGCGCTTGAGCTTCACGATGATCTGCTTGGGCGAGAGCGCCGTGCCTGACATGTAGGCGGGGCACACCGCCTGGCAACGGCCGCACTCGACGCACGCGTCGAAGTCGAGAAGCCGCTTCCACGAGAACTCCTCGAGCTTCGAGATGCCGAGCGACTCGGCCTCCTCGATGTTCGTGATCGGCGCGATCGCGCCGCGCGGACCGAGCTTCGAGAAGAAGATGTTCAGCGGCGTCGTCAGGAGATGCAGGAAGTAGGAGAACGGGATGACGGCGATGAAGGCGAGCGCGAGCACGGCATGGAAGAGCCACGTCGCGACGTGGAGCCCGCGCAGCGCGCCGGACGTGAGGCCGAGCGCCACCAGGCCACGGCCGAGCACCCAGCCGACCGGCGACCACGGGGCCCACCAGGGCTCGACGACCGCCAGCCGACACGCCTCCATGACGAAGCCGCTCACGTTGATGACGAACAGGAGCGCGAGGACCCACGCGAAGCGCGCGGTCGCGTCGACACGCGCCGGACGCTGGACGAACCGCCGCCAGACCGCCATCCCGAGACCGATGACGAAGAAGAGTCCGAACAGGTCGAGCACGGTCTCGTACACGAGATAGAACGGCCCCTTGAGGAGCTTGTACCCGAAGAGCGGCAAGGTGACGTCCCAGTCGAGCGTGGCCAGCACGGTGCCCATGAACAGGGCGAGAAACCCCCAGAACATGATCGCGTGCATGACGCCGGGATACGCCTGCGAGAGCGTGCGCACCTGGCCGAGCGCGTGAGCAAGCACGCGGCCGATGCGCTCAGGGATCCGATCCAGACGATCCTCGGGGAGGCCACGGCGCCAGAGCGCCACCCGCTGCCACATCCCGTACGCGAAGATCGCGATCGCGAGCGCGCCGCCGACGTAGAGCGCGACCTGGGCCCAGCCGGGGACGTTCCAGAAGGTGTCACGAAAAGGAACGGACGAGGTCATGAGCGACCCAACCTTAGCACAGGCCCCACGAGCCGAGGAGGGCGCCCGTCGGCGCCCTCCCCGGTCACGAGACGGCGATCAGCGCGGCTGCGGTTGTGGTGCTGCGGGCGCCTGCTGCTGTGGCGGTGGCACACGGAACGGTGTGTGACAGGCCCCGCACGCCTGGCGCCCGAACTCCTTGGCGACGGCCTCGGTGGCCGCCAGGTCCTTGGTGCGGGCCGCATCTCGGAGCTTCTCGGCCTGCGCGGTGAAATTCTTCGACGCCGCCTCGAACTCGGGCCACTTCTGCCAGATCTCCGGCTTCGCCTTCGACTTGTCGGTCAGCGAGCCTTCCGGGAACAACCCGGGGACCAGCACCGAGGTCAGCGCCATCGTCTCGGCGTTCGCCGCGACCGCTTCGGCGTTGCCGGCCTTCAGCTTCGCCTGGGCGTCCGCCCAGCTCGCGCCGTTCAGCTTCATGAGCCGCTGCCGGTCGGCGACCGGATCGCCGGTCCAGAGCTTGGTGGTGGATTGCCCGGTCGCCGAGCTGACGAGCGCCAGCGCGACGAGGCTCCCGAGCGCCACGGCCGATTTCACGTGCTTGATCTGCATCGTCGCCTCCTTCGGGTTTTCAGGAACGTGGTTGCGCCGGCTGCTGCTGGGGCGGCGGGACGCGGAAGGGCGTGTGGCACGCCCCGCAGGCGTCCCGGCCGAATGTGCCGACCGTCGCCGTGACCGCCGCGCCGTCCTTCGCCGTCGCCTGGTCACGAAGGGTGGCGGCGCGGTTCTCGAGGTTCTTCGCCGCCGCCTGGAATTCGGGCCACTTCTGCCAGATGTCGGGCTTCGCCTTCGACTTGTCGGTGAGCGAGCCCTCGGGGAAGAGGCTCGGGATGCGCTGAGCGTGGAGCGAGAGGGCCTCGGCATTCACCGCCACCGTGTCCTGAGCGCCCGCCTTCACCTTGTTCTGGATATCGGCCCAGTTGGCGCCGACGTTCTTCATGAGCCGTTGCCGGTCCGCGACTGGATCACCAGTCCCGATCGTGGGGCTCTTCGAAGCCGTCGCGCAGCCCACGACGGCCAGCGCGACAAGGCTACCGAGGATCACAGCAGCTCTCACGGTTCGGAGTTTCATGTCCTCTCCTTGTGACTGCCCGGATTGATTGCCACTGCGTCACTTGCCGATCTTGTTCTTGATCGGGAGAATCGTTTTCAGGTACTGGGCGATCGCCAGCCGGTCGGCCTTGGTCAGGTCTTTGTATCCGGCCAACGTGCCCTCGATGACCTCGCCCATCAGCCCGCCGGCCACGTCGCCGTCGGGCTTGTTGCCGCTGCCGAGATAGTCGGCGATTTCTTCCTCCGACCACTGCAAGCCCGTTGTCTTGTCGGGCGTGATGTTCGGAACCTCCGACTCCTCGGGGCCCTTGGGATTGCCGGCGAGGAAGCGCGTGTTGTCGGTGGCCATCGTCATCGTGCGCGGGGTGTGGCATTCGCCGCAGTGGGCGACGGCACGGACGAGATACTCGCCGCGCGCGACGCCCGAGGTCGGCGCCGACGTCGGCGGACTCTCCCGCGGCGCGAACGCCGCGAGCCATGCCGGCAGGAACACGCTCTCGAACATCGGCACGGAGATCTTCTTCGGTTGTTTCGCCTGCTTGACCGGCGGGACCGAGCGAAGGAACGCGACGAGCGCTTTCAGATCATCGGCCGACATACCGTTGAAGACGGTGTACGGATGCACCGGGATCAGACGCTCGCCGTTGGGCCGCCGGCCGAGCCGGGTCGCCGTGATGATCTGCTCATCCGTCCAGCCGCCGATCCCCGTCTCACGATCGGGTGTGATGTTGCTCGAGTACACCGTGCCGTACGGGCCGTCGTATCTCCGTCCGCCGGCGTTGACCGGTTGCTTGGGCACGGTGTGGCAGCCGCATCCGCCGGTCGCTCCGAAGATGTACTTGCCCCGCGCGAGCTCGGCGGCCGACGGAGCCTGCGCGGAGGCCAGCGCGGGGAGAGAGACCAGCGACACCAGGAGGAGGACGGCGAGATGCCAGGCGCGTCGTGCCAAGACACCCACTATTGGCGGATGAAGGTCAAGTCGGTCTCCAGCTGGATGTCGTTCGAGACCTTGTAGAAGAGGATCGCCGGAATCTTCAACCCGTGATCGGTGAAGGTCGTCGCGAACCGAGCGCGTACCTTGATGTTGTCGGCCGTGAAGCCGAAGCGTTTCTGGGCCTCGACCTCCTCCGGGGTGAGCTTGATCCAGGTCACGGTGGCGTCGGCGACGCGCTCCACGGGCTTCTGCTTCACCGTCAGAACCCCCTTCACCTTGGCCGGCACCATCTTGCCCGGCTCGAGCGCTCCGGCGATCTCGATGCTCTTGACCTCGAAGGTGACCCAGCGGTTGGCCTCCACCTCCGTGTCGAGGTAGTTCTTGCTGCGCATGTCGGCATCGCGCTTGTCGATGCCGGTCTTGACCAGGTTCATATCGACCTTGACCGTCCCGGAGGCGGCCTGCGGCCGGGCCGGGTCGAGGCTCAACGTGCCGTCGACGCCTTCGGCGGCGGTGTTGCCCACGAACGTCTCGAGCGGCGCGTCGCTCTTGAACGTGGCACGCGAGTAGTTCGGCAAGAGCTTGAACGACATCACGTCCGCATGGGCCTGACTCGCCGCCAGGGCCAAGACGAACGCGACGCTCGCATACGTAGCCGGTCGGGACACCATGAATCTCCTGTTCGAGAGTCGGGCGGCGGTCGGGCGACGCCTTAATACCACGAACGGGCGAGTCTAGGCTCGGGTTCCCGGGTGGGCGGTCTGGAGGTCGGCCTCCATGACCAGGGCGTCCTCACCCGTGTCGTAGTAGTAGCCGCGCCGGCGGCCGACGACGCGGAAGCCGAAGGATTCATAGAGCGTGCGCGCCTCGGTGTTGCTCGGGCGAACCTCGAGGACGACGAGCTTGATCCGGCGCTGGCGCGCGTCGTCGAGGATGTTCCCGAGCAAGGTGCGGGCGAGGCCCCGCCGACGACACTCGGGGCGGACCGCGATGTTGGTGATGTGGACTTCGTCGGCGACCTCCCAGAGACAGAGATAGCCGACCACCTGCCCGTCCTCACGCATGACCCAGCAGTGCGCCACGCGGTTCTGCTGAATCTCGTAGAGGAAGGCGCCCCGCGACCAGGGCATCGAGAACGAGGCGCGCTCGATGCCGAGGACCTCGTCGAGGTCGTCGGGGCGCATGCGATCAACTGACGGCGGCACCGCGTCGCTTCAGCTCGGCCTCGGACGGCCGGAGATAGATCGGAGCGAGGTCGGCCACCGCGACCGTGTCACCGAGCGCGAGCCGCGTGTGCCCGAGCGCGCCGACGACCGCCGGAGCCGGCCCCCGGCGCGGAGGCCGGACATGGCGCACGAGCGGCGAGCGGATCGCCGCCGCACCGTCGCCGACGACGATCACCGGCTCGTCCAGGCGCCGAGCCAGGTCGTCGGGCGCGATCGCCAGGTAGTCCCACTGCCGACGCATGCCGCGATCCTCCCAGCGATAGAGCGAGGCGTAGACCTCGCGCTTGCGCGCGTCGAGCACGGGACAGACCGGCAACGCGGCGTACGGCAGCATCGCCGCCATCGCGTCGAGCGTCGGTACGGCGGCGACCGGGATCGCGAGCGCGAGCGCCAGCCCCTTGACCGTGCTGAGACCGACGCGGAGCCCGGTGAACGAGCCCGGGCCGACGGTCACCGCGAGTCCCTCGAGGTCGCGCGGCGTCCAGCCCGCGTCGCTCAGCAGCCGATCGATCGCGGCCATCAGGCGCTCGGAGTGGGTGATGCGGACGTCCAGGGTGTACTCGCCGACGACGCGCTCGTCATCGAGGAGCGCGGCGCCGCCGGACAGGGTCGAGGTCTCGACGGCGAGCACGCGCATGGCGAGAGTCTAGCATGCGCCCAATGCGCGCCTCATCGCCGATGCGCCACGTGCGATAATGCGTCGAGGAGGGCCGCGATGAGCGCTGCCGCCAGGAAAGACCCCGCCGCCGTCGAGACCGAAGTCCGGGAGAAGATCCACCTCGAAATCCTCAAGCGTACCGGCGCCTATCACGCCAACGATCACATCCTCCTTCCGTCGGGCCAGCACACGACCGAGTACATCGAGAAGACCCTGGTGACCACGGAGCCGTCGTTCACGGAAGGCCTCGGCGCGGTGATCGCCAAGCACTTCGCCCAGTGGCCGATCGACATGGTGCTGTCGACAGGCCCGGGCGCGCTGATTCTGTCTCACTGCGTGGCGCGCGCCCATCCCTCGCGCCCGATCGTCGTCTACGGCACCAAGGGCTTGTCCGGCGGCAAGCGCCGCGTATCCCTGCCGGTCGAGTTCCAGCGGCTCATCCGGCCCAGCGTGAAGATCCTGCTGATCGAAGATCTGGTCAGCACGGGCTCGACGTTGAGTCTGCTCATCAACCTGGTGGAGCAGCTGGGCGGGATCGTGGTCGGCGTCGGTTGCCTCTGGCGCCGCACGTCCGTGGAGCTGGACAACCGTCCGGTCTTCAGCCTGGTGAGCCGCGATTTCCCGACCTACGATCCGGACAAGTGTCCCTTCTGCAAGCGCGGCGTCCCGCTCAACGAAGAGTTCGTGAGACGCCGCCACGCCCGCAAGCCCTCCTCGGTCCAAGAACCCAAAGAAGCCTAGGCAAGACCGAAGCACCGGAGCGCCGAAGGTCGACCGAAAACGCGAAGTCGGCCGGGTCAGGGGTGGGGCCGGGATGTGTCTGCCTCGACCCGTGTAGTCAGGGTTGTCCCGACACACACGTCCCGAGGTATTACGCTGCGGCCTATTTGCTACCGGGTCGAGGCGGGCACGTCCCGGCCCCGCCCCTGACCCGGTCGGCTTATGCGGCTTCCCAGAGGCCTTCGGCGACCCCGGCGCTCTTGTAGGCGTCGCGGATGCGATCGAGGTTCTTCGTGAAGAGGAGCCCGATCTTCGCGAAGGGCTCGAACACCGG